>Ga0160467_100103_pt1 | contig 123786 bp, 118 predicted proteins | sample HID1972I_E11MG_FD_108221 | JGI IMG/M metagenome (GOLD analysis project Ga0160467, IMG submission 108221) | Enriched pill bug-associated microbial communities from UW Madison campus, WI, USA - HID1972I_E11 MG | ecosystem: Host-associated > Arthropoda: Insects > Digestive system > Unclassified ... | reverse complement strand
TCGCAGCGTGCGTCGGCCCGGAAGGCCTGCAGGGTCTTGCGCAGCGAGCGGTGCAGCCGGAACTCGGCCGGCGCCAGCGCCATGCGCGGATCGGGGCTCCACCACAGGATGGGCTGGTCGTCGCTGAACCAGGGGAAGATGCCGTGGCCGTAGGCATCGAGCAGGGTGGGCACGTCCAGGGCGCCGCCGGCCGCCAGCAGGCCGGGCACGGGGTCGGCAGGGCCCCAGGCCGACGCGGGATCGGGCAGCGGGTCGCCGGGGAAAAGCCAGGGAAGTTGCATGGGCGCGGACTCGCGGCAGTTTACGTCGCCGGTGCGGCCCCGCCGGCGCTACCATCGCTGCGCGATGCGCATGGGGACACGATCATGGACACGAGGGCGACGGAATCGATTCGCAGGTGGTCGACGCAGGACGTGGCGCCGCCGCTGCGGCTGGACTACTGGGTCGGCGCGATCTGCGAGGGCTTCCTGGAGATGGACGCGACCAGCCCCGCGTCTTCCTGCTTCGACGCCACGCTGGAATCGGCCCCGCTGGACTGCATCGCGGTCAACCGGGTGCGCGGCAGCGCGCAGGACGTCTACCGCACGCCCCGCGGCATCGCGCGCAGCCGGGCGAACTACTTCTACCTGCTGTGCAAGCAGGACTCGGCCTGGCACACGGTGCAGGACGGCCGCAGCGCGCGCCTGATGCCGGGCGATCTGGTGCTGGTCGACTCGCGCCGCTGTTACGAATTCCACTTTCCGCGCGCCGCCGACACGGTGTCGCTCGAGTTGCCCACCGCCTGGGTCGAGACCTGGCTGCCCCGGCCCGAGGGGCAGGTCGCGCGCCGCATCGACGGCCAGGCGGGGTGGGGCGCGGCCCTGAGCGCCTTCGTGCGGCAGATGACGCCCGAAGTCGCCGTCGCGCCGCCGCTGCCGGGCCGCCTGCTAACCGATCACCTGGGGTCGCTGCTGGCGCTGGCGACCGGCAAAGCCGCGCCGTCGCCGCCGGCCGGGGCATCGGCGCTGCGCCAGCGGGTGCTCGACGCGATCCGGGCGCGGCACGCCGAGCCGGGCCTGACGGCTGCCGCGGTCGCGCGCGGCCTGAACCTCTCCGAGCGCAGCCTGCACCGCGCCCTGGCCGGCGGCGGGCTGACCTTTGCCGAGGCGCTGCTGGACTGGCGCCTGCAGGCGGCGCGGCGCATGCTCGCCGACCGGCGCTTCGACCGGCTGACGGTGGCCGAGATCGGACGGCGCGCCGGCTGGGCCGATGCCTCGCACTTCATCCGCCAGTGCCGGCGCGGGCTCGGCGCCACGCCGGGCGCCTTGCGCCGCGGCGGCTGAGCGCGTCTGGCGCAGATCGGCCATCGGACTGTCGCGATCCGGCCATCCGGCGGGCGGGCGCGTTTCTAGAGTGGCGTGCGACACCACTTCTGGAGACACCCGATGGCAGAGACCTACGTGATCGTTCATGGCGCCTGGCACACCGGCGCCGAGATGGAAGCCGTTGCCGCGTTCATGCGGGAGGCCGGGCATGCCGTGCATTGCCCTACCGTGGCCGGCAACCGGCCGGGCGACGACCGCCGGCGCACCGGCCTGTCGGACGCGATCGAGTCCATCGTGCGCTACATCGAGGAGAAGGACCTGCGCGAGGTGCGGCTGGTCGGCCACAGCTACGGCGGCATGGTCATCTCCGGCGTGGCCGACCGGCTGGGCGAGCGCCTGAAGCGGCTGGTCTACGTCAACGCCTTCGTGCCGCTGGACGGGCAGTGCCTCAACGACCTGGTGCCGCCGCACTACGTCGCGCTGTTCGACGGCGTCGCGGCGACCAACGACAACGCGGTGATGCTGCCATTCCCGATCTGGCGCGAGGCCTTCATCAACGACGCCGACTTCGCGCTGGCCGAGTCCAGCTACGCGAAGCTCAACCCGCACCCGTACCGCACCTTCACCGAAGCGATCAGGCTGCGCCGGCCGCTGGCCGAGCTGCCGGTGGGCAAGTCCTACGTCAACTGCCAGCAGGACACGGCGATGCCCCACAGCCTGCCCTGGCACCCGCGCCTGTCGGAGCGGCTCGGGCTGTTCCGGCTGGTCGAGTGCCCGGGCAGCCACGAGATGTGGTTCTCCGCGCCGCGGCGGCTGGCGCAGGCGGTGCTGGAGGCCGGCCGCGATTGAGCGTCAGAAGTCCTCGATCGGCAGCCCGACATAGTTCTCGGCCAGCGAGGTCGAGGCGGCCTGCGAGTGCACCAGGTAGTCCAGCTCGGCCTCCTGGATCTTCTGGCCGAATTCGCCCGTGTCCGGGAAGCGGTGCATCAGCGAGGTGAACCACCACGAGAAGCGCTCGGCCTTCCAGACACGGCGCAGGCACAGGTCGGAATAGCGGTCCAGCGCCGAGGCACTGCGCTCGCGGTAGAAAATCTCCAGCGCGCGCGAGAGGTAGCCCACGTCGGCCGTGGCCAGGTTCAGGCCCTTGGCGCCGGTGGGCGGCACGATGTGCGCCGCGTCGCCGGCCAGCATCAGGCGGCCGAAGCGCATCGGCTCGGCGACGAAGCTGCGCAGCGGCGCCACGCTCTTCTCGATCGACGGGCCGGTGGCCAGCCGCTCGCGCGCCTCGGGGTCCAGGCGCAGCTTCAGCTCGGCCCAGAAGGCCTCGTCGCTCCAGTTCTCCACGCGCTCGTCGGCGGGCACCTGCAGGTAGTAGCGGCTGCGCGTGTGGCTGCGCTGGCTGCACAGCGCGAAGCCGCGCGGCGTGTTCACGTAGATCAGCTCGGGCGAAACCGGCGGCACGTCGGCCAGGATGCCCAGCCAGCCGAAGGGATAGACCTTCTCGTAGGGATGGATCGCGCCGGCCGGCACGCTGGCGCGGCTGACGCCGTGGTAGCCGTCGCAGCCGGCGATGAAGTCGCATTCGATCTCGTGCGTGGCGCCGTCCTTCTCGTAGCGCACGCGCGGGCGCTCGCCGTCGAAGTCGTGCAGGCTGACGTTGGCGGCGCCGTAGACCGTGGCCAGGCCCTCGGCGGCGCGCGCTTCCATCAGGTCGCGCGTGACCTCGGTCTGGCCGTACACCGTGACCTGCTTGCCGCCGGTCAGGCCGTGCAGGTCGATGCGATGGCGCGCGCCCTTGAACAGCAGCTCGATGCCCTCGTGCGGCAGCCCTTCGGCCTTGGCGCGCGCATCGACGCCGGCATGCCGCAGCAGGTCCATGGTGACCTGCTCGAGCACGCCCGCGCGGATGCGCCCGAGCACGTACTCGCCGGTCTGGCGTTCGAGGACGATGTTGTCGATGCCGGCCTTGTAGAGCAACTGGCCGAGCAGCAGGCCGGCCGGGCCGGCGCCGATGATCGCGACTTGGGTGCGCATGCGGATGTGTCTCCAGGGATGAGCACCCGAGCGTAGGCCGGCGGCCGCCGCGGCGACAGGGGCCCGGGCGCCCGGCTGCGCGGTAGCGGGAGCAGTTGTGCGATCATCGCGCAAACACTGGATGCCGATGACCATCGCCAAGGCCGACTTCATCGAGGGCATCGCCAAGGGCATGGCGGTGCTCGAGAGTTTCGACACCGAGCGCCAGCGCCTGAATGCCACGCTGGCGGCCGAGCGCGCGGGGCTCACCCGCGCCGCCGCCCGGCGGCACCTGCTCACGCTGGCCCACCTGGGCTACCTGGAGACCGACGGCAGCTATTTCTGGATGGCGCCGAAGGTGCTGCGCTTCTCTGGCAGCTACCTGGCTTCCGCGCGCCTGCCGCGCGCGCTGCAGCCCACGCTGAACCGGCTGGCGGCGCAGACGCAGCAGTCCTTCTCGGCGGTGGTGCTCGACGGCGAGGAGGTCGTGATCGTGGCGCGCAGCGGCAGCTACGGCGCGCCCACGCGCGTGCTGGCCTACGGGCTGCACCTGGGCGCGCGGCTGCCGGCCCATGCCACCTCCACCGGGCAGGTGCTGCTGGCCGCGATGCCGGCGGCGCAGCTCGGCGCCTGGCTGCGCGGGCGCATGCTGCCGCGGCTGACGCCGCACACGCTCACCCAGGCCGGCGTGCTGCGCCGCCGGCTGGCGCAGGTGCGGCGCGACGACCACTGCTTCGCCAGCGAGGAGCACGAACTGGGCGTGCAGGCGCTGGCCGTGCCGCTGCGCAACATGCAGGGCCGCACGGTGGCGGCGCTGAACGTGGTGCTCACCGGTGGCCACTACGCGCAGGAGGCGCTGCGGCGCGACCTGCTCCCGCTGCTGTTCGAGGCCGCCCGCGAGGCGAGGGCGCTGCTGTGAGAACTCCGGCGCGCTGACCGACTCCGACACCGCCATGCGCCTGCTGCTGCTCGAGGACGACCTGATGATCGGCGAAGCCGTGTTCGATGCCCTGCGCGCCGAGCACTACGCGGTCGACTGGGTGAAGGACGGCGAGTCCGCCGACACCGCGCTGCGCACGCAGGCCTACGACCTGGTGCTGCTCGACCTGGGCGTGCCCCGGCGCGACGGGCTCGAGGTGCTGCGCGCCCTGCGCGCGCGCAAGGTGCGCACGCCGGTGCTGATCGCCACCGCGCGCGATTCGGTGCAGCAGCGCATCGAGGGGCTGGACGCCGGCGCCGACGACTACGTGCTCAAGCCCTACGACCTGGACGAGCTGCTGGCGCGCATCCGCGCGCTGCTGCGCCGCGCGGCCGGGCGCGCCGAGCCGGTGTACGAGCACATGGGCGTGAGCATCAACCCGGCCACGCGCGAGGCCAGCGTGGACGGCCGGCCGGTCGTGCTGTCGGCGCGCGAATGGGCGGTGCTGGAGCCGCTGCTGGCGCGCCCGGGCATGGCGCTGTCGCGCGCGCAGATCGAAGAGAAGCTCTACGGCTGGCACGAGGAGATCAGCAGCAACACGGTGGAGGTGCACGTGCACGGCCTGCGCCGCAAGCTGGGGGCAGGGCTGATCCGCACCGTGCGCGGCGTGGGCTACATGGTGCCGAAGGAATGACGATGGCCAGGCCGCCGAAGACGCTCTCGCTGCGCGCGCGCCTGCTGGGCTTCCTGCTGGGCGCCATCGTGCTCGCGGCGGGCGTGCAGGCGGCCTTCGCCTACCGCACGGTGCTGCGCGAGGCCGACCAGATCTTCGACTACCACATGCTGCAGATGGCGCAGTCGCTGCGCGCCGGGCTGCCGCCGAGCGCGGCGGTGGGCGGCCTGGGCGGCGTGGAGCAGAACTTCGAGTTCGTGGTCCAGGTGTGGACGCTGGACGGCCAGCGCATCTTCGAGTCCGCCGAGGACGCCGCGCTGCCGCAGCGGGCGGTGCTGGGCTTTTCCGACGTGCGGGCGCGCCACACCACCTACCGCGTGTTCTCCATGCAGACGCGCGGGCTGGTGATCCAGGTGGCGCAGGACATGGCCGCGCGGCGCCAGATGGCCGGCTCGCTGGCGCTGCGCACCATCGCACCGGTGCTGCTGATGGCCCCGCTGCTGATGCTGGTGGTGTGGTGGGTGGTCAGCCGCTCGCTGGCGCCGGTGGCGCGCGTGCGCGGGCAGGTGGCCTCGCGCGAGGCCGACGACCTGTCGCCGGTGAGCGAGGCCGGCCTGCCGGAGGAGGTGCGCCCGCTGGTGCACGAGCTCAACCTGCTGTTCGGCCGCGTGCGGCGCGCCTTCGAGGCGCAGAAGCACTTCGTGGCCGACGCGGCGCACGAGCTGCGCTCGCCGCTGGCCGCGCTCAAGCTGCAGGTGCAGGGCCTGCAGCGCGCGCCCGACGAGGCGGCGCGCGAGCTGGCGGTGCGCCGCCTGGCCGCCGGCATCGAGCGCGCGACGCGGCTGGTGGAGCAGATGCTCGCGCTGGCCCGCCAGGAGGCCCGCGCCGCCGCCGGCACGCCGCCGGTGCCGGTGGCCCTGGCGGCGCTGGCTAGCGAGGCGGTCGCCGAGGCCGCCATGGCCGCGCAGGCGCGCGGCATCGACATCGGGCTGGCGCAGGACGATGCGGTGCAGGTGCCCGGCCATCCCGAGGCGCTGCAGGTGCTGCTGCGCAACCTGATCGACAACGCCGTGAAGTACACGCCCGACGGCGGACGCATCGACGTGAAAGTGGAGGCGCTGCCGGGGCAGGCGCTGCTGTCGGTGGAAGACAGCGGTGCGGGGCTGCCCGAGGCGGAGTGCGCGCGGGTGCTCGACCGCTTCTACCGCAGCGGCGAGCCGTCGGCGCCGGGCAGCGGGCTCGGACTGGCGATCGTGCGTTCGGTGGCCGAGCTGCACGGGGCCGCGCTGCATCTGGATGCCTCGCCCGCGCTGGGCGGGCTGCGCGTGGCGCTGCGCTTTCTGCTCGGGCGCTGAGACCTTAAGACCTGCTTAAGCGCCGCGCCGCACAGTCCTTCCGTCGCGTGATTCCACGCTGCGTGAAAGGAGAATTTCCATGAACAACCCGCTCAACACCCCCCGCCGCCTCGTGCTCGCGCTGGTCGCGGCCGGCGTGCTCGGCGCCGTGGGCACGGGGGCCTACACCAGCGCCCAGGCGGTGGCGACGCCGGCCGCTGCGACCGCCCCCGCGCCGGCGCCCGTGGCCCTGCCCGACTTCTCGGCCATCACCGCGCGCAGCGGCCCGGCCGTGGTCAACATCAGCGTGACCGGCACCACGCGCACCGCGATGGGCGCGCCGGGCGTCGACCCGGAGGATCCCTTCTTCCGCTTCTTGCCGCCCTTCGGCGGGCCGCAGCGCGAGACGCCGGTGCGCGGGCAGGGCTCGGGCTTCATCGTGAGCCCCGACGGCATCATCTTGACCAATGCGCACGTGGTGCAGGACGCCAAGGAAGTCACCGTGAAGCTCACCGACCGGCGCGAGTTCCGCGCCAAGGTGCTGGGCGCGGATCCGAAGACCGACATCGCGGTGCTGCGCATCGAGGCGAAGAACCTGCCCACCGTCACGCTGGGCAGCGTGCAGGACCTGAAGGTGGGCGAATGGGTGCTGGCCATCGGCTCGCCCTTCGGCTTCGAGAACACCGTGACCGCCGGCGTGGTCAGCGCCAAGGGGCGCTCGCTGCCGGACGACAGCTACACGCCCTTCATCCAGACCGACGTGGCGGTGAACCCGGGCAACTCGGGCGGGCCGCTGTTCAACGCGCGCGGCGAGGTGGTCGGCATCAATTCACAGATCTACAGCCGCAGCGGCGGCTACCAGGGCGTTTCGTTCGCGATCCCGATCGACTTGGCCACGCGCGTGAAGGAGCAGATCGTCGCCACCGGCAAGGCCAGCCATGCGCGGCTGGGCGTCACGATCCAGGAAGTGAACCAGGCCTTCGCGGATTCCTTCAAGCTCGACCGGCCCGAAGGCGCGCTGGTGGCGAACGTCGAGAAGGGCGGCCCGGCCGACCGCGCGGGGCTGCGCAGCGGCGACGTGATCCGCAAGGTGGACGGCCAGCCGGTGGTGGCCTCGGGCGACCTGCCGGCGCTCATCGGTCAGCAAGCGCCGGGGCAGAAGGTGACGCTGGAAGTCTGGCGGCAGGGGCAGCGCCAGGAGATCAGCGCGCAGCTGGGCGATGCGGGTGAGCGCACGGCCGCCGTGGCCCGCGGCGACGAAGGCGCGGCGCAGGGCAGGCTGGGCCTGGCGCTGCGGCCGCTGGCGCCGCAGGAGCGGCGCGAGGACGGCCTCGAAGGCGGGCTGCGCGTGGAGCAGGTGGCCGGCGCGGCGGCCAGGGCCGGGGTGCAGCCCGGCGACGTGCTGCTGGCGATCAACGGCACGCCGGCGCGCAGCGTCGCGCAGGTGCGCGAGGTGGCGGCGAAGGCCGACAAGTCGGTGGCGCTGCTGATCGAGCGCGAGGGCGAGCGGATCTTCGTGCCGGTGCGCGTGGGCTGAACGCGGCGCTCAGGCGCCGACGCCCGCCCAGTACGCCTTCGCCACCGCCTTGAGCGTGCGCAGGCCTTCGGGGTCGCCGTGCCACAGGGCCGAGAAATAGGCCCGGGCCTGCGAGAAGTCCACGTCGGGCGGCAGCGGCGGCACCGCGGCGTCGGTGACCATCTCCAGCAGCATCGGCCGGTCGGCGGCGAAGGCGGCGTCCCAGGCCGGGCCCACGGCCTCGGGGTCGTCCACGCGCCGCGCGGCCAGGCCCAGCATCTCGGCGTAGCGTGCGTAGGGGAAGTCGGGCAGCACCTGCGCGTCCTCGAACTTCGGGTCGCCGCCGAGCACGCGCTGCTCCCAGGTGACGAGGTTGAGGTCACGGTTGTTGAGCACCATCACCACCAGCCGCGGGTCGGCCCAGTCGCGCCACAGCCGCGCCAGCGTGATCAGCGCGTTCAGGCCGAGCATCTGCATCGCGCCGTCGCCCAGCAGCGCGACCACCGGCCGGTCGGGGTGGATGTGCTTGGCGGCGATCGCGTAGGGCAGCGCCGGCCCCATGGTGGCCAGCCCGCCGGACAGCGAGGCCTTCATGCCGCGGCGCAGCTTGACGTCGCGCGCGTACCAGTTGGCGGCCGAGCCGCTGTCGCAGGTGAGGATGGCCTGCTCGGGCAGGCGCGGCGAGAGCTCCCAGAACACGCGCTGCGGGTTCACCGGCTCGGCGCTGGTCATCGCGCGCGCCTCCAGCACGCGCCACCACTGCGCGACGCGCGATTCGATCGAGCGCCGCCAGGCGCCGCCGTCGCTGGACTCGAGCAGCGGCAGCAGGGCCGACAGGGTGGCGCGGCTGTCGCCCACCAGACCCATCGTCACCGGGTAGCGCAGGCCCAGGGCGCCCGGGTCGGCGTCGATCTGCACGCAGCGCGCCTGCCCCTCGGCCGGCAGGAATTCGGCGTAGGGGAACGAGGAGCCGACGATCAGCAGTGTGTCGCACTGCTCCATCATCCACGAACTGGGCTGCGTGCCGAGCACGCCGATCGAGCCGGTGACGAAGGGCAGTTCGTCCGGCACCGCGGCCTTGCCCAGCAGCGCCTTGGCGATGCCGGCGCCCAGCCGCTCGGCGACCGCGATCAGCTCGTCGGTGGCATGCAGCGCGCCGGCGCCGGCGAGGATCGCGACCTTGCGTCCGGCATTGAGGACGGCGGCCGCTTCCTCCAGCGAGCGCTCGGGCGGCGCGACCGCATAGGCGGTGCGGCCGATGCCGCTGTGCACCGTGCCGTGCTCCGCCGGCGGCACGGGCACGGCGGGCAGGTCCTGCACGTCGTTGGGCAGGATCACGCAGGTGACGGTGCGGCGGTCGCGCGCGATGCGCATGGCGCGGTCGATCAGGTGCCGCACCTGCGTCGCGCAGGTGGCCATCTGCACGTACTCGTGCGCCACGTCCTTGAACAGCGAGACCAGGTCCACTTCCTGCTGGTAGTCGCCGCCCAGGGCGCTGCGCTTTTGCTGGCCGACGATGGCGACCACCGGCTGGTGGTCCAGCTTGGCGTCGTACAGGCCGTTGAGCAGGTGGATCGCGCCCGGGCCGGAGGTGGCCAGGCACACGCCCACCTCGCCGGAGAACTTGGCGTGCGCGCAGGCCATGAAGGCGGCCAGTTCCTCGTGGCGGGCCTGCACGAATGAGACCGATGCCTTGGCGCGGTCGAGGGCGCCCATCATTCCGTTGATGCCGTCGCCGGGATAGCCGTAGACGGTGCGCACGCCCCAGGCATGCAGTCGCTGGACGATGAAGTCGCTGACAGTGTCGCTCATCGTTGGGTCTCCAGGATCGAGAGGGAAAGCGGCAGGTGCATCGCCCCACTATGCGCAGCGCGGCGTCGCCGGCAGGGTCAGGCATCGGCGCGCATGGGCTGCGGCCTGCGCCTACAGGCGGGCCGCGCCGATCGATTCAGGCCGGGCTGTCCGAGGTCGCCCGCACCGCACCGGCGCCGTGCATCATCTCCGCCATCCAGGTGGTCAGCAGGGCGCCATAGGTCTTGCGCCAGGCCTGCTTCGACAGTGCGTGGTCGGCGCCTTCGATCAAGCGGTAGGTGACCGAGTGCAACTGCCGGAAGGCGGCCAGGTAGCTCTTGGCCACGGGCGGCGGCACGACTTCGTCGTGCTCCGATTCGACGATCAGCGCATCGCCGCGGAAGGCCTCGCAGGCGCGCAGCGCGCGGTTGTCGCCGGGCGCGATGACCGCGCTGCGGTAGGTCGCGAGGTCGACGCGGTCGAGCAGTCCCTTGGGCGTGTCCCAGTCGTCGTCGCGGTACAGCGCCGGCGCGCGCAGCGCGAGCCAGCGCACCGGCCGCAGCGCGCTCACCAGCGCGGCCAGGTAGCCGCCGTAGCTGCTGCCCACGATCGCGATGGCCTGCGGGTCGACCGCGGGATGACCGACCAGCACGTCGTAGGCGGCCAGCACGTCGAGCAGGTTGTCCTCGCGCGTGACGGCCTGCCGCAGCGAGGCGTGCCGCGCATGGCCGCGCAGGTCGAAAGTCAGGCAGATGCAGCCCAGCGCAGCCAGCTCGTGGGCGCGCGCGATGTACTGCGCCTGGCTGCCGTCCCAGCCGTGCACCAGCAGCACGCCGGGCACCATGGCCGAAGGCGCGACCAGGGTGCCGGCGATGCGCTGGCCGTCCACGGGGATGTCGATGGTGCTATGGCGTGTCGGCATAGGACTCGAGCATGGCGTACTTGGCGAGCAGGCCGGCCTGCGCGTCGGTGCCGTGGAAGTAGACGGCGGCGCCGGCCGGCGGCGCGGCGCCGCCGTAGACCTCGAAGGTGGCGGCGCGCACGCGGCGGCAGTCGGGGTCGGCGTGGAAGCGCTCCAGCGCAGCGACCTCCGCGCCGCTGGCGCCGCCCAGGCGCCAGGATTGCTCCAGCACGCCGGAACGCCACTCGCCCGCCGGGCTGTTCCCCTGGGCGATGTCGTAGTTGGTCCGCGAGGCGAAGAAGCCGCGGAAGTACCGCTGCACGGTGCGGTGGTAGTGGCAGGCCTGCGTCACCGCCAGGCGCACTTCCGGCGCCAGTGGGAGCGCGAGCAGCGCGTCGAAGCGCCCGCGCACCAGCGTGAGGTCGGAGCCGCCATAGACCGGGGAGCTGCGGTTGTCGATGGTCAGGCGCTGCACGCCGTGGTAGCTCACCGTCAGCGGCCCCAGCACCACCTGGCCCACGCTGCAGGTGACCGGCGCGTCGAGGTTCTCCTCGAGCACCACGCCATGGGTGGCGATCTCGTGCTCGTCCATCGCGGACAGCGCGTCCGCCAGTGCCGCACCGTCGTGCACGGCCGTCTGGCCGCGCCCGCCGGTGGCGCACACCGGCTTCACGCGCACCGTGCCCTGCCGCAGCAGCCGCTCGCCCGCCGCCTGGGCCTCGCGGCGCGAGAAGGCGCAGTAGCCGGGCAGTACCACGTCGGCCACCTCGGCGGCGAAGCGCGCCTTCCATCCCGCGGGACGGGCGGCGCGGGTGCTCGGCAGGGCATGGGTGATGGCCTTGGTCGCCACGAAGGGTTGCGGCACCACCCCGCCGAACAGGTCGTTCGCGCCGGCGATGCCCAGGGCGCGTGCGGCGGCCAGGGTGCCGAGGGTGTCGCTGGGCACGAAGTACAGCGGCGGCGCATAGCGGACGTGCGGGTCGTATTCGCCGCAGAAGTCGAAGCGCTGGAGGGCGGCCAGGCGGCGTGCGACCTCGGCGCGGGTGGCGTGCTCGTGCTGGCTGCCGAAGGCGTGGTGATCGGCCGTGAGCGTCACCACGCTGCCTCCGGGCGCAGGCCGGGGCGCGCTCGCGTCGGAGCGGCGGGCGGAAGGCGCCATGGCGCGGACTTTGGCGTGCGGCCTTGGGCAATGGCCTACACGGCCGGCGTGAGGCTCGCCGTCGCGGGCCGTGTGGGCGCGGCACGGAAGGCGTCGGGCCGCACGGTACCGGCCGGGCCGGGCAAGGGATGGAGCCGCTGATGGTGGTACACCAGACGCTCCAGCGCGTAGTCGGCTGCGGCCGTGCGGATCTCGTTGCGGCTGCCGTGGAACACGCGCGTTTCCGTGAACGCCTGGGTGCCGAAGTGCTGCCGGAAGATCCAGGCGAAGCACTGCGTGCCGGGCGCGATGTCGGGGTCGGTGTCATCCGTCACGCCGGTGTTCGCCACCGCCGCGCCGGCATCGCTGCGCGCGAGCGCGCCTTGCGCCATCTCGAGTGCGACTTCTTCGCTGGTGAGGTTGCAGCGCGCCAGGGTGCTTGTCCTGACGCCCAGGCAGCGCTGCTTGGCTTTCGGGTCATAGACGACGAAGGCGCATTCCAGCGTCTCGCCCGCGCCGGGCAACTCGGCCAGCCGCGAGGCGATCAGGCCGGCGGTGCTGGACTCGGCGGTCACGACCTTGAGGGCGTGGCGCCGCAGATACTGGGCCGCAAGCTTGCGAGCCGGAAGGGCCTTGGATCTCATGGCGCGGGTGGATCAGCGGCGTGCGGGTCCGCGCGGTCGTGGCCGGACCGTGCGTGCCGGGATGGGGCTGCGGATGTCATGGCGTACTCCTTGCACGAGGTTGGAGGAAGGTACGGAAATGCGCAGGGACAAGAGGCTCCATTTCGCGCCATGGCCTGCGGGCACCCGTGTCGGAAGAAGTGCCATGTCGTGGTCGGCGAGGAGGGACAGATCCGCCGTCGGACCGCGCGCCTGGTCCCGCAGGTGTTGTGGCCTGCGACGTGCGCGAGCGCGCGAAGCACGATCACTGCCGCCGATGCGCCGACGCATGCCATCGGATGGTGGAGGAGGCGGCCGTCTGAGCGTGCCCTAGTTCGGCACCGAATCCTTTCGCAGCGCCGCCTGGCCGTCGGGCGTGATCGCCAGCACGCGGGCCGGCCCGCGCAGCGTGCCGTCGTTTCCGGTCGCCGGCACGAAGGCCGCGACCATGCCGGCGGCCCGCAGGACGATGAGCTTGTCGATGTCCGCCGGATCCGTCAGGGTGTGGGGCAGCCGGCGGTCGGCCAGTTCGCGCAGGAGCTCCATGGGCATGGGAATCCTTCTTCGAGAAAGAGGGTTGTCGGCGAACCCATTCTGCAGGCGGGTTCCGCGCGGTGTCACTGCATCGCCCTGGCCGCATGTCGTAGTAAAAAAGATCGCCATCCTGCGCCTCGGGGCCTGTCGCTGAGGGTAAGGTTTGCAACGACAATCGGGTCCGGCTGCCGCGCGCAGCCCGATCCACGAGCACGATGACCTTTCCCGCCCCGCAAGACCCCGCTCTCCATCTCAAGTACCGCGCAGACATCGACGGCCTGCGCGCCATCGCCGTCCTCTCGGTGGTCGGCTTCCATGCTTTCCCCAACTGGGTGCGCGGCGGCTTCATCGGGGTCGACATCTTCTTCGTGATCTCGGGCTACCTGATCACCACCATCCTCTTCGGCAACCTCGCCAACCAGAGCTTCAGCTACCGCGACTTCTATGCGCGCCGCATCCGCCGCATCTTTCCGGCGCTGCTGCTGGTCATGGCCGCGACCTTCGCCTTCGGCTGGTACATCCTGCTGGCCGACGAGTTCGAGCAGCTCGGCAAGCACGTGGCGGCCGGTGCGGCCTTCGTGTCGAACGTGGCCTTCTGGAGCGAATCGGGCTACTTCGACACGGCCACCGAAAGCAAGCCGCTGCTGCACCTGTGGTCGCTGGCGGTGGAGGAGCAGTTCTACATCCTGTGGCCGGTCGTGCTGGCCCTTGCCTGGCGCCGCGGCCGGCATGTGCTGGCGCTGCTCGTGGTCGTGGCGATCGCCTCCTTCGTCGTCAACGCGTTCACCGTGCGGCCGTATCCGGACGCCGCCTTCTACCTGCCCGCCGCGCGCGTGTGGGAGCTCGCCGCAGGCGGCATCCTGGCCTATGTGCGGCTGCACCGGCCGCACTATTTCGCGCGCGGCGACGATCTGCAGTCGGGCCTGGGCCTGCTGCTCATCGCGGCCGGCCTGCTGCTGCTGGACAAGGACAAGGCCTTTCCGGGCTGGTGGGCGCTGCTGCCGGTGCTCGGCGCCTTCCTGTGCATCGCCGCCGGGCCCGGCGCCTTCTTCAACCGGACGCTGCTCGGGTCCCGGCCGATGGTCTGGTTCGGCCTCATCAGCTATCCGCTGTACCTGTGGCACTGGCCGCTGCTGGCCTATGCCCGCGTGCTCGAAGGCGACATGCCCTCGCGCAACGTCCGCGCGGGCTGCATGCTCGCCGCCATCGTGCTCGCGTGGCTGACCTATCGCTTTCTCGAGCAGCGCGTTCGGCGCAGCCGCGGACCGGGTGCGGTGCGCATGCTCGCCGGCGGCACGGCCGCGCTCGCGGTGCTGGGCGGGCTCGCCGCCGCCAGCCTCCTGCCGGCGCGCCACAGCGATCCCTACCTGAGCCGCGTCGCCGCCGCCACCCGTGACTGGACCTACCCCGAGGGCCTGGCGCCCGCACAGCTGGGGCCGCAGAAGGCCTGGCAGATCGGCACCGGAGCGCGCAAGGTGCTGCTGTTCGGCGACAGCCACATCGAGCAGTACGGCCCGCGCGCCGTGCGGCTGGCCGAGGAGGGCGGCTCCGCCTCGCTGAACACCCTGTATTTCGCGACCAAGGGTGGCTGCCCGCCGATCCCCAACGTCTTCGAAGACCGGAACATCGACTGCGACGACTGGCGCACCGACATCCTGAACCACATCCGCACCACGCGGCCCGATGCCGTGGTGATCGGCGGCTGCTGGAACTGCTACTTCATCAAGCAGGCGATCGCCAACCCCGGCGCCCAGTACGACGACGGCTACTACTACCGTGACGGCATCACCCGCATCAAGCACCCCTTCCGCGGCGGGCAGGGCGCGGAGTGGGCGATCCGATCGCTCGAATGGGTGCTGGCGGACCTGGGGCAGTACACCAAGGTCTACCTGCTGCTGGACAATCCGATCGGCCAGGACTTCGAGCCCAAGCGGCTCATCACCTACAACCGCCTCGGCGACTGGAGCGTGACCCGCGTCAGCCCCACCGTGCCGATGCCGGTCGACCAGAAATTCGTCGACGGCCGCCTGCGCGAACTGGCCGCGCGCAGCGGCGCCGAACTGATCGATCCGCTGCCGACCCTGTGCAAGGACGACCAGTGCATCCGCACCGAGGCCGACGGCACGCCGATGTACACGGACTCCGACCACCTGCGCGCGGCCTACGTGGCCGAGTTCGCGTCCTTCCTGGACCCGGTCCTCAAGGTGCGGCCGTGAAGTTTTTCATCGGCCTTCGCAGGCGCTTCCGGGGTGCCGGAAAAGCACGCTATAATTTAAGGCTTGTTCCCCGATAGCTCAGTCGGTAGAGCGCCGGACTGTTAATCCGTAGGTCCCTGGTTCGAGCCCAGGTCGGGGAGCCAAAAATCTCGCAATGATCAAGCACTTAGGCCACAAGCCTAGGTGCTTTTTCTTTGCCGCACCGTCTTCGAGCAACGGGCGCAGGCACGGCAATAAAATGGATTCTGGATTCATCTTCTGAGTCCAGAAGACAGGCATGCGGCGCATGCACCTGCAAGATGCGCTCCTGCAGGGGTTCCAGCCAGGAAGATCTCGATGCAATTGACCCGGATGACGGATTTCGCACTGCGGCTGCTGGTCTACGTGGCGCGGCATCCGCAGGGCCTGTGCACCATCGCGGAGGTGGCGCGTGCCTATGGCATCTCCGAAACCCACTTGATGAAGGTCACGCACCAGCTCGGGCTGCATGGCTGGATCGAAACCGTGCGAGGCAAGGGGGGCGGCATGCGCCTCGCGCATTCGCCGCAGGAGATCAGGCTGGGGGCGGTCGTGCGTTCCGTCGAGCCCAACTTCCATCTCGTCGAGTGCTTTGCAAGCGGCAGCGATTGCACGCTGAGCGGGCATTGCGGGCTGGCGGACATCATGGAGGGTGCACTGCACAGTTTCCTTGCGCATCTGGATGGCTTCACGCTGGCGGATGCGCTGGCCGGCATGGATGCGAAGACCGGCCGCGACTGGAAGCCGCTGGCCTGGCTGGCCGCAGGGCAGCCCCCTGGACGTCCGACATCGAGAAGATACGTGCGGCCTTGACCAGGCCATCGATCCGACGCGACCCGCGCCACTACCACTGCAGGTAGTACATGCCCTTGGCCAGCACGACGATGGCCAGCACGTGGCAGAACACGCTCAGGTGCAGCCGGCGCGAGCGCGGCCCGCGCAGTGGGCCGCGCCGCCGCCACGCCATGGCCGCGGCGAAGTGGCCGAACACGCTGGCCGCCAGCAAGATCTTCAGGCCCAGCAGCAGCCCGAAGCTGCTGGCCAGCGGCTGCGCCAGGGCCGCGCGGTGCTGCCAGGCCAGCCCGAGGCCTGCGGCGTACAGCGCCAGCAACACCCACGGCATGACGGCGGTGGCGCGATCGCCGACGGCACGCTCCACCTCGCGCATGAGCGCCGGCGGCAGGCGCTTGCGCACGCCCTCGAGCATCGCCACCTCGAAGAAGACGGTGCCTGCGAAGGCGATCGCGGCCAGCAGATGCAGCGCCAGGAGCAGGCCGTAGCTCATGGACCTTGGTCGATCCGCGGGCGGATCAGCATCGGGAAGAAGCGCCACAGGTACAGCGCGAAGGCCAGCACCCACGCGCCGGCCGAGGCGTGCAGCGCGCCCAGCGCCAGGCCGGTGGGCAGCAGCGCCACCAGGCGCAGCGCGGCGGCGGCGATCATGAGCGCGTAGGAAGCCACCATGCTCCGGTCGGTGCGCAGCGGCCGGCCCAGGTGGCCCAGTGCGGTGCGCGTGACCATGCCGATGATCAGCACCGAGAAGCCCGCCACGCCGATCAGGTGCACCGGCCAGGCCGCGCGCAGGTCCCAGCCTGCCGCGTGCGCGGCGGCGGCCAGCAGGCCGGTCCCCAGTGCGGCATAGCCGGCGTACAGGATCCACTGCAGCGGCACGCGCCGCACGGCCCAGGGCTTCCAGGCCAGGACCTGCCACAGCGCGAGCAGGCCCGCCGCGGCCAGCGCGAGGGCCATGCCCGGCATCCAGCCCAGCAGCAGGCAGGCGATGGCGAGCAGGCCCGCCGCGAGCTGCCACTGGCCGCTGGCGGTGTGCATCGGGATCGCCAGGCCCGCCACCGCCCGCATCGCGAAGAAGGGGATGACCCGCCGCGCCACCAGCAGCGCGATCACCGCCATGCACAGCAGTCCGGCGTGGAAGCGCTGCATCAGCACGACGTAGTCGCCCGTCCAGGCCGCCCACAGGAACAGGCCGTCGGCCGTGCCCAGGCCCAGCACCAGCAGCGGCACGCCGTAGTTGCGGCGGCTGCGGGCGCCGTAGATCGACCGGCCCAGTGCCGCGACCGCCCAGGCGAAGAACAGCAGTTCGCACAGCGCGGCCGCGCCGAAGGCCAGCGGCCCCGGTACGAGAAAGCCGGCCCGCGCGACCGCCCACAGCAGGGCCAGCACGCCCAGCGCCGGGCCGCGCAGCGGGTTGATGCCGGTCCAGGTGGTGCCGGCGGTCAGCAGGAAGCCGACGGCGATGGTCGCAATGAAACCCCAGAGCGTCTCGTGCGCATGCCAGAGCACGCCGGCCAGGGTGCCCGTCAGCCATCCGGGCGCGAACACCCACAGTGCGACCGAGACCGGCGCCCACAGGCAGCCGGCGAGGTACAGCGGCCGGAAGCCCAGGGCCAGGAAGGCGCGCCACTGCGGCGCGGGCCGGCGCACCGGGCCGGGCTCCTCGATCCGCAGCAGCTCAGCCATGGCCGGCCAGTGCCGCGGGGATGGCGTCCGGGTTGCGGCTGGCCTGGTAGCCCAGCCACAGGCTCTGCGCGATGCGCTCTGCCATCGTGCAGGCCTGCCGGGCCATGGCCTGGTTGGGCTGCTCGCAGGCGATCTCGCGAAAGAGACCGAGCCAGCGCTGGAACAGCTCGGCGCTCAGGCCCGGCAGCGCCGCGTGCCTGGGCATGGGCGCGCCGCTGAAGCGGCCGGTGCGCCGCAGGATGGCGGACCAGAAGTCCACCAGCGTGGCCAGGTGCCGGTCCCAGTCGTCGACGTGGGTGTCGAAGATCGGGCCGAGCACTTCGTCCTCGCGCACCCGGGCGTAGAAGGCGTGGACCAGGCGCGAGATCTCTTCCTCGGTGCAGAGCGCGGGATGGGACATGGGGCTCCTTGTCGGAAGCGTTCGTTCATAAGATGTATTGCACATACATCTTATTCCCGATCGGTCCGTTTCCGACGCCGCACGGCGGGCGAACCTTGTCGCAGATCATCCTGGGTGGCGATTCGATCGTGTCGAGCGGATGCTTCGTCGGCGGCGCGGGGCGCGGCCGACGCCTGGGCCTGTTCCGCTGCGACCACGCGCAGGCCGCCGCGCACGCGCGCCAGCGTCTCGTTGTCGCGCTGCTGCGTGTACACGGCGTAGGCCGAGTGAGAGAACTCCGGCGCATCGTCGACGCGATGCAGCCGCCCATCGTCGAGGAAGGGTCGCGCGATGCCGGCGCGAAAGTAGCCGGCGCCGCCGACGGTGAGCAGGTAGGTGAGCGCCAGCGGGCCGAGCGAGATCGCCACCGGCGGATTGCTCAGGGCCGGAAAGGCCGCGTGGTGGTTGGCGGCGAAGGCCGGTCCCCAGTCGACATAGACGTACTGCGCCGGCGTCAGCCGCCCGTCGGCCGCGCTGGTGACCATGACCAGCTTCTCTTCCAGGAGCAACTCGCAGACCAGCCCGGCCCGCTGGACGGGGTTGTAGACGACCGCCAGGTCGAGCGCGCCGTCCTGCACGCCGTCGAGCAGGCGGGCCGGGCTGTCCACCGTGGCGCGCAGCGCCACCTCGGGGCAGACACGGTGCATCCAGATCAGCCAGTGGGCCAGCAGGGGATGCCACAGGCTCAGCTCCGCGCCGACGCTGATGCCGTCCTCGCGCCCCGGCGGCAGCGCCACGTGCTGGCGCGCCCGCTCCCAGCCCTGCACCAGGCTCGTGGCGTGGCGCATGAAGCGCTCGCCCGCGTCCGTCAGCCGGGCGCCGGCCTTGTTGCGCACGAACAGCGGCCGGCCCAGCAGGTGCTCCAGCGTCCGGATGCGGGCGCTGACCGCCGTCTGCGTCAGGTGCAGCCGCTCGGCAGCGGCCACGAAGCTGCCGCTGGCCGCCACTTCCAGGAAGGTGCGGGCGAGGTCGGTGTCCATGGCTTCTTTTACATCAAATTCCTTGCATTCATTTGCCATCAGATTTCATTGGCACCATGTGAAGGCGATGGCCACAATGAAAGCGCCCAAGCCATGCGAGGTGAATGCCGATGTCCGACCCCCGCCATCCGCCGTTCGACGACGCCGTGCTGCACCGGCCGGTCTGCGACCTGCTGGGTTGCCGCCTTCCGCTGATGCTGGCCGGCATGGGCGGCGTGGCCCGTTCGGAACTGGTCGCCGCGGTCGTCGGGGCCGGCGGCTTCGGCTTTCTCGGCATGGTGCGCGAGCCGCCTTCGCTGATCCGCCAGGAGGTCCTGCGGGTGCGCGAGCGCACCGCCTCCCGCTTCGGCGTCAACCTGATTCCGGCGGCGACCTATCCCGCCTTGCTGGCGGCGCAGATCGACACCTGCATCGCGCTGCGCGTTCCCGTGATCGGGCTGTTCTGGGACGTCATGCCGGCGGTCGTTCGCCGCTGCACCGATGCCGGGATGCTGGTGGTCCATCAGGTGGGATCGGTGGACGACGCCCGCCAGGCCCAGGAGGCCGGCGCCGGCGTGCTGATCGTGCAGGGCGTCGAGGCGGGCGGCCACGTGCGCGGCGATCGTCCGCTGGCCCAACTGCTGCCCGACGTGCTGGCGCAGGCCACGGTGCCGGTGCTGGCGGCCGGCGGCGTGAGCCGCGGCGCCGAGGTGGCGACCCTGCTGTCGCTGGGCGCGCAGGGGGTGGTGCTCGGCACGTCGCTGATCGCGACCCACGAGTCCTTCGCCCATGACTTCCACAAGCAGCGCATCGTCCAGGCGGATGCCGGGCAGACCGTCCTGACCGACGCCTTCCACATCAACTGGCGGCGCGGCGCGCGGGTCCGCGTGCTGGCCAACAGCGTGACGCGCGGCGAGCGCGGCGATCCGTTCGGGCCCGGCACCACCGTGATCGGCGTGGAGGCCGACCGGCCGATCCACCTGTTCAGCACCGATTCGCCATTGCGTTCCATGACGGGGGACTTCGAGGCGATGGCGCTGTACGCGGGGCAGGGCGTGGGCGGGATCGACGCCGTGGCCGGCGCAGCCGAACGCCTGCAGCGCATCGCGGCCGAGGCGGCCGAATGCCTGGGCACCGCGGTCCCGAAGGCGGCGGCGCCGATCGAGCTGTCATCGCCGGTCTGCTATGCGCACGAGTTCGACACGCTGGACCGCCAGGCGCTGCTGGCCTCGCTCAACGAGCTGCTGGAGGCCGAGCGCGCGGGCGCCCGGCTGACGCTGCGCAGCGCCGCCGACATCGACGACGCGGGGCTGCGTGCGCTGGTGGCATCGATCCACCGCGACGAGGTGAAGTGGTGCGGCCTGCTGATCTCGGCGATCCAGGCGCTGGAGGCGGCGCCCAGCACCCGCACCGGTGCCTTCTACGGCAAGGCCATGGCGATCGCCGACATGCGCGAACGCATCGCCTTCCTGAACCGGGGCCAGGACTGGGTCGTGCGGCGGCTGCGTGCGCTGCTGCCGCGCGTGCGCGACGAGCGGATCGAGAACGGCCTGGCCGAGATGCTGGCGGCGCACGAGAGGAACATCACGCGCGTCGATGCCCGGCTGCGGGTGTCGACCTCTCCATCTCCGTCCCCTTGATGCGAAAGGAGCAGACCATGCAGGCACAGGACATCATGAGCTCGCCGGTGATCAGCGTCGCGCCGGACGCGGCGCAGTCGCAGGTGGTCGAGCTTCTGCTGGCGCACCGCATCAGCGGCGTGCCGGTCGTCGCAGACGGGCAGGTGGTCGGGATGGTGGGCGATGGCGAACTGGTGCATCGCCGGGAGATCGGCACCGGCGCCTGCACGGACGGGCGCTCGTGGTGGCAGCGCCTGGTGCAGCCGGACCCGGCCGCCGCGGCCTACGTGCACTCGCACGGCACGCACGTGCGCGACGCGATGAGCAGCCATGTGGTGGCGATCGCACCCGATGCCGCCCTCGCGGACATCGCGGCGCACTTCGAGGATCGCCGCATCCGCCGTCTGCCGGTGCTGCGCCAGGGCAGGCTGGTCGGCCTGGTGACGCGCGCGGACCTGGTCCGCGCGATCGCGCGCTGCACGAAAGGGCCGTATCCGCCATCGGCCGCACAGGACGACGAGGCCATCCGTGCGCGACTGGTGCGCGAACTGGCGTCGCAGCCCTGGTGGTCGCAGAGCTGGTCCAGCGTCGAGGTGGACCACGGCATCGTGCGGTACCGAGGCGTGGTGCGCGGCGAGGCCGAGAAGCTGGCGGCCCGGGTGGCGGCGGAGAACGTGCCCGGGGTGCGCGGCGTGGACGATCGCCGCATGCCCCACGACGAGTGGCAGCCCATGCTGTGACATCTCCGGGCCGGCGTGGGCGGCCTCAGCCGGCCCAGGCGCGGCTCGCCCAGGCCGCCGCCCACGCGCAGGCCAGGCCGCACAGCAGGCCCAGCGCCACCAGCCGTGCATAGGGCCAGCCGCCGGCCACGAGCGCGGTGACGCAGCGGCTGGCCGTGTTGGCGCTGACGGCGGCCAGCAGGGTCCACAGCAGGGTGCCGGGCTCGATGCGCCCGGCCGACACCAGCCCGGCGCTCGAGGCGATGGGCGCATGCGCGTCGGCCAGCGCCGCCAGCGCGACGCTGGCGAACAGCCCGGCCTGGCCGAAGCGCGACTGCGCGGCCGACACGATCACCATCACGATGGACAGCACGGTCGCCACGATCAGCGCCTCGCGCAGCTGCAGCGCGCTGTCGCCGACGGCTTCGGCCTTGGGGCCGTGGCCGCGCTGGCGCCAGATGAGGAAGCCGCCCACGCCCAGCGCTGCCAGCGCGCCGGCCGCCGCGGCCGGCACCAGCGGGGCCACCGCATCGGGCGCGAGGGCCGCGACCACCACCAGCGCCTGCAGCCAGGTGGCGGCGCTCGACAGGACGCCCGCGGCCGCGTGCGGCACCGTGAGCGCGGGCTGCGCGCGGGCGCGCACGCCCATCGAGGCGATGGTGGCGGTGCTGGACACGAAGCCCGAGAAGAAGCCGGAGGCCGCCAGCCCCCAGCGCGCGCCCAGCCAGCGCGTGGCCACGTGGCCCGCGGCCTGCAGCGCCAGGATCAGCACCACCAGCAGGGCCAGCGCGCGCGGATTGAGGCCGCCCAGCCACTCGATCGGATCGGCGGGCACGAGCGGCAGCACCACCAGCGCCAGGGCAGCCAGCAGCGTCAGGTCGCGCACCTCCTGCTCGCTCAGGGTCTGGATCGAGACCTGGTGCAACTGCTCGCGCGAGGCCAGCAGCATCGCCACGCCGGCGCCGCTGGCGGCGCCCAGCGCCGGCTGCTCGATGGCCAGCACGCCGATCAGGTAGGTCACGAACAGGGCGATCTCGGTGGTCAGGCCGGGGTCGTCGGGCGGGCTCTTGAGGTAGGCCGCCGCGGCGAGCACGATCACCGCCGCGGCGCCGGCGACCACCAGTTCCGGGTGCCGGGCCGACTGCGCCAGCGCACCGGCCAGCGCCACGAGCGTGAAGGTGCGGATACCGGCGGACCCACGGTGCGGGCCCTGGCCCTTGCGGCGCTCGCGCTCCAGGCCGATCAGCAGGCCGCTGCCCACCGCCACGGCCAGCCCCACCCACAGGGCCTGCAGCGTCTCCAGGTTCATGGCGCGGCGACGGACTGGTGGTCGGGCACGCGCACGCGCCAGCCGAGTTCTTCCTCGATGCGCACGCGCAGCGCGTCGGCCGCCTCGGCGTCGGCGTGCACGATGAACGTCTGCCGGGGCGCGCGCTCGAAGCCGCGCAGCCAGGCCATCAGCTCGTCGGCGTCGGCGTGGCCGGAGAAGCCTTCGAGGTGGCGCACCTCGGCCTTGACCGGCACGTGCTCGCCGTGGATCTTGACGTCGGCCGCGCCCGCGATCATCTTCGCGCCGCGGCTGCCGGCCACCTGGAAGCCCGGGAAGACGATCAGGTTCTTCGGCTGCGGCGCCATGGCCTTGAGGTGGTGCAGCACCCGCCCGCCGGTGGCCATGCCGCTGGCCGACAGGATGATGCGCGGGTAGTGCATCTGCGTCAGCGCCTCGGACTCCTGCGCGCTGCCGACCAGGGTCACGCCTTCGCACATGGCGCGCACCTCGTGCGGGTCCACGCGCAGCAGGTTCCTGTGCCGCTCGTACAGCGCGGTGGCCTCGGCCGCCATCGGGCTGTCGAGGTAGACCGGCACCTTGTCCGGGATTTCGCCGCGCTGTTTGAGCCGGTGCAGCGCCAGCATCAGCGCCTGTGCCCGGCCGACGGCGAAGGTGGGCAGCAGCACCGACCCGCCGCGCTGCAGCGCCGTGCGCACCAGCGCGCCCAGTTCGCGCAGCACGTCGTTCTTGGGATGGCGGCGGTTGCCGTAGGTGGCCTCGACCAGCAGCACGTCGGCCTCGCCGACGGGCTGCGGCGCGGGCATCAGCAGGTCATGGTCGCGGCCCAGGTCGCCGGAGAAGACGAGCGTGCGGCCCGGCGTGCGCAGCGTGACCGCGGCCGCGCCCAGCAGGTGGCCGGCGGGGGTGAATTCGAGGTTCAGACCATCACCCAGGTCCAGCGCCTGGCCGAAGTCCAGCGGCCTGAAGTGGGCCATGGCCTGGCGCGCGTCGCCGGCGGTGTACAGGGGCAGGGCGGGCGAATGCTTCGAGTAGCCGTAGAGGTTGGCGCGGCGGGCGTCCTCCTCCTGCAGGTGGGCGCTGTCGAGCAGCAGCACCTCGGCGAGGTCGCAGGTGGCCGGCGTGGCGATCACCTTGCCGCGAAAGCCCTGCCGCACCAGCGCCGGCAGGTAGCCGCTGTGGTCCAGGTGCGCGTGGCTGAGCACCACGGCGTCGATCCGCTCCGCCGGCACGGGCAGCGCGGCCCAGTTGCGCTCGCGCAGGTTCTTGTAGCCCTGGAACAGCCCGCAGTCGAGCAGGATGCGGCGGCTGCCGGTATCGACGAGGTGCTTGGAGCCGGTGACGGAATCGGCCGCGCCGAGGAACTGGATCTGCATGGGAGGAGCGCCTTCTTGCGACGCCCATGCTATCAGCGGCCTTCGCGACTCCGGAAATAGCGTGAACAGGCCCTAGGCCACCATGAGCCCGATCACCAGCGCGTTGAGCAGGTCGATGAAGAAACCGCACACCAGCGGCACGACGATGAAGGCGCGCGGCGCGGCGCCGTGGGCGCGCGTGACCGCGCTCATGTTGGCGATGGCCGTCGCGGTGGAGCCCAGCGCGATGCCGCCGAAGCCGGCGCACATCACCGCCGCTTCGTAGCTGCGGCCCATGCAGGGAAAGACCACGAAGACGGTGAAGCCGATCGCCATCGCGATCTGCAGCGCCAGCACCGTGGTCACGAACACGGCCACGCCCTGTATCTGCCAGGGCTGCAGGCCCATCAGCGCCATGGTGAGGAACATGCCCAGGCAGATGTCGGAGATCAGCGCCACGCCCGGCTGCATGCTGGCCCAGTTCCACAGCCGGCCTTCCTGCTGGCGCAGCAGCGAGCCCAGGTTGCGCAGCACGATGCCGGCGATCAGGCAGCCGACGAACTCGGGCAGCCTCAGCCCTGTGAGCGCGATCAGGCTGCTCACGCCGCGCCCGAGCATCAGCGCCACGTTGAGCCACAGCAGCGCCAGCAGCACGCCGTGGTAGTCGATCCGTGCGCGGGCCTCGTCCTGGTAGCGCTTGCCGATCTCCAGCGCCTCGTTGGCCGACGATGCGAGCCGGTGCCGGCGCATCAGGTGGCTCGCGATCGGCCCGCCGATGGTGCAGGCGGCGATCAGGCCGACCATGTTGCTCGCCAGCCCGAGCGCCTCGGCGTCGCGGATGCCCAGCGCCTGGGTGAAGAAGGGCGCCCAGGCCAGCGTGGTGCCCACGCCGCCGGTGAGCGAGATGGAACCGGTCATCAGGCCCGCGCGCGGATCCAGGCCGAAGCCGCCGGCCAGCGCCATGCCGGCCACGTTCTGCAGCACCATGAAGCCGCCGGCCAGCGCCAGCAGCACGACCAGCGGGCGCCCGCCCTGGCGCAGCGTGCGCACGTCCGAGCCCAGCCCGATGGCGGCGAAGAAGTAGAGCAGCAGCATGTCGCGCGCGCCGAGTTCGAAGTCGACCCGCACGCCGGCGAAGAAGTACAGCGCGCCCACCGCCGCCACGCACACCAGCCCGCCGCTGACCGGCTCCGGAATGCTGTAGCGGCGCAGCACTTCCACCCGCTGCGTGAGTTCCTTGCCGACGAACAGCAGCAGGATGGCCAGCGTGAAGCTGTGGAAGGCGTCGATCTGCACAAGGGTCATGGCATGGCCTGGGCCCCGCATTCTGCCCTTGGCCGTGGGCCTGTCGGCCTGCCCGGCGTAGGACGGCGTCTCTATGCCATCGCCACGGCCTGCGCTACGCTGGCGCCATGGACGACTATCTTCGAAACATCTCCCTGAAGGTCGAAGAGTTGGAGCCCGGCGTCTTCGGCTGGGTGCTGCTGGAAAGCCCCGAGGACGATGCCGTGGTCGAGGAGCTGGAAGCATCCGCCGACAGCTTCGACAGCTGGAGCGACGCGCTGGACGCGGGCGTCGTCGCGCTCAAGAGCCTGGCCGAAGACCTTGCCGTCGGTCCGCGCACCGAAGTCGAGGATGAGGACGCGGATCCCGTGGGCTGAGCATGAAAAAGCCTGCTTCCTACGGCGTCTGGATCGCGATGGGCGCGGCGATCGGCGCCGGCATGGACAACGTCGCTGCGGGCATCGGGATCGGGATCATCCTCGCGATCGCGATGGGTTGAGGCGCGCACTCAATCGATCTCGAAAGCGTCGACCTGCCGGCCGTCGACGTCGGTGAAGCCGTATTCGCGCCCCAGGTCGGCCACGCGCAGCACGCTGCCGCTCTTCGCCATCACGGCCGGGTCGGCTGCCAGCGCCGCCACGGCGCGGCCCAGGTAGCGCGGCGATTCGGTGCGGGCCAATGCCGGCCGCTCCTGCCAGTGCGCCTCGTCGGTCCGGTGGCCGGCCAGCACGAACTCGGTGCGCATCCAGCCCGGCGACACGGCGAGCGAGGCCACGCCGTGCGGGCGCAGCTCCTGCGCGATGCCGAAGGCCAGGCGGGTCATCGCGGCCTTGGCGAGGTCGTAGAACAGGTTGCCGCGCAGGTAGCGGCCGCGGTCCCAGAAGGTGGTGGTGACGATCAGGCCGCGCCGCGCGCGCACCATCGTCGGCGCCGCGTGGCGGCTGGCCAGCAGGTGGTTGCGCACGCCGCGGTCGAACATCGCGTCCCACTGCGCCATCGGGTGCTCCCAGAAGGGCGCCTCGAACACGCCGGTGAAGCTCTCGTGCCCGCCCCAGGCGTTGTTCACCAGCAGGTCGATCCGGCCCTGCTCGCGCTGTACGCGCTCGAACAGTTGCGCCACGTCCTCCTCGCGCGTGTGGTCGCAGCGCACCGCGATGGCTTCGCCGCCCAGGCGCACGATGTCGTCGGCGGTGTCGTCGATGCTGCCGGGCAGGGCGCCGAGCTTCGACAGGGCCAGCAACTCGCCGTAGGTGCCGGCGGGCTGCGCGCGGGTGCTGCGGCCCGTGACGTACACGGTGGCGCCGGCGGCGCCCAGCTCCAGCGCGATGCCGCGTCCCGCGCCGCGGCTGGCGCCGGTCACCACGGCCACGCGGCCGGCCAGTGGTGGCCGTGTCTCTTGTGCATCCTGCATCGGTGGTCCTTTCCTCGTTCGGCCCACCGACGATAGACGGGCTTCAGGCGGTTGTCTTGGAAGAACCCGAAACCACCCGGCCGAGGAAGTCGCCGGGCGTGAGGCCGCACAGCGCGCGGAACTCGTTGACCAGGTGGGACTGGTCGTAGAAGCCGCCCTGGTCCGCCAGCTCGGCCCATGCCGGGGCCGGCCGCTGGCGCAGCGCGCGCAGGCAGGCGTGCAGCCGCGCCAGCCGGCGCCATGCGCGCGGCGACAGACCCACCTGGGCATGGAAGAGTTGCTGCAGGCGCCGCTCGCCGACGCCGGCCGCAGCCGCGACCTCGCGCAGCGGCTGCTGTCCACCGCTGGCGGCGATGCAGCGCAGCGCCTGTGCCGCGGCGGGATGGAAGGGGGCGTCGCTGCGCGCCAGCCGGCGCTGCAGCACCGCCTGCAGCACGGCGACGCGCGCGGCATCGTCCGGCGCTTCGGCCATGCGCGCCAGCAGCGCCGCGCCCGCGCCGCGCCACAGATCGTCCAGGTGCACGGCGGCATCGCCGATCTCGCCCGCGGGAAGGCCCAGCAGCGCGGCGGCCGCGCCGGGGCGCAGGGTCACGGACAGCCCTTCCATGCGGCCCTGCAGGCGCACCATGGCGGGCGAGGCCGAAGCCCCGATCGCCGTCACCGGCCAGCCGGGCTGCCCCGTGGCCGAGGGCGCGTCGCCCAGGTTGAAGACGAGCCGGATCGCCCCGTCGGGCAGCACGCGTTCGAGCACTTCCTGCCCCGGCGCGAAGCGCTCGCGGTACAGCAGAATGTGCGAGACGACGCCGCGCAGCGGCGCGTCCACCGCGAAGGCGTGCAGCGTGCCGGCCGGCGCGCCGCTCTCCGGTCCGTGCAGCGGGTCTTCTTCGAGCCGCAGGAACAGGCGCTCGCCCATGGCTATTCGGTGGCGCAGGCGCGCCCGAGCAGGCTGCCCAGGTAGCGCTCGAACAGCGCCGTGGATTCGCGGCCGAACATGCGGATGCGGCCCGTGTGGCTGAGCAGCAGCAGGCCCACCGTGTGGGCGAACAGGGCGGTGAGCTCGGTCAGCGCCTCGTCCGGCGACAGGCCGGCCTCGACCATCGCCCGCTGCGCGGGTTCCAGCGCCCGGCGCAGGCGCGCGTTGAGCTGTTCGTTCAGCCCGGGCGTGAGCCCGCGCGGCTGCATGCCCTGGAAGAGGTAGAAGCCCAGGTCCAGGTCGCGCGGGTTCTCGCGGTAGAAGTCGAAGAAGGCCTGCGCGGCACTGCGCAGCCTTTCAGCCGGCGCGGCGCCCGCCGGCGGCAGGGCCTGCGCGATGCGGCCCTGCAGCCGCTCCAGCGATTCGCCCAGCAGCGCCGCGTACATCTCCTCCTTGCTCTGGAAGTAGCTGTAGAGCGCGCCCGGCGTGTAGCCGGCGCGGCGGGCGATCTCGCGCACGCTGGCGCCGTCCAGGCCCAGATCCAGGAAGGCCGAGCGCGCCGCCTGCAGCACCAGTTCGCGCCGCGCGTCGCTCAGCACCTTCTGGCGCAGGGCGCGGGCGTCTTCCGGTGTGGCGGGCAAGGGCGCGGGGCGTCGGCTCATGGGCCGCAGTGTACGGTTGACGGGTGAATTGAACAGTGTTTAAAGTTGGTATGGACAAGCACAGGAGACACCGCGATGAACATGCCCATCCATGCTGCGCCGCAGGCCGCCGAGGCGCATCTGCTCATGAGCGCTGCCGACTACCGCGAATCGCTGCGCCGCCTGCGGCCGGTGGTGTACGTGGACGGCCGGCGCGTCGAGTCGGTGGCCGACGAGCCGGCGCTGCAGCCCGGCATCCAGGCGCTGGGCGTCACCTACGACTTCGCGCGCAGGCCGGAATGCGCGCCGCTGATGCTGGCGCGCCAGGGGCCGGAAGGCCGCGTGGTCAACCGCATGCTGCACGTCGATGAATCGGCCGGCGACCTGCTCAACAAGCTGGAGGCGGTGCGCCTGCTGTGCCAGGAGACGGGCTGCGCGCAGCGCTACCTGGCGCACGACGCGCTCAACGCGATCGGGCAGGTGAGCGCGCGCATCGACGACGCGCGCGGCAACGGGGAACACCGCGCGCGCTTCGCCGCCTACCTGGAACACGTGCAGCGCGGCGATCTCTCGCTGGGCATCGCGATGACCGATGCCAAGGGCGACCGCTCGCGCCGCCCGCACGAGCAGGCCAACCCCGACACCTACGTGCACGTGGTGGAACGCAACGGCCGCGGCATCGTGATCTCGGGCACCAAGGCGATCGTGACCGGCGCGTCCTACATGCACGAGTTCCTGGTCATGCCCTGCCGCCAGATGGGCCGCGAGGACGCCGACTTCGCCGTCTGCTGCGCGGTGCCGGTGGATGCACCCGGCATCACCATCGTCGCGCGCCCGGCCGGGCGCCCTGGCGAGAAGCCGGAGCATGGCGCGCCGCTGTTCTCGCGCCGCTACGGGCAGTCCACCGGCGTGGTGGTGTTCGACCGGGTGTTCGTGCCGTGGGAGCGCGTGTTCTATGCGGGCGAGTGGGAGCACTCGGGCACGCTCACCTACAGCTACGCCACGCACCATCGCCACAGCTGCATCGGCGCGCGCGCGGGCTTCGGCGACCTGCTGATCGGCGCCGGCGCGCTGATGTGCGAGGCCAACGGCTTCGACCCCGGCGAGAAGGCGAACCTGCGCGACCCGATGGTCGAGCTGATCAAGATCACCGAGGGCTTCTACGCCTGCGGCGTGGCCGCCAGCGTCTACGCGACATGCGACGAACACAGCGGCAGCTTCATGCCCGAGCCGGTGTTCGCCAACATCGGCAAGCTGCTGCTGGCCACGCAGATCTACGACATGCACCGGCTGGCGCACGAGGTCTCGGGCGGGCTGATCGTCGCGTTGCCGGGGCCGCAGGAAGACCACAACCCGGCCACCGCCGCCACCCTGGCCGAGGTGCTGCGCGCCAACCCGGCGGTGCCGTACGACAAGCGCATCGAGGCGGCGCGCTTCGTCGAGGACCTCACGGCCTCCTACCAGGGCGGCTGGTACTCGGTGATCAGCCTGCACGGCGGCGGCTCGCCGGCGGCGATGAAGCAGGAGATCTGGCGCCACTACCCGGTGGGCAGCAAGGTCGAGCTGGTCGAGCGCCTGCTCGAGCGCGGCGTGCTGCACGACGACAGCCGCCCCGTCACGCGCAACCGCCAGCCGGGGCGCTGCTGCGACCAGGGGTGCAGTGCGCCGGGGCAGGCGGTGATGGTGCCGCTGCCGGCTCAGTAGCCGTTCGCCGCGCCGGAGCGGCGGTTGTCGGCCGCGCCGCTGTACACCGCCCGGCCCTCGCCGTCGCGCGCGACCGCGATGCCGGTGATGCCGCTCTTGAGCGCGGTGACCTGCAGCGTGCTGGACGTGTAGCCGTAGCTGCTGCGGATGTCCGCTGCCGAAGCCTCGCGCGCCGAGCCCCTCTCGATCTCCGCGGCGCCGTTCTGGCCGGTGAAGTTCGACGCATTGACCGCCGCCTGGATGTCCATGCCGTACACCACGTTGCCCATGAAGGTCTTGACGATGTAGTCGGGAATCGGGCCGCCGCCGGCGGAGCCCCACACCAGGCGCAGGTTGCCGTCGGCATCGAAGGCGATGGCCGGCGCGATGGAACTGCGCGGGCGCTTGCGGGCCTCGTAGCCGTTCACGTCGGCGCCCTGGGCGCCGGCCGAGAAGTTCGACATCACGTTGTTCAGCATCATGCCTGCCGCCTCGATGTGCGCGCCCCAGTGCGTGTTGATCGTGGTGGTCATCGACAGCGCGTTGCCGTAGCCGTCGACGATGGCGACGTTGCTGGTGGTGTTCCAGTCCTCCTCGTGCGCGGGCATCGTCGATTTCGCCAGGAGCGGGCGGGCCGGGCCGCTCCTGGCGCCCTTGCGCTGCAGCGCGGCCATCGCGTCGTAGCCCGCCGGATCGATGGGCTCGAAGCTTCCGATGCTGCCGGGAGGCACGGTGTCGAGCGCGCCGCCCGAGATCAGCCCGGCGCGCACGTCGAGTTCCGCATCGCTCAGCAGGGTCCGCACGCGCGCGTCGACATTGGAGTAGGCCGGATCGCCGATCACCAGCCGCCGGTCGATGTTGGCCAGCCGGCTGGCCTCGGTCGCCGTGTAGAAGAAGCGCGGCGACTCCAGCGTTTCGTGCTCCACCTGCCTGCGCTCGAGCAGGCCGAGCGAATACAGCGTCACGAAGCCGCCGAAGGACGGGGCAGGCTGGGTGTAGATGGTCATCCCGAAGCGGGTGCCGACCAGCGGCTTGCGCTCCACGGCCTTGTATTCCGCGAAGTCCGCAGGGGCCATGAGGCTGGGGATGGCGGCGATGCGGGAAGCCACCGCCGGTGCGTCGGCGGTGCCGGGCGAGGGCAGGATCGAGGCGCAGGGCAGGCTACCCGTGGTGGTGCGATCGACGATCGCCTGCACGATGGGCTGCGCCGGGTCGTAGAACGCCGATGCGCCACCGTCGCGCACCAGGCGCATGGTTTCTGCCAGCTCGGGGTTCCTGATCTGCGTGCCGATCGGCAGGGGTTTCTGCATCGTGGCGTCGGCCGGGTCGCAGTAGCGCTTCGCGATGTCCGGGTACTTGCAGCGCGGCGCGCCCCTGACCGTGCCTGCGGCATTGACCCACGCAGGCACTCCGCTCCCCGCGGCGACCGGGTTGCCGTCGTCGTCGAACTCGGCCTCGTCCGCATAGAGGGTGGAATACATGTACTTGGTCATCGGGAACCCGTTCTCGGCCAGGTCGATGGCGTCTTCCCACAGCGCGTTCCACGGGGCCTTGCCATAGGCCTTGTGCACGTGGTCGAGCACCGCGACGGTGCCGGGGATCCCCACGGCGCGGGCGGAGATGTTGGTGTTGCCCTGCTGCGAGGAGATGCTCTGGCCCACGTTCAGGCCGCTCTTGCAGGTGTTGAACGGCGCGGTGTTCGACACGTCCTGCGCCACCGCCTGGTAGACGGTGGCGGCGCCGCCGGTGTCTGTCGGCGCGGAGGAGAAGCCGTCGAAGGTCCGCACCTGCCTGGTTGCCGCGTCGTAGTAGGTGATGACCGTGCCGCCGGCCAGCCCCGAGCCGAACGGCTCCGCGGTCCCGAGCACGGCCTGGACCGCGATCGCGGCATCGATGGCGCTGCCACCGTTGGCCAGTACCTTGCAGCCGGCCCTGGAGGCTTCGTAGTGTGCCGAGGTCACCATCATGTTGGTGCCCGTCAGCCCCACGGTCTGCCCGTGCGGCGCGCCTTCCTGCTGGGTGCACAGCGCAGGATCGAACTGGATCGCGTGCGCGGGCGGCGGCTCGGAAGGACCGGGGGGCGGTGCGACCGGCCCGATGAAGCCGAAGGAGCCGCCGGAGCCGCCGCAGGCGGAAATGAGTGCTGCGGCCGCGATGCCGCACAGGGTTCTTGTTTGCATGGATGGGTGAGCTTGAGTCGATCGGTTGCCGCCAGGTCGCAATGGGCTGCAGCGGGCGGTGGGACTCTATGGCAAGTCGCATGCCTGGCGTCTCGGCGATTACCCCCTGTCGGCATGCAGGCTGCGCATGACCGTATGCCACCGGGGCCGGTGGGCCCCGGCGTCAGGCCGCCGGCTTGCCGTCGAACGCGGCGCGGATCGACGCCATGCTGTTCTCCAGCATCGTGGGGCCGCCGCCCACCAGGTACCAGCCCGGGGCGTCGAGATGGATGACCTGCTGCTTCTTCCATGCCGTGGTCTGCGCGATGGCGGCATTGGCGGCCAGCAGGTCGGGGGCAATGGGCTCGCCGCCGGTGGCGGAGGGGCGGTCCAGCACGAACAGCCAGTCCGGGTCGCGCGCGAGCAGCCGCGCCAGCCGCTCGGCCTGTTCCTGCGATTGGCGCGCGCGTGCGGCCTCGGCGGCCGCGGCTTCGGGCGTGCCTTCGGCCGGGGCCTGCGGCTGGCGCGCGCGTGCCCGTGCGGGCGGCTGGTCCGCCGCGGCCATGAGGGGCGTGATGCCGGCGACCTCGTAGACGATGCCGAAGCGCGTCTGCGGTGCCTGCGGCGCGAGGCCGTTGCCCACGGCGAACAGCAGCAGGCCCTTGCCGGCCCTGGCGCCCTTGTCCTGCAGGGCGCGCGCGTTGGCCAGCAGTTGCTCGGCGCGGGCGGCCGCCTGCGCCTGGCGATCGAACAGGCGACCCAGCAGCAGGATGTTCCTCGCCACGCTGGCGACGAAGCCCTGGGTGCTGCTCGACAGGTCGATGGTCGGCGCGATCCGGCTCAGCGCGGCGTACTTGTTCGCGGAGCGGCCGGCATTGATGATCAGGTCCGGCTGCGCGGCGCGCAGGGCTTCGTCATCGGGTTCGAACAGGGTGCCGATCTTGGGAAAGGCATCGTCCCCGTAGGCGGCCAAGTAGGGTGGGAAGTTCACCTTGGGCACGCCCACCGGCGCGATGCCCAGTGCCTGCAGGATGTCCAGCGCCGCCAGGTCCAGGACGGCCACGCGCTTCGGCGGTGCGGGCAGCGTGGTCAGCCCCTGTGCGTGGGCCACGCCCGGGCCGTTGCCCTGGGCCGGGCTGCGCCCCGCGAGCAGGAGGGTGGAGGCGCCGGCCAGGCCGGCCAGGGCGCGTCGGCGGCTGGCGCCGGAAGATGGAAGCATGGAGAAGCCTTTCCAGGTGAGGCAGCGCCAAGCCTGGCCTGCGATCGGGCATCCTAGGCAGCAGGCGGCGCGAAACTTTGTCAAGCTGTGGCGCACGTGCGCCGCGCGCTACTTGACCCGCTGCTTTTCCAGCTTGCGTGCCAGCGTGCGCCGGTGCATGCCCAGCCGCCGCGCCGTTTCGGAGATGTTGAAGCCGGTCTCGGCCAGCGTCTCGTGGATGCGCTCCCACTCCAGCGTCTTGATCGAGGTGAGGCGCTGCGTCAGGCCGATGCCGGCATCGCCCTCGGCGCGGCCGAAAGCAGCCTCGATGTCGTCGGTGTTGGAGGGCTTGGCCAGGTAGTGGCAGGCGCCCAGCTTGATCGACTCCACGGCGGTGGCGATGCTGGCGTAGCCGGTGAGCACCACGATCAGCATCGCGGCGTCGTGCGCGTGCAGCGTCTGCACGCAGGCCAGGCCGGAGGCGCCGCCGGCCAGCTTGAGGTCCACCACCGCGTAGCCCGGCGAGTAGTCCTGCAGCAGCGCCTGCACCTGTTCCAGGCTGGCCGCCACCCGCACCGTGTAGCCGCGGCGCTCGAAGGAGCGGCCGAGCGTGCGCGCGAAGGCCTCGTCGTCCTCGACCACGAGCAGGCGGCGTTCCTCGTCAGTGGCCATGGGCGGGCTCCTTGTCCAGCGTGATGGCCGCGAGCGGCAGGCGCATGGTGACGGCCGCGCCGCCCTCGGGCCGGTTGGCGGCGGCGACGCTGCCGCCCAGCGTGCGGGCCACGTTGACCACCAGGAACAGGCCCAGCCCGCTGCCCGGGCGCGACTTGCTGGACTGGTAGGGCTTGCCCAACTGCGCCAGCATGTCGGGCGCGAAGCCCGGGCCCTCGTCGGTCACGCGCAGCACCAGCGCGTCCGCGTCGCGCCGGGCCTCGAGGCCGACCCGGTGCGGCGAGGCTTCGAGGGCGTTGTCGAGCACGTTGCAGATCATCTGCTTGAGCGCCGAGTCCGAGATGATGGGCAGATCCTCGCCGAAGCGGTTGGTGTACGCGAGCGCGGTGGCCGAACGCGTGGAGCGCCACTCTGCCACAAGCTCGCCCAGGAAGGTGTCGACCGTGGTTTCCACCGGCGCCTCGCCGCGCGCCTCGCCGGCCGACAGCAGGATGCCGCCGACGATGGTCTTGCAGCGCGCCACCTGGGCCTGCATCTCGCCGATCTCCTGCAGCATCTCCGGATCGCTGGTGAAGGGCGGCATGCGGCGCCAGTCGCCCAGGATCACCGACAGCGTGGCCAGCGGCGTGCCCAGTTCGTGCGCGGCGCCCGAGGCCAGCAGGCCCATGCGCACGATGTGCTCTTCCTCCGCGGCGCGCTGGCGCAGGTCGGCCAGGCGCGCGTCGCGCGCGCGCAGGTTGCGGCTGATGCGGGTGACGAAGGTGACCAGCAGCGCCGCATTGAGCGCGAAGCAGATCAGCAGGCCCTGGATGTAGGGGCTGGCCAGCCCGCCCTCGTGGTCCAGCGGCGCGGCCAGCGGCCGGTACCACAGCGTCAGCCCGACGAAACAGGCGGTGGTGATGCCTACCATGGCCCAGATGGAGCGCGGCTGCAGCAGCACCGCGCCCAGGATCACCTGCAGCAGGAACAGGAACACGAAGGGGTTGGTGGCGCCGCCGCTCAGGTGGAGCTGGAAGGTCAGCGTGCCCACGTCCACCAGCAGGGCGATGAACAGCTCGCGGTTGGTGACCTCGCGGCGCGTGCGCCAGCGCCACTGGCTCAGCAGGTTGAAGGCGACCAGGAAGACCAGCGCGGCCGACATCTGCTGCAGCGGCAGGCGGATGTCGAAGCCGAAGTGCACCACCGCGATGGTCGCAACCTGGCCGACGACCGCGATCCAGCGCAGCTGGACGAGCTGCTGCATGTTCTGCAGGCCGGTGGCGTCGTCGGCGATGGCCGCGGCCGCCCGGTTGCGGGCTTCAATCTCGCGTGGCACGGGGTGTGTCTCCTGCATCGGTGCGCCGCCGCAGCCGCCACTCGCTGCGCGCCAGCAGCCAGGCCGCGGCCGCGACCATCGCGGCCAGGGCGTACCAGGTCAGCGCGTAGCCCAGATGGTGGTTGCGAAAGGCGACCACGGTCAAGCCGCCGGCCGGCCACTGCGGTTCGGCGCCGGCGGGCGGCTGCGCCTCGGCATCGATGAAGAAGGGCGCCACGTCCGGCAGGCCCCGGGCCGCGGCGATGGCCTGCACGTCGCGCGAATGCCAGCGGCCGGCGGCCGGGTCGTTGCGGCGCAGGAAGCCGCCGCCGGGCTCGGTCAGGCGCAGCAGGCCGGTGACCGTGGCCGTGCCGTCGGGTTCGTTGCTGCGCGCCGCGCGATCGCGCCGCTCGGGCGGCACGAAGCCGCGGTTGACCAGCACGGTGCCCTGCGCGGTGCGCAGCGGCGTCAGCACCCAGAAACCGGGGCCCAGCCGGGTGCTGGCCTGTACCAGCGTCTCGCGGTCGTGCAGGAAGCTGCCAGCGATCCGCACGTGCCGGTACTCGTCGTCGGCGGCGTTGACCTGCGGCCAGCGCCCGGGGCCGGGCGCATCGACGGGATCCGAATGCACGCGGCGCTCGACGCGCTCGATCAGGTCCAGCTTCCAGGCGCGGCGCTCGACCTGCCAGGTGCCGAGCGCAAGGAAGCCGGCGAAGAGCAGGGCGGCGCAGCCGATCAGCGCGGCCAGCGCCGCCGCGGGCAGCGGCTGGCGTCTCAAGGCATGTTCTTCATCTCGTGCATCATGGTCGGCATCATGTTGGTGTTGAGGTGGTACATCACCCACAGCGAGCCGCTGAGCGTGATCACCACGAGCACGAGCGTGAAGATCAGCGCCAGCATGTTCCACCCGCCCTCGGAGCGGGCGTTCATGTGCAGGAAGTAGACCATGTGCACCACGATCTGCACCGCGGCGAAGCCCAGGATCACGAGCGCGGTGGTGCCGGGCTTGTCCAGCACGTTGCCCATCACCAGCCAGAAGGGGATGGCCGTGAGGATCACGGACAGCACGAAGCCGGTGACGTAGCCGCGCAGCGTGCTGTGCTCGACCTCGTCGTCGTGATGACCGTGGTCGTGGCTGTGATCGTTGGATGCGCTCATGGCAAGACTCCCATCAGGTACACGAAGGTGAAGACGCCGATCCAGACCACGTCCAGGAAGTGCCAGAACATGGACAGGCACATCAGGCGCCGGCGGTTCTCGGGGATCAGGCCGCGCTGGCGCACCTGCACCATCAGCGTGACCAGCCAGACGATGCCGAAGGCCACGTGCAGGCCGTGCGTGCCGACCAGCGCGAAGAAGGCCGACAGGAAGGCGCTGCGCTGCGGGCCGGCGCCCTGCTGGATCAGGTGCGCGAACTCGTACAGCTCCAGGCCGATGAAGCCGATGCCCAGCAGGCCGGTGATGCCCAGCCACAGCAGCGTGGCGCCCTGGCGCCTGCGCTGCATCTCCAGCATCGCGAAGCCGTAGGTGATGGACGACAGCAGCAGCAGCGAGGTGTTGATCGCCACCAGCTGCAGGTCGAACAGGTCGGCGCCCGAGGGGCCGGCGGCGTAGCTGCGGCCCAGCACGCCGTACACCGCGAACAGGCAGGCGAAGATGAGGCAGTCGCTCATCAGGTAGAGCCAGAAGCCCAGCAGCGTGCCGTTCTGCGGATGGTGCTCCTCGGTCAGGTAGAAGCGCGGCCCGGCGGGTGCCGCGCCGTCGGAGGCGGGAAGGGCGATGTCAGACATGGGCGGCGGCGAGTTGGCGGCTGCGTGCTTCTTCCGTGCGGACGACCTGGTCGACGGGGATGTGGTAGTCGCGCTGGTAGTTGAAGGTGTGGACGATGGTGCCGATGACCAGCACCGCGAAGCTCAGGATGGCCAGCGGCCACATGTGCCACACCAGGGCGAAGCCCAGCACCGCGCTGATCATGGCCAGCACGAAGCCGGCGGCGGTGTTCCTCGGCATGTGGATCGGGGCGAAGCCCTGCAGCGGGCGCTGGTAGCCGCGCTTCTTCATGTCCGACCAGGCGTCGTTGTCGTGGATCACCGGGGTGAAGGCGAAGTTGTAGTCCGGCGGCGGCGAGGAGGTGGACCACTCCAGCGTGCGGCCGTCCCACGGATCGCCCGTGGTGTCGCGCAGCGACTCGCGCTTGCGCACGCTCACCACCAGCTGGACGATGAAGCTCACGATGCCCAGCAGGATCAGGAAGGCGCCGAAGGCGGCGATCTGGAACCAGATCTGCAGCGACGGGTCCTCGAAGTGGCTCAGCCGGCGCGTCACGCCCATCAGGCCCAGCACGTACAGCGGCATGAAGGCGACCCAGAAGCCCACCAGCCAGAACCAGAAGGAGCACTTGCCCCAGAACGGGTCGAGCTTGAAGCCGAAGGCCTTGGGGAACCAGTAGGTGATGCCGGCGAACAGGCCGAACAGCACGCCGCCGATGATCACGTTGTGGAAGTGCGCCACCAGGAACAGGCTGTTGTGCAGCACGAAGTCGGCCGGCGGCACGGCCAGCAGCACGCCCGTCATGCCGCCGATCACGAAGGTGACCATGAAGCCCATGGTCCACAGCATCGGCACCTCGAAGCGGATGCGGCCGCGGTACATGGTGAACAGCCAGTTGAAGATCTTCGCGCCGGTCGGGATCGAGATGATCATCGTCGTGATCCCGAAGAAGGAGTTGACGCTGGCGCCCGAGCCCATGGTGAAGAAGTGGTGCAGCCACACCAGGTACGACAGGATGGTGATGACCACCGTGGCGTAGACCATGGAGGCGTAGCCGAACAGGCGCTTGCCGCTGAAGGTGGAGACCACCTCGGAGAAGATGCCGAAGGCCGGCAGGATCAGGATGTACACCTCCGGATGGCCCCAGATCCAGATGAGGTTGACGTACATCATCGGGTTGCCGCCGAGCTCGCTGGTGAAGAAGTTCGTTCCCACGTAGCGGTCGAGCGAGAGCAGCGCCAGCACGGCGGTGAGCACCGGGAAGGCGGCCACGATCAGCACGTTGGTGCACAGCGCGGTCCAGGTGAACACCGGCATCTTCATCAGGCTCATGCCCGGGGCGCGCATCTTGACGATGGTGGCGATCAGGTTCACGCCCGACAGGAGCGTGCCCACCCCCGCGATCTGCAAGGCCCATATGTAGTAGTCCACCCCCACGTCGGGGCTGAAGTCGATGCCGGACAGCGGCGGGTAGGCCAGCCAGCCGGTCCTGGCGAACTCGCCGACGAACAGCGACATCATCACCAGCGCGGCGCCGCTGGCGGTCATCCAGAAGCTGAAGTTGTTCAGGAAGGGGAAGGCCACGTCGCGCGCGCCGATCTGCAGCGGCACGACGTAGTTCATGAGGCCGGTCACCAGCGGCATGGCCACGAAGAAGATCATGATCACGCCGTGCGCGGTGAAGATCTGGTCGTAGTGGTCCGGCGGCAGGTAGCCGGTGGCGTCGCCGAAGGCCATCGCCTGGTGCAGGCGCATCATGATCGCGTCGGCGAAGCCGCGCAGCAGCATCACCAGGCCCAGCACCATGTACATGATGCCGATCTTCTTGTGGTCGATGCTGGTGAACCAGTCGCGCCACAGCGTGCCCCAGGCGCGGTAGTAGGTCAGCGCGCCCAGGATGGCGATGCCGCCGAGCACCACGCCGACGAAGGTGGCGAGCAGGATCGGGTCGTGGAAGGGGATCGCGTCCCAGCTGAGGCGGCCGAAGACGAGCTTCGTCGGGTCGAGGTTGTCGGGCATCGGGGGTTCCAGGAAACCAGGAGGGGAGCGGCTAGCGGACGATCCGGTCGGTGAACAGAAGCGGCGACAGGCCGGCGACGTTGTCGGCCACGCAGATCTGGCTGGCGTAGGTGCCGGCCACCAGCGCCATGGGGTCGTCGGGGTTGCGCGCGATTGCGTCGGCGATGCGCGCGATGCCGGTGCGGCCCAGGCCGCCGAGCGCGTCGACGGCCATCATGTGCTTCATGCACATCGTGCCCGGCGCGACGCAGCGGTTGACGATGGCGTCGTACAGGTCGGGCGCGACGCTGGCGTAGCGGCGCACCGGCTCGCGCTCGCTGGGGCGCTCGAGTTCGAGGTAGCCACCGCGGTCGAGCGTGTGGCCTTCGGCCTTGGTCTTCTGCACCCAGCCCTCGAAGTCCTGCGCGGACAGGCCGTGGAAGCGGAAGCGCATGCCCGAGAAGCCCGCGCCGCTGTAGTTGGCGGAAAAGCCCTCGTAGTCGCCCGGCTTGTTGATGACCGCGTGCAGCTTGGTCTCCATGCCCGGCATGGCGTAAATCTGGCCGGCCAGCGCCGGGATGTAGAAGGAGTTCATCACCGAGGAAGCGGTGATCTCGAAGCGGATCGGCACGTCCACCGGCGCGGCCACCTCGTTGACCGTGGCGATGCCTTGCTCGGGGTAGATGAAGAGCCACTTCCAGTCCAGCGCCACCACCTGCACCCGCAGCGGCTGGGTGTCCGCGGCCACCGGCCGGCCGGCGCCGATGCGGTCCAGCGGCCGGTAGGGATCGAGCGTGTGGGTGCTGATCCAGGTCAAGGCCCCGAGCGCGATGATGATCAACAATGGCGCGGCCCAGATGACCAGTTCGAGCTGGGTCGAGTGGTCCCAGTCGGGCTTGTAGGTGGCCTCGGTGTTGGACTGGCGGTAGCGCCAGGCGAAGAGGAAGACCAGCGCGATCACCGGCACGATGATCAGCAGCATCAGCACGGTGGACACCACGATCAGGCGGCCCTGCTGGGCGGCGATGTCGCCGGAAGGGTTGAGCACCACCATGTTGCATCCTGCCAACAGGGCGGCGAGGACGAGCAGGGCCGGCACGCGGAGTTTCTTCAGGATGGGCATGCTTGGACGATGAAAGGCGCCGCGGGAAAACGCGGATTGCAAAATGTAGGCCGACTCGGTCTCGCCGGCTATTGGACGTTTTGTCCTATGGCGCGCGCGGCCGCTTGGTGCGACGCTATAGGGTGTCCACGCGCACGCACGCCCTGCCCAATACCCGATGTCCAGCATCAGCCACGCCCCCCCCGAGCCTTCGTCCGACGCGCTGCAGCGCCACGGCGAGACCCTGACCGACGACGAAGGCCATCCGGTCGCCCCGAGCGAGATCGCCGTCGGCGTGGTCATCGGCCGCGCGTCGGAGTACTTCGACTTCTTCGTCTACGGCATCGCCTCGGTGCTGGTGTTCCCGGCGCTGTTCTTTCCCTTCGAGGAACGCCTGGAAGGCACGCTCTACGCCTTCGTCATCTTCTCCTTCGCCTTCATCGCGCGGCCCATCGGCACCGTGGTGTCGATGGCGATCCAGCGCCGCTGGGGGCGCGGCACCAAGCTGACCATCGCGCTGTTCCTGCTGGGCACCTCGACCGCCGGCATCGCCTTCCTGCCGGGCTACGAGAGCCTGGGCTTCGCGGCCATCGTGCTGCTGTCGATCTTCCGCATCGGCCAGGGGCTGGCGCTGGGCGGCTCGTGGGACGGGCTGCCCTCGCTGCTGGCACTGAGCGCACCGCCGCAGCGCCGCGGCTGGTACGCGATGCTGGGCCAGCTCGGCGCGCCGGTGGGCTTCATCCTGGCCAGCGGGCTGTTCGCCTACCTGTACGCCAGCCTGTCGCTGGAGGATTTCCTGGCCTGGGGCTGGCGCTACCCCTTCTTCGTGGCCTTCGCCATCAACGTGGTGGCGCTGTTCGCGCGCCTGCGGATGGTGATGACCCGCGAATACGAGCAGCTGATGGACCAGCGCGAGCTGCAGCCCACCGGCGTGGGCGAGCTGCTGCGCACGCAGGGCTCCAGCCTGTTCATCGGCGCCTTCGCCGCGCTGGCGAGCTACGCGCTGTTCCACCTGGTCACGGTGTTCCCGCTGTCGTGGATCCAGCTCTATTCCGACCAGTCGATCACCGAGTTCCTGGGCATCCAGGTGCTCGGCGGCTTCCTGGCGGCCGGCGGCATCGTGGTCTCCGGCTGGATCGCCGACCGCGTGGGGCGCCGCCGCACCCTGGGCTCGCTGGCGGTGCTGATCGCGGTCTTCAGCGGCTTCGCGCCCACGCTGCTGAGCGGCGGCACGCTGGGGCAGGACGTGTTCATCCTGCTGGGCTTCGTCCTGCTGGGACTGTCCTACGGCCAGGCGGCCGGCACCGTCACGTCGAACTTCGCCGCCAGGTACCGCTACACCGGCGCCGCGCTCACCTCGGACCTCGCCTGGCTCATCGGCGCCGCCTTCGCGCCGCTGGTGGCGCTGGGCCTGTCGGCGAACTTCGGGCTGGCCTACGTCAGCGTCTACCTGCTGTCCGGCGCGGCCTGCACGCTGGCGGCGCTGAGCATTAACCGGGCGCTGGAGAGCGGGGGCTGAGGTAAAGCCCACCCCTAGCCTCGCCCACTTCGTGTGGCTCTGCACCCCCTCAAGGGGGCGCACCCCTGCGGCCCGGCGGAGCCGGCTCCGCGGGTGCCTGCGAACGGGCCTGGCTGCGCCGGCCCTTGGGCTTCGATAAGCCTGGTATGAGTCAGGCCGCCGCGAATTGCGCCATCAGCGCCGCGGCCGCGGCCGCGGCCTCGGGATCCTCGGCGCCGACGATGGCGCGCACCACCGCCACGCTGCCCACGCCGGTGGCCATCACGGGCGGCAGGCGTTCGGCGTCGATGCCGCCGATGCCCACCAGCGGGTAGCCGCGCATGAGCCGCGCGTAGGCGCCCAGGCGCGCCAGGCCCTGCGGCGCGGTGGCCATCTTCTTGAGCGTGGTCGGGAACACGGCGCCCAGCGCGAGGTAGCTCGGGCTCACCGCGTCGGCGCGCACCATCTCGGCGTAGCCGTGCGTGCTGACGCCCAGGCGCAGGCCGGCGGCGCGGATGGCCTGCACCTGCGCGGCGTCGAGCGCGTCCAGGTCTTCCTGGCCCAGGTGCACGCCGTAGGCGCCGGCATCGATCGCGGCCTGCCAGTGGTCGTTGATGAACAGCAGGCTCTCGCTGCCGCGCACCGCTTCGACGGCGGCGCGCACTTCGCGCCGGATGGCATCCGCATCGTCCGACTTGAAGCGAAGCTGCAGTGTCGGCACGCCCGCACGCGCCATGCGGCCGACCCAGGCCGCGTCGGGCAGCACGGCGTACAGGCCCAGGCGCTCGGGGCAGGGCGGGAAGGCATCGGCGCGCGCGGCGGGCGGGAAGGGGCGCAGGCCGAAGTCCTGCGGCGCCGAGGGCCAGGCGGCGGGGTCGAAGCTGCCCAGGCGCTGCGTCTGCGCCTGCCAGGCGCGTGCCAGGCACTCGGCGTCGACCGGGATGAAGCCCAGCGCCGCGCAGGCCTGCCGTGCGCCGCGGTACACCGGGTCGCCGTCGGCGGCGTCGTGCAGCGGGGCCGCGGGATGCTCGCCGAAGCGGGCGGCGTGGGCGGCCAGGATCGCGGCCGCGATGTCGTGGGCGGTGTCAGCCATGGGTCGCGTGGTGCCAGAAGGGGGTGCCGAGCACCGGGGTGCTGGGCTGTGCCGCGTCCTGCGCGGCCATCGCGCCCGCGCGGCGGGCGGCGCGGCCGGCCTGCACCGCGTCGGCGAAGGCGCCGGCCATCGCCACCGGGTCTTCGGCCAGCGCGACGGCGGTGTTCAGCAGCACCGCGTCGTAGCCCCATTCCATGACCTGGCAGGCGTGCGAGGGCAGGCCCAGGCCGGCGTCCACGACCAGCGGCACGTCGAGCCGCTCGCGCAGCGTCTGCATGGCGTAGGGATTGACCGGGCCGCGGCCGGTGCCGATGGGCGCGGCCCAGGGCATCACGGCCTGGCAGCCGACGTCGACCAGGCGCTGGCACAGCACCAGGTCCTCGGTGCAGTAGGGCAGCACCTGGAAGCCGTCGCGGATCAGCTGCGAGGCCGCGTCCACCAGGTTCAGCGTGTCGGGCTGCAGCGTGTAGTCGTCGCCGATCAGCTCCAGCTTGATCCAGGGCGTTTCGAACAGCTCGCGCGCCATCTGCGCGGTGGCGATCGCTTCCTGCACGCTGTGGCAGCCGGCGGTGTTGGGCAGCACCGGTACGTCCAGGCGCCTGAGAAGCTGCCAGAAGCCGTTGTCGTCCTGGCCGCCGCCGCTGGCCGTCTGGCGCCGCAGCGAGGCGGTGAGCATGGCCGGTTTCGCGCGCCGCACGGCGGCTTCCAGCACGTCGGGCGAGGGGTAGCGCGCCGTGCCCAGCAGCAGGCGGCTGGCGAAGCGCTGGCCGTAGAGCACCAGCGCGTCGTCGTCGTGGAGGGGAGTCGTCGTGGTCATGGCATTCAGCCGCCCGTCACCGGGCGGATCACTTCGATCTGGTCGTCGGGCTGCAGCGCGCGGCCGGCATAGGCCGAGCGCGGCACGAACTCGCGGTTGACCGCAGCCGCGAAGGGCGGCTGCGGCTGGATCAGCGCGATGGCATCGGCCAGCGTCGCTTCCGGGGCCACGGCATGCGGCTGGCCGTTGATGAGGATGTTCATGGGGTCGTCGTCTCCCTTTCGGTTCGCAGGCCGAAGCGCCGTGCCAGCGCGTCGCCGCCCCCGGCCAGCGCTTCCAGCGCTGCGTCGAGTATCGCCGGGGCGATCATGAAGCCGTGGCGGTACAGGCCGTTGACCTGCAGCACGTGCGGCTGCGGGCGGCGCAGCGCCGGCAGGTTGTCGGGCAGGGTGGGGCGGCACTGGGCGGCGATCTCCAGGATGCGCGCCTCGGCGAAGCCGGTGTGCACCGCATAGGCGGCGCTGAGCAGCTCCAGCGTGGAGCGCACGCTGGCCGGCGACATGTCGTCCGATTCGATCTCGGTCGCGCCGATGACGAACACATGGTCCGGCTTGGGCGCGATGTACAGCGGATAGCGCGGGTGCACCAGGCGCGTCGGGCGCTGCAGCGACACCTCGGGCGCATGCACGCGGATCACCTCGCCGCGCACGCCGCGCAGGGCGGACCATTGCGGCCGCGCGCCCAGGCCGCGGCAATCGATCACCGGATGAGCGGCGCTGGCCTCGAAGTCCTGCGGTGCGCGCGGGCTGTGCCAGTGCAGGCGCACGCCGGGCAGCGCCTCCAGCGTGCGGCGCAGGGCCGCGAGCAGCGCACGGTTGTCGAGCTGGCCTTCGCCGGGCAGGAACAGGCCGCGCGCGAAGCGGCGCTCCAGGCCGGGTTCCAGCGCGCCGATGCCGGCCTCGTCCAGCGGCTGCATCGCCGGCAGCTCCGGCACCGACTGGCGGGTGCGCTCCAGCACGCGCGCCAGCCGCGTGGCCTCGGCGGCGTCCTGCCGGTGCCACAGCACCAGCGTGCCTTCGCGCTGGAAGAACACCGGCGCGTCCAACTGCGCCAGCAGCTCAGGCCAGCGCGTCAGTGCGTAGTGGCCCATGCGCACCACCGAGGGCGGCGCCACCGCCGATTCGGCCAGCGGCGCCAGCATGGCGGCGGCCACGCGCGCCGCCGCGCCCTCGGCCTCGGGCCCGCCGGCCTCGTGCAACGCGACCGCGCAGCCCGCGCGCGCGAGCGCCAGGGCCATCAGCCGGCCCATCAGCCCGCCACCCAGGACGGTGGCCGAATCGAAGGAAAAACGCGGGGAGGAATTCATGGATTCGGACTCACCCATAATTTTGGGCATGACGACCACCACTTCCCCCGAGCCGCTGCGCTACGCGCGCGTGCTCTCGATCGCCGGCTCCGACAGCGGCGGCGGCGCCGGCGTCCAGGCCGACCTGAAGACCTTCGCGGCCCTGGGCTGCTACGGCATGACCGCCATCGCGGCGCTCACCGCGCAGAACACGCTGGGCGTGACCGGCATCCACGGCGTGCCGCCGGACTTCCTGAAGGCGCAGATCCAGGCCGTGGTGGAGGACATCGGCGTCGACGCCGTGAAGCTGGGCATGCTGCACGCGCCCGAGGTGGTGGAGGTGGTGGCCTGGGCGATCGACCACTACAAGCTGGACAAGGTGGTGCTCGACCCCGTGATGGTCGCCACCAGCGGCGATCGCCTGATCGCGCAGGAAACGGTGCAGGTGCTGGTGCGCGAGCTGTTCCCGCGCGCCCTCGTGGTCACGCCCAATCTGGACGAGGCGGCACTGCTGATCGGCCATCCGATCGACGGCGTGGCGGCGCTGGACGGCGCCGCCGGCGAACTGCTGGCGCTCGGCGCGCGCGCGGTGCTGCTCAAGGGTGGCCACCTGCCGGGCGAGGAGGTGGTGGACCTGCTGGCGCAGGCCGACGGCGGGCGACACCGCATGGCCTCGGCGCGCATCCACAGCCGCAACCTGCACGGCACCGGCTGCACGCTCTCGTCGGCCATCGCCGCGCACCTGGCGCTGGGCCATGCGCTGCCGCAGGCCGTGGAGCGCGCGCGCGCCTACGTCATCGGCGCCATGCAGGCCGGTGCCGCGGTGCGCGTGGGTGCCGGCCATGGCCCGCTCAACCACGGCTTTGCGCCAGTGCCGACGTTCCGCCTGCCGACGACGCCGACGGGCGGGTGAGCCAGGCCAGCACGAAGGTCAGCGCCAGGGTCGGCAGGGCCGAGCCGAACTGCGGCGCCCACTGGCCGCAGGCGTGGTAGACGGCGATGCCGCCGAGCCAGATCGCCGCCGCGCCGGGCGCGATGCGCCGGGCGCCGGGCGAGACGATGGCGGCGCCGGTGCCCAGGCGGCCCAGGATCACGCCGTACAGCGGCACGAAGACCGAGCTGAGCATCAGCAGGAAGGGCTCCAGCGTGTGCATCGGCAGCACCATCGCGAAGGCGATGCACACCACGGCCAGCACCAGGCCCCACTGGCGCACGCTGCGGCGCGGGCGCAGGCTGTGTGCCGAGACCGAGCCGGAATAGAGGTCGCCGTAGGCGTTGTCCAGCTCGTCGATGAGGATCAGGCCCAGCGCCACCAGCCCGCCCTGCGCGAGCAGCAGCGCCATCACCAGCGAGGTGCCCGGTTCGGCCACGCTGATCACCATCACGCCCAGGGCGTAGCACCAGATGTTCGCCAGCGCGTAGCCCAGCCAGGTGCCGGCGAACGCGCCGCCCAGGCCGCCGCGCGCACGCCGCCCGTGGCGCGCGTAGTCGGCCACCAGCGGCAGCCATGACACCGGCATCGCGATCACCAGGTCCAGCGCGCCGAACATGCCCATGCTGCCGTTGCCGGGGCGCGCCCAGAAGCCCTCGAAGCCCTTGGCGGCGAGCTGCGTGCCGAACTGCCAGGTGAGCCACAGCAGCGACAGCACCACCAGCGGCAGCCCGAAGCGCGCCACGAAGCGGCGCACCAGCGTGACCATGGAGCCGGTGAGCAGGGCCAGCAGCACCGCGCCCCACAGCAGCGTGGCCAGCGCCAGGCCCAGCGGGCCGTCCAGGTTCAGCCCGAGCGCTTGCTTGGCGATGGCCTGCGTGCCCTCGCGCATCACGACCAGCTCGAAGGTGGCCCAGCCGATGAGCTGCACGATGTTGAGCACCACCGGCAGCCGCGCGAAGGCGCTGCCGTAGGTGGCATGCATCAGGCCCGCACTGGCCAGGCCCGTCTCGCAGCCCAGGCGCGCGGTCCAGGCCAGCAGCGCGGCGCCGGCCATCGAGCCCAGCAGGATCGCGATCACCGCGTCGCGCGTGCCCACCGAGGGCACGAGGTAGGCGCCGATCTGCATCACCAGCAGGCCCACGCCGAGGCTGAACCACAGCGAGGCATGCTCGTGCCAGCGGAACACGCGGTTCGCGTCCGGCAGCGGTGTCAGGGCCTCGTTGGCGGTGGGAAGTTCATTCGTCGATGCCATCCATCTGCTCCATTGCAAAGTGCTGGCAGGTGGGCGTGGCCCGGTGGCGAGAGGTCGGCCGCCCGCGAGAACGGGCGGCGGCTGCCGGGCCGGCTTCCCTGCGCGAGGATTACCTCAGTCAGGTTCAAAGGGTTTTTCTCAGCCAGGCCGGCAAGCGGCCGCAGCACCCCTAGCGAATCGGCATTGTAGGCTTTGCGGAATGGGGCTGCCGTACTAGGTCCAGCGGCTGCGGTGCCCGCCCAGCAGCGCGCGCCGCGTGGCCTCGCGCTCGAACTGCGCCAGCCACCAGGCCAGCGCATGCCCCGGCTTGCCGGCGGCGCGCACGCGCCAGGCGCAGTGCATGCTGGTGGCCGGCAGCACGCGCTCGGTCGCGCATTCCACGAGGTGGCCGGCCTCGATGTAGGGGCGGGCCATCGGTTCGGGCAGGAAGCCGCCGCCCAGGCCGTGCAGTTGCGCCGCGAGCTTGGCGTGCATGGTCGGCACCGTGAGCACGTCCTGCCCGCCGACCAGGTTCACCGTCATGGCCGGGCCCTGGCGCGAGGAATCGGCCGCGGCCACCGCGCGGTGCGCGCGCAGCACCGCATCGGACAGCGGCCCCGCGAGGCGCGCCAGCGGGTGGTGCGGCGCCACCGCGTAGACGAAGCGCAGCTCGCCCAGCGGCCGGCTGCGGATGCCGGTGGCGGTGAAGGCCAGGCTGGCGGCATCGAGCACCGCGCCGATCGCCAGGTCGGCCTCGCCGCTGGTCAGCGCCTCGATGGTGCCCAGCAGGGTCTCGTCGCGCAGCTTCAGGCGCGTGGGCGGCTCCGGCGCGTAGAAGGCGCCGACCAGGTCCAGCATCGGATCGCGCGCGATGACGCCGTCGATGGCGATGGTGAACTCCGGCTCCCAGCCGGTGGCCACGCGCCGCACGCGGTTGGCGACCGCGTCGATCTCGCCCAGCAGGCGGCCCGCCTCGCGCAGCAGCTCGGCGCCGGCCTCGGTCAGGCGCGCGCGCCGCGCGCTGCGGTCGAACAGCAGCACGTCCAGCGCGTCCTCGATCTGGCGCACGCGGTAGCTCAGGGCGCTGGGCACCAGGTCGAGCAGGCGCGCCGCGGCGGCGAAGCTGCCGCTGCGGGCGACCGTCTGCAGCATGGCCAGGGCATCGGGGGTCAGGACGTCGCGGGCGGAGGCGGGCATGCGTCACCGATCATTCAAAAAATTTGAATGATGCCATCAAAAGGCGGCGCTTTCAGGGGGAGGGCACCGGCCTAAAGTTCACTCATCCGCCGCGCATACGGCGCGGCCTGCAAGACGGATCCGGCCCCGCGCCGGTCCGCGAAAGGAGTTCACGATGCTTCAGGTGCGCAAATCCCAGGAACGTGGCTATGCCGACCACGGCTGGCTCAAGTCCTTCCACAGCTTTTCCTTCGCCGGCTACTACGATCCCGCCCACATGGGCTGGGGCAACCTGCGGGTGATCAACGAGGACCGCGTGGCCGCCGGCGCCGGCTTCGGCACGCACGGCCACCGCGACATGGAGATCATCAGCTACGTGCTGTCGGGCGAGCTCGCCCACAAGGACAGCATGGGCAACGTCGAGTCCATCCCGCCCGGCGACGTGCAGCGCATGAGCGCGGGGCGTGGCGTGATGCACAGCGAGTTCAACCACAAGCCCGACCAGACCACGCACTTCCTGCAGATCTGGATCGAGCCCAACGTGCGCGGCATCGCACCGGGCTACGAGCAGAAGCGCTTCGACGCGGCCGACAAGCGCGGCCGCCTGCGGCTGGTGGCCTCGCCCGACGGCGCGGAGGGCTCGGTCACGCTGCATGCCGATGCGCGCCTGTACGCCGGGCTGCTGGACGGCGACGAGCAGGCGACGCTGGCGCTGGATCCGGCGCGCAAGAGCTACGTGCACCTGGTGCGCGGCGAGCTGTCGGTCAACGGCCAGCGGCTGGCCGGCGGCGATGCGGCGATGATCCAGGAAGAATCGCGGATCGTGCTGGACGGCGGCAAGGACGCCGAGGTGCTGGTCTTCGATCTCGCGGCATGATCCGGTCCGGCCGCCGCCCGCGGTGCGCGGCGGCCGACGAACGATTTTTTTCTTCAACTCAGCAGGAGTCCATTCCATGGCCATCACTTCCACTTCCTCCACCACGCCGACCCAGGACGGCCTGGCGCTGATCGGGCGCATCCTGATCGCGGCGCTGTTCATCCCGGCCGGCTTCGGCAAGATCACCGGCTTCGCCGGCACCGTCGGCTACATCGGCTCGGTGGGCCTGCCGCTGCCGCAGCTCGGCGCGGCGATCGCGATCGTGGTGGAACTGGGCCTGGGCATCCTCCTGCTGGTGGGCTTCAAGACGCGGCTGTCGGCGCTCCTGATCGCTATCTTCACGCTGGTGGCGGCGGTGCTGTTCCACAACTACTGGGCCATGGAGGCGGACAAGGCCTTCATCAACCAGCTGATGTTCTTCAAGAACCTGGCGATCGCCGGGGGGCTGCTGGCCTTCACGGCGTTCGGCCCGGGCCGCTTCAGCATCGACAAGAAGTAACCCCCCCCCGTTGCACCCACTCAGGAAAAACGCATGTCAGACATCGTCGTCGTCTACCACTCCGGCTACGGCCACACCCAGCGCGTGGCCCAGGCCGTGGCGCAGGGCGCCGGCGCACACCTGCTGGCGATCGACGCCGACGGCAACCTGCCGGCCGGCGGTTGGGAGCTGCTGGCGGCCGCCGATGCGATCGTCTTCGGCTCGCCCACCTATATGGGCGGCGTGAGCTGGCAGTTCAAGAAGTTCGCCGACGCCTCCTCCAAGGTCTGGTACACGCAGGGCTGGAAGGACAAGCTGTTCGCCGGCTTCACCAACAGCGCCACCATGAACGGCGACAAGTTCGCCACGCTGGCCTACCTGTGGCAGCTCGCGATGCAGCACGGCGGCCTGTGGGTGAGCCTGGGGATCATGCCGAGCAACGACAAGGCGGCCCGGCGCGACGCCATCAACTACGTGGGCGGCTACGGCGGCCTGCTGACCACCTCGCCCTCGGACGCCAGCCCGGCCGAAATGCCGCAGGGCGACCTGGACACGGCGCTCGCGTTCGGCGAACGGGTGGCGCAGGCGCTACGCTTGCGCGGCTGACGACCCCTTCCAAAACCCCTCAAGGAGAACCACGATGAGCGCACCGCAACTGCTTCGCCCGCACGACAAGGACCTCGGCGGCGGCTTCATGGTCCGGCGCCTGTTGCCGGCGGCGCAGCGGCGCGCGGTGGGGCCTTTCGTCTTCTTCGACCATTTCGGCCCCGCCACCGAGCGCCCGGGCCGCGAGCACGACGTGCGCCCGCATCCGCACATCGGGCTGGCCACGGTCACCTACCTGTTCGAGGGCGCGATGATGCACCGCGACAGCCTCGGCACGGTGCAGGAGATCCGCCCCGGCGCGATCAACTGGATGACCGCCGGGCGCGGCATCGTGCATTCGGAGCGCAAACCCGAGCGGCTGGACGGCGACACCTACGTCAACCACGGCCTGCAGCTGTGGGTCGCGCTGCCGCGCGCGCACGAGGAGGCGGAGCCGGGCTTTTCGCACACCGCCGCCGAGGACATCCCCGTGCTGACGGTGGAGGGCGCGGCGGTGCGCGTGCTGGTGGGCGAGGCCTTCGGCCGGCGCTCGCCGGTGCCGACCTTCGCGCAGACGGTGTACCTGGACATCGCCCTGCCGGCCGGCGGCCGCCTGGCGCTGCCGCCGCTGGCGGAGGAACTCGCCGTCTACGCCGTGGACGCCGACGTCACGCTGGACGGCACCCCGGTGCCGCAGCACGGCATGGCGGTGCTGCCGGCAGGCGAGGGCGGCGTGCTGGCCGCGGCGCAGGCCGCGCGCGTGGTGGTGGTCGGCGGCGAGCCGCTGGACGGCCCGCGCTACATCACCTGGAACTTCGTCTCCAGCCGGCGCGAGCGCATCCTGCAGGCCGGCGAGGACTGGGCCGCGCAGCGCATGGGGCAGGTGCCCGGCGAGACCGAGTTCATTCCGCTGCCTGGCAAGCCCTTCGAGGTGCGCAGCCCGACGCCGGACAGCGGCACCACCCCCGTCTAGGATTTGCGAATCAGGTCCGGATCGTCGATCGCCCGCGCGCTCGCCCGGCCGGCGCGCGCGCTGAGGTCCGGCGCCAGCGCCTCGCGGCCGTCGAAGACGAAGCAGTCGCCGCGGTAGTGCGCGCCGCCGACGTCCTCGAAGTACTTGAGGATGCCGCCGTCGAGCTGCAGCACGTTCTCCAGGCCCGCCGCGCGCATGAGGATGGCCGCCTTCTCGCAGCGGATGCCGCCGGTGCAGAAGCTCACCACCGTCTTGCCGGCGAGCTCCTCGCGGTGCGCGCGCAGGGCGTGCGGGAACTCGGTGAACTTGCCGATGCGCCAGTCGATCGCGCCCTCGAAGCTGCCGTAGTCGACCTCGAAGGCGTTGCGCGTGTCCAGCAGCGCGACGGGCCGGCCCGCGTCGTCGCGGCCCTGGTCCAGCCAGCGCTTGAGCGTGCGCGCGTCCACGCCGGGCGCCCGGCCGGCGGCCGGCTGGATCGTCGGGTGGTCCATGCGGATGATCTCGCGCTTGAGCTTGACCAGCATGCGGCGGAAGGGCTGCTGCGCCGACCAGCTCTCCTTGACCTCGAGGCCGGCGAAGCGCGCATCGGCGCGCAGTTCGGCGACGAAGCGGCGCACCGCATCGGGTACGCCCGCCAGGAACAGGTTGATGCCTTCGGGCGCCAGCAGGATCGTGCCCCTGAGCGCGAGCGCCTGCGTGCGTGCGCGCAGCACCTCGCGCAGCGTGTCGCGCTCCTCCAGGGCCACGAAGCGGTACGCGGCGATATTCAGAATCTCTTGCACAGGGCGGGATTTTAGGCGGCGCCAACCGCGCGGCCTCACATCGTGAAGCGCCTGCTTCCTACAATCCCGTCCATGTTCGTTCACCTGCGCCTGCACACCGAGTTTTCCGTCGTCGACGGCACCAACCGCATCGACGACGCCGTCAAGGCCGCCGCGGCCGACGGCCAGCCGGCCCTGGCGATCACCGACCTCAACAACCTGTTCGGCGCCGTCAAGTTCTACAAGCAGGCGCGCGGCAAGGGCGTCAAGCCGGTGCTGGGCTGCGAGGTGATGGTGGAGGGGCTGGGGCACGATCCCGCCGCGGTCGCGCGCATCGTGCTGCTGGTGCAGAGCACCGAGGGCTACCTGAACCTGTCCGAGCTGCTCGCGCGCGCGTGGACGCAGAACGTGGGGCGCGGCCAGTCGCAGGCGGTGTGCAAGGCGGAATGGCTGGCGGAGCTGGGCGGCGGCCTGATCGCGCTGTCGGGCGCGCAGGCCGGGCCGCTGGGCGCGCCGCTGCTGCAGGGCAACCCCGAGCGCGCGGGCGAGATCGCGCTGCGGCTGGCGGGCCTGTTCCCGCACCGCTTCTACATCGAGCTGCAGCGCGCCGGCCGGCCCGACGACGAGCCGCACGTGATCGCCGCGGTGCAGCTCGCCGCGCGGCTGAGCCTGCCGGTGGTGGCGACGCACCCGGTGCAGTTCGCCACCCGCGACGAGTACGAGGCGCACGAGGCGCGCGTGTGCATCGCCGAAGGGGAGATCCTGGGCAATCCGCGCCGCGTGCGGCGCTTCACGCCGGAGCAGTACTTCAAGTCGTCCGCCGAGATGGAGGCGCTCTTCGCCGACGTGCCCAGCGCGCTCGCCAACACGGTGGAGATCGCCCGGCGCTGCAGCCTCACGCTGGTGCTGGGCAAGCCGCGCCTGCCGGACTTTCCCACGCCCGGCGGCATGCCGATCGAGGAGTACTTCCGCGTCGCCTCCTTCGAAGGCCTGGAGGAGCGGCTGGCGCACCTGTATCCCGATCCCGCCAAACGCGACGCCGAGCGGCCGCGCTATGTGGAGCGGCTGGAGTTCGAGATCGCGACCATCCTGAAGATGGGCTTTCCCGGCTACTTCCTGATCGTGGGCGACTTCATCAACTGGGCCAAGAACAACGGCTGCCCGGTCGGCCCCGGCCGCGGCTCCGGCGCGGGCTCGCTGGTGGCCTACGCGCTGAAGATCACCGACTTGGACCCGCTGCAGTACAACCTGCTGTTCGAGCGCTTCCTGAATCCCGAGCGCGTGTCGATGCCCGACTTCGACATCGACTTCTGCCAGGGCAACCGCGACCGCGTCATCGACTACGTGAAGCAGAAGTACGGCCGCGACGCGGTGAGCCAGATCGCCACCTTCGGCACCATGGCCGCGCGCGCCGCGATCCGCGACGTGGGCCGCGTGCTGGACATGAGCTACACCTTCTGCGACGGCATCAGCAAGCTCATCCCCAACAAGCCGGGCAAGCCGGTCACGCTCCAGTACCCGCCGGCGGACCTGTCGAACGACGACCGCGAGAAGTACGCGATCGCCGCCGAGCCGCAGCTGGCCCAGCGCATCGAGCGCGAGGAAGAAGTGAAGATGCTGGTCGAGCTGGCGCAGAAGCTCGAAGGCATGACGCGCAACATCGGCATGCACGCCGGCGGCGTGCTGATCGCGCCGGGCAAGCTCACCGACTTCTGCCCGCTGTACCAGCAGCCCGGCAGCGAATCGGCGGTGAGCCAGTACGACAAGGACGACGTGGAGGCCATCGGCCTGGTGAAGTTCGACTTTCTGGGGCTGGCCACGCTGACCATCCTGGAGATCGCCAAGGAGTTCATCGTCCGGCGCCACAAGGGCCAGGAGAGCTTCGCCTACGAGAACATCCCGCTGGACGACACCAAGACCTACCGGCTCTTCTCCGACGGCAAGACCGAGGCGGTGTTCCAGTTCGAATCGCGCGGCATGCAGGGCATGCTGCGCGACGCGCGGCCGACGCGGCTGGAGGACCTGATCGCCCTGAATGCGCTGTACCGCCCGGGCCCGATGGACCTGATCCCCAGCTTCGTGGCGCGCAAGCACGGCCGCGAGCCGGTGGAGTACCCGCATCCGCTGGTGGCCGAGATGCTCTCCGAGACCTACGGGATCATGGTCTACCAGGAGCAGGTGATGCAGACCGCGCAGATCCTGGGCGGCTACTCGCTCGGCGGCGCCGACCTGCTGCGCCGCGCGATGGGCAAGAAGAAGGCCGAGGAGATGGCCGAGCACCGCGAGATCTTCCGCAAGGGCGCCGCCAAGAACGGGATCGAGCAGGACAAGGCCGACGAGATCTTCGACCTGATGGAGAAGTTCGCGGGCTACGGCTTCAACAAGTCGCACGCCGCCGCGTACTCGCTGCTGGCCTACCACACGGGCTGGCTCAAGGTGCACTACACGGCCGAGTTCTACTGCGCGAACATGACCGTGGAAATGGACGACACCGACAAGCTCAAGGTGCTGTTCGAGGACGCGGTCAAGAACTTCGGCATGAGCTTCGAGCCGCCGGACGTGAACCGCGGCAACTACCGCTTCGAGCCGGTCACGGACAAGGTGATCCGCTACGGGCTGGGCGCCGTCAAGGGCACCGGGCAGCTGGCGATCGAGGCGATCGTGCGCGCGCGCGAGGAGGGCGGGCCTTTCAAGAGCCTGTACGACTTCTGCGTGCGCGTGGACCGCCAGCGCATCAACAAGCGCACCGTGGAGGCGCTGATCAAGGCCGGTGCCTTCGATGCGCTGCAGCAGAACCGCGCGGCGCTGGTCGCCTCCATTGACCGCGCCTTCGATTTCGCCAACGCGACCGAGGCCAACGCCAACCAGGGCGGCCTGTTCGACCTGGGTGACGATGCGCACGGCTCCAGCACGCAGGAGCCCGAGCTGGTCGACGCGACGCCCTGGGGCGTGAAGGAGCGCCTGACCTTCGAGAAGACCGCCGTCGGCTTCTTCCTGTCGGGCCACCTGTTCGACGAGGTCGCGCACGAGGTGCGGCAGTTCGCCAAGCGCAAGATCGACGAGCTGATCGACAGCCGCGAGCCGCAGCTGATCGCCGGCATCGTCAGCGGCCTGCGCGTGATCAACGGCCAGCGCGGCCGGCTGGCGCTGTTCGTGCTCGACGACAAGTCCGACTCCATCGAGGCCACGGCCGACGAAGCCGTGTTCGACGCCAACCGCAACCTGCTCAGGGACGACGAGCTGGTGATCGTCAGCGGCCGCCTGCAGCCGGGCCGCGGCGGCTTCGAGCCGCGTTTCGTGGTGCAGAAGGTGTGGGACCTGGCGAGCGCGCGCTGCCGCTTCGGCAAGTTCCTGCGGGTGGCGGTGAACGGCAAGGCGCCGGACATCGCGCGCATCGTGCGCGACTTTCCTCCGCGCACCGAGGCCAGCGAACACGGCGATCTGCAGCAGGGCCTGCGCGTGCGCCTGTCGATGGCGCGCGCCGGCGCGCAGGTCGAGCTGGAACTGGGCGAGCGCGCGAAATTCTTTCCCACCGACGCGGCGCTGGCCAGCTGGATGGCGCAGGCCGAGGCGGGCAAGGCCACCATCGTCTACGAGGTGTAGGACGCGGCCTGCAGGCCGTGTCAGCCTGGGCGAGTGGCCTGGCGATGCGCAACCGTACTACCATGGTCCCCATGAGTCGATCCACCCTGATCCTGATCGCCTTCGGCGCCGCCTGCGGCGCAACCGCTTTCGCCGACCAGCCCAAGGTGCCTGTGCTGACCGACGACAAGGGCTCGGTGTACGTTCAGCCTCAAGTCCATTCGGCCGACAAGGCCGCGACGGTCAACGGCGCGACGGTGGGCGTCGAGCGCAAGGACGGCAGCGCAGCCTACGGCGGCGTCGAAACCTCGGGCGAAAAGCCCACGTACTCGGCCGGCGGCGCCACCGGCGGCAGCGTCTCGTACTCGGCCGGTGCCCACTCCGACGGCAAGGACAACCACGGCGTGAAGGCGGGCATCACCATCAAGTACTGACTCGGCCGGCGCTGCGCGGCCGCGGCGACGCTTGGGTTAGTCCTTCGGCCGCAGGGCCACCGTGAGCGAAGGGAAGATCCGTCCGTCCACGTCGCGCGGCAGCTTGTCCGTCTTGCGCAGGCCCCGCTCGGCAGCTTCGTCCCAGGCCGGCACGCCGCTGGACTTGCGCAGCCGCACGCCGACGATGGTGCCGTCGGGCGCAAGGCTGACGTCGAACTCCACCCGCGGATTGCCGCTGACCGTATCGGCATCGGGGTAGGTGATGTTCGGCCGCACGGCGGCCGCGATGCGGGCGGCGTAGCTGCCCGAGGGGCCGGATGACTGCGCCGCATTGCCTGCCGCATTCGGCGAGCCGGTGCCGGCCATCGCCTGCATGCGCCGCAGCGTATCCTGCCGGTCCTTCGCCGCCTGAGCCGCGGCGGCCTGGCGGGCCTCGGCTTCCTTCCTGCGCTTTTCCTCGGCCAGCTTCTGCTGCTGCTCCTTGCGGCGCTCGGCTTCTTCCTGCTCGCGCTTCTGCCGGGCCTCGAGCTCCCTTTTTTCCTGGGCGGCGCGCCGCTCGGCTTCCTGCTTGCGTCGGGCTTCCTGGCGCTCGAGTTCGCGCTCGCGCGCTTCCCGTTCCTCGCGCTGCTGGCGCTCGCGCTCCAGTGCGATGTCCGGCGGCTTGGGGGCCGGCGCGGGCTCGGGCGGCCGCGCCGCCTGCGGCGGGGGAGGCGGCGGTGGCGGGGGCGGCGGTGCGGGCACCGGGGCCGGCGCAGGTGGCGGCTGGGCGGCGCGGGGCGCGGCCTGCTGCACGGTGGTGGACCACAGCTCCGCTTCCACCGCCGCGTCCTGCGAGTCCCGCTTCCAGCGCACGCCCCAGGTCAGCGCGGCGATCAGCAGCGCGTGCGCGAGCAGCGCCAGGCCGAGCGCACGCAGCGTGCCGCGCTGCGGCGGCGGGGCGAACTCGAGGCGGTCGGCGGCCAGGGTCATGTCAGTTTTCCATGGTGCTCAAGCGCCACCCGCAGCGCACGAGACCCAAGGGCCGGCGCAGCCAGGCCCCTTCGCAGGCACCCGCGGAACCGGCTTCGCCGGGCCGCAGGGGTGCGCCCCCTTGAGGGGGCTGAGGGCCGCGGCGCCAAGCCTGCCTGCGCAGGCTTGGACGGCTCCGAAGAGCAGCCGCCTCTGGCGGCCGCCCGACAGAGCCACACGAAGTGGGCGAGGCTGGGGGTGGTCTTCATCCTATCGGCCGCGGCCGTTGGTGGTGGTGACCGACAGGCCCACGCGCTCGATGCCGCTGCGCTTGAGCTCGTTCATGGCCTTGACCACGGTTTCGTACTTGACCGACTTGTCGGCGCTGATGACCACCGGGCGCTGGTCGTCGCCGTCCTGCGCGTTCTTCACCGCGGAGCCGATCTGGTTCATCGGGATCTGCAGGCCGGCCGAGCCGGTGGCCGGGTCCTTCTTGAACTCGATCAGCTCGTCGTTCTTGATCAGGATCTCCAGCGGCTTGTCGGGCTGCTTGTTGGCGCGGTCCACGCTCGGCAGGTTGATCACGCTCGGCGTGATCAGCGGCGCCGTGACCATGAAGATGATCAGCAGCACCAGCATCACGTCGATGAAGGGCACCATGTTGATCTCGTTGATGGTGCGGCGGCCGCGGCCGCGCGAGGAAACGGCGGGCATCGTGGACTCCTTCAGCGCATCGTGGGCGCGGATTCCGCGGCCTGCGGGCGGTTGGCGAGGTTGCGCTGCAGGATGTTCGAGAACTCCTCGATGAAGGTCTCGAGCCCGATCGCGATCTTGTCGATCTCGCGCGCGAAGCGGTTGTAGCTGACCACCGCCGGAATGGCGGCGAACAGGCCGATGGCGGTGGCCACCAGCGCCTCGGCGATGCCGGGTGCCACGGTGGACAGCGTGACCTGCTCCAGGCTCGCCAGGCCGGTGAAGGCATGCATGATCCCCCACACGGTGCCGAACAGGCCGACGTAGGGCGAGACCGAGCCGACAGTGGCCAGGAAGGACAGGTTGGACTCGGCGGCATCCATCTCGCGCTGGAAGCTGGCGCGCATGGCGCGGCGCGAGCCGTCCAGCAGCGTGCTGGAGTCGCTGATGTGGCGTTCGCGCAGCTTCTGGTATTCGCGCATGCCGGAGGCGAAGATGCGCTCCATCGGGCCGGCCAGCTTGGCGTTCTGCGCCGCCGAGGCGAACAGCTCGTTCAGGCTGGTGCCCGACCAGAATTCGCGCTCGAAGCCGTCGTTGAGCGCGCCCATGCGCTTGAGCGAGAAGAACTTGCGGAAGATGGCGGCCCAGCTCACGATGGAGACGACCACCAGCAGCAGGACCACCAGCTGCACGACGAAGCTGGCCTGCAGCAGGAGAGTGACGATCGAAAGGTCTTGGTTCATGGCATTAGGAAAGAGACATGGAGCCTCGGCAGCGCTCGAGGGTTCCCGAAACCCGCGCCGGCATGCGCGCCGGACGCAGCAGGGCGGCGTCGACCCACCCGATCCGGATCGTGCCTTCGCACAGCAGCGTAGTATGCTCTGCTTTTGATAGCACGCGCTGTCCGATTATCAACGAGGCGGCGCCGATCTCCCGGAGTTCCGCTGTAACGAGGAGTTCGTCGTCCAGCCGGGCGGGGCGGTGGTACTTGAGCCGGGTTTCGCTGACCACGAACATGCCGCCGGTGTCCTCGCGCAGCTGCCGCTGGGCCAGGCCGAGCGAGCGCAGCCATTCGGTGCGCGCGCGCTCCATGAACTTGAGGTAGTTGGCGTAGAACACGATGCCGCCGGCATCGGTGTCTTCCCAGTACACGCGCACCGGCCATTCGAAGGCGTTCATCGGCTCAGCCCAGCAGCGCCTTCAGGCGCGCCACCGATTCCTCGAGGTGCGCCATGGAACTGGCGGTCGAGAAACGGATGAAACGCCCGGTTTCCGCCTGGCCGAAGTCGCGCCCGGGCGTCACGGCCACGTGGGCGCGCTGCATGGCTTCGAATGCGAAGTCCCAGCTGCCCGCCACGCCCAGGCGTTGCGCGGCGGCGTCGCAATCGGCCCAGGCGTAGAACGCGCCGTCGGGCACCACCGGCACGTCCAGCCCGAGCGCCTGCAGCTGCGGAATGAACCAGTCGCGCCGCGCCTTGAACTGCGCGCGGCGGCGCTCGTACTCGGCGATGCTCTCGGCCTCGAAGCAGGCGAGGGCGGCGTACTGCGACACGGCGCTGGCGCAGATGAACAGGTTCTGCGCCAGCCGCTCGACCACCGGCACCAGCGCCTCGGGCACCACCAGCCAGCCCAGGCGCCAGCCGGTCATGTTGAAGTACTTGCTGAAGCTGTTGATGCTGATCACCTGGTCGTCGATCGCCAGGGCGGTCTGGCCGAAGGCGTCGTCGTACGAGAGGCCGAGGTAGATCTCGTCGATCAGCGTGATGCCGTCGCGTGCGCGCACGACCTCATGGATGCGGCGCAGTTCGTCGGGCGCGATCGACGTGCCCGTGGGGTTGGACGGCGAGGCCAGCAGCACGCCGCGGGTGCGCGGCGTCCAGGCGGCCTCCACCTTGGCGGCGCTGAGCTGGAAGCGCTCGGCGGCGGTGGTCGGCACCAGCACGGCGGTGCCCTCGGCGGCGCTCACGAAATGCCGGTTGCACGGATAGCTGGGGTCGGGCAGGAGGATCTCGTCCCCGGCCTCGATCAGCGCCAGGCAGGCCAGCTGCAGCGCAGCCGAGGCGCCGGCCGTGACCACGATGCGCCGCGCCGGCACGGCCACGCCGAAGCGCTCTGCGTACCAGCCGCTGATGCGCTCGCGCAGCGCCTCCAGTCCCGTGGCCTGCGTGTACTGCGTGGCGCCGGCGCGCACCGCGCGCGCGGCGGCTTCCTGCACCAGCGGCGGGGCGGTGAAGTCGGGCTCGCCGATGTTCAGGAAGATCATCGGCCGGTCCGTGTGGGCCACCTCGCGCGCCAGCGTGGCGGCGGCCTTGGCGACCTCCATCACGTAGAAGGGCTCGATGCGCTGCGCCCGCGCGGAAATCCTCATGGCCGTGCCCGCCCTGCGGCGCGGTCGGCTTCCACCTCGGGGCCGCGCAGCTGCGGCGCCAGGCCGTTGAGCACCGCGTTGACGTACTTGTGGCCGTCGGTGCCGCCGAATTCCTTGGCCAGCTCGATGCATTCGTTGAGCACCACGCGCCATGGCACGTCGGGGCAGTGGCGGAACTCGTAGACGCCGATCCACATCACCGCGTGCTCGATCGGGGAGATCTCTTCCAGCTTGCGGTCCAGCAGCGGCACGATCAGCGCGTCGAGTTCGCCGGCCTCGCCGATGCTGCCGTGGAGCAGCGCATCGTAGTGCGCCGAGTCGGCCTTGTGGAAGCCCGAGAGGTCGCGCGTGAACGCGTCGATGGCGGCGGCCTCGTTGCGGCCCACCAGGTGCTGGTAGAGCGCCTGCAGGGCGAATTCGCGCGCCCGGCTGCGGTTGGACTTGGCCGAGGCCTTGCGCGCGCCCGAGGCGGTCAGCCCGGTGCGGGAGGGGCGTGGCGGGCGGGCGGCGGGGGATTTGTCGTCGTCGGTCATCGCGAGCCAGCCAGCAGTTGGGCCATCTCGACCGCCACGCGGGCGGCGTCGCGGCCCTTGTCGGTCTGGCGGGCGACGGCCTGCTCGACGTTCTCCGTGGTCAGGATGGCGTTGGCGATCGGCAGCTTGTGGTCGAGCGCCACGCGGCTCACGCCGGCGCCCGATTCGTTGGCCACCAGCTCGAAGTGGTAGGTCTCGCCGCGGATGATGCAGCCCAGCGCGATCAGCGCGTGGTAGCGCCCGCGCTCGGCCAGGGCCTGCAGCGCCGTGGGCACTTCCAGCGCGCCGGGCACGCTCACCTGGTCGATGTCGGCATCGGCGACGCCGAGCGCGGCCAGCTCCGCCAGCGCGGCCTCGGCCAGGGCATCGGTGATGTCCTCGTTGAAGCGCGCCTGCACGATGCCGATGCGCAGTCCCTTCCCGTCCAGCGGCGCGGATGCCGCTCCCTTGTTGGCATGAAGCATCTTGGGGTCTAGTCTTTCGTGATGTAGCCGGTGATTTCCAGGCCGAAGCCGGCCGCCATGCTCGGCATGCGGCGCGGCGTGCCCAGCAGCCGCATGCGGTGCACGCCGCATTCGCGCAGGATCTGCGCGCCGATGCCGTAGCTGCGCAGGTCCATGCGGCCGCGCTCGGGCGCCTGCGCCGGCCGCGCGGTGCCGTCGAACTGGGCCAGCAGCTCGGCGCCGGTCTCGCCGCAGTTGAGCAGCACCGCGACGCCCTTGTCTTCGCCCGCGATGTAGGCCAGGCTGGCATCCAGGCTCCAGGAGTGCAGCGAGCGGTTCAGCTCCAGGGCGTCGAGCACCGACAGCGGCTCGTGCACGCGCACTGCCACCGACTCCTCGGGCTGCCAGCTTCCGCGCGCCAGCGCCAGGTGCACGCCGCCGCTGGGGCCGTCGGTGAAGGCATGCGCGGTGAAGCGGCCCCAGGCGGTCTGGATCTCGCGGCAGCCGACGCGGGTGATCAGGGTCTCGTGGTGGCTGCGGTGCTCGATGAGCGCCGCGATGGTGCCCACCTTCAGGCCGTGCTCGGCGGCGAACAGCTGCAGGTCGGGCAACCGCGCCATGGTGCCGTCCTCGTTCATCACCTCGCAGATCACCGCGGCCGGCGAGCAGCCGGCCATGGCGGCGAGGTCGCAGCCGGCCTCGGTGTGGCCGGCGCGCATGAGCACGCCGCCGTCCACCGCCTGCAGCGGGAAGATGTGGCCCGGCTGCACCAGGTCGCTGGCCACCGCATTGGGCGCCACCGCCGCCTGCACGGTGCGCGCGCGGTCGGCGGCCGAGATGCCGGTGGTCACGCCCTCGGCGGCCTCGATGGAGACCGTGAAGGCGGTGGAATGCTTGGCGCCGTTGCGCGTCACCATCGGCGGCAGGTTCAGGCGCTCGCAGATCTCGCGCGTGAGCGTCAGGCAGATCAGCCCGCGCGCGTGGCGCGCCATGAAGTTGATCGCCTCGGGCGTGACGTGGTCGGCCGCCAGGACGATGTCGCCCTCGTTCTCGCGGTCTTCCTCGTCCACGAGGATGACCATGCGGCCGGCGCGCAGGTCGGCGACGATGTCCTCGACGGGCGAGATCGGTGCCGGCGTGCGGCCGGTGCGCGGCGCCGGCATCGGCGTGACGGAAGCGTTCATGGCTGGGGTGTTCGTGAGAGGGGGGCCGCGCCGGGCAGGGCGCCGGCCTGGAGCATGCGCTCGACGTAGCGGGCCACGGTGTCGATCTCGAGGTTGACGCGGCTGCCTGCGCGCAACGTGCCGAGCGCGGTGTGCTCGACGGTGTGGGGGATGAGGTTGATGCTGATCTCGCTGCCTTGCGGGTTGTCGGCGACCTGGTTGACGGTGAGGCTCACGCCGTTGACGGTGATCGAGCCCTTGTAGGCCAGGAAACGCGCCAGGGCGGCCGGCGCCTGCACCCGCAGTTCCCAGCTTTCGCCGACCGGCGCGAAGTGGCTGACCGTGCCGATGCCGTCCACGTGGCCCGAGACGATGTGGCCGCCCAGGCGGTCGCTGGCGCGCAGCGCCTTCTCGAGGTTGACCGCGGTGCCGGGCTCGGACAGGCTGGCCGTCTTGTCCAGCGATTCGGCGGAGATGTCGATGGTGAAGCTGGCGCCGGCCGCGTCGAAGGACGTGACGGTCATGCAGGCGCCGTTGAGCGCGATGCTGTCACCGAGCCCCACGTCGTCCAGGTAGCCCGGCGGCGCCGCGATGTGCAGGCGCTTGCCGTGCGAGGAAGAACTGCCGAGGTCGTGGACGGCGGCGATGCGCCCCACGCCGGTGATGATTCCGGTGAACATGCGTACATTTTCGCAGATCGTGTCCGGCGCCCGCCGGCCGCCTGCGGATCCTCAGAAAGCATCGCGCCCGGCCACGCGTGCGACGATGCGCAGATCGGGCCCGATGCGATCGATCGCGCGGAAATCCAGCGGCAGCGCGCCGGCCAGTTCGGCCAGCGGACCGCCCGCGTGCGACTGGCTGGCGATGCCCAGGCCCTCGCCGATGAACATCGGTGCGAGGTAGAGCAAAAGTTCGTCCACCAGGCCCTCGCGAAGCAGCGAGCCGTTGAGCTTGTGCCCGGCTTCCACGTGCAGTTCGTTCACCTCGCGCGCCGCCAGGTCGGACAGCATCGCGGCGAGGTCGACCTTGCCGTGCGCATTGGGCCGCACGATGACGGTGGCGCCGCGTGCCTCCAGCGCACTCGCCCGGCTCTCGTCGCGCACGGCGGCATAGATCCAGACCGTGCGCGGGATGGTGAAGACGCGGGCATCGGGCGGTGTCTGGAGCCGGCTGTCGACGATCACCAGATGCGGCTGCCGCGGCGTGTCCACCAGCCGTACGTCCAGGCGGGGATCGTCCTCCATCAGCGTGCCCACGCCGGTCAGTACGGCGCTGGCACGGGCGCGCCAGGCATGGCCGTCGGTGCGCGCGGCCTCGCCGGTGATCCACTGGCTGGTGCCGTTGAGCAGGGCCGTCTTGCCGTCCAGCGAGGCGGCTGCCTTCATTCGCACCCAGGGCGTGCCGCGCAGCATGCGGCTGAAGAAGCCGATGTTGAGTTCGCGCGATTCGGCCGCGCCGGACCCCACCTCCACGTCGACGCCGGCGGCGCGCAGGCGCTCGAAGCCCTGGCCCGCCACGCGCGGATTGGGGTCGGCGACCGAGGCCACCACCTTGCGGATGCCGGCAGCGATCAGTGCGTCGCAGCAGGGGCCGGTGCGGCCATGGTGCGAGCAGGGCTCCAGCGTGACCCATGCGGTGGCGCCGGCCAGTGCATGTCCCCGCGCCTGCACATCGCGCATGGCCATGATCTCCGCGTGCGGCCCACCCGTGCGCTGGGTGTGGCCGATGCCGAGCACGTTGCCGGCGGCATCGGTCAGCACGCAGCCGACGGCGGGATTGGGAGGAGCCAGCCGCTGCGCCTCGCGGGCGGCCTGGAGTGCCATCTGCATCATGCGCCGAGCATAGCGCGGCGCATCCGCGCGCATCCGTTCAGCGGTTCCAGCAGTCGGCCACGCCGAGGGTGTTGCCCGCGAGGCCGCGTTCGCCGGTCTGGGTGAGCGTGAAGCTGCCGCACTTGTCGCTGGCCTGGGTGCCCTGGGGTTCGGCCGTGAGCGCGAAGCTCAGGCCGTCCGATGCCAGCGAGAGGGTGTAGCGGTGGCCCGGCGGCACGGTCGTCAGGGTATCCGGCAGGGCGGTGGGATAGCTGCCGCTGGCCGTGGCCGCCCGCTCCATCCATTGCGCCGCCAGCAGCAGGCCGGCGCGCGCGTCGGCGCGGTAGCCCCGGCGCACGTACTCGGCGTAGTTCGGCAGCGCGATCGCGGCGAGGATGGCGATCACCGCGGCGACGATCATGACCTCGATCAGGGTGAAGCCGCGCATGCGGCCGGCGAGAGGGCGGCGCGTCATTGGAACTGGCGCCATGCGGGGCGCAACTGCGTGTAGCGCAGGCCCTTCCGGCCGTCGCAATGGTTCTGGTGCGTGGCGATGCAGACCTCGTTGCCGTCGCTGCCGCGAAGGCCGAGCCGCAACCCGCTTCGGGCGTAGGAGGGCGCACCGGTGCCGCCAGGCGCCGGGGCACCGTCGGCGGCGTAGGCGTAGATGTGCGACTTCGGCGCATGGCCGCTGAGGGCATTCACGGTCAGCAGATGGTCCTGGGCAGTGACCACCGGCGGATCGCAGCTCTCCTCCCCGGCGTTGCCGCCGATGGCGGGCACGGTGGTGGGGACGTCGATCAGTTGGCCTTCGTACCAGCCGGGGTTGTCCAGCACCCGCTCGCCGGGATGCAGCGAGAGGTCGATGTACCAGCCGCGGCGGGTGGCGTCGAGCGCGTTCGCGCTCAGGGTCCACAGTGCGTTGCCGTTGGACGTGGTGGCGGTGGACGCACTGCTGAAGGTCTGGGGCTGAAGCATGTCGCGGCCGCTCACGGCGCCTTCGGTGCCCACCTCGGCATTGAAGGCCTCCTTGTCGTGGATGCCGTAGACGCTCTGGACGGCAGTGCTGCCGCGGTCTTCGTCGGTGAGGTCGCGGCCGGTGCCGAACACCACCATGACGCCGCCGGCCGGGTGCGGCTGCCAGACGGGGGCGACGGTGATGGGCTGGCGGCTGGCGGCCGGCGTCCCGTCCTGGGCGACGAAGAGCGGCGTGCCGCCGAAGGCCGCCTGCCAGGTCGATGCCTCGTCCTTGAGGTTGAACTTCCACAGGTTGCCCTGCAGGTCGCCCGCGTAGGCCACGTCCGGCCGGCGATCGCCATCGAGGTCGACCAGCCGCGGGGTCGACAGGCCGTTGCTGCCTGTCGCGGAGGTCTCGATCTTCTTCAGCTCGCGCGCGCCGTCCAGGTACTGGATGAGCAGCACGGCCCTTTCGTTGGCGCTGTTGTAGCCGTTGCCCATGACCAGCGCCCAGCGGCCGTCGTTGAGCTGTGCGATCTGCGGTGCGTTGCCGGGATAGGTCGGGTCGGTGGAGGGGGCGCCCGTGACATGGCCGATGTCGGGGTCGTCGGAGGCGGTGCGGTCCATCACGACGGACGCGGTGCCGAAGTCGGTGGGGTCCGTCACGTCGAGCACGAAGTAGCCTCGGCCGCCGGCGCCCGGGAAGCCGGCCAGGTAGGTCTTCCAGTGGCCGCCGACGCGCAGGTCGGCGGTGAAGGGCGAGCCGTCCACGTAGTAGTGGTGCGGGTAGCTCTTGCGCGTGAGTTCCGAGAGCCTTGCATGGAGGCCGGCGGGCACGTAGGCGATGCGCTCGCTGCCGTCGCTGGCGTCGAAGCCGTGCAGCATGCCGTCGTTGGCGCCGACGTACACCATCGAGGGCCGCGACGCGCTGGCGCTGCGAAAGCCGGCGTAGTCGCCGTGGCGGTAGCCGGCGGCAGGCCTGCCCGGGGTGAACCAGAGCCTGGAGTTCACGATGTCGCCGTGGCGCGAGCTGCGCTCGCGGAACACGCTGCCCTCCAGGCCGCGATCGCCGCGCAGGTAGTGCAGCCGGTCCTCGCCGCGGCCGTCCTCGATGCCGCCGGCCCGATCGAGCTGCGCCTTCTGCGCATCGGACAGCTCGCTCCAGCGCCATTCGATGGCCGTGGTGGCGCCGCCGGCGCCCATCGTCCTGGAGGAAAAGACCTTGCGCGCATCGGGCGAGAAGGCGGCGTCGTCCATGCGGCCGGCCGAGTTCCACAAGGCGGTGTCGCCGACGGCGCCGCTGCCGGCCGCCAGGCTGTGGGCCTCGACATGGCCGCGCCAGGTCTTGCCCTCGTAGCCTGCCGACAGGCGCACGAGATCGGTGCGCGTCGTCTGGGCGCTGGCGGCCAGAGAGGTCTGGCGCGTTCCCTGGCTGCGGACGATCTGGCCGAGGATGTCCGCGAAGGCGTTCTTCAGGTCCTCCGGCGAGGCGGCCGGCACGAAACTGCCACGGCCGTTGATGGCCATGTGCCAGAGCTCGGTGTTGCGCACCGTTTCCGCAGACGATTTCGCATAGCCCGTGGTGCCGTTGCAGGGAAGATTGCCGGACCCCTTGTTGTCCGTGCTGCACAGTGGCGAGGGCCATGTCTCGCGGCCGGTGACCAGGTTGGCATAGCTGCCCGAATGGGTGTCACCGCCGAAGGTGGGTGCGCCCTCCCAGGCCGCTGCATTGCCGAAACCGATCGTGTACGTGGCCATGTGCTGCCAGGTCGCGGGATTGTTGCGCGGGTTCCAGTAGGGCTGGAGCACGACGCTGGCCGCCGGGTCGGCGGTGGCGGTGACGAGCGTGCTGCCCGCCACCGGCATCAGCGGGCTCACCTGGTTGGACACGCCCGGCTGCAGATCCGTGGCCCAGTAGTGGAAGGCCAGGTCGGACAGGGTGGACAGCGTGTCGAGTCCCCAGTCGTCGCGGTAGATGCGTGTCTGGTCCGAGGCGGACGGGTAGCTCGTTCCGTCCGGCAGCGCTCGGGCCAGGTTGTCCGCGTTGCCGCCGCCGACGGTGATGCCGTCGCCGTCGACATGCGCATCGACAGTGTGGGCCGAGCTGTTCCAGCCGCCGTCCGTCATGAAGACGTGATAGGCCCTGCGGCATCCCAGGATGGGGCCATCGACACCCGGTTCTGTCTGCCAGGGGCTGTGAACGCCCGTGGTTCGCAGGTACTCGCCGGCATTGCGCATCATCTGGTGCGATGGCGTCCCGCCCTCGGCCACCAGGCCATCGACCCATTCGAGGAAGCGGCTTCGATGGGTGCCGGCCAGCGGCCGCATGCCGTTGTCGTGGCCGCAGGCGGCATCCGTGCGGGGAATGCCGTTGCAGCGGTTCATCGACTGCCAGGCCAGCCGGATCAGGTGGTCGGGCAGGTTGGCGGCCGAGAAGGTGGCGCTCAGCGCATCCCTGAGCGCGGCCATGCCGGCGGCGCCCATGCTGCCCGAGTCGTCGACCGAGACGATGATGTTGGGCGCCGGCTCCCGGTAGACCGCCTCGGCCGGCAAGGTGCTCAGCGCGAGGGGCGCCGCCAGCGCGGGTGGCGGCAGGATCGCCAGCGCGAGGGCCGCGCACAGGGCCGTGCGGGCCGGCCGCTGGCGATGGCTGCGGTGGCCAGATGATTTCCGCATATGAATACTCCCTGATGACGCGATGTTCTTTTCGGCCTGCCCTCGGCAGGCCTGGCTAGTCGTCCACGGTCCGCCGCACGTAGATCGTCTGTACGACGGCCTGCGTGCCGGGACGCAGGCCTTCGGCAATGGCCGTGATGCGGTAGACGAAGGGCTGGTCGGCGTCCGCCCGGTAGTCGTAGCCGTTGCGGCTCTGCGCCGCGGCGCTGGTGTCGTAGGGCAGCAGCTCCACCCAGTACCAGGCGCGGGCCGCCGTGCCGTCCTTGAGCAGAGGGTTGCCGGTGTCCACGGCCTGCGCGCCGGTGTACTTCCCGTAGGTGGCGGCCATCGCCTTCATGGCGGTGAATTCGTTCGCGTCGGTCCAGAACTCGGGCTCGACGGCAGTGGGCGAGCAGATGCCCGCGATGCAGGAAGGATCCTCGGCGTCGAGCGTTTCCATCAGCGTGGCGTTGAGGTCCGGCTCCTTCCGGTGGGGAAAGTGGGCCAGCGCGGCGCTGGCGGACACGGCATGGCCCCGGCAGGCGGCGCCGGTCGTCTCGCTGCACGGCTGGCCGTCCGGGCGCAGGCCCTGGATGTCGAACTCGGCGTCGCGCACCATCGCCTGGGCCGCCTCGAAGGCGCGCTGGTGATCGCTGTCGTTGCCGGTGATGATCTCGTTGAAGCGGGCGCTGCGCGAGGTCCACAGCACCAGCAGGGTGGTGAGCAGCACCAGCACCAGCACCACGACGAGCGCGACGCCTCGTTCCCCTCTGGGCGGATGGCTTCCGGCGTGCATGTCAGATGCCTCTGGTCCGCAGGTCGAACACGTTGCGCAGGACGATGTGCAGGCGGCCGTTGCGGGACCGCTCCACGCCGTGGCAGTCTTCGTAGCTGCCGCTGGCCGCGGCATCGCCCGAGGTGTTGCCCTCCAGATGCAGGCAGACCTCCACCGCCTTGACGCTCGACCAGAGATCGGCGCTGCCGACCTGCGTGGCCGTCAACCGCTGCGTGCCGTCCTGGGTCATGACGCGGTAGTGCACCTGGAAGTTCGCCGCGTTGTCCGTCAGCGCATTCGCAACCGGCGAGCCCGAACCGAGGCAGCGCAACTGCCCATCGCCGATGCGGAAACTGTTCCGGACGCGGTCCCCGCTCACCGCCTGCCCCAGGCAGTCGCGGCGCTGGCTGGCCGGGGCGGCTGGCTGGCTGCTGGCGGTCAGGGTGTCGGGCGCGTTGCCGGCGCCGTCGGTGCCGCTGACATGGACGCCTTCGTCGTCGAGCCCCCGATAGCTGTCGTCGAACGCGAACACGCCCGGCATGCCGGGCACTTCGGTCAGGGACAGCGATCCTGCCTGGCGCAGTTGAATGCCGATCGCGTGCAGCGCATAGGCACCCTGCTGCTGGAGCTGCGTCAGTTCGCTGACCGTGCCCGCGACGGAACGCGACACGGCGAGCGTTCCCAGGGCGGCGGCGATGACGAGCAGCCCGAGGAACAGGCCGACCAGCAGTTCGATCAACGTCAGCCCTTGCTGGCGCTGCCTGCGCGCACGGCGGTCAGGGTTGGACATACACGAGATGGCAGATGAGCCCGTCGGGGCAGGCGATGTCGGCGGGCGTCTCGGGCGGCGGCGCGAAGTGCTGGAGGTAGTCGGCGTCGTCGGTGCGCTCGTTGGCGTGCCAGCCGACCATGACGCCGAGCTGCCGCCGGAGCCCGGCGCTCTCGTCCGGCGAGAGGAAGGTGTTCGCACGGCCTCGGGGGAGCTTGCGCGCCAGGGATGCGCGCCATTCGGCGAGGTCCCACCGCGCCATCTGCTGTGCCGAACAGGGCGCGCTGGCGCAGTCGGCCAGGGCAGAGGGGGCCTCGGCATCCCAGCTGGCCGAATACTCGGCGAGCAGGGCGAAGCCTTCCGGATTGGACTTGATCCGTTCGGCCAGGTCCTCGATGACGCGTACCGCCTGGGCGCGATGGACCCCGGTCCGCGCCTCGACCAGGGTGCGCAGCTGCAGGGCGAGCATGGCCAGCACCGCGATCGCGAGGACCATCAGGGCCACCAGGGACTCCAGCAGCGTGATGCCGCGCTGGCGCGTGTGTGCGGGGCGGCGACGGCGAGTCGAAAGGGGGATCAGCATTTGGCGGTCTCAGCCCATCTCAGCCGACCGCCGCCGGCCGAGCACAGCACGCGCTGGCCGGGGACATGGGTGTCATCGTCCGCATCGGCGGCGTGTGCGGGTCTGAAAGACATGTGGAGGATCGGCAGCCGTCCCCAGCGGGACACGTCGAGGCTGTTGAGTGCGTTGGACGGCGTGCCGCTCGTCGGCCGCTTGATCGCCACGCCCGCCGCTGGCGGCAACTGCTGGAGGAGGAGCTCGTCTGCCTCCCGGAGGTTGTTGGCGTTCCTGTCGACGAAGACGATCCAGCCGCAGTCCCAGCGGCCGTTCTCGGTCGAGCCGGTGCAGCCCTCGGGCATCTGGCGCGCCACGACGACGCCCATGCCGCGCTTGATCGCTTCGGTGCGGGCGAGATGGAGCGAGGCGCTGAATTCATCCACTGCCCGGCGCACCCTGTAGCGATCGAGAATGTCCCGCAGCCCCGGGATGGCGAGCGCCGCCAGGATGGCGAGGATGGCGACCACCACCGTCAGTTCGATGGCAGTGAAGCCGGCCCGGCCTTTCCGGCGCCGACCGAAGCGAAGGGTGCGATGCATGACGGCGCCGATGCTAGGCGCCGTCGGTTGTGAATCAAAGTGCTACACGCCGAGCGGAGGGCCTGCCCGGACGAGTGGTCGAATGACGGAAAAAGACGATAATTGGCAACTTTTGTGAACTGTAATTCACAAAATTGAAGCAGTTGGAATCAAATGTCCTTCAGGAGTTGCCGGAACTCGTCCACGTCCTCGAAGCTGCGATACACCGAGGCGAAGCGCACGTAGGCCACCTTGTCCAGCTTCTTGAGTTCGCGCATGACCAGCTCGCCCACCTTGGTCGAGTCGATCTCGCGCAGCCCGCTGGCCAGCAGCTTCTGCTCGATGCGCAGCTGGGCGCTGTCGACCTGCTCGATGCTCACCGGCCGCTTGCGCAGGGCCAGCATCATCGAGGCGCGCACCTTGGCGGTCTCGAAGTCGGCGCGGCTGCCGTCCTTCTTGACGACGACGGGGAAGTTGACGTCCGGCCGCTCGTAGGTGGTGAAGCGCTTGTCGCAGTCGCTGCACTGGCGGCGCCGGCGCACGAAGTCGCCGTCTTCCGAGACACGGGTCTCGACGACCTGCGTTTCGGCATGACCGCAGAATGGGCACTTCATGCGGCCATGCCTCGCGGGGTCAGCGGTAGACCGGGAAGCGGCTGGTCAGCGCGTGCACCTTGGCGCGCACCGCCTCGATGGTGGCGGGGTCGCGCGGGTTGTCCAGCACGTCGGCGATCAGGTGGGCGGTGGCGCGCGCCTCCTCGTCCTTGAAGCCGCGCGTGGTCAGGGCCGGCGTGCCGATGCGCACGCCGCTGGTGACCATCGGCTTTTCCGGATCGTTGGGGATCGCGTTCTTGTTGATCGTCATGTGGGCCTGGCCCAGCACCGCCTCGGCTTCCTTGCCGGTGATGCCCTTGGCGCGCAGGTCCACCAGCATCACGTGGCTCTCGGTGCGGCCGCTGACGATGCGCAGGCCGCGCTCGGTCAGCGTTTCGGCCACGATGCGGGCGTTGGTCACCACCTGCTGCTGGTAGGCCTTGAATTCCGGCGTCAGCGCCTCCTTGAAGGCCACCGCCTTGGCGGCGATCACGTGCATCAGCGGGCCGCCCTGCAGGCCGGGGAAGATGGCGCTGTTGATCGCCTTCTCGTGCTGCGCCTTCATCAGGATGATGCCCCCGCGCGGGCCGCGCAGGCTCTTGTGGGTGGTGGAGGTCACCACGTCGGCATGCGGCACCGGGTTGGGGTACACGCCCGCGGCCACCAGGCCCGCGTAGTGGGCGATGTCGACCATGAAGACTGCGCCCACGTCCTTGGCCACCTTGGCGAAGCGCTCGAAGTCGATGCGCAGCGAATAGGCCGAGGCGCCGGCGATGATGAGCTTGGGCAGGTGCTCGTGCGCCTTGCGCTCCATCGCCTCGTAGTCGATCTCTTCCTTGTCGTTCAGGCCGTAGCTCACCACGTTGAACCACTTGCCGCTCATGTTCAGCGGCATGCCATGGGTGAGGTGGCCGCCTTCGGCCAGGCTCATGCCCATGATGGTGTCGCCGGGCTTGAGGAAGGCGAGCATCACCGCCTCGTTGGCCGAGGCGCCGCAGTGCGCCTGCACGTTGGCCGCGTCGGCGCCGAAGAGCCGCTTGACGCGGTCGATGGCCAGTTGCTCGGCCACGTCCACGTGCTCGCAGCCGCCGTAGTAGCGCCTGCCGGGGTAGCCCTCGGCGTACTTGTTCGTGAGCTGCGAGCCCTGGGCGGCCATGACGGCGGGCGAGGCGTAGTTCTCGCTCGCGATCAGCTCGATGTGGTGTTCCTGGCGGGCGTTCTCGGCCTGGATGGCCGCCCAAAGTTCGGGGTCGGTCTGTTCGACCAGAATGTTGCGTTGGTACATGGCAGTCCTTCGAAGACGATGGTCCTTGTGGTTCAAGCCAGCAAGGGCTGCCCAGGCGAACGGCGGAACGCCTGCGTGCGCGCGGGCGGTACGCTCCCCAGTGGTCATTCCACGTCAGCGCGGGGCCTTCGCTCGAAGGCTGCGCCTATCGCCAGTCGCGTACCCCGCGAGTGTAACTGAGCCGGTGCCGTTGCCGCCGCGAGGCCGGGGGGCTTCGCCCTAGGATTCGCCGAGCAGCGCCACCTTCTGCGCCGGCGCGCCGTCCGGCTTGACCGGCGTGGTCACCGGCAGCGGCTCGGCACGCATGCCCGGCGGGACGACGGACGGGGCGGGCAGCGTGCGATCGCCGGCGACCTGGCGCAGGCGATCGTGCTCGGCCAGCACCTTGGCGGCGTAGCCGCCGTCATCGGGCAGGTTGGCCGCGCCGACGTAGTGGCGCAGGCCGCCCTCGACCGAGCCGGCACGGGCGATGCATTCCAGCAGCACCTTGACGCCGACGCGCATGTTGGTCACCGGGTCGAAGGCCGCCAGCGTGCCGCCGGCGCTTTCGTACTTGTCGCCGTGCACGCGCGTCATCACCTGCATCAGTCCCTGGGCGCCCATGTGGCTCTGGGCGAAGGGGTTGAAGCGCGATTCCACCGCCATGACCGCCAGGATCAGCGTGGGGTCGAGCTTGGTCTTCTTGCCGATCTCGTAGGCTTCGGCCACCAGCACGCTCAGCGGCTCGGGGGCAACGCGGTACTTCCTGCTCAGCCAATAGGCCACGGCCGCCTGCTGCTTGGGCAGGGCGTGCGGGCTGGCCGCGGTCGCGCGGTCGATGGCCGTCGGCGACAGGTCGGTCGCCTCGGGTTCGGGCTTGCGCGATTCCAGCCAGCGCATCAGCTGTTCCTCCCCGGCCTGGCGCAGATCCGGGCGGGCAGTCAAAGTGATGGCGGCGAATACGATCGCCAAGCCCACCAGCGCAAAGCTGTTGTGGGTGATTTCGAAGAAGCCGTCAGCCACATCGGACAGGAAGGTCCGAAACCCTCGTGCAGTGGCCTCCAACGCCTGTTTCATCGCTCTTCCTTTCTGTGCGGCGTCTCGTCCCGGGCGTTGCGCGAAAGGGGGAAGAGCGGCGGCTTGGATGGTCGGGATCGGGCGCCGTGCAGAAAAGAGGTGAGAGCACGGCCGCACGATCGAGCCGGGGGCCCGGCGGCGGGATTCACAAGGCCTGTCACCGGGCGGCGACCAAGGCGGCAACGCGGATTTTAAAAGGCGCTAAATACACGGTCAAGAATAAGGAAATTTATCTTTATTCATTTTTTGGTCTTTGGCTGTGGGGCTTCGATTTTCGACATCGATGCCAGGGCGGCCATTGAAATTTCGACTTGCAATGCCATTTCGCAGCGCCTAACCTGTCATTGCCTGTGCATTCAGGCGTTCGCCAAGGCCCTCGCAGCCCAGGGAGTCGCATCCCGAGGCTCGGCGGTCGCGGCCCCAACGGTGGCAATCTCTTGCTGCCAGCGCGTCCGGAACAAGTTTCTTCCGGTCGAGCAAAAAGGATGGCATGGGCCTGGCGCCCGCCATCGAGCCCGGTGACGAGACTTTTGTCGAGACACCGGGCTTTCTCGTTTTGGGGCGCTCGCCTTATTGGGGCACACTCGGCCGATGGATGCAGCCTCGCTGAAGCAAAACAAATGGGTGCGGCGCGGGACCGTCGCGTTGATCGTCTGGCTGGCGCTGTGGTTGCTGCTGTGGGTGGCGGTGCCGCCCATCGCCAGAAGCCAGATCCAGAAGATCGCCAGCGACAAGCTGGGCCGCGAGGTCACTGTCGGGCGGATCGATTTCAAGCCCTGGACGCTCGAACTCACGGTGGAGGACCTGCGCATCGCCGCCGCCGACGGGGGCGAGCCGCAACTGCAGGTCGCGCGGCTGTACGCCGACGCCGAACTGCAGTCGATCCTGCGCCTGGCGCCGGTGGTCGACGCGGTGCGGGTCGAGTCGCCGACGGTGCGCATCGTCCATCTGGCCGACGGCAAGTACGACTTCGACGACATCCTGCAGAAGCTGGCCAGCACGCCGGCCGAGGATCCGCCGGGCGAGCCGCCGAAGTTCGCCATCTACAACATCGCCGTCTCGGGCGGCTCGGTCGATTTCGACGACCGGGCGGTGCAGCGCAGGCACGAACTGCGCGAGCTGGAACTGGGCGTGCCCTTCCTGAGCAACCTGCCGTCCCAGCGCGAGATCACGGTCGAGCCCAAGCTGGCCTTCGTGCTCAACGGCAGCCGCTTCGACTCCGCCGCGCTCACCACGCCCTTCGCGGAAACGCGCAAGACCGACGCGCAGCTGCGCTTCGTCGATCTGGACCTGACGCCTTACCTGGGCTACATCCCGGCAGGCCTGCCGGTCAGGCTGCAGGCCGGCAAGCTCGACGCGGACCTGAAGTTCGACTTCGAGCGTGCCGAGGCGACCGGCCTGAAGATCACCGGTGCCGTCGAGGCGCGCGAGATCCGCATGGCCGATGCCCAGGGGCGCGACTTGCTGGCCTTCGACGCGCTGCGCATCGGGCTGGCCGACGTGCGCCCGCTGGAGCGGGTGGTGCACCTGGGCGAGGTCGCCCTGGCGGCGCCGCGGCTCGCGGTGGCGCGCGACGCGCAGGGCGGCCTCAATCTCCTGCCCACCGATCCGGCGACGGGGGAGGCCGAGAAGGCGCAGCCGGCGGCAAGCGCGGCGCAGGCCGAACCAGCGGAGGCACCCGCCTGGCGGGTGCAGGTCGACAAGGTCGCCCTGAAGGACGGCCAGGTCGGCTGGCGTGACGAGACCACGCGGCCGGCGGCGGCGATCGACACGCGGGCGCTGAACCTCGAGGTCACGGGTGTGACCTGGCCGATGGACAAGCCGGCCGCCTTCAGCGGCGGCGCGCAGGTCGGCGAGGCGGCGCTGCGCTTCAAGGGCGAGGCGACGGACAAGGTGGCCACGGTGCAGACGGAAGTCGATGCGCTGCCGCTGTCGCTGGCCGCGCCGTACCTCGCGCAGAGCCTGAATCCGACGCTGGACGGCAAGCTCAGCGGCCAGATCGACGTGGCCTGGAACAACCCCGAGCTGAAGTTCATGGCGCGCCGCGTGACGGCCGAGGCCCTGGCGCTGACGGAGGGCAAGAATGCGCTGGCCAGCGTGGGGCGCTTCGAACTGGCCGACGCCGAGGCCGACATGACGAAGCACACGCTCGCCATCGGCCGCTTCAGCGCCACCAACCCGAAGATCCACATCGAGCGCGACAGCGAGAAGCGCTGGATGTTCGAGCGCTGGCTGCGCGCGCCGTCGGGCGAGGCCGCGAAGGTGGCGGCGCCGAAGCCGGCCGGCGAGACGACGGGTGCCAAGCCCTGGACACTCGCGATCGCCCAGGTGGCCGTCAGCGGCGGCAACCTTTCCTACGCCGACAAGGCCGGCACGGTGCCTGCGGCGTTCGAGATCACCGAACTCAAGGTCGATGCGCAGAAGATCACGCCCGACACCGCCACCGTCTCGCCGCTGCAGGTGTCCGGCCGCATCCGCTCCGGCCGGCGCGCCGACCCCGGGCGCTTCGCCTACCAGGGCCGGGTGACGCTCAAGCCGGTGTCGGCCGAGGGCCGCCTCAATGTCACGGCCATTCCCGCGCATGCCTTCAAGGCCTATTACGGCGATGCGCTCAACATCGACATCCGCCAGGCCTTTGCGAACTACCGCGGCACGGTGCGCTATGCGGCGACGCCGGACGGCGCGGCGATCCGCCTTGCCGGCGACACGGCGCTGGAGGATTTCCGCGCCAACAGCGCCACGCTGACGAACGCGCGCGGCTTCGGCGACGGCGGCAACCAGCTTCTGAGCTGGAAGACGCTGGCCCTGCGCGGCGTGCAGGTGGAGGTGGCGCCCGCCAAGGCGCCGGTGGTGGACGTGAAGGAGACCACGCTCACCGACTTCTTCGCCCGGGTGATCGTCAACGAGAACGGCCGGCTCAACCTGCAGGATCTCACCAAGGCGGCGCAGGAAGAGGCCGCCGCCGACGAAGCGGCCGGGCGCACCCGGCGCACCCCCGGCGGGGGCACGACCACCACCAACCAGCCGGCGGCCGCCGACGGCCCGGCCCCGCCGGCCGAGGCCATGGTGGGCGGTGCGCCGCAGCCCGCGCCGCCGCCCACGGCCGTCGCGCCGGCCGGCGACGCTTCGGCCGGGCCCGCGCCGGTCGTGCGCTTCGGCCCGATGAACATGGTCAACGGCCGGATCGATTTCACCGACCTGTTCGTCAAGCCCAACTACTCGGCCGACCTGACCGAGCTGACCGGCAAGCTCAGCGCTTTCGCCTCCAGCCCCGAGGGCGGCAAGGCGGAGCTGGCCGATCTCGAATTGCGCGGCCGGGCGCAGCAGACCGCGGCCCTGGAGATCACCGGCAAGCTCAATCCGCTGGCCCAGCCGCTGGAACTCGACATCGCCGCCAGGATGCGCGACCTGGACCTGCCGCCGCTGTCGCCGTACACGGTGCGCTTCGCCGGGCACGGCATCGAGCGCGGCAAGCTCAGCCTGGACGTCAACTACAAGATCGCGCCCGACGGGCGCCTGACCGCCACCAACAAGCTGGTGCTCAACCAGTTGCAGTTCGGCGACCCGGTGCCCGATGCGCCGGCCAGCCTGCCGGTGCGCCTGGCCACGGCGCTGCTGGCCGACCGCAATGGCGTGATCGACGTCGACCTGCCGCTGTCCGGCTCGATCAACGATCCGCAGTTCAGCATCGGACCGCTGATCTTCAAGGCGGTCGTCAACCTGATCGTGAAGGCCGCCACGGCGCCCTTCAGCCTGCTGACCGGCGGGCTGGGCGGCGGCAGCGGCGATTCGAGCACCGTGGGCTTCGAGCCCGGCAGTGCGGCACTGAGCGACGGCGCCCGCGAGAGCCTGGACAAGGTCGCCAAGGCGCTGACCGAACGGCCCGCCCTGCGCATGACGGTGGTCGGCACCGCCGACCTCGAGAAGGAGGGCGAAGCCTACAAGCGCCAGCGCCTGCGCCAGATGGCCCAGGCCGAGAAGCGCCGCCTGGCGGTGCGTGCCGGCAAGGACGCCGCCGAGGTGGGGCCGGTCACCGACGCGGAGTATCCGGAGCTGCTGAACACCGTCTACCGGCGGGCCGACATCAAGAAGCCGCGCAACATGGTGGGCCTGACCAAGGACATCCCCCTCAAGGAGATGGAAGACCTGCTCCTGGAGAGCATCTCGGTCGGCGAGCAGCAGATTCGCGAGCTGGCGGTGGCGCGCGGCGCTGCGGTGCGCGACTACCTGCTGGCGCAGGAGCTTTCGAGCGACCGGCTGTTCCTCGGCGCGGTGCGCATGGGCGCGAGCGGTGGCGACTGGACGCCTGGCGCCGAGCTCAAGCTGGACACCCGCTGACGCCGCCGGGCGCATCCGCTTTTCGCGAAGCCGCCAAGTGCGGTGAAAATGCATGCTGAGCGCCGGCTTTGCCGGCGCCTTCGTTTTTCCACCCGACACCGAATTTGCGCCCCGTGAACCAAGCTTCTTCCCGCCACCACGATCTCCAGACCCTCGACTCGCTCACCGGGGGCGCGTTCACCGCCCCCACCTCCGGCGAGCGTGCGCAGCGCATCCGCGACTGGCTGGGCACCCAGCCCGCGCCGGAGCAGATGCAGGAAGTGTTCAAGGAACTCAGCGGCCGCGACAAGGGCGCCGCGCGCCTGCTGCGCGAGAAGCTCGACGAGATCAAGCGCGCCAAGGGCCAGGAGGCGATCGCCGCCGAATGGACACAGAAGGCGCAGGCGCTGCTCGAGCAGCCGCGGCTGAACATCGCCGACGCGATGGCCTGGCAGCGCGATGCGGCCAAGGCCGGCGCGCCGCTCTCGCGCGAGCCGCTGGCCGGCTTCAAGGCGCAACTGGCCGAGCGCGTGCGCGGCATCGAGGACCTGCAGCACCGCGCGCAGGTACACCGCGAGGCCGCCGTGCTGCTGGCCCAACGCTTCGAGGTGCTGTCCACCAAGCCCTGGGAAGACGCCCAGGCCGCCGAGGAAGCGCTGCGCGGCGATGTCGGCAACTGGCAGCAGCAGGCCGAGGACATCGTGCGCGATCCGAACTGGAACAGCCTGGACCCGCGCTTCGCGCCGCAGCTCGAAGCCTCCAAGGCCCAGTTGCTGGTGGTGTCGGACGCCTTCCACGTCGCGCTGGCGCAGGCCATCGCGGCGGCCGCCGATGCCGCCGCGCCGCTGCCGCCCGTGCCGGTATGGGCCGATGCGCTGCGCGTCGCGCGCGGGCAGCCCCTCGAGGCGCCGGCGCCCAAGCCCGCGGCGCCCAAGGTCGACCCCGCCGTGCGCGCGGCGGCGCAGGAGGCGGTGCAGGCGGCGCTCGCCAAGCTGGAGGAAGAAACCGCGCAAGGCCACGGCAAGGCCAGCCAGGGCGCGGCGGCCGCGCTGCGGGCGGTGCTCAAGGAACACGGCCGCCACGTCGACGCGGCGCTGGAGGCGCGGGTGCATGCGGCCCTCGTCGCCGCCGGCGAGCTGGAAGGCTGGCAGCGCTGGAGCGCCGACAAGGTGCGCGAAGACCTGGTGGCCAAGGCCGAGAGCCTGCTCAAGCGGCCCGAGGGCCAGGCGCTCGGCGGGCGCAAGATGCAGGAGCAGCTGCGTGCGCTGCGCGAGCAGTGGAAGCAGGCCGACCAGGGCGGCGTGCCCAACCACGCGCTCTGGAAGCGCTTCGACGAGGCCTGCAACGAGGCGCACAAGGTGGTCGAGGCCTGGCTCGAGAAGGTGCGCGCCGACGCGGCCGAGCACCGTGCCCAGCGCCTGGCGCTGATCGAGGAAGTCAAGGCCTGGACGGCCGAGCACGCGGGCGGGGAGGACCTGAAGGCGCTGAACCGCGCGCTGCACCAGTTCGCCGACCGCTGGCGCGATGCCGGCCACGTGGGCGAAAAGGTGTTTGCCGAACTGCAGCCGCAGTGGAACGAGGCCTTCGGCGCGGCCAAGGCGCCGCTGGAAGCGGCGCAGAAGGCCAGCACGCAGCGGCGCCAGGCCATGATCGCCGAGGCGACGGAGCTGGGCGCAGCGCCCATGCTGCGCGTCGACGCGGTGAAGGCGCTGCAGCAGCGCTGGCAGGCGGAAGCGCAGAGCGTGCCGCTGGACCGCCGGCACGAGCAGAAGCTGTGGGACGCCTTCCGCAAGCCGATCGACGAGGCCTTCCAGCGCAAGACCGTCGAGCGCGAGAAGGCCACCTCGGCGATGAGCGAGCACGACCGCGTCGTGCTCGAGGCATCCAAGGCGCTGGACGCCGCGAACGCGAGCGGCGATGCGCAGAAGATCCGCGCCGCCATGGCCCGGCTCGAGGCGGCGGTGCGCGGCGAGGCCGTTGCGCCTGCGCCGGCGGCACCTGCGTCGGACGGCCCGGCCCAGGGTGCGACCGGCGTGGTCGCGCCCGGACAGGCGGCGGCCGAGTTCGCCGAGGGCGCGCAGCAGGCGGGCGCACCGGCCGAGGACACCGCGGCGCAAGAGGCGGCTGCGCCACCGGCCGACCTGGTGGCGCCTGCCGATGGCGTCGATGCCGAGGCGCCGCGCGAGGAAGCGCCGGCCGCGCCCGCTGCCGCACCCAAGCCGGCACCGAAGCCGGTGGTGGCGGTGCGTGGCGACGACCGTCCCGGCATGAAGAAGGCCGAGCCGATGACCGGCCGAGGTGGCCGGCCCGGCGACCGGCGCGATGGCCGCGCCGCCGGCGGCCGCTTCGACGACCGCGGTCCCGGCCGCGGGGCGCCCGGCGAGCGGGGCGGCCGTTTCGGCGACCGTCCGCCGCGCGACGCGCAGCGCGGTCCGCGCCTGGGCGATGCCGCCTTCCGTGCGCAGCGCGACGCGGTGGAGCGCGCCCAACTGGCCTTGCGCAAGCTGGCGGCGCAGGCGCACGGCGAAGCGCTGTCGCATCTGCTGGAGGCCTGGGAAAAGCGCGATGCCGCGCAAGTGCCCAGCGTGCAGGAGCTGGGCCGCGCGGTGACGCCAGCGCTGCGCAGCCGCTGGTCGCAGGCCCTGGCGGCCGCGCCCGCGGGCGATGCAGGCGAGGCGCTGCTGCGCCTGGAGATCGCCGCCGAGGTGCCGACGCCGGCCGATCAGATCGACGCGCGCCGCGCCCTGCAACTGCAACTGCTCACCCGCCGCGGCGAGCCGGGGCCGGAGCAGACCTGGGGCGAGGACGCCGGCCGCGTGCTGGCCTCGGCGCACGAGGGGGGGCGCGCGCGCCGGCTGCAGAACGCGCTCAAGGCGCTGCTGCGCCGGTAGGCCGCGCGTGGCCGCCGCCGGTACCTTGCGGATCCGTCCCTTCGCGCCGGCCGACGAGCCGGCCGTGGTGGCGCTGTGGCGCGACTGCGGCCTGCTGCGGCCCTGGAACGATCCGCACAAGGACATCGCGCGCAAGCGCGGCGCACAGCCCGAGCTGTTCCTGGTCGGCTGCATCGACAGCGGGATCGTGGCCTCGGCCATGGCCGGCTTCGACGGCCATCGCGGCACGGTCTACTACCTGGCCGTAACGCCGGGCCGCCAGCGGCTCGCGCTGGGGCGGGCGATGATGGCGCGCGTCGAAGAACTGCTGCACGAGCGCGGTTGCCCCAAGCTCAACCTGATGGTGCGCAGCGACAACGCGGCCACCATCGCCTTCTACCGCAAGCTCGGCTATGCCGAGGATGCGGTCGTGGTGCTGGGCAAGCGGCTCATTCCGGACCTGTGAGTGCGGCCCGTCAGGCCAGGCCCGGCCGGAAGAACGCGTTGAACAGCGGCAGCAGCGTCGGGAACTCGGCCCCGAAGCGCGGCCGGTTGACGAAATAGGCCTCGCAGGCCACCGCGAAGAACTCGTCGATCGACTGGGCGCCGTAGGCGTCCAGCCATGGCGCCTGGCCACCGAAGCGCTCGGCGATCACCGTCTGGTCGCGAAAGCCCTCGTAGGCCACCTGCATCGTGGTGCGCCACAAGGCACGTGCCTGCTTCGCGCTGCCGCTGCCGGCGAAATCCGCCGGAAGGGGCGGGCAGCCGTCGGCACTGCCGTCGCGCATGTCGATCTTGTGCGCGAACTCGTGGATCACCACGTTGTAGCCGGTGTCCGCGGTCACGCTGCCGGCGAGCACGTCCTGCCAGCTCAGCATGACCGGGCCGCGGTCCATCGCCTCGCCGGCCACCACTTCCTGGTACTCGTGCACGACACCGGCCTCGTCGGTGCTGCGGCGCGCGGCGACCACCTCGCCGCGATGGATCACGATGCCGACGAAGTCGTCGTACCAGGCCAGCCCGCCCGGCAGGTGCAGGATGGGCAGCACCGCCTGCGCGGCCACGGCGAGCGCGACCTCGTCGGTGATGGCGAAGCCGTGGGCGCCATGGAATTCCTTGTCGCGCAGGAAGCCGGCCGCCAGCGTGCGCAGGCGCGCCGCGTCGGAAGGCGTGTTCTCGGCGAGGAAGGGGTAGCGTGCCAGCGTGGCCTGCCAGGCGGCATCGGGGATCTCGGGCAGGGCCCGGCGCCGGGACAGGCTGCGGAGCCAGCGCAGCATCAGCGGATGTCGACCCGCTGCGCGCCGGCGGCCGAGACGCACAGCGCCTGCGCACGGGGCGGGTGGGCGGCGGCGTCCCAGTCGCTCAGCACGATGCGCTGCAGGCCGTCGCCCAGCGCATGGTCGGCGGCGCGGTGCGTGTGGCCGTGGATCAGCGTGCGCGCGCCGGCGGCCTGCAGCCACTCGCGTGCCGCCGGTGCGTCGACGTCGGCCCACACCTTGCGCGGATCGCGCTTGATCTCCTCGCTTTGCGCGCGCATCTGGCGCGCGAGCGCGCGGCGCTCGTCGAGCGGGCGCGCGAGAAAGGCCTGCTGCCAGGCCGGCGTGCGCACCTGGGCGCGGAACTGAAGGTATTCGGTGTCGTCCAGGCACAGCATGTCGCCATGGCTGAGCAGCCAGCGCTGGCCATGCAGCGCGAGCACCGTCGGATCGTCCAGCAGGACCAGGCCGCTGCGCGCCGCGAAATCCGTGCCGAGCAGGAAGTCGCGGTTGCCGTGCATGAAATGGATCGGCCGGCGCGCCGCGGCCAGCCGCAGCGCCTCGGCGCATTCGGCCTCGAAGCCGGGCAGGGCGGCCGCGTCGTCGCCCACCCACACCTCGAACAGGTCGCCGAGGATGAACACGGCGTCGGCCGGCGTGGTCTGCAGGTAGCCGCGCCAGGCCTCGACGGTCGCCGCTTCGCCGGCCTGCAGGTGCAGGTCGGAGATGAAGTCGACCGTGCGCCAGCCGGGCGGCGCGACGAGTTCGGCGAAAGCCGGAATGCCCATGGCGCCGCCGGGGCGGGTCACTCCGCGGTGACGACGGCCTTCTCGATGACGACGTCTTCCAGCGGCACGTCGTCATGGAAGCCCTTGCGGCCGGTCTTCACGGCCTTGATCTTGTCGACCACTTCGGTGCCCGAGACGACCTTGCCGAACACGGCATAGCCCCAGCCCTGCGCCGTGGGCGCGGTGTGGTTGAGGAAGTCGTTCTTGGCCACGTTGATGAAGAACTGCGCCGTGGCCGAGTGCGGTGCGCTGGTGCGCGCCATGGCGACGGTGTAGTTGTCGTTCTTCAGGCCGTTGTTGGCTTCGTTCTCGATCTGCGCGTCGGTCGGCTTCTGGTTCATGCCGGGCTCGAAGCCGCCGCCCTGCACCATGAAGCCGGGGATCACGCGGTGGAAGATGGTGCCGTCGTAGTGGCCCTTCTTCACGTAGGCGAGGAAATTCTCGACCGACTTCGGGGCTTTCTCGCGATCGAGTTCGAGCGTGATCGTGCCCTGGTCCTTGATCGTCAGTTCGACTTGGGGGTTGCTCATGGCGGCTCCTTCTTACTTTGCCAGCGTGGCGGATTGAATGGTGATGGTGTCCAGCGGCACGTCCTGCATGCCGCCGCGAATGCCCGTGCGCGCGGCGCGGATGCGGTCCACGACGTCCATGCCCGCCACGACCTTGCCGAACACGGTGTAGCCGTGGCCGTCGGGGCTGGGTGCGTTCAAGGCGTCGTTGTCCTTCACGTTGATGAAGAACTGCGAAGTGGCCGAGTCGGGTCGGCTGGTGCGCGCCATGGCGATCGTGCCGCGGTCGTTGCGCAGGCCGTTGCGTGCCTCGAGCGGGATCGGGGCGCGGGTCGGCTTTTCGCGCAGGCCGGCGTCGAAGCCGCCGCCCTGGATCATGAAGTTGCCGATGACGCGGTGGAACACGGTGCCGTCGTAGTGCTTGTCGCGCACGTACTGCAGGAAGTTCTCGACGGTGCGCGGCGCCTTGTCGGGCGCGAGTTCGACCACGATGTCGCCGGCCGTGGTGGCGAGCGTCACGCGCGGTGCGGCCGTCTGCGCGGTGCTCGCGCCAGCCAGCAGCAGGGCGGCCGTGGCGACGGCGGCGGCGCGGCGGGTGAGGAAGAGAAGGTGGGTCAAGGCAAGACTCGCTTTGGAAAGCTCGGATCGAAAGAAAGCGGCCGAAGCCAGAGGCACTATCGGCTGCCGCGCGCGTTTCGCGGCGTGAAGAGTTCGCGGATCAACGTCAGCTTGGGCGCCACGGTGCGGTTGTCCGGCTCCAGCTGCTGGGCGCGGTTGTAGGACTGGGCGGCCAGGCGCGCATGGATGTCGCCCAGGTTCTCGTGCGCGGCGGCGTAGTTCGGGTTGAGGCGGATCGCCGTCTCGAGCGCGGCGCGCGCCTTGTCGAACTCGCTGTTCGCCGCGTACAGCGCGGCGAGGTTGTTGTAGGGCTCGGGCAGTTCGGGGTAGTCCTGCGTGAGCTGGGTGAAGGTGGCGATGGCCTCGGCCCGCTTGCCCTGCTCGGTGAGGATCACGCCGCGCAGGAAGCGCATCTGCGGATCGCGTGGATTGCCGGCGATGTAGGCATCGGCCTTGCTCAGCGCCGCAGCGGCCTGACCCTGCTTGAGCAGCGTGTTCACCTCGGCATAGTCGTCGGCACGGGCCGTGCCGAAGGCGCCGAGGAGGGCGGCCAGAACGAGGAAGGGAGGCAGGAATCGGTGGAGCGCGGCGTGCTTCATGAAGCCTTGGCGGAAAGAGGGTGGAAGGGGCCAGGGCGACACCCGGAAAACACCCGGCGATGGCCGTTTATACTGCGAAGGATTGTAGCCGAGGGGCCGCGCCGAACCCTTCGCCGCCACAGCCCGGTCCCCCTGAGAAACCCATCGTCCTTCGCCTTCGTGGCAGAACGCGAAGCGACGCTTTCCGAGTCCCATGAGCCTGCGCATCTACAACACGCTGTCGCGTGAACTGGAGGAGTTTTCTCCGCTGCAACCCGGACAGGTGCGCATGTACGTCTGCGGCATGACGGTGTACGACCTGTGCCATGTCGGCCACGCGCGCATGATGATGGCCTTCGATGTCGTGCAGCGCTGGCTGCGCGCCAGCGGCCTGGCCGTGACCTACGTGCGCAACATCACCGACATCGACGACAAGATCATCCGCCGCGCGGTGGAGCGCGGCATCACGATCCGCCGGCTCACCGACGAAATGATCGCCGCCATGCACGAAGACATCGGCGCCCTGGGCATCGAACCGCCCGCGCTCGAACCGCGCGCCACCGAGTACGTGCCGCAGATGCTGGGCCTCATCGAGACGCTGGAGCGCAAGGGCCTGGCCTACCGTGCGGCCAGCGGCGACGTGAACTATGCGGTGCGCAAGTTCCCGGGCTACGGCAAGCTCTCGGGCAAGTCGCTCGACGAGCTGCATGCCGGCGAACGCGTGGCGGTGCTGGACGGCAAGGACGACCCGCTGGACTTCGTGCTCTGGAAATCCGCCAAGCCCGAGGAGCCGGACGAGGCGAAATGGGACAGCGCCTACGGGCGCGGGCGGCCCGGCTGGCACATCGAGTGCTCGGCGATGAGCTGCGCCACGCTCGGCGAGACCTTCGACATCCACGGCGGCGGCGCCGACCTGCAGTTCCCGCACCACGAGAACGAGATCGCGCAGAGCGAGGGCGCCACCGACAAGCCGCTGGCGCGCGTGTGGATGCACAACGGCTTCGTGCGCGTGGACAACGAGAAGATGTCCAAGAGCCTGGGCAACTTCTTCACCATCCGCGAGGTGCTGCGCAAGTACGACGCCGAGAGCCTGCGCTTCCTGCTGGTGCGCACGCACTACCGCAGCCCGCTCAACTACAGCGACGCGCACCTGGACGACGCGCGCGCCGCGCTGCGCCGGCTCTACACCGCGCTCGACCTGGTGCCGCCGGCCGAGGTGGCGATCGACTGGACGGCGCCGCATGCCGCGCGCTTCAAGGCCGCGATGGACGAGGACTTCGGCACGCCCGAGGCGGTGGCCGTGCTGTTCGAACTGGCCGGCGAAGTCAACCGCGGCAAGTCGCCCGAGATGGCCGGCCTGCTCAAGGTGCTGGGCGGCGTGCTGGGGCTGCTGCAGGCCGCGCCCCGCGCCTTCCTGCAGGCCGGCAGCGTGCTCGACGAAGCCACGATCCGCCAGCGCATCGAAGAACGCGCGGCTGCCAAGGCGGCGAAGGACTTCGCGCTGGCCGACCGCCTCCGCGCCGAGCTGCTCGCGCAGGGCATCGTGCTCAAGGATTCGCCGGAAGGCACGACCTGGACCTCGGCCCAGTGACGGCAGAAAAAAAGCAGATGCCCCCCGCCAAGAAGAGCACCACCGTCGAGATCGTCACCCCCGACTACTGGGACGAGGCCTGCCGCCACCTGGCGAAGAAGGACCGCGTGATGCGCCGCCTGATCCCGAAGTTCGGCGACGCCTGCCTGCAGTCGCGCGGCGACGCGTTCATCACCCTGGCGCGCAGCATCGTCGGCCAGCAGATCTCGGTGAAGGCCGCCCAGTCGGTGTGGGACCGCTTCGAGAAGCTGCCGCGCCGCATGACGCCGGCCAACGTGCTCAAGCTCAAGGTCGACGACATGCGCGCGGCGGGCCTGTCGGCGCGCAAGGTGGAATACCTGGTCGACCTGGCGCTGCATTTCGATGCCGGCACCGTGCACGTGGACGCATGGCAGGACATGGCCGACGAGATGATCATCGCGGAACTGGTGGCCATCCGCGGCATCGGCCGCTGGACGGCCGAGATGTTCCTGATCTTCCACCTCATGCGCCCCAACGTGCTGCCCCTGGACGACATCGGCCTGATCAACGGCATCAGCCGGAACTACTTTTCCGGCGACCCGGTCAGCCGCAGCGACGCGCGCGAGGTCGCGGTGGCCTGGGCGCCCTTTTGCAGCGTGGCGACTTGGTATATTTGGCGCTCGCTGGAACCGGTCCCGGTCGCATACTGAAAAAACAGGAGAAGACGTTGGCGAAACGAACCTTCCTCGACTTCGAGCAGCCCATCGCGGAACTCGAAACCAAGATCGAAGAACTGCGCTATGTCCAGACCGAATCCGCGGTCGACATCTCGGAAGAAATCGACCAGCTCGGCAAGAAGAGCCTGCAGCTCACCAAGGACATCTACAGTGACCTGACGCCCTGGCAGATCACCAAGATCGCACGCCATCCGGAGCGGCCCTACACGCTGGACTACGTCAAGGAGATCTTCACCGACTTCGTCGAGCTGCACGGCGACCGGCACTTCTCGGACGACCTGTCGATCGTCGGCGGGCTGGCGCGCTTCAACGGCACGCCCTGCATGGTGCTGGGCCACCAGAAGGGCCGCGACACGAAGGAGCGCACCGCGCGCAACTTCGGCATGAGCAAGCCCGAGGGCTACCGCAAGGCCCTGAGGCTCATGAAGACGGCCGAGAAGTTCAAGCTGCCCGTGTTCACCTTCGTGGACACGCCCGGCGCGTACCCCGGCATCGACGCCGAGGAGCGCGGCCAGTCCGAGGCCATCGGCCGCAACATCTACGAGATGGCGCAGCTGGAAGTGCCGATCGTCAGCACCATCATCGGCGAGGGCGGCTCCGGCGGCGCGCTGGCGATCTCGGTCGCGGATCAGGTGGTGATGCTGCAGTACTCGGTGTATTCGGTGATCAGCCCCGAGGGCTGCGCCTCCATCCTGTGGAAGACCAGCGACAAGGCGCAGGATGCGGCCGACGCGCTGGGCATCACCGCGCACCGGCTCAAGGCGCTGGGCCTGGTCGACAAGATCGTCAACGAGCCGGTCGGCGGCGCACACCGGGACCATCGCCAGATGGCGGCCTTCCTCAAGCGCGCGCTCGGCGATGCCTACCGCCAGGTCGCCGACCTCAAGACGCGCGAACTGCTCGACCGCCGCTACGAGCGCCTGCAGAGCTACGGGCGCTTCGCCGACACCAAGGCCGACAGCGGCAAGTGAGTTGCCGCGGGTTCAGGCGCGCCGCGGGGCAGTGCGGCGTTCCACCTTCGCCCTGAGTGCGGCGTGCAGCTCCGGCGGCAGGAGCTGCATCGCCAGGCGCAGCAGCAGCACCGCGACCACGCCGTCGTCGAGCCAGCCGAGCAGGGGCAGGGCATCGGGCACCAGGTCCACCGGGCTGAGCACGTACAGCAGCGCCAGCACGGCGGCCACCTTGGCGCCCCTGGGCGAGCGCGGATCGCGCATCATGGCCCACACCAGCGCGATTTCCCTGCGCAGCGCGAACCACAGCGTTCCGAGTTTCCACATGGTCGGGCTCCTTCGTCGAATGAACGGGCCGCGCGAACGGCCAAATCCGGAGATGGGGGCCGGCGGGCCGATGGCAAGGACCGCGCGGCACAATCCTGCCATGGACCGCATTCCCGCACCATGAGCGCAGCCTTCGAGCAGGCCATCGCCGCCTTCGATCCCGCGCTGCCGCTCGCGGTGGGCTTCAGCGGCGGCGCCGATTCCACGGCGCTGCTGGCCGCCTGCGCCGCGCGCTGGCCGGGGCAGGTGCGGGCCTTCCACGTGCACCACGGCCTGCAGGCGGCCGCCGATGCTTTCGTGCAGCATAGCGAGCGCATCTGCGGGCAGCTGCAGGTGCCGCTGCACGTGCAGCGCATGGATGCGCGCCACGCCCCCGGCGAAAGCCCGGAGGCGGCGGCGCGCCACGCGCGCTACGACGCCCTGGCGGCCATGGCGCGGCAGGCCGCGGTCCCTGCCGTGGCCCTGGGCCACCATGCCGACGACCAGGTGGAGACCCTGCTGCTCGCGCTCTCGCGCGGCGCCGGTGTGCCCGGCCTGGCTGCCATGCCGGCGTTGGCGGTGCGCGACGGCCTCGCGGTGCACCGGCCGCTGCTGCGCGTGCCCGCCGCCGACATCCGCGCCTGGCTGGTGGCCCGGAACCTGCCATGGATCGAGGACCCGAGCAACACCGACCTGCGCTACACCCGCAACCGGATCCGGGCCGAACTGCTGCCGGCGCTGGGCCGGGCCTTCCCTTCGTTCCGGGAGACCTTCGCGCGCAGCGCCGCGCATGCCGCCGACGCCAAGCACCTGCTGGCCGAGCTCGCCGCCCTGGACCTGGCCGCGGTGGGCGATCCGCCCTGCATCGCCGCGCTGCAGCGGCTGTCGCCGGCGCGGCAGGGCAATGCGCTGCGCCACTGGCTGCGCCAGTCGCACGGCTGCGCGCCGAGCGCGGCGCAGCTGGCGGCGCTGCTGGCGCAGATCGCCGCCTGCACCACGCGCGGCCACCGCATCCGGCTCAAGGTCGCCGGCGGCCACGTCGAGCGAGAGGGCGAGGTGCTGCGTTGGTACAATGCCGGGCCCTCGCCGAAGCCTCAGCGCTGACGGCCGCCGGCACGGGCCGCCTGCCCATTTTTTCCTCGCAGCGGCTGCTTCTTATTCCTCTGATCTCACCCATGGCATTGATCGTTCACAAGTACGGCGGCACGTCGATGGGCTCGACCGAGCGCATCCGCAACGTCGCCAAGCGTGTCGCCAAATGGGCGCGTGCAGGCCACCAGATGGTGGTGGTGCCCAGCGCCATGAGCGGCGAAACCAACCGGCTGCTGGGCCTGGCGAAGGAACTCGCCCCGAGCAGCCCGGGCGCCAGCCACAACCGCGAGCTCGACATGCTCGCCGCCACCGGCGAGCAGGCGTCCTCGGCGCTGCTGTCGATCGCGCTGCAGGCCGAGGGCGTGCCCGCCGTCAGCTACGCCGGCTGGCAGGTGCAGGTGCGCACCGACAACGCCTACACCAAGGCGCGCATCGAGCGCATCGACGACGAGCGCGTGCGCGCCGACCTGGACGCCGGCAAGGTGGTCGTCGTCACCGGCTTCCAGGGCGTGGACGAGGCGGGCAACATCACCACGCTGGGCCGTGGCGGCAGCGACACCTCGGCCGTGGCGATGGCCGCCGCGCTGCAGGCCAGCGAATGCCTGATCTACACGGACGTCGACGGCGTCTACACCACCGACCCGCGCGTGGAGCCCGACGCGCGCCGCATGGCCAAGGTGAGTTTCGAGGAGATGCTCGAAATGGCGAGCCTGGGCTCCAAGGTGCTGCAGATCCGCTCGGTCGAATTCGCCGGCAAGTACAAGGTGCCGCTGCGCGTGCTGTCCAGCTTCACGCCCTGGGACATCGACATCGACGAAGAAGCCCGCTCCGGCACGCTCATCACTTTCGAGGAAGACGAAACCATGGAACAAGCCGTCGTATCCGGCATCGCATTCAACCGCGACGAGGCCAAGATCTCGGTGCTCGGCGTGCCCGACAAGCCCGGTATCGCGTACCACATCCTGGGCGCCGTGGCCGACGCCAACATCGAGGTCGACGTCATCATCCAGAACCTGAGCAAGGACGGCAGGACCGACTTCAGCTTCACCGTGCACCGCAACGACTACGCGCGCACCGTGGACCTGCTCAAGGAAAAGGTGCTGCCCTCGCTGGGCGCCAACGAGATCGTGGGCGACACCAAGATCTGCAAGGTGAGCATCGTCGGCATCGGCATGCGCAGCCACGTCGGCGTGGCCAGCAAGATGTTCCGCGTGCTCAGCGAGGAGGGCATCAACATCCAGATGATCTCCACCAGCGAGATCAAGACCTCCGTCGTGATCGACGAGAAGTACATGGAACTGGCCGTGCGCGCCCTGCACAAGGCCTTCGATCTGGACCAACCCGCTGCCTGAAGTGGCATAATGGCGGCCTTCAGGAAACGTGACCGAGTGGCCGAAGGTGCTCCCCTGCTAAGGGAGTATGGGGTGTAGAGCCTCATCGAGGGTTCGAATCCCTCCGTTTCCGCCAGACTTCGCCGTTGGCTTGCTATGCTCCTTCGTTACAGAGGGACACAAGCGACAGGTTAATGCTCTACGGCTACGCGCGAGTCAGCACGCAAGAACAAGAAACTCACGCACAGATCGACGCCCTCCGAAAGGTCGGCGTCGATTTTGTTTTTGAGGAGAAGCGATCCGGTGGCGATGCCCGCAGGCCCGTCCTGACGGGCCTGCTCGACCAGCTGCAGGCCGGCGATGCGCTGGTGGTCTACAAGCTGGATCGTGTTGCCAGATCGCTCAAACACCTGCTGCACGTGCTCGATGAGCTCGAAGCGAAGCATGTGAGCTTCCGCAGCCTGACCGAGAGCATCGATACCTCGACACCGGCCGGGCGCATGATGATGCAGATGCTCGGCGCCTTCGCCGAGTTCGAGCTTGCAATGATCCGTGAACGCACGCGCGCCGGATTGGCGGCCGCCATGGCTCGCGGTGCTCGGCCAGGGCGGCCACGTGCAATGTCGCCCCATGACGAAGCGGAGGCGGTCAGGCTTTTCCTAGCCGGCGCAATGACCAAATCCGCGATCGCCAGGAAGTACGGCACCCACATTTCCAGCATCAAGAGAGCGCTGGCCAGGGCACAAATGCAGGCTGAGCTGTTCCAGAGGTAGCAGGGCTTCGCCCTCGGCCTCCGGCCTCACCCAACAGCCATGTCTGGCAAGCGCGCAGAGAAGGGTGGTCGAGCTCGAGGGGTACGCCCCGCGGCTGACCGTGCGCCTGGTCAACCGCTTGGGCCTGCGCCTGGTCGGAGATCTGCGGCGGGACGGCGCAGCGCTTCGCTTGCTGCCGCGTGAGGTCCGCGCCGGCGGGCTGTCCGCCGGCGGGGGCGTGCGACTGCTACGCGCCTTGCTCCACCTTCGGAGATTCCAGGCGATATGCATCCCACAGCGCGGCCTCGACCAACTGCGACACCGAAAGCGACTGCCGGCCAAGCCATTCAACCTGCCACCGAGGCAGATCCAGGGTCACTTCCACGCGCTCGTATTGCTCTAGACCCACCGGCGCGCCACGCTCAGAGCCGGATTGCAATGTTTCGTCCATAGCCAACGATACCCCCTCTCAATGCTGCGCACCACGATAGCCCTGCGGATCGCGCCAGCCGGGCCCGCTGATCAGCACCGGGCCGGAAGGCCCCGCATCGGGGCCAGGAAGGGGCACAGGCGCGTTTTGGGCCACGGTCTGTGGCTGACGCCCATCCGGCGAGAAATCGAGCCACAGCCCGTTTCTGACGATCTGGCGACAGATCTCCAGGCTGGTCGTGTAGACCGTCGCATCCTGCGTGTAGCAGCGGCACCCGTTGCTCCGACTCTCAACGCATGCCGCAGGCACCGGCACCCGGCGGGGTTCGACCAAGCGATCGTAAGCCGGCGCCGTATGCTGCAGCCCGGCGATGCGCGGCCGATAGCTCTGCATCAGCTCCGCAGCCGTCCGAGGCTGTACGGTGCGAGGCGAGCCGCCAGCCGGCCCGACTGACGCGCTACCAGTTGTACCCCCAGTCGCTTCCGCAGGCTTCTCGGGCGCCACGCTGTCCCGCACGCCCTTCACACCGAACCACAGCAACGCAGGTACCGCCACCAGCGCCACGCCAAAGATGATCGCAGCCTTCGGAATGCGCACCCTGCCCGTGTGCAAGGTAGCCGACTCGTACCAGTCATAGACCTCACGCGGGAAGGGCCGCGCCTTCGTCTCTGCAGACGTCCCACTACCAGCCTGCTCAGCGCTGAGGTTCACTGCATCCCAGCGCAATTCGTTGCTCACGGACAGCGCACCCGCCAATCGCTTGAAATGCCGATGCCAGCCCGGGGCCTGTACAAGCCGACGCACGAAGATATCGATGTTGCCCGGATGCTGGGTGCAGAAGAAGAAATCAAAGCCTCGCACCCGATGCTCGGCCAGCATCATCAGGTGTGGCGGAACTTCCTTCGTCGGCCGAGGCGTCGGCATGTCCCGATGGCACTCATCCGCGAAGATGATCGCGCCATCAGGCAGTTCCTGCCAGTCCTTGAATTCGAAGGGCTGCCAACCGAACTCCTCGATCGGCGCCTTAGCGCGAAACCGATCCTTGACGTAGAAGACCGGCCGATTGGTCTTGAGCTGCAGCTGACGCACGTCGTACAGCGAGAACAACGTCTTGCCCGAACCGTTGCCCCCCGTGGACAGGTACAGCACCGCTCACCCCTTGATGAACTTGCGGATAGCCAGAGCACCTGCCGCGTTCTTGACGCCCAGCATCGTGAGCCGCATCGCCATCGCAGCAACCACGATGCCGACCGCCTCACCGACACGCATGAAGCCCAGCGCGCCCAGGACCTCAGCAGGCAACCCCGACAGACTCGACTGCGCATGCTGGACGTACCAATCGAGGGAGGCATCGACCCCTGTATAGGTGACAACCGCGATACCCAGGCTCAGCAGCACCTGCAGCACCCAGGACGAAAGAAGAAATCGGACGCCGCCAAGCAGCGCCGTAATGAACCATGGCATGTCAACCCCTCACAACGATGCGCGCACCGACGAGATACGCGATGCTCACCAAGATCAAACCGAGCCACTCCATGAACGGGCACACCAGCGAGAGCTTCAATACGAACTCGCTGCCCATGATGCTGATCGTGCGATCCGTGAAGCACGAATTCGCGTTGATGATGCTGGTGCCCTGCAGGTTGTTCGAACCCGGGCCCAGGTCCACCGTGCCGCCACCTGGTAGCTCGCCGGTGACATCCTCGTTACCCGAGGCCTTGCGTGCCTGCCCTGCAGCCTTGTCCGCGAGATACGCCTGCCGCTCATCACTGTCTGTCTCAAAGAGCAGGCAGTTGCGTTTGTGCTGCTCCAGCGCCATCGCGTTGACCACTGGATCCTCGGACACCGCCTGAAAGCCAGCCGCGCAGCTGCCGCCGAAGCTATCGCCGCCGTTACCACCGCCACCACCGCCAGCCGTTATGCCCGTGGCACTGCACACCCTGTTTCCGGGGTCCTTGGCGCACAGATCCCGAATACCCTCGGTCGCCGTGCCTTGTGTCGTGCCCGTCACGTTGCCCTGCGGATCCTTGTCCGTGGTCGTGGTATTCGTGGTGCACTGCCCACCCTTGCAGCTAGTCTGCCGCGACACACACGTAGACGAACCGTCGGGCTTCGTCTCACAACGCTGGCCGGTCCAGTCGATACCGCCACTCGGATCATGTTGGGCGCACACCTGAGTGCCGTTGACAGTCCCCGGATAGCCATTGGGACAGGGGTCACGCTGGCCCGAATTCTCAGGCTTGCTAGGGTCACCGGCGAGAGGCCCTGTACACGTGCCTGAGGTGGCCTTGGCGCGCCCGGAGTACCACTCGACACCATCGTCGTCAGTCCACCCGATACCGTCGCCCGTATCGGCCACACAGCCGTGACCGCTGGGAATGCCGGGCACCTCATAGTGCGGCACATCACAAACCTGACCAGAGGCCGTGATCCCCGATCGACGCACACGCAAGCGCTCGTTCCAGCTGCCCGCCAAGTCACGGCAATACCGCTCCAAATCGGAAAGAGCAGGAACGCACATGCTGCCACTCTCCTCGTACCCCGAATTGCACTGACAGCCACCCGTGACAGCCGTGCTGTTAGCCGGGCAGACGTTGGACCTCAGCGTGGTAGTTGCCGCCGCGTTATCAAGGGTGACCTCCCCAGTCGACACCCTCGTAACCGTGAAATTGCAATACGTTTGGTAGGCCCCCTTTTTTGCAACGACGTACACCGGATTAGGCCATGCCGCCAACCACGCATCACACGCGGTGATCCAGTTCGTCCCTGTCACCGTGTACGACGGCACAGACAAGGCCGAATAGCCCCCCGTTACCTCGTAATACGAGATCTTCGGAATCAACGCATGCGCGTGACCGGCCGCCAGCAGCAGCGCAGCGACGATCAGGCGGAGAACATGAGCCACACGGCCCCCAGGATGGCGATGATGACGAAGATACCCACGATGGTTGCTGCCTCTGCGAAGGACTCGACGCGAGCCCTTTGAAGAAGCCCCGGGTGATCAGGCCGGGGTCTGATCCACCTAGGGCTTAGGAAGCCGCGCGACGGATCCACTTGAAGGCCGCGATGGCCACCACCACGCCCAGGATGGCGGTGCCGATCAGGCCGATGGGGCCCAGCTGCGCCACGATCTTGGCGACCGTGGGGCCGACATCGATCGCGCCGTCGCCGGCCTCCTGCGCGCTTGCCACCAGCGGCATGGCCACTGCCACCACGGCAGCGGTCTTAGCCTTCGCCCACTTGGCGATCGTGGCCGGGCTCACGAGACGTTCTTTCACTTCCATTTCAGGACTCACTTTCTTGCTGCGTTGCTCCGGAAGACTGAATGAGCTTGATCAGCTGCCGGACGCCCCAGCCGATTGCCCACACGCCCAGGATTGCCAGGGCGATCTGTGCGCCTTGCTCGGGCGTCAGCTCGAGCACAGGCAAAGAGATGCGATGCACCACCGTGACGGTGCACGCTGAAGCACATTCGATGACGGACGGGTCCGCCATCAGCGCCACCAGTAGGAAAGGGCTACCGCAGCAGCTGCCGCCGCGACGTAGCCGAGCTTGCGCACGAAGGCGCCGCCGAAGGTGCGCACCAGCCAGCGCATCAACGACACCCCGCGTAGGCCTGCGTGAGCTCGTAGGGGGCCGCCCCCGCGCAGTAGCTCTCACACGAATGCAGGAACACCGACGCGAAGATCGCGGCGCAGCCGATGACGAAACCGACCCGACTCATACGCCCCCCCGAGCCGCTTCACGCGCCCTACGAGCCGCGATTCGATCGAGCAGGAGGAAGGCCCGCAGGCGAGCACGTTCCAGCCGCTCAGCGCGCGCTGCGAAGGGCTCGTTAGCGCCACGCTGACGCCACGCACGAACGATCGACACCACGATGAAAGCGCCGATGTGCCAGCACGCCGCACCCGCGAAGCCCGCCCAGAACAGCGCGAGGCTGGCCCAAGCGATGGCTTCGCCGATGTCTTCGGCGTTGACGACGAACAAGGGTGCGCAGTCCATCACGAGAACAGTGCGTAGACGAACAGCATCAGCACCGCGAGGACGCCACCGTAGATGACAAAGTCACCCATCACTGCGCTTTGAGATCAGCAGGACCGACCTGCTTGAGCGGCTTGATGGCCTGGATGCTCAGGTAGGTCTTGCCCTTGGTGGCCTTCTCCTCGATATCCAGCTCGGCCAGCAGCGGGAAGCTGTTGTGCTGGATCGAGGTCAAGACTTCTTCGTTCTCCACGCGCATCGCGTTGGTCCGGAAGCCCTTGCCGCCGATGTCGGCAGAGAGCGCCACGTCCACGTGCGCCACGCGCACGCTGATGCTGTTGCCGTCGATGTTGTAGGTCTCGTTGCTGATGCCACGAACAACCTCTTGTGCCTTGAACCTCATTGGTAACTCCTGATTTGGGCCTGAAGCTCGGCCCAGTTGAGCCCGGCCACCACGCCGGATGGTTTGACCCGCTTCGGGATGCCGATCACTCGGAATTCCTCGAAGAGGTCGGTGTGCGTTGCGCCGCTCGATTCCTGCGCTTGATGGAGCGCTTTGCCATAGCAGCGACGAAGGTGATAGAGCAGGTGGCCCAGGTTGGTCACCGTCTCCGTTTGTGTGGTCGGGATGCGCTCTGCTGCGGCTTCAAGCAGGGAGGCGAGGGCAGGGTAGGCACCTGCGAAGAAACGATCGCAGTCGGTCATCGCATCGAAGGGGATAACGCGATCGCGGTTGCCGAGCTGGACCTCGAAACGCACCCAGTCGGATCCGAGATCTCCAAGCTGCTTGCCCTTCTCGTAGACGCGCAGCATCTTGCCGTTGGCGGCCTTGCCGACATAGAGCGTGCGGCCGTGCACGCCATCGAGCCAGTCGCCGGCGACCGAAGTGGAAGGGCGGCGGCCGTGGCTCGTGAACTGGTCGGACTCGACCATGGACACGGCCTCATCGACAGTGTGCTCACCATCGAGAAAATCGACGGCGAGATCCAGACGTGTGATCTTGGCGTTGAAGCCCTCGAGCAGCTCGCGCAGGCTCGACCAGTCGGTGACCATGCCGCAGCCCTTGCCGGTGAGCTGGAGCATCCACCGGCCACGCTGGGCCTCGCCACCTCGCGCGATCGCGCCGACCTCGACCAGCACGCCGCCCAGGTAGACCTTGAGCTTGTGCCGCTCGGTGAAGCCGAACAGGCCGCCATCGAGCTCGCCCGCGATCGGGCGGTCGCCCATGCAGCAGCCCAGGAAAGAAATCAGACCGGACAGGCTCATGGGTGGCTGGTCAAACGTGGCGTTGAGCCAGTCCACCTTCGCCACGCCGTCCTTTCGTGCCGCTTGGGGACTTTCCCCCCGTGTTACAGCACGGGGGGCAGGGCGCGCGGCGCGCGCGCCGGGCTGCGCCTCCGGCGCGCGTGCTCGCCCGCCCCACCCCTGCAGCATGCCGGCACCGGACTGGCCGGCCCTCATGCGACACTCCAAGAATGAAACAAGCTGTTGCACTTGCGTTCGCGCTGCTGGCATGCGGTGCGCTCGCCCAGAAGCCGGTCTACAAATGCATGGTCAACGGAAAGACCGAGTACTCGCACGCGCCGTGTGTCGGTGCGGTTGAAATCGATGCCACGCCCACACGTGGCGCCGATCAATGGACAGGGAAGACTCGAAAAAGCCAGGAACTCCGGCACCTTGAATTTCAAGAGGGCATGGCGAAGGCGCTGAAGCCCCTGACCGGAATGGAGACGGACGAGTATCTGAAAGCCATCCACCGACAGCGCCTTGCACCGAAGGATCGAGCGGTGTGTGCTCGCCTGGATCAATTGATGCCGGGTCAGGCTGAGGCGGCAGAACGAGCCACAGGAAAAGAGAAGGGAGGAGCAGAGGTGCGCCTGTATCAGTCGCGTAAGCGCTACAACGATCTCAACTGCTGACATCAGCCCTCCGGTGTACAGTACAGCTTCAGAACCCTGAAATTTCAGGATTCTGAAATGTATCACTATTTTTCAGGATTCTGAAATGGACGTGCGCGACTTGATCGACCAAGCAAAGGCGGTGAGCGGACTGACCCTCGGCCAGATGGCGGCCGAGATGCACATCGCTCAATCGAAATTCACGGCTTGGAAGAAGGGCGAATACAACCCCGGGCCAGGGGAGATCGCGTATCTCGCCGAGAAAGCCGGCCTACCGGTCCTAGAGACGGTCGCGGAGATCGAAGCCAGCTTCAACGAGCATTTCGCACCGATCTGGCAGGCCGCCCTGGGAAAACTGCGCGCGGCGGGCGTGGCCGCGACGGTGACCCTTGGACTCGCGACCTCTTTGATGATGGCTCCGAGTGAATCCCACGCAAGGATCCTCATCGACGGCTCGAAAACGTCCGTTTCCGCCAAGGCTTGGAAACCCCGTCGATCATTGGATCGGCGGGGTTTTTTTCTTGCCCGTCAGTGAACGTCGTGAGCATCGTCTTGAAGCTCTCGGCGCCGCGCCGCTCGTCCTCTTGGTGCGGGTCAACGGGCGAAGCTGCCCTCGCGGGTCAAGTGGATGAAGGCGAGCAGGTCGGTGCAGTCCGTCGCTGGGCATTGCTGAATCAGCCCAGGTCCTGTCGCCGATCGGGAACCTTGCGACCGCCAACGTCCTTCAGGACGTGACGGCTGCGACTTCGGTCGTGGCAGCGCGCCGATCGAATGCGGCGCGCGCCTGCTCGATCGTCTCGAGATTCTGCTGCGCCCACACCCAAACCCCGCAGAAGGCGGCGCCCAGGCCGAGGCCGAGATCTGTCAGGCGGTACTCGACCTTGGGTGGCACGACGGGATGCACGGTCCTGATCACCAGGCCTTCGCGCTCCATTTCGCGCAGGGTCTGTGTCAGCATCTTCTGGCTGATGCCGGTCACCAGTTTGGACAGTTGCGTGAAACGCAACTCGCCGTGCTCGGCCAGGACGTCGAGGATGATCATCGTCCACTTGTCCGCCACCCGGGCGATCACCTCATTGACCAGCGCTTCAATACGGGGATCGAGCTTTTCGGCCTGGGAGAGCTTTTTCTGGACTTCCGCATGTTTGACGAAGTCAATGGCCATATCTTTACTCTCTTTTCAGCAGGTATCACACTTTTCAGTGCTTCCTTCCCAATAGTGTGTGCCTCGCCGATGCTTCGGTCAAGCACCTGGCTTCGATGAATATATAACTCTCTATGAGGTAAGTATGGCACTTTATGGTGCCTACTTCCTAAAAGTGCGTAACATGCCTATTCTCTGAGACGTACCAACGCTCAGGTGAAAAAGTATGCGTATTCCCGACCGGCCGCTGCTCAGCCGCATCGCCAAGCTATTCAACGTGGAGCAGCGGGAAGCCGCGGCCGTGGTCGCCGGGCTGCTGATGTTCTTCCTCCTGTTCACCGCCTACTTCATGCTGCGGCCCGTGCGCGAGACCATGGGCGTCGCCGGCGGCGTGCGCAATCTCCAGTGGCTGTTCACCGGCACTTTCGTCGCCACCCTGGTCATGCTGCCGGTGTTCGGCTGGCTGGCATCGAAGCTGCCCCGGCGAACGCTCATGCCGTGGTTGTATGCCGGATGCGCGCTGGTGCTGGGCGGCTTCGCAGCCGGCTTGCAGGTCGCACCGGACAATCTCTGGGTCGCACGAGCCTTCTACATCTGGCTATCGGTCTTCAACCTGTTTGCCATATCGCTGGCTTGGAGCGTCCTGGCGGATGTCCTGGTCCCCGGGCAGGCCAAGCGCACTTTCGCGCTGATCGCCAGCGGTGCCAGCATCGGCGGGCTCGCCGGCCCGATCCTCGGTGCCGTACTGGTCGGGCCGGTCGGTCATGCAGGACTGCTGGTGATTTCCGCACTGCTGCTGCTGGCCAGCGCAGCGGCGGCGGCATGGTTGCATCGCTGGCGGGATGCGGGTCCTCTGCCGGCCATCGGCACCGACCAGGCAACGTCGCGGCGCAAGCCGCTTGGCGGCAATCCCTTCGCCGGCGCGACGGAGACGTTGCGATCTCCCTACCTCCTGGGCATCACGGCTTTCGTCCTGTTGCTGGCGAGCATCAACACCTTCCTGTATTTCGAACAGGCGCGGCTGGTGGCCGAGTACTTCCCGGACCGGACGGCGCAGACCCGTGTCTTCGGAACCATCGATGCCGTCGTCCAGGGGCTGTCGCTCCTCATTCAGGCATTCGTGACGGGCCACGTGGCGAAGCGGCTGGGTGTGGGTGTCCTGCTGGTGTCGGTGCCCATTGCATGGCGGTGGGATTTCTGGCCCTGGCGCTGGCGCCGATGTTCGCCGTGTTCGTCGTCGTGATGGTCGTCCGCCGGGTGGGCGAATACGCACTCGTGCGGCCCGGTCGCGAAATGCTCTACGCCGTGGTGCCGCCCGAGCAGAAGTACAAGGCCAAGAACTTCATCGACACCGTCGTCTACCGCGGGGGCGACGCCGTCAGCGGGTGGATCAAGCGGGCGATCGACGTGGTCAGCGACAGCCCCGCCGCGGCCATGATTTTCGGTGCGGTCCTGGCGGCGTGCTGGGGCCTGTTCGGTTTTTTTCTCGGTCGCCGGGAGCGCGCACTTGAGGCACGGCAATCGACTGGCCCTGTGGCGCCGCACCCGGCTCGCCTTGATTGGCGCTCGGCTTGAAGGAGGTCTCTGATGCCCATCGACACCCCGTCCATCCTGGGCCGGATTTCCCCATTCCGGCGCAACACGCTTACCGCGGCTGCCGCGATCCTCGCGGCAGCCATGTTTCCCGGCATCGGCCATGCGGCGACGCCCCATTCAAATCAGACGGAACGGCCAACCATGCAAACGACAGGCAACACGATCCTCATCACGGGAGGGGGTTCCGGCATCGGCCGCGAACTCGCATTGCGCTTCAACGATCTCGGCAACACGGTCATCGTGACCGGTCGCCGGCTGCAGCCCCTGCGGGAAACGATCGCGGGCCGGCAGAACATGCACGCGATGGAACTGGACGTCGATAACCCGGCGGCGATCGGCGCGTTCGCGCGGCGGGTGGTGACCGAGCATCCGAACCTCAACGTTCTGGTCAACAACGCGGGCATCATGCGCTACGAGGACCTGAGTACGGCGAGCGACCTGCGCGATGCGGATGCGCAGATCACCACCAATCTGCTCGGGCCCATCCGGCTCACCAACGCCCTGATCGACCATCTCAAGGGCCGGCCGAACCCTGTGGTCGTCAATGTCTCGTCCGGTCTGGCATTCGTGCCGCGCGCCGACGCGGCGGTCTACAGCGCCACCAAGGCCGCCATCCACTTCTACACGGTGTCGTTGCGCCATCAGCTTGACGGACAGGTGAAGGTCATCGAGCTCGTTCCGCCTGCGCTCCAGACCGAGCTCACGCCCGGCCAATCGACCCGCGAAGGCTACATGCCGCTCGAGGCCTTCGTCGATGAGGCGATGGCACTGTTGCGTCAGCAGCCGACGCCGGACGAGATCGTCGTGGAACGCGCGCGGCTCCAGCGCCTGGCAGAGCGGGAAGGTCGCTTCGATCAGGTGTTCGATCGAATCAATTCCCGCGCTGCCGAGCAGCGGCGCTGAGCATGCAAGGAATCGTATTGCGGAGTGAGCGGTGTCGAAATGCATCGCGCCTTCAAGTCAACAGCCCAGGAGTCCATCATGTCGACGCAAAATCTCACCGGTCCCGCCGATCAGTCCGGGACTGAACTCAGTTTCTCCAGGCGCAACATCCTGACGGCCGCCGCCATGACAGCGCCCGCCGCGCTGCTCTTGGGCACGGCCAGCACTGGAGCCACCGCTGCGGAACCCCGACCGGCCAATGGCAAGGTGGCACTGGTTACCGGCTCGTCGCGAGGGATCGGAGCGGCCATTGCCAAACGCCTGGCCCGTGACGGATACAACGTCACCGTCAACTATGCGACCAACGGGGGTCTCGCAGCAGATGTGGTCCGGCACATCGAGGAGGCCGGCGGCAAGGCGATCCGGGAACAGGCCGACGTCAGCGATCCTGCAGCCGTGCGTCGCTTGTTCGACGCCAACGACCGTGCCTTCGGCGGCATCGACGTGGTCGTGAGCAACGCGGGCATCATGCGGCTGGCTCGGTTCCGGGATCTTTCGGATGAGGACTTCGATCGCATGATCGCAGTGAACGTGAAGGGGAGCTTCAACGTCCTGCGGGAGGCTGCCCGGCGGGTGCGCGATGGCGGAAGGATCATCACGCTGTCCTCGAGCATCACGCAGCTTCGCAGCCCGACCTACGGCCCCTATGCGGCGTCCAAAGGCGCGCAGGAGCTCTATGCCAACGTCCTTGCGAAGGAGCTGGAAGGACGCATGATTTCCGTCAACGCGGTCGCGCCGGGAGTCGTCGACACGCCTCTGTTCACCGACGGCAAGACGCCGCAGCAGATCGCCGGCTTCGCCCAGCGCACGCCGCACAAGCGACTGGGAAAATCGGAAGATATCGCCAACCTCGTCTCGACGCTTTGCGGCGACGACGGTTGGTGGGTGAACGGCCAGACAGTGTTTGCGAATGGCGGGATCGTCTGATCTTCTCACCCATCGGTAGCATGCTTCAGCATCTTGCGGCCGCCGACGGCGCACCAGCCTTCATGGCATCGAGCGCCGCTTGAGAACTTGGCAACGATGCTGCGCTGGCAGGGATGGAAATGGGGGAACGGAACAGTGGAGTTGCGCCATCTACGTTGCTCGCGCGGCGGAGCGGCTGCACATCGAAAAGTCGCCCCTGTCGCGTGCCATCCAGGAGCTGGAAGAAGACCTGGGTGTGCGGCTCTTCATTCGCACCACGCGCAGCACGAACCTAAGCCGTGCGGATGGCGGCCGAGGCGCGGCCCGGCTCAGGGTGGCGCCGGCGCCTGCCAGCCGCCGCCCAGCGCCGCGATCAGCTGCATGCTCGCCAGCAGCCGTTCGGCCTGCACGTCGAGCGCGGTGCGTCGGCTGCTCAGGGCGAGGTTCTGGGCCGTCGCCACTTCCAGGAAGGTGATCTCGCCGGCCTCGTAGCGGTAGGTGACGACGCGCTCGTTCTCCTCGGCCAGCGCGACCAGGCGCTGCTGCTGCGCATCCTGCTGCGACAGCGACTGCAGCGAGGCGAGGGCGTCCTCGGTCTCGCGCACGCCCTGCAGCACGCTGGCGCGCCAGGCCTGCGCCTGTTCGTCGTAGGCCGCCTGCGTGCGCCGTTCCTCCGCGCGGCGCGCGCCGCCGTCGAAGAGGGTGGCGGCGAGCGTGGGGCCGAGCGACCAGACGCGTGCCGGCGCGTCGACCAGGCCGCTCCAGCGCCCGCTTTGCAGCGCGCCGGCCGCACTGAGCGTGAGTGTGGGCAGCCAGGCGCTGCGCGCCACGCCGATGCGCGCGTTGGCCGCGGCGACCTGGCGCTCGGCCGCGGCGACGTCGGGGCGGCGCACGAGCAGCGACGCGGGCAGCTGGGCCGGCGTCGCCGGTACGGCCGGCAGCGTTTCGCCGGTGCGGTCCAGGCGCAGCTGCGCCGGCGTGCGGCCGGCCAGCAGCGCGAGCGCGTTCTCCTCCAGCATCCGCTGGCGTCCGGTGGCCACGCGCTGCGCGCGCAGGGCCTGCAGCTGCGTCTCGGCCTGGATCACGTCGGCGCGGGCGACGAAGCCGGCTTCGTACTGGCGGCGGGTGAGCTGCAGCGAACGCTCGTAGGCGGCGAGCGCGCGCGCGAGCAGGTCGTCGTGCAGGTCCAGCGCGCGCAGGCGCACGTAGCCCTGCGCGGCGGTGAGCTGCAGCGCCAGCCGCGCGGCGTCGAGGCTGGCGCCGGCGGCCTGCGCCTCGGCCTGCGCGGCCTCGGTGGCGCGCGCGACGCGGCCCCACAGGTCGGGCGTCCAGCCGATGTCCAGCCGCGCGTCGTACAGGCGCGTGCCAGGCGCGCTGCCGCCGCTGCGCGTGTGGCCCAGCGCGCCGTCCAGCGTCGGGAAGGCGCCGGCGCGCGCGGCGTCGATCTGGGTCATGGCCTGGCGGTGGCGCGCCTGCGCCTGGGCCAGCGTCGCGTTGGCCTCGGCGACGTCGCGCAGCAGCCGGTCCAGCACCGGGTCGCCGTACGGCGTCCACCAGGGTTCGGTGGCCGCGGGCGGTGCCGCGTCGGCGCGCTGCCAGCCCTCGGCGTAACGGAAGTCAGCGGGCAGGTCGAGGTCGGGCAGATGCTGCGCGGGGCCGGCCGCGCAGGCGGCGAGCAGCAGCGGCAGCAAGAGGGCGAGGCGTGGAGGCACGAAGGCTTTCATGGCACGAGGACGGCGCTGCGGCCGCGCAGCACGTGCTGGCGCAGCCGTTCGAGGTAGAGGTAGACCACCGGGGTCGTGTAGAGCGTGAGCAGCTGGCTCACCGCGAGCCCGCCGATGATCGCGATGCCCAGCGGTCGCCGCATCTCCGAGCCTTCGCCGAGGCCCAGCACCAGCGGCACCGCGCCGAGCAGGGCGGCGAGGTTGGTCATGAGGATCGGGCGCAGGCGCTGGCGCGCGGCCCGGCGGATCGCCTCGCGCGGCGGCAGGCCGTCGCGGCGCTCGGCGGCCAGCGCGAAGTCGATCATCAGGATCGCGTTCTTCATCACCACGCCGATCAGAAGGAACAGGCCCAGCAGCGCGATCAGGCTGAACTCGGTGCCCGACAGGCGCAGCGCCAGCAGCGCGCCCAGCCCGGCGGGCGGCAGGGTGGACAGGATGGTCAGCGGGTGCAGCGTGCTTTCGTAGAGGATGCCCAGCACCAGGTACACCGCCACCAGCACGCCCAGGATCAGCCAGGGCTGGCGGCGCAGCGTTTCCTTCAGGCTGGTCGCGTCCTCGGTGCGCTCGCCGGTGTAGATGCTGGCCGGCAGCATCAGCCCGGCCACGGTGCGGTCGATGGCCTGCTGCGCCTGCTGCAGCGAGACGCCGGGCGCCAGGCCGTACTCGATGCCGACGGCCGCGAACTGGCTGTCGTGGAACACGCGGTCGCGCGTGAGGCCGTAGCGCCAGCTCGCGAAGGCGGAGAGCGGCACGCGCGCGCCGCCGGCGGTGACCACCTGCGCATGTTCCAGCGCGGTGGGCTCGCTGCCCTGGCGCGGGTCCAGCTCCATCACCACGCGGTACTGGTTCAGCGCGTCGTACAGCGTGGCCACCTGGCGCTGCGAGAAGGAATTGTCCAGCAGCGCCGACACCGTCTGCATGTCCACGCCCAGGCGCCGGGCAGCCTCGCGGTCGACCTGCAGCACCACCTGCTGCGCGTCCTCGCCGCCGGGCACGTACACGTCGACCAGCTCGGGCAGTGCGCGCAGAGCGTCGCCCACCGGCTTGGTCCAGGCGTACAGGGCTTCCAGCGAGTCCGAGCGCAGCGCGAACATGTACTCGCCGTCGCCGCCCCGGCTGGTCAGGCGGATGTCCTGCTCGACGTTGACGATCAGGATGCCGCCGGGGATCTTCGGCGCATTGCGCCGCAGCCGCGCGGCCACCGCCGAGGCGGGCTCCTTGCGCTCGGCCAGCGGCTTCAGGCGCACGCGGAACCACGAGTTGCTGATGCCGCCGCGCCCGCCGCTGGTGCCGGTGACGTCGGCCACCGCGGGGTCGGCCAGCAGGAGCTGGCGGTAGGCCTCGATCTTGGGCTGCATGACCTGGAAGGAGAAGCCGTCGTCGCCGCGCACGAAGCCGCTGAGCTGCCCGGTGTCCTGCTGCGGCAGCATGCCCTTGGGGATGGCGACGTAGAGCCACACGTTCAGCCCGATCGCGCCGGCCAGCAGCAGCAGCGTGACGACGCCGTGCCGCAGCGCCCAGCCCAGGCTGCGGTCGTAGCCGTGCTGCAGGCGCGCGAAGAGGGTGCGGCCGCGTGCGGCGATCGGGCCGGCTTTCGCCGTGCGCGCCGGCAGCCCGTGCGCGCACAGCGCCGGCGTCAGTGTGACCGACACCGCCAGCGAGATCAGCATCGCCGCCGCCAGCGTGATCGAGAACTCGCGGAACAGCCGCTCGACCACGCCGCCCATGAACAGGATGGAGACGAACACCACCACCAGCGCGAGGTTCATCGCCAGCAGCGTGAAGCCCACCTCGCCGGCGCCGCGCATGGCCGCGCGCCACACGGCGAAGCGGCTCGCTGCCCGGCCGCGCTGGCGCTCCAGGTGGCGCTGCACGTTCTCCAGCACCACGATCGCGTCGTCCACCACCAGGCCGGCGGCCACGATCAGCGCCATCAGCGACAGGTTGTTGAGCGAGAAGCCCTGCCACCACATCACGGCGAAGGTGCCGATCAGCGACACCGGCAGCGCCAGCGCGGGGATCAGCGCGGTGCGTGCGCTGCCCAGGAAGGCCCACACCACCGCCATCACCAGCAGGCAGGCCAGCAGCAGCGTGAACTGCGCCTCGGCCAGCGTGGCGCGGATGCCGGGCGAGCGGTCCATCACCACGCGCAGCTCGGTGTCGGCCGGCAGCAATGCGCGCAGCTGCGGCATCTGCGCGTGGATGGCGTCGATGGTCTGCACGATGTTGGCGTCGATGCGGCGGCTGATCAGCAGCACCACCGCCGGGCGGTCGTTGTGGTAGCCGCTGGTGTAGCGGTTTTCCACCGAGTCGCCGACCTGCGCCACGTCGGCCAGGCGCACCACGGCATCGCCCTGGCGGTGCACCACCAGGTCGGAGAAGTCGGCGGCCGTGCGCAGCGGCGCGGACAGCGCGATCTGCCAGCGCCGCGCGTCCTGCTCCACCGCGCCCAGCGGCCGCCAGGCGTTGGCGTCGGCGATGGCGCGGCGCACGTCCTCCAGCGACAGGCCGCGGTGCGCGAGCGCCGCGGCGTCGAGCTGCACGCGCACCGCGGGCAGGGAGGAGCCGTCCACCCGCACCTCGCCCACGCCGACGATCTGCGAGAGCTTCTGCGCCAGCACCGTGGCCGCGTTGTCGTACAGCGCCGAGGGCGGCAGCCGCGGCGAGCTCAGCGCCAGCGCCATGATCGGCGCCTGCGAGGGGTTGACCTTGACGTAGCTCGGGTTGCCCGTCATGCCCGAGGGCAGTTGCCCGCGCACCGCGTTGATGGCCGCCTGCACGTCGCGCGCGGCGTCGTCGATGTTGCGGTCCAGGTCGAACTCGAGCCGGACCTCGGTGGCGCCCTGGTTGCTGCTGGACTGGATCTTGGTCACGCCCGCGATGCTGCCGAGCGCGCGTTCCAGCGGCGCGGCCACCGTGCTGGCGATGCTCTGCGGGCTGGCGCCGGGCAGGTTGGCGCGCACCTCGATGGCCGGGAAATCCACCGCCGGCAGCGGCGCCACCGGCAGCAGGCGCCACGCCAGCAGGCCGGCCAGCAGCACCGCGGCGGCGAGCATGCCGCTGGCCACCGGGCGGCGGATGAAGAAGCGGGCTAGCGTGTTCATCCGGGCTCGGCCACGGCGGCCGGACGGCGGCGGCCGAGCCGGTCGAAGGCCAGGTACACCACCGGCGTGGTGAACAGCGTGAGCACCTGGCTCACGATCAGCCCGCCCACCATCACGATGCCCAGCGGCTGGCGCAGCTCGGCGCCGGAGCCGCTGGCCAGCATCAGCGGCACCGCGCCGAACAGCGCCGCCAGCGTGGTCATGAGGATGGGCCGGAAGCGCAGCAGCGCGGCGCGGCGGATGGCCGCCTGCGGCGACATGCCCAGCCGTCGCTGCGCGTCGAGCGCGAAGTCCACCATCATGATCCCGTTCTTCTTGACCAGCCCGATCAGCAGCACGATGCCGATCACCGCGATCAGGTCCAGCGGCCGGCCCGCCAGCAGCAGCGCCAGCAGCGCGCCGACGGTGGCCGAGGGCAGGGTGGACAGGATGGTCAGCGGATGCACCGTGCTCTCGTAGAGCATGCCCAGCACCAGGTACATCACCACCACGGCGGCAAGCACCAGCCACAGCGTGTCGGCCAGCGAGGTGCGGAAGGCCTGCGCCGCGCCCTGGAAGGCGAGCTCGACCGCGGCGGGCAGCGCGATCTCGCGCGGCGCCGCCTCGATGGCGGCCACCGCATCGCCCAGCGAATGGCCCGGCGCGAGGTTGAAGGACAGCGTGACGGCCGGGAACTGGCCCTGGTGCTCGATCGCCAGCGGCGCCTGGCGCGTCGTCACGCGCGCCACGGCGGCCAGCGGCACCGGCTGCGTGCGGGCGCCCTCCGCGCCGGCCGGCGTGGCGGGCGCGACGAAGATGCCTTCGAGCGCGCGCAGGCCGCCGCCCGACGCGTCGTCGGACTCGATCACCACGCGGTACTGGTTGGACTGCGTGAACAGCGTGCTCACCTGCCGCTGGCCGAAGGCGCTGTGCAGCGCGGCGGCGATGTCGCCCACCTTCACGCCCAGGCGCGCGGCGGCGTCGCGGTCGATCTCCACGTGCGCCTGCAGGCCCTCGCGCTGCAGGTTGCTGGCCACGTCGGCCAGCTCGGGCCGGGTGCGCAGGTGGTCCACCATGCGCTGCGTCCACTGCGCGAGCAGCGCTTCGTCGGGCGTGCTCAGGGTGAACTGGTACTGCGTGCGGCTGACGCGGTCTTCCATGCCCAGCTCCTGCACCGGCTGGAACCACGCGGTGACGCCGCCGACGCCGGCCGCGCGCTCGCGCAGGCGCGCGATCACGGCCTGCACCGGGGCGCGCTCGCCGTGCGGCGCCAGGCCGATCAGCATGCGGCCGCTGTTGAGCGTGGCGTTGCCGCCGTCCACGCCGATGAAGGCCGAGACGCTGCGCACGTCGGCGTCCTGCAGCATCGCGTCGGCCAGCGCCTGCTGACGCTCGGACATCGCGCCGAAGGAGATGCCCTGCGGCGCCTCGGTCACGACCTGCACCAGCCCGCTGTCCTGCACCGGGAAGAAGCCCTTGGGCACCGCGAGGTAGAGCAGCGCGGTGAGCGCCAGCGTGGCGGCCAGCGCGACGAGCGCCAGCGGCTGGCGCGCCAGCACCCAGTCCAGCGCCTGCGCGTAGCGCGCGATCACGCGGCCCAGCCAGTCGGCGGGCGGCGCGTCGGCGTCGTGGTGCGCCGCCGGCGGCGTGCGCAGCATGCGCGCGGCCATCATCGGCGTGAGCGTGAGCGAGACCACCAGCGAGATGCCGATCGCCACCGCCAGCGTCACCGCGAACTCGTGGAACAGGCGTCCCACCACGTCGGCCATGAACAGCAGCGGGATCAGCACCGCCACCAGCGAGACGGTGAGCGAGATCAGCGTGAAGCCGATCTCTCGCGCGCCCTTGAGCGCCGCCGCCATCGGCGAGGCGCCGGCCTCGCGGTGGCGCGCGATGTTCTCCAGCATCACGATCGCGTCGTCCACCACGAAGCCGGTGGCGATGGTCAGCGCCATCAGGCTTAGGTTGTTGAGCGAATAGCCCAGCAGGTACATCGCCGCGAAGGTGCCCACCAGCGACAGCGGCACCGCCACGCTGGGGATGATCGTGGCCGGCAGGGTGCGCAGGAAGACGAAGGTGACGGCCACCACCAGCGCGATGGCGAACAGCAGTTCCTTCTGCACGTCGCGCACCGAGGCGCGGATGCTCTCGGTGCGGTCCGTCAGCACCTGCACCTTCACCGCGGCGGGCAGCGTGGCGCCGATCTCCGGCAGCATCGCGCGCACGCGGTCGGCCACCTCGATCACGTTGGCGCCGGGCTGGCGCTGGATGTTGAGCAGCACCGCCGCCCGCGTGCCGCAGCGCGCGCCGTCGGCGGCCGCCGCGGGGCAGGGCGTGCCGGCCCACGCGGCCAGGAAGCGGTCTTCGGCGCCTTCGTCCACGCGCGCGATGTCGCCCAGCCGCAGCGGCGCGCCGCCCTGCCAGGCGACGATGAGGCGCCGGTATTCCTCGATCGAGCGGATCTGGTCGTTGGCGTCGAGCATGGTCGAGCGCGTGGGGCCGTCGAAGCTGCCCTTGGGCTGGTTCACGTTGGCGGCGGCGATGGCCGTGCGCAGCGTCTCCATCGACAGGCCGTGCGCCGCCAGCGCGCGGGCGTTGGCCTGCACGCGCACCGCGGGGCGCTGCCCGCCGGCCAGGCTCACCAGGCCCACGCCCGGCAGGCGCGAGAGCTTCTGCGCCATGCGCGTGTCGATCAGGTCCACCACGCGCGGCAGGGGCAGGGTGTCGGAGCTGATCGCCAGCGTGAGGATCGGCGCGTCGGCCGGGTTCACCTTGCGGTAGACGGGCGGCGTGGGCAGGTCGTCGGGCAGCAGGCTGGCGGCGGTCTGGATCGCGGCCTGCACCTCCTGCTCGGCCACCGCCATGTCCACTTCGAGCGCGAAGCGCAGCGTGACCACCGACGCGCCGCCCGAGCTGGTGGACGCCATCTGCTGCAGCCCCGGGATCTGCCCGAGCCGGCGCTCCAGCGGCGCGGTGACGGTGCGCGCGGTCACGTCCGGGCTGGCGCCCGGATGGAAGGTGAAGACCTGGATGACCGGGTAGTCCACCTGCGGCAGCGCGGCCACCGGCAGCAGCCGCCAGGCCAGCAGGCCGGCGATGAGCACCGACAGCATCAGCAGCGCGGTCGCGACCGGCCGCAGGACGAAGGGGCGTGACAGGTCCATGGCCGCCGTGTCAGCGCGCCGGGGCGGGCGCTGCCTGCGCCGGCGCGGTGTCGGCCACGATCACCGCACGGCCGTCCTCCAGCCGGTCCAGCCCCTCGAGCACCACCGCCTCGCCGGCGGCCAGGCCTTTGGCGACCACGGTGCGCCCGTTGCCGCCGGGGCCGAGCTCGATCAGCCGCACCTGCGCCTTGCCGTCGGCGATCACGTAGACGTAGCTGCCGCGCGAGCCGTGCTGCACCGCCTCGGCGGGAATGGTGAGCGCGCCCGGCAGCGTCTGCAGCGCCAGCCGCACGTTCACGAACTGGTTGGGAAAGAGCGCGTCGTCGGCGTTGTCGAAGCGCGCCTTCAGGCGCAGCGTGCCGGTGGCGATGTCGATCTGGTTGTCCAGCGTGTCGAGCTGCCCGTGCGCGAGCAGCTGCCGGCCGTCGCGGTCCCAGGCCTGGGCCGGCGGTGGCGTGGCGCCGGCATGTGCTGCGCGCACCGCGGCCACCTGCGGCTCGGGCACGCTGAACACCACCGACACCGGCTGCGTCTGCAGGATGGTGAACAGGCCGTTGGCGTCGCTCTCGCCGACCAGGTTGCCCGCGTCCACGCGCCGCATGCCGACGCGCCCTGCGATCGGCGCCTCGATGCGGGTGTAGGACAGCTGCAGCTTCGCGGTGTCGACCTGCGCCTGGTCGGACTGCAGCGTGCCGCGCAGCTGCTGCACCAGCGCCTCCTGCCGGTCGAGCTGCTGGCGCGCGAGCGCGTCCTGCTTGAAGAGCTGGCGGTAGCGCGCCAGCTCGCTTTCGGCCACCTTCAACTGCGCCAGGTTCTGCTGCTGCTGGCCCTGCGCCTGCGCCAGCGCCACGCGGTAGGGCGCGGGATCGATCTCGGCCAGCAGCTGGCCGCGGCGCACCTGCTGGCCTTCACGGAACAGTACCCGCGCGAGCTGGCCCGGCACCCGGCTGCGCACCGTCACCGCGTTCATCGGCGTCACGGTGCCGATGGCCTGCGCCTGTACGGTGAAGTCTTCCTGCCGTGCCGTGTCGACGCGCACCGGCACCGGGCCCATCCATGGATTCGGCGCGGGCGCCGGCGCCGCGGCGGGCGTGCGCTGGAAGAAGTACCACAGCAGGCCCGCCAGCACGGCCAGACCGAGCAGCCACACCGGCGGACGGCGCCAGAAGGGGCGGCGGGGTGGGGGGAGGGAGGCAGCGGCAGGTTCGTCCGGTCGGGGCATGGTCATCCATCACAAGGGCTCGGGTGCAGCGACGGACGGCGGGCGTCGGCGCAGTCGCCATGCCGTCCACGAAGTGCGTCCCGCCGGCTGGGCATGGCCCTGGCTGACGATGCGATGGCCGTCGGTTCTTGGCGTGTGCTGTGTGCCGGCGTCGCTTCGGGGAAAAGCGGGAACTGCGGAACGTTTCCAGGCGGGAGGAGGCCGGGCGCTCGCTGCGGTGCAAATGATAACAATTTGCAAATAGAGTCCTCGCGGCGGCGGGGTACGCGGGTCACGCGGAAGGCCTGGAATAACGCACCCGCCGCGTGCGACATCCGGGCCTGGCTAGCATTCCGGCTGCGAAAGAGCCGACCCATGCAGAACGCGCACTTCACGATCGACGGACTGCGGGCCGCAGATGCCCCGCGCGTTGGTCTGTGTGTGGCAGATCAACGCTTCCGGCGCATCGCCTGAGGCAAGGCCTCGGCGACTCGCACCCCCCTCCACACACCCCTCGCATTGCCTGTTCATGCCGCGCGCCGTGGCGCAGCGGCCTCCGCATGTCTGGAGTATTCGATGTCCTTTGCCATGCCCTTGAGGCGGCCCTGGTGGATGGTGCGTCCCATGGAGTTGCGCATCGACGTGGGCGAGCGGCCCGGCCGCTCGCAGGAAGAAGAGTTCGAGTCGATCCACGGCCGCCTGCGCGCGCCGGGTGACCGGCTGCACGGGATCCCGTCCGTTCCCTTGAACGACCCGGCGCTGCGCATCCGCCATCGGGAAGCCGATGGCGAGTACTACGTCTACGTGGAGGATGTCCTGCAGCAGCGGCTGGCGGGCTACACCGTCTTCAACCGGCTGATCGAGCTGAGCAGGGCGGCCGATCGCCATCTGCGCGCGCCGCATTCGCGCTACGCCCCCGACTACCAGCGGCGCGGCCTGGCCAGCGCCGTCTATCGCTGGGGCCTGGACGCCGGCCTGTGCCTGATCACCGGCGCGCGCCAGTCGCCCGGCGCCCATGCCCTGTGGCACGCGCTGGCGCGGCACTACGAGCAGGGCTACGTCGACCTGCGCGACAAGACCCTGACCTACCTGGGGCGCGAGGTGTCGCCGCAGGTGCTGGGCGAGCTGCACACGCGCATGATCCTGCTGGGGGACGGATGGACGGTGAGCCGTTTGTTCGCGGCGACGGGGATGCGCTGAGATGCGGTGCCGGCAGTCCAGGCGGGACTGCTGATCCCTAGGCAAGGTGCCGGCGTCCGGCCCGATTCGTCGCCCGGCTGCCGGGTTTCTTTTCGCAGTCCGGTCGAGGCGGGCGCATTTGTTGCGAGAATAAGTCTCATTCTGTTTTTGATTCCCTCCATGGCATCGGCCGATTCCATCAACCACCCGCAGATCCATGCGCTCTATGTCGATCACCATGGCTGGCTGCTCGGCTGGTTGCGCAAGGAGCTCGGCTGCGCGCAGCAGGCGGGCGACCTCGCGCACGACACCTTCCTGAGGCTGATCGCGCGGCCCCGGCCGCTGGACGAGGCGCGGAACCCGCGTGCCTACCTGAGCACCATCGCGCATGGCCTGGTGGTGGACCACTGGCGCCGCAGGGAGATCGAGCGAGCCTGGCTGGAGACGCTGGCCGCGCATCCGCAGGCACAGGTGCCTTCGCCCGAGCACCAGGCCATCGTGCTCGAAACGCTGCTGGAGATCGACCGGCTGCTCGCCCGGCTGCCCGACAGGCCGCGCCGTGCCTTCCTCATGGCGCACCTGCACGACATGAGCTATGCCGACATCGCGGCCGCGCTGAGCGTGTCGCAGCGCATGGTCAAGAAATACATGGCGCAGGTGATGCTGCACTGCCTGACCAGCGGTGCGGCCTTCCGGGCCGCGCTGCCGTGAACGTGCCCTGGACGGCGCCCCCGGAGCCGGAGTTCCGTACGCTGGAGGAAGCCGCCGAATGGTTCGCGGTGCTGCGCGCCGGCGCCGTGAGCGCGTCGCAGCGGCAGCACTGGGAGGCCTGGCTGGCGGCATCGCCCGCCAACCGGGTCGCCTGGCAGCGCGTGGAGGCGATCAGCAGCAGCATGTCGCTGCCGCGCGATCAGCCGCAGGCGGCCGATGCGGCATTGAACGCGGCGGCCCGGTCGCGCAGGCGGCGGCGCGCGATCCAGGTGCTGTCGGTGCTCGCGGTGGCGGGCCTGGGCGGCTGGAGTGCGTCGCGCACCGCCGCGTGGCGCGACCTGCAGGCCGGATTCGCTGCCGACGACAGCACGGGCGTCGGGCAGATGCGCGAGCTGGCGCTGGAAGACGGCTCGACGGTCTGGCTCAATACCGCCTCGGCGCTGGACCGGCGCTATGACGATGGGCAGCGCCTGGTGGTGCTGCGCAGGGGCGAGATCATGGTCGCCACCCGCCCCGACGACCGCGGCGGCGCGCGTCCCTTCCTCGTCGAATCCGCGCATGGCAGCATGCGCGCGCTGGGCACGCGCTTCAACGTGCGGCAGCTCGACGATGCGACCGAGCTGGACGTCTACGAAGGCGGCGTGGAGGTCACGCTGGCCGCCAGCCAGGCGCGCCATGTGATCGAGGCCGGCAGCCGGGCGCGCTTCACCGCCTCGACGCTGCAGCGGCAAGCCGGCGCGAACGCCGCGCGCGCGATGTGGTCGCGCGGCATCCTGCTGGCCGACCAGCTCCCGCTGGGCGAGGTGGTGGCGGAGCTGGCCCGCTACCGCCGGGGCCGGCTGGCCTGCGATCCCGCCGTGGCGCAGCTGCGGGTGGTGGGCGGCTATCCGCTCGACCGGCCCGACCAGGCGCTGGCCATGCTGCAGGCGACGCTGCCCATCGAGGTGCATGCGCCGCTGCCCTGGTGGGTGACGGTGCGCGCCCGCTGAGCACGCGGAAATCCGCGATCTGCGGTTCCCCTTTCGGCGGCTCATCCGGACTACGGGGTGACGGCACTTTGCCGACCACTCATTTCCGAAGGACGCTTTCCATGAAACAGTCGTCGCGCGGCGCCGAAGCCGCACGTTCCCGGGGTTCTCGCACCGCCGTTGCCATCGGCTGCCTGTGCGCAGGCATGGTGGCCGCCGCCGCGCCCGCGATGGTGCATGCGGCCACGCCGGCGCAGGCCGCTGCCGAAGCCGTTGACCACGACATCCCGGCCGGCCCCCTGAGCACGGCCATCAACCGCTTCGTCGCCGCCACCGGCGTGCTGGTCTCGGCCGACGGCGCGCTGACGCAAGGCCGCCGCAGCCGGGGCGTTCAGGGGCGCTGGGCGGCCCGCGACGCGCTCGCGCGCCTGCTGGCGGGCACCGGGCTCGAGGCCGTCATGGTGGACGGCGCCTTCGTGATCCGTACCGCGCCGGCCGCTGCGCCCGCGGGTGCGGATGCGGCGACGCTGCCGGCCATCTCGGTGCATGCCGCCCGGGAGCCCGGCGCCGGCGATCTGCCCCGGCCCTTCGCCGGCGGGCAGGTGGCGCAGGGCAGCCGCCTGGGCATCCTGGGCAACGTGGACGTGTTCGAGACGCCGTTCAGCACGCAGAGCTTCACGGAACAGTTCGTGCGCGAGCAGCAGTCGCGGCGCGTGGCGGACGTGATCGCCGTCGATCCCTCGGTGCGAAGCGCGCAGGCCGAATACGGCGACACCGAGACCTACATCGTCCGGGGCATGCCGCTGTTCGTGAACCAGGTGGGCGTCAACGGCCTCTACGGCATGACCGAGGCCCGGCGCATCACGCCTGAGTTCTACGAGCGCATCGACGTCCTCAAGGGCCCGGCCTCCATGCTCACCGGCATGAGCCCCTTCGGCGTCGTGGGCGGCAACATCAACCTGGTCAGCAAGCGCGCCGACGACGTGCCGCTGACGCGCCTGACCACGAGCTACGTGTCGGGCAGCCAGTTCGGCGGGCACCTGGACCTGGGGCGGCGGTTCGGTGAGGACAACGCCTGGGGCGTGCGCGTGAACGTGCTCGCGCGCGACGGCGACACCCCCATCGACCGGCAGCAGGACCGCATGAAGAACGGCGCACTGGCGCTGGACTACCGGGGCTCGAAATTCAACGCCAGCCTGGACCTGGCCCGGCAGGACCGGCTCACCAAGGGGCAGACCGCGAACATGGTCTACGACCAGGGCTTCGCGCTGCCGCGCCCGCCCCAGAACGACCACAACTTCGCCAACGACTGGGAGTTCATCGAGACCCGGGCGGAGTACTGGATGGCGCGGGCGAGCTATGAATTCAGCCCGGCGCTGGAAGCCTATGCGAACTACGGCAGGTCCAGCGGCGAGGAGGAATACTTCTATGCCGCCTCCCAGATGCGGCGCATCGTCAACAGCGCGGGCGATTTCACCGCGCGCGTGGGCGGCTTCAAGGGTTCCTACGAGACCAGGACCTACGAGCTGGGCCTGCGGGGCCAGGCGGCGCTGGGGAGCGTGAGCAGCCGCTACGCGCTGTCGTACAGCGATCTGGACCGCACCTCGCGCGGCGCCACGGTGCATGCGACCGGCGTCTACACGGGCAACATCTACCGCCGGGCCCATCTGCCCGTTCCGGTGGTGCGCTACGGCGACATCCCCCGGAACGGCGACCTGCGGTTGAGCAGCATCGGCCTGGCGAACACCCTGGGATTCATGGACGACACGGTGCTGCTGACCCTGGGCGCACGGCACCAGAAGCTGTACAGCGGCGTGTTCAGCGCGGGCGTCCAGACCCGCGCCCACGAGGCGGACAAGGTCACGCCCACGGCTGCGCTGCTGGCGAAGCTGGGCCGCTATTCGCTGTACGCCAACTACAGCGAAGGGCTGGCGCAGGGCGCGATGGCGCCCAACGGCACGGTGAACCAGGGCGAGTTCCTGCCGCCGTCGGTGACCAAGCAGCACGAGGCGGGCGTCAAGTACGACGGGGAGCACTTCGGCGTGACCGCCGCCGTGTTCCAGAACACGCAGCCCAACACCTTCACCAACAGCGCCAACCGCTTCGTGGAGGATGGGCAGCAGCGCAACCGGGGCGTGGAGCTGTCCGTGTTCGGCGAACCGGCGAAGGGCCTGCGCCTGCTGGGCGGCATCACGTTGATCGATCCCCGGCAGACCCGCACGCTGAACGGCATCAACGATGGCAAGCAGGCGGTGGGCGTGCCGCGCATCAACATGGTGATCAACGGCGAATACGACATTGCCGCCGTGCCCGGGCTCACGCTCACGGGCCGCATCAATGCCTTCAGCCGCGCGCAGGCGGATGTGGGGAACACGCAGAGCATTCCGGGCTGGGCGACGCTGGACCTCGGCGCGCGCTATGCCACGCGGGTGGCCGGCAAAGGCCTGACCCTGCACGCCAACCTGACGAACGTCGCGGACCGCAGCTACTGGAACTCGGTCTCGCGCGGCTTCATCACCATGGGTGCGCCGCGCACGCTGCTGCTGTCGGCCGTCGTGGACTTCTGACCAGGAGGAACATCTCCTTCTCCATGAGCGCCAGGGCGTGCCGACACCTAGTTGACGCCTCGGCTCAACGCCTCTGTCGTGGCCTTGGAGAGCGATTGGAGATAGGCATCGATCGGAGGGCAGATTCCACGGGAACTGGTAGGTCCATGGACGCTCGATCGTCTCGATCATGGAAGACGCTTCGGCTGCCCGGTGTCGGGCTCGATGTTCCGTCCGGCGAAACACGCAGAGTTTTCACACAGCCTCGGCCAGAAGCAGATACTTGATTGCCGCCCCAAAGGTCCACACTTTCTCCAGGAGTTGCAATGAAATTGATGCCCTCAGCGTCCTCGCGCGCTCGGACACGACCAGCAGCCGCGACGGGCGCGCACGCCATCGGTACCGTCGCATTGGGCTCTATCGTGATTGGTGCCGTAGCCGTCGGTGCTTTGGCCATTGGTGCCTTGTCTATCGGTCGGCTCTTTGTTGGCCGGGTTCGAATCCGACGGTTGGAGATTGACGAACTTGTTGTCCGCCGCGTTCGTGTCACAGAGCAGCTCGCGACGCCATCAACGTCAGACCCCGGCATCGTCATCGACGAGTCGAAGCCAACTGCCGCGACGACGCTCGTCGAGGAGGCCGCGGCGTCGAAGCGGTCGGCACGATGAACCCGGCCGTGCTACATGCACACCCTCTCCCAGTAGCCAAGTTGGACATTGAGGAATTCCATCATGCGTCTTCGCCTGCCTGCCATCATCCTCGCAGTCGCTGCATCGTTGCCGGCAATTACGTGGGCCGCCTTCAAGCCAATCCGGGTACTGGCGCCTCAGCTCGTTGGCCTGACATGCTCTGACAACGACGTCTGCGTGGACGACCTGGCGAAAATGCCAGAGGCACTTGCCTTGAGGGCCGAGGCATTGAGTTTCGTATCCGAGCGCGTCGATCGAGTCACGAGCGTTCCGCGATTCGTGTTCTGCTCGCAGTCGGCTTGTGCCGAGAGTTTCGGGTTCACCAACCAGGGCGCGTACCACGTGGGCACCTCCGGGGTCGTCATTGGCCCGAGGGGATGGCACCCCTTCTTCGTGAGACACGAACTCATTCACCATGTGCAGATGGAAAACATCGGAAGCCTGCACGCTCTGCTGTTCACGCCAACGTGGTTCATTGAAGGCATGGCATATTCGCTGAGCGAAGACCCTCGCAGGCCGTTACCAGAGCCGCTTGAAGGTTGGCGCAGCAGGTTCGAGTCTTGGTATCCGAATGTGAAGAAGCAAGATTTTTGGGCGATTGCCCGCACCCTCTGACGCCCGGACCTTCCACCGAGAGGCCGCTACCGGTGCACATCGTTGCGCTGCCCTCTCGTTTCGACCTCTCACGTCGATTTCATCGGCCGCGTCGGGCCCGAAGCGGACAGGCGATGACCATCGCTGTTCAAACTGTTAAGGGCTATGTCGCTGCCTCCTGAGCCGCGCGACGAGCGCATGAACAGTCAAGAACGGCAAGTACACGCCCCAAAATGCCCAACCACTTCGCAGAACACGTTCGGCAGTGGTGAGTTGAATGCGTCCCGCGTTAACTGCACTCCAATCGATTTGATGGAGGTAGAAGTACAAGACAAGGGCAAAGTGCGTGATCCCCAGCAAGTAACTCCAGCCAATCCTGTACACGATCGATTCGACGCGAGGTCCCGAGGCATAGGCGAAGGCGAGGCAGCACAACGCTGAGACCACGATCTGAGTTCCAAGAATGAGCGGCCACCATCCTTTGAAATCGACGCTTTGGTGATACCCAAAGACGGTCTCGGCGACGGCGAAGGTCGCGAGCACAAGCATGGGTACAGCGAAGTTCTGCTTTCTCATCGAGTACCGTGTAGGGCTCGGTGGTGCGGTGCGAATGACCGGTTGTGGCCGAATGTAGCCGAAACTCAAGCAGCCGCACGGGGCCCCAAGCCGTCCTTCGTAGCGGAGACGCCGAACGGGGCTTGCTGTAGATTAAGACACCCGGCACAGTCACACGTTTACGTACCGAAGAGAAAATCAGATGCCAAAAGCCTACTGGATAAGCGCGTATCGCGCGGTCAACGATTCCGACAAACTTGCCGCGTATGCGAAGCTGGCCGGCCCGGCACTCACTGCCAACGGTGCACGCTTCCTGGCGCGTGGCGAACCGTCCAAGGTCTACGAACTCGGCCTGATGCAACGCACTGTACTGATTGAGTTTGACAGTGTTGAACAAGCGGTTGCCGCGCACGACAGTCCGGCATACCAGGCAGCACTGGCTGCGCTGGGCGACGGAGCCGACCGCGAGATTCGCATCATCGAAGGTGTTTGAGCATGGCTGCGGGACGCGCCCTCTCCCTTCTTCAATTACTCGCAGACAAGTTCGCGCCAGTGCGCGATTGATTGGAAGACAGGAAAGGAAGACGCGCAGTAGGGGCCCCAGAACGAAGGCCTGCTCCTGGCCGAATGCTGCCGCACCCAGGGAAGGCCAGCCGCAAGCCTCACCGTGCGGTGCCGCAGGGGGCTGACCGGGCGGGCGGCTCCAAGGGGAAAGGGGCGCTGCGCCGCAGAAAAAGCCGTCCCGTCAAGGCGGGGCAGCGGGTCAGCTGGTGAGCGGTGTCGCCGGTCCCATGGCGACAGGCATGGCGCCAGTTTGGCGAAGTCCGCCTGCCCGGCATCACAAAAGGCGAGTCGCCGCTCTCAGTGATTGGCAGGGAAGGAGAATTCTTGGTTCTTGGCCTGCCCGGAGGGACTCGAACCCCCGACCTGCTGCTTAGAAGGCAGCTGCTCTATCCAGTTGAGCTACGGGCAGATCCCGGTCCGGAGGCCGGCGAAGACGATGCAAGAAGAAAGAATGCCGCTGGCATTCGTGGTCGGGGCGACACGATTCGAACGTGCGACCCTCTGCTCCCAAAGCAGATGCGCTACCAGGCTGCGCCACACCCCGACGAAGCCGCGATTCTATCGCCTCTGGTACTGGGTCTTGCCGAACAGGACTTCGCGCTCCTTGGCGCCGGTGATGGGCTGGCGCAGGTCGGCCAGCACTTTCACGCCGCGCTGCACCGCCGGGCGCGCGGCGATGCCGTCGAACCAGGCCTTCAGGTGCGGGAAGTCGCTGAGCACGATGCCCTGGTTCTCCCAGCTGCGCAGCCAGGGGAAGATCGCGATGTCGGCGATCGAGTACGCATCGCCGGCGATGAAGCGGTGCTTGCCGAGCTGCCGCTCGATCACGCCGTACAGCCGCCGCGCCTCGTTGGTGTAGCGCTCGATGGCGTAGGGGAGCTTCTCGGGCGCGTACAGGCGGAAGTGGTGCGCCTGGCCCAGCATCGGGCCGACGCCGCCCATCTGGAACATGAGCCACTGCAGCACGTCGTAGCGCGCGCGGTCGCCTGCGGGCAGCAGCTTGCCGGTTTTGCCGGCCAGGTAGACCAGGATGGCGCCCGACTCGAACAGCGAGATCGGCCGGCCGTCCGGCCCCTCGGGGTCGGTGATCGCCGGGATCTTGTTGTTGGGGCTGATGGCCAGGAAGTCCGGCGCGAACTGGTCGCCCTTGCCGATGTTGACCGGGTGCGCGCGATAGGGCAGGCCGGTTTCCTCCAGCATGATGTGGACCTTGTGGCCGTTGGGCGTGGGCCAGGAATGGACGTCGATGGGGGCTTGGGACATGGACGGAAGTTTCCGGAAAGTCAGAGGGTCGTTCACGGGCCGGCCAGCATATACCGGTGCGAGAAAACCTGCCGGCCGCGGCCGTCATGCAATTGCCACGCCGCCGACACGTTCGCTTCATCCATGCCGCCGAGACTGCGTCGTGACCGCTCGACGAAGAAGGTATGAAGCCATGAAGGAATTGCCGACGCCGACCCTCGCGCTCTCGCTGCTGGGGACGGCCCCGACGCCCTGGCCTGCGGCGGCCAGGCCACCCGCCAGGCCCGCTGCGGCCGAACCTCCCCCCGGTCTGGCCGTGCGCTGGGCGCGCCACCAGGACGAGGTGCGCGCGGCGCAGCGCCTGCGCCATGCGGTGTTCGCCGGCGAGATGGGCGCACGCCTGAGCACGCCGCTGCCGGGCCACGACATCGACCTGTTCGACGATTTCTGCGAGCACCTGCTGGTGTGCCACGAGGCCAGCGGCCAGGTGGTGGGCACCTACCGGGTGCTCACGCCCACCCAGGCGCGCCGCGTCGGCGGCTTCTACAGCGACACCGAGTTCGATCTCACCCGCCTGCGGGGCCTGCGCTCGCGCATGGTCGAGCTGGGCCGCAGCTGCGTGCATCCGCAGCACCGGCAGGGCGGGGTGATCGTCGCGCTGTGGGCGGCGCTGGCCGCGTTCATGCACGACAACCGGCTGGACACCATGATCGGCTGCGCCAGCATCCCGATGGGCTGCCATGGCGCGGCCAGCGGCGATGCGGCCGCCAGCATCTGGCGCCAGGTCGCGGCCACGCACCTGGCGCCGATCGAGTACCGGGTGCAGCCGCGCCTGCCGCTGCCCGTGGAGCGGCTGGACGACTCGCTCGACGTCGAGCCGCCGGCGCTGGTGCGCGGCTACCTGCGCCTGGGCGCCAGGGTGCTCGGCCCGCCGGCCTGGGACCCGGACTTCAACACCGCGGACCTGCCGATGCTGCTGCGCATCGGCGACCTGCCCGCGCGCTACCGCCGCCAGTTCGCATCCGCCTAGCGCAGAAGGGGAAGATGTCTGTCACGCAACTGTCATGAAGCGTGACCACACTTGCACGGGACTGTCATGTTTGTTTCAGAATCCCCCGTCATGCCTCCTGCCGCCGTCGAACCGATCCCGGTGGTTGCGACGCCAGCGTTGGCCACGCTGCTCGATCGCGACCACAGCATTCTTTCCTTCAACGAGCGGGTGCTGAACTGGGCCGAGCGGCCCGAGGTGCCGCTGCTCGAGCGGCTGCGCTACCTGTGCATCGTCTCGTCCAATCTCGACGAGTTCTTCGAGGTGCGTGCCGCGCCGCACCTGCAGGCGCACGGCGCCGGTGACCAGAAGGGCAGTTACACGGTGGCCTCCTTCGAGGCGCTGGCCGACGCCGCGCATGCGCTGGTGGTGCGCCAGTACGCGCTGTACAACGACGAGCTGATGCCCACCTTTGCCAGGCACGGCATCCACATCATCTCGCACGGCGAGCGCAATGCGGCGCAGCGCAAGTGGGTGCAGGAGTACTTCGATCGCGAAGTACGGCCGCTGCTGATTCCGGTCGGCCTCGATCCGGCGCACCCCTTTCCGCAGGTGGCCAACAAGTCGCTCAACTTCATCGTGCGCCTGGGTGGCAAGGACGCCTTCGGGCGCGAGAACCCGATCGCCATCCTGAAGGTGCCGCGCGTGCTGCCGCGGCTGATCCGCATGCCGGCCAAGGTCTCGGGCGGAAAGATCCTGTTCGTGGCGCTGTCCAGCATCGTGCGCGCGCACCTGGCGACCATGTTCGCGGGGCGCGAGGTGGGGGACTTCTCGCAGTTCCGCGTCACCCGCCACTCCGACCTGGCGGTGGACGAGGAAGACGTGAAGAACCTGCGCACCGCGCTGCGCCAGGGCCTGCAGCATCGCCACTACGGTCAGGCGGTGCGCCTGGAGGTGTCGGCCAGCTGCGCCGACTCGCTGGCCAGCTTCCTGCTTGCGCAGTTCAACCTGCCCGAGCGGGCGCTGTACCGCGTGCACGGGCCGGTGAACCTGGCGCGGCTCACGCAGTTCATCGACCTGATCGACGAGCCGCAGTTCAAGGACCTGCGCTTTGCGCCGTACCAGGCTTCCTATCCGGTCACGCTGTCGCCGGGCCAGTCCTTCTTCGACCGGCTGCAGCGCGGCGACGCGCTGATCCACCAGCCCTTCGAGAGCTTCGAGGGCGTGCTCGCCTTCCTGCGCGAAGCGGTGCACGACCCGCAGGTGCTGGCCATCAAGCAGACCATCTACCGCACCGGCGCCGACTCCGAGCTGATGGAGCTGCTGCGCGAGGCGGTGCGCCAGGGCAAGGAAGTGACCGTCGTGGTGGAGCTCAAGGCCCGCTTCGACGAAGAGGCCAACATCAACTGGGCCGAGATGCTGGAGTCGATCGGCGCCCAGGTGGTCTATGGCGTGGTCGGGCTCAAGACGCACGCCAAGATGCTGCTGGTGACGCGGCGCGAGGGCAAGCACCTGCGCCACTACGGCCATCTGTCGACCGGCAACTACAACCCGCGCACGGCCAGGCTGTACACCGACATCAGCCACCTGACGGCAGACCCGAAGCTCACCGCCGACATGGAAGCGGTGTTCGTGCACCTGGCCAGCCAGAGCCGGCTGCCCAGGCTCAACCACCTGTGGCTGGCGCCCTTCGACCTGCACAAGAACCTGATCGCCCGCATCGACGCGCTGGGTGCCGCCGCCGCACGCGGCGAGCCCACGCGCATCGTCGCCAAGATGAACGCGCTGACCGACGAGGCGCTGATCGCCGCGCTGATGAAGGCGGGACAGAAGGGCGTGCACATCGACCTGATCGTGCGCGGCGCCTGCACGTTGCCCGCGCAGGTGCCGGGGCTGAGCGAGAACATCCGGGTGCGCTCGGTGATCGGGCGCTTTCTGGAGCACTCGCGCGTGTTCTATTTCCGCAGCGGGGAGGACGAGAGCCTGTACCTGTCGAGCGCCGACTGGATGAACCGCAACATGATGCGCCGCATCGAGTTGGCCTGGCCGGTGACCGATCCGGTGCTGCGCCAGCGCCTCATCGACGAGTGCCTGGTCGCCTACCTGCACGACGGCCGCGACGCCTGGGACCTGGGCGCCGACGGCGTCTATCGCCGCGTGGACCGCGACACGCATCCCGGCGAGGCAGGCGCCTCGCGCGTCATCGAGGCCCATGGCGCGCAGTCCGCATTGATGGGCCGCTATGCGTCGCGGGGTCGCAGCCGCGCGGCGCCGCGCGATTGAACATGCCCGAGGTCGCAACGATGGATCTGATTTTCTGGCGTCATGCCGAAGCCGAGGACTGGACGGAGGGCTGCGACGACCTGCAGCGCTCGCTGACCTCGCGCGGCGAGAAGCAGGCCAAGCGCATGGCCGCCTGGCTCGACCGCCAACTGCCCGACGGCACACGCATCGTGTGCAGCCCGGCGCGGCGCTGCGAGCAGACGGTGCTGGCGCTGGGCCGCAAGTACAAGCTGCGCAACGAACTGGCGCCCGACACCACGGCTGACGCGCTGCTGTCGGCGGCCGGATGGCCCAACGGGAAGTCGGTCGTGCTGGTGGTCGGGCATCAGCCTGCGCTGGGACAGGCGATCGCGCTGCTGCTGGGCCTGAAGCAGGACAGCTGTGCGGTGCGCAAGGGCGCTGTGTGGTGGCTGCGCACCCGCGAGCGCGACGGCGAGGTGCAGACGGTGATGGTCACCGTGCAGTCGCCGGAGTTGCTTTGACCACCCCCAGCCTCGCCCACTGCGTGTGGCTCTGCACCCCCTCAAAGGGGGCGCACCCAGCGGCCCGGCGAAGCCGGTGCCGCGGGTGCCTGCGAATGGGCCTGGCTGCGCCGGCCATGGGGTGATTTTCTTACTGCGCGCCGGCGATCGGCAGCGTGCGACTGCCGAGCACGGTGTTCGGCGCGGTGCCGGCGAAGAAGCGCTGGTCGCCGCGCGAGCCGTCATCCACGTTCTGGTCGGGCGCATGCGCGGTGCGCACGGCTTCGGCGGCCACGTCGGCGCGCGAACGCTCCGAAGTCACCGGCTGCACGCCGGCGTAGGCGGCTTCGCCGTACAGGTCGGGGCCGTG
>Ga0160467_100102_pt1 | contig 124101 bp, 117 predicted proteins | sample HID1972I_E11MG_FD_108221 | JGI IMG/M metagenome (GOLD analysis project Ga0160467, IMG submission 108221) | Enriched pill bug-associated microbial communities from UW Madison campus, WI, USA - HID1972I_E11 MG | ecosystem: Host-associated > Arthropoda: Insects > Digestive system > Unclassified ... | reverse complement strand
TTGAAGTATACATTGGAAAATATTATGTCAATAAATCATAAAAAACTTAAGGAATTGTATCCGCAGAATTATAAACAAAACTTCTGTTAAACAACATGTAGTTCGTAGGGCGGATACCTTGATTTTCGACATCTACAGGTTTAAAGTTCTTGTAAAGGGTAGTTTTGCGGTCTACAGCCAACTTCAATATGTAAATTTCATTTCAGCATAATCCAACTCTACAGGCAATTGCGAAGAGTGCCCTTGAAGTGATTTACTGGTAAGAATGATGTCCTTAAAAATATCGTTTTTACGTTCTTTAAGTTCGTCAATTGAGAGGTTTGTGCCAAATGCAGAAAGCTGTTCAGACTTCACTGGTACTAAGTGATATCTATATGTTTTAAAAGGAATTCTTTTTCGCATAATAAGATTGAGGTTTATGATTTTGTTAATTAATGGAATTAATCATTAGATGATAACGGGCAATTTGCTCCTAAGCTACCTGTTTTTGAAGGTATGGCCAAACTGCAGCTATTTCTTTGAAAGCAGAGGAGAGCTTGGGCTTATCTTTAATCCAAGTTCGATCTTCTGGTGCTAATATCGTTTTTTGGGCAAATACGTCAATCACAATGCATAATCTTCTATTTAGTTTGATCTGGAGTTGTTCCTCCAAATGGTCTTTTATAAGTCCGGTAATTAATTGACCTTGTTGATAGGTCAAGCGCTCCCGTTTTTCTTTTGAAAAGCTAAGCTTTATAAATCCCTCAAGTACATTACTTGCAGAATTATATAAAGCATAATCAGGTGATAGAGATACATCAACGCCATCCACATACAGATGGGTATATTGCTTTTTCAGTCCTTTTTTCGAATAATGAGTGTTATATAGAGCAAAAAATAAATGAGACTTGGATTTTAAAATAAGAAGTGATTCTATTGAGCAACGTTTATCGGAAAGTTTGAAACTGCTTTCGGGCTTCTTATCATTCTCTTTCGAAATATAATCATCGAATACAGCTACATTTCGATCTTGGTCTTGTAGATACTTATTAATAGCAGCTTTAGGTCCTGCGTATCTAGTGAATAACGGAGGATCAGAAAACTTTAATTTTTTTAAGAGTGATTCTTTTTTTTTGCTGTTGGAGGTTATATACTTACTTAGTGTTATTATAGAAATTGTTGGATTTTCTCTTACTATTGTCTTTTTCTCCATAATACTCTAAAAGATTAATATTCAAATAAATATAATACTATGTTTTTGAGTATTCATATATTTTTTTCCACATATGGAATATTTTGCTTAGTATTTTAGCAATTGTTGTAGGGGTTGTTATAGCAACGAAAATATATTTGAGCATCTATATTCTCTTAATTAATCATCTGCACCAATTTCGGCCATAAACCAGACACGGGTTCGCTTCGCCAAAGTAGTATTAAAAAAATGGGTATCCACCTGTGGCGGAGCCTCCGCATTTTTTGAATCTCCACTTTGCCCTTTGTCTGGTTTACAGCCGCTGAGAGCGCCATAATTAATTTAAATCTAAGATTATGGAAAAGCTATCAAATCAAATCTCATTATTCCAGGTTGCTGAAATCACAGTAAGTTATCAGCCTAAGTTTAAAGCTTCGGAAAGACCAACCGTATCAAGTTCAAAAGACGTTTACAACTACTTCTTTCATAACTGGGATAATACCCGCATTGAAATGATTGAGCAGTTTAAGATCATGTTGTTAAATCGTGCAAATAAAATCCTGGGAATCTTCACCGTCTCTACCGGAGGAGTTGCCGGTACCGTTGCAGATCCTAAAGTAATATTTGCAACAGCTTTGAAAGGAAATGCAAGCTCAATTATTTTAGCTCATAATCATCCATCAGGAAATTTAAAACCGAGTGAGGCAGACAGGCAACTAACTAATAAGCTGACTCAGGCAGGAAAGTTATTGGATATCTCAGTGTTAGATCATTTGATAATTACAGCAGAAGAATATTTCTCATTCGCTGATGAGGGACTGATATAGTCCCTCATTACCAGCAGATTCTGTTATAGCTTTTTAAAATCGGTAACAGATTTTTAGATTGTTGCCTATCTTATCACAGAATAGCCCCGTCGACTACAATTTCAGAGCCTTGCAGATAGGACTCAATACCCTCTAAAGAAAAAATCAAGAAAAATTTGGGAAACCAAATAGTTGCGCATATGTTTGCAACCAAATAATTGCACAATGAACACGAGGAGAGATATCTTTCAGGCAATAGCCGACCCAACAAGACGCACGATTATAACGCTTATTGCTATTCAAGCAATGACACCAAACGCAATCGCTGAACACTTTGACACAACACGCCAGGCCGTATCAAAACACTTACGGATTCTGACAGAATGCGAATTGATCACACAAAAGCAAGAAGGTCGAGAAATCTACTACCAACTTGAAGTAAACAAAATGAAAGAAATTGACAAATGGCTGAACCAATTCAGGAAGATTTGGGAGGCCCGTTTCAATCAACTTGACGAGGTACTATCAACTATTAAAAACAAGAAAAAATGAAAAGCATCTTAGATTTTGACTTCACAGTCAACAAAGAGAAAAACACGGTAAACGTAAAACGTGAATTTAATGCAGACCTCGAACTAGCTTGGGAAGCGTGGACAAATCCCGAAATTCTTGACCAATGGTGGGCTCCCAAGCCATATAAAAACAAAACAAAGTCAATGGATTTTCGCGAGGGCGGAATGTGGCTTTATTCAATGACCAGTCCGAAAGACGAAACACATTGGTGCAAAGCTGAATACGGGAAAATTGAACATCAAAAAAGCTATTCATATATTGATAATTTTTGTGATGAAAACGGGAATGTAAATGAAAAATTTCCTAATTCATTTTGGACAAATGTTTTTAGCGAAAACCTGCAAACAACGACGGTAAACATTATTATTCAATACGAAAGCTTGGAAGCCCTGGAAAAAGTAATTGAAGTCGGATTTAAAGAAGGGTTTACTATGGCTATGCAAAATCTTGAACAATACATTGAAGCAAAAGTCAAACTTCGCAAACAGAATAAAACAAGCAATAAAGCACGTGTATCCAGCTATTTGAATTTCGACGGTAAAACCGAAGAGGCATTTTTGTTTTATAGGGAAGTTTTCAAAACTGAATTTATTGGTGAAGGTATCCAACGTTTTAGCGATATTCCTGCAAGTTCAGAACACCCTCCTATTGCTGAAGAAATCAAGAAAATGGTATTGCACGTTGAGCTGCCAATATTAGGCGGTCATATTTTAATGGGCACAGACGCACCAAAAGAAATGGGATTTACACTAACTAAGGGAAGCAACATGCATATCTGCATGGAACCCGAAACAAGAGAAGAAGCAGACCGGCTTTTTAACGAACTCTCAGCGGGGGGAAATGTGACGATGCCTATGGCAGATATGTTTTTCGGCGCATACTTCGGGGAATTTTCCGACAAATACGGAATTAACTGGATGATAAATTTTCAAAATAAATAATAGCGAAAAGAGCAAACATATTTTACTGGGTTTTCACCGGGTCAGAACGGTTATCGCCCGGGCGGAAACTGTATACCTCACAAATACAAAACCTGGAAGAATGGATCTGTTTAATCATTCGATATATGGAAAGAGAAATTTGCTGCCCAAAGACGGAACAGTAAATTATTATGGCAAGTTGTTGCCAGCTCAAGACGCTGATTATTATCTCGAAGCGCTTCTTAATACTATTGCATGGCAAAACGACGAAGCTGTGATTTTTGGCAAAAGGATTGTTACTAAACGTAAAGTTGCCTGGTACGGCGAGAAACCCTTTGAATATACGTACTCGAATACCACAAAGCTTGCCTTGACATGGACACCGGAGCTGCTAGAACTAAAGAACATTGTGGAACAGACATCAGGAGAAACATTCAATTCCTGTCTTTTGAATCTTTATCATAACGGCAGTGAAGATATGGCCTGGCATAGCGACGCTGAAAAGGATTTAAAGCAAAACGGAGCTATTGGCTCTATGAGTTTTGGAGCGGAGCGTAAATTCATGTTCAAGCATAAACAAACTAAAGAAACTACTGGTCTTAAACTGGAACATGGCAGCCTTTTAGTAATGAAAGATTCCACTCAAACACATTGGCTGCATCGCTTACCTCCGACAACAACGATTATCACGCCTCGTGTAAACCTGACATTGAGAACTATTATTGGGTATTAAGTTGCCTTTTTAGATGCACAGACCATTGATATGCTGTATCAAAACGCACAACTTTATTAACAAGCAGTTTTTTAAACCAAATCCTTGTCAAGAGTTTTCCATAATATCTGTCGCGGTTTTGTTGCTGAGTTGTTCGGCCAATCCGATAAGAAGTCCCTCCGTCCCACGAATATAGCAGAGCCGATACACGTCCTCATACTGCACTATTTCGCCGACAAGTTCTGCACCATGCTTGGTAAGTCTGGATACTAATTCGTCAATATTGCCCACGGTAAACATGAGACGTAGGTAGCCGAGTGAGTTTACAGGAGCAGCCCTGTGGTCTGATATGGTAATCGGGATTAGAAACCGTGAAAGTTCAAGCCGGCTGTGTCCGTCGGGGGTAACCATCATTGCAATCTCTACTGATTGATTTCCCAGTCCTGTTACCCGACCTGCCCATTCACCTTCAACCATGGCTCGTCCTTCAAGTTTTAATCCTATCTCCTGGAAAAAAGAAATGGCCTTGTCGAGGGATTCTACAACAATGCCCATATTGTGCATTAGAGGTAATTTACTTTGTGTCATAAGTTCTCTTTATTAGGCTTCATCTATGATTTCTATCCAGGCGTCTTCGTTTGTGCCTCACTATCTTTCGCTTGTTGGTTCATAATAAAACACTACTGAACCACCACTGAAGGTCTTAGTTTTTATGAGTTTAAGAATAGTCCTGTCGTGTAGATTTTCGAATAATGCCATACCGCCTCCTGCAATAACAGGGTAAACACAAAGCTGGAATTCGTCAATCAGATTAAGTTTCATGAGCTGTATAATTAAACTCCGGCTGCCAACTAAAATGTCTCTGCCAGGTTGTTGCTTGAGTTCTAAAACTTCTTCTTGAAGGGCTCGGCTTGCTAACGTTGCACTATCCCATTCTAAATTTTTCAATGTATGGGAAAAAACTATTTTCGGAATTTTGTCTATCGCCTTAGCAAAGTCATTCATTGATTGTTTATCTGAAGGATTCTCTAAAACAGTCCGCCAGAATTCCATAAGTTGATAGGTTATCCTACCGTATAGAATTGTATCTCCTTCGTTTAATAGTTCTGTATAATGTTGATGTATTTCTTCATCTGCAATACCTGCCGTATGGTCGCAAACCCCGTCAAGTGTCATATTGAATGCTGCAATTACTTTTCTCATATTTTAAGTCTATGTCGAAATTGGGGGGTCGTTTTTCAATTATAGCTAAGGTTATATCGTTACCTTCAGAAGTTCTGCGTCGATCTGGTAAGCTTGATGTCCATGAAGTGTTTCCAGTTTTTACCATCAGAAGTTTGCTCCCATATTCCAGAGAACTCATTTTCATTATTTTTGAATCCACCGCTAAACCTTAATGTCTCTCCAAGAAACGTCCAAAGCCCATTTTGGTAAGTAGCCGTCATAAAACCAGAGTTACCCTTGTTATCATAGTGTTGCATGGTATACGCATTTACCATTTTGTCAAAACCAATTATTTCAAAGGTGTTGTTCTTGTCGTCCCCAACAAAGACGTCTACTTTATGCAATAAGAAGTATTCTCCCGGCAACCATTCATAGGTGTCGGTACCCCAAACTTTTATTTCAGGGCTCGTCTCTGTTTGTAAAATCGTTCCTTCAGTTTTCCAGTGGCCGGCAAACTTATTCAATAGCTCGTATTCGTTTGCTCTATTTTTTATGCCTATCATAAGTGAAGTAAATTTGGTATCCAAATTTAGCTGTTGAGCACAACAGTTTCCGAGGTGGATAGCGACAATTTAAAGGGGCATTTAGTACGGTATCAGACTCGACTATTCTAGTTCTGGAATTAATTTCACCACCCACGACAAAGATACCGACGCCCGCCAATGCGTCAAGGCTATACAAGCGGGAATGTTGTTGTTTATTTTTGGCTTTTCCCGGCCTTGACACAGTGCCGGCTATGCGCTCTTTGGTGCCTACGCGGTGAAATGGATAGGATTGTTCAACAAAGTAGCAGACATTTTACTACCGAATGTTATCGATTGCTTCTCGTAACTTATCATGAGTCAATTTATGTGAATTTTGTCCACGAATATTTAACGTGAGTCAATTTTATATTTTTCGACCCACGTACATCTTGTTATGATTTGATATGCTCTGTTCTAATGACGATCCGTTCAGCACCTTCCTTCTTTAGGCTCCCTACATTAGTAAGAAGCAAGATTAGATCGTTATGAAAATAATAATTCTCCTTACCAATTTTATTCTTAGTAATCAAACCCGTTTCACAAAGTTGATCAAGGTATCTTCCAGCTGTCTTTCGACCTATTCCAAGATCATTTTTTATGAACTCTATTTTCGTATAGGGATGCTTGAACAGGCTATTGATCAAGTCCTGCGAATAAATCTTTGGTAGTTCGGACCTGATCTTTTGCTTATGCAATGCCATCAGTTTTTTGATCTCCCTAATGATATTTGTAGTTTGAAGGGCTGTTTCCTCCACAGCATCAAGCATGTAAAGAATCCAGGGCTCCCAATTATTGGATTCCCTTGTTTCTTGCAATAAGCGATAATAGGTGGCTTTATTCTGGTTAATATATCTACTCAAGTAAAGAATGGGGAGTTTAAGTAAATTTTCCTTGACCAAATAAAGGATATTGATAATACGTCCTGTACGCCCATTTCCATCATAGAACGGGTGTATGCTTTCAAATTGATGGTGAATAATCGCCATTTTAACAACTGGGTCAAGATCGGTCAAGTCTCCGTCATTGATGAAGTGTTCAAGATTTCCCATAAGTCTGATAATTTCATCAAACTCTTGCGGAGGAGTGTAAACAGTTTCCCCCGTCTGGTCATTTTTTAAAGCTGTTCCTGGCACTTTTCGAAAACCGGCATCATTCTCTTCTAGCAATGCCTGCAGACGAAGGATATTATTAACTGTAATAAGACCGCTGTCCTTTACCTGTGTAAAGCCTTCAAGTAGCGCATGGGCGTAACTGTAAACTTCTTTTGCTGCATGACTGGTAAATTGGCGAGTGACACTATCACTGGTATAAAGTTCATCATGAGTGGTAACAATGTTTTCAATGGCGGAACTGTCTTTTGCTTCCTGTAAGGCAAGCGTATTTAGGATGATTCTTTCATTTGGAATACTCTCTGCTACACCATTTAATGCTGCCAGGGCCGCACGCACAGCATTCAATCTTTTAAGAACGGCCCGCGTTTCAACATCTTGTGGCAACGGGAGTGTTGGTATCTTATTCAGTTTATCCATTAAGATCTATTAAATCGAATATGGGCTAATTTACATATTTTTTGACCACATACCTTATGACGTGGCCCAATATTTAAAAAGATGGCCCACGTTAAATATAAAATATTAGTCGAGTCCTTTCTCTACCTCAGAATAAGGTCTCAGCCTCATGAACTGTTAAGCCACCCCTTACTGAAGAAGAGAAAGTTGTCAACTGGTCGTGGAATAAATCGGACTGACGAAGGAAGGAGAATTTATGCCGTCGAAAGCCGGTTTACTGCTTTCTCTTCGCAGGTTAACTTTGCTGCAGCAGATCATATGCTGTAAATTAAAATAGGACAACCAGATTTGGCTGTCCCATCCACATTAAATAAACCACCTCAAAATTCGCCAGAAAGCTTCTTCTTCAATTGCCTCATATCATCACTCACTTTAATGTCTAAAATCTTCGCATAGTGCTGCGTAGTTTTAAGGTTCGTATGTCCCAGCATCTTCGAAACAGTTTCAATGGGCACACCATTGCTTAAAGTAACCGTGGTGGCAAAGGTATGCCGGGCAATATGGAAGGTCAGCGTTTTAGAGATACCGCAAACGTCCGCAATCTCTTTCAGGTAGGCATTCATTTTCTGATTGCTCAGCACCGGAAGCAGCGTACCCTCACTGTCGCATTGCGGATGCTCTTTGTATTTGTCGAGAATTTCAAGGGCACTGCTTAGAAGAGGAATTCTTGAAGAGGTGTCTGTCTTTTTCCGGGTAGTGAAGATCCAGGCTTCGCCGTCCACCTCTATTCCTATTTCCGAGCGCTTTAACTTTTTAATATCCGCGTAGGCCAAACCTGTATAGCAGCAGAAAAGAAAAATGTCGCGCACCTGGGCCAGACGCTCCATGCTGATTTTCTTTTTGTGCATGGTGTCCAGTTCTTCTTTTGTAAGATAAACACGTTCTCCTGCCCTTGCCGTCGATTTGTAATTGCTGAAAGGATTAGCTGTCAACCAGCCGTGAGCCAGAGAACTGTTTACAATCTTCTTCAGGTTCTTGATGTACTTCACAGCAGATACGCCGCTAATCTTACACTGACTTTTCAGATAAAACTCAAAGTCGGTAATAAAAGCATGATTAAGCTTGTCGAGGGGAACATCGGTGGCTTTATACTTCCATGTGAGGAAGGCGGTCAAATGCTTCACGGTGGTGCGATAGCCTTTTAGCGTGTTGGGCTCAAAACCGTTCCCAAGAAGAGCCTCCACATTTTTGTTGTGCTCCCGAAAAATATCAAGCAGCATTTTTGATTTAGGCTTTTTTCCGGTGAGCAGGTCGCGTAAACTTTCAGCTGTAATTTCTTTTCCGGTTTCAAGCAGCAGGTGCTGTGCGATATTCAATTTCGACTGCACACTGTCGAGGTAGGCATTTAAGGCCCGAACGTCTTCCTTAGTACCATTGGCCCGGCCAGCATGAGAGTTCCAGCGGGAAGCCTCGCATTCGCGGCCCACAGAGACCTCTGTTCTCTTGCCATTTACAACAATTCTTAATGAAATTGGGATTGGGCCCTTCTGATTTGGGCTCCGCTTTTTTAAATAAAAAAGCACATTGAACGTGGTGAGCATAAAAAATAGCTTTTAAAAGGTGAAACAAAGTTACCTTTTGCAGCCCCGGCCTACAAGATGTTCAATGGGTGAACACGTTGATTATCAGAATCTTATAGCACTTCTGGTGAACACCTTTTTCCTGAAAAAAGTGTTCACCGGATTGTTCACCAGAATTATGCGAAATCATGCATATTTTGGTGATTTGATTCCAACAAAAAAGCCTGCAATCGGTTGATTTGCAGGCTTTTAATGTTTTTTGCTAGTGTTTCCAGTAGCCCGTAGGGGAATCGAACCCCTGTTTCTAGAATGAAAATCTAACGTCCTAACCCCTAGACGAACGGGCCATTAAAAAAAAGAAGTGTCTTTCAACTTCTTTTTTGGTAGCGGGGACCAGACTCGAACTGATGACCTTCGGGTTATGAGCCCGACGAGCTACCAACTGCTCCACCCCGCACTTTGGCAATCTTAGGTTTCAGGCTTTAAATGATATTTCCTTATTCCCTTAATTGGACTGCAAAGATATATTTCGTTTCTTTGTAGTCCAAATATATTTTAAAATAATTTTTCATGTCGCATAAAGCAGGATTTGTGAGTATTGTAGGCAAGCCAAATGCAGGTAAATCTACCTTGATGAATGCGCTTGTAGGCGAAAAAATGTCTATTATAACGCCAAAAGCGCAGACTACACGTCATCGTATTATTGGAATTGTCAACGAGGATGAATATCAGATTGTGTTTTCTGATACCCCGGGGGTAATTAAACCAAGATACGGATTGCAGGAAAGTATGATGGGCGCAGTGAATGATTCGCTGGTTGACGCCGATATTATTCTTCTTGTTACAGATATTAATGAGCGTTTCGACGAAAACGATATTATAGAAAAGCTTAAGAAAACTACATCACCAATTGCTGTAGTCATCAATAAAATTGATACTTCAACACAAGAGGAAGTTGAAGCTAAAATTGAGCATTGGAAAGAAACACTGAATCCGGAAGTTATTTTCGGAACTTCTGCGCTTCACGATTATAACGTGGATGCAGTAATGAGCTTTATCCTGGATAAACTGCCCGAACATCCTGCCTATTACGAAAAGGATGCTCTTACCGATAGGAATGAACGTTTCTTTGTTTCTGAAATCATCAGGGAGAAGGTTTTTAAGCTTTATCAGAAAGAAATTCCTTATAGCACTGAAATAATTATTACTGCGTTTAAAGAGGAAGAAAAAATTACGCGCATAAGTGCCGAAATAATTGTAGAACGGGATTCACAAAAAAATATCTTAATTGGCCCGGCTGGTGCAATGCTTAAAAAAGTAGGAACATATGCCCGGAAAGACATTGAAGAATTCTTACAAAGAAAGGTCTTCCTGGAAATGTTTGTTAAAGTAATACCTGATTGGCGAAACAGGAAAAACTACCTGAAAAGCTTCGGATACGAAGATTAAAATAATTACGATTTACGAATTAAGATTTACGATTTTTGTAACCGTGTCTTTATTGTGAATTGACCATACTTGATTTTGAATTATAATCGTAATTCGTAAATCAAAAATCAAAAATTGAATGAGTAATATAGTAGCTATAGTTGGACGGCCCAACGTTGGGAAATCCACTTTATATAACCGCCTCACAGAATCGCGTAAAGCAATTGTGGATGATATGAGCGGCGTTACACGCGATCGGCATTACGGCACGGCAGAATGGATAGGAAAGAACTTTACAGTGGTGGATACGGGCGGATATGTGGCCCATTCGGAAGATGTATTTGAAGCTGCCATTCGAGAACAGGTAATTATTGCTATTGAAGAAGCCACGGTTATCCTGTTTATGGTTGATGTAACCACAGGCCCAACAGATTTAGACGATAGCATTGCAGATCTTCTTCGCCGCAGTAAAAAACCCGTTTTAGTAGTGGCCAATAAGGTTGATAATAATAAATTACTGGACGATATACATCCTTTTTACAGCTTTGGATTAGGCGAAATATTTTCTATCTCTTCCATGACCGGTTCTGGCACCGGCGAACTTCTGGATGAGGTAGTTTCTCACTTTGAAGAAGAGCAACCCGATGAATCAGCTCTTCCTAAATATGCAATTGTTGGAAGGCCAAACGTAGGTAAATCGTCATTAATTAATGCGCTTATCGGTAAAGACAGAAACATTGTAACCCCTATTGCTGGTACAACCCGCGACTCCATTCACATTCATTACAACCAGTTTGGACATGAATTTATGCTGATTGATACTGCAGGTTTGCGTAAAAAAACCAAGGTAAAAGAAAATATAGAATTTTATTCGGTAATGCGTACCATTAAGGCATTAGAAGAAGCAGATGTAATTTTGCTGATGATAGATGCTGTTGAGGGTATGGAATCTCAGGATATTAATATCTTTCACCTGGCAGAAAAAAACAAAAAAGGTGCTGTTATTCTGGTAAATAAATGGGATTTAATTGAGAAAAATAATAAAACTACCGGTGTTTTTGAAGACGAAATAAAACAGCGCCTGGCACCTTTTTCTGATGTGCCTATCGTATTTACATCGGTAACAGAAAAGCAACGTATCTTTAAAGCGGTTGAAGCTGCTGCAAAGGTTTACGAGAACAAGCTTAAGAAAATCCCGACTTCAAAATTAAACGAAGTGTTATTGCCAATTATAGAGGCTTATCCTCCCCCTGCTTTAAAAGGAAAGTACGTAAAAATTAAATACATTACTCAAATAAGTGGCTCATCCCCAATGTTTGCGTTCTTCTGTAATTTACCGCAATACATTAAAGAGCCTTATAAACGCTTCCTGGAAAATAAATTAAGAGAACATTTTGATTTTAGCGGTGTTCCGATTCAAATATTTTTCAGACAGAAGTAGTAGATATTGCAAAAAATTAAGGTTGCTTCAACTCCTGAAGCGACCTTATTATTGCCTTATCGTTTATATTATGAACTTTATAATAAGCGTTCTCGTCAAAATAAAACTTTGCTAATAACGCTTTCATTTCCAAATTAACAGCTTTTCTGGCTATATCTATTGTCTTTAAAGGCATTTTAATTCCCTGTTTCATAGCAATAGAAACAATGCGTTGATATTGCTCATCACTCAAATTGAATTCGCTTTCCAGCTGAGTGAATGAAGCAGGATGATATCCATTCGTAATATCGTTGAAAAGGAACTGAATCAATATTCCTCTGGCCTTTAACGCATAATAAAACGCATTAAACGCCGATGTATCCACCGGAATATAAATATCTGGCATTATCCCGCCGCCGCCATACAACGTTCGTCCGGTAGAGGTTTTATAAGTATGGCTTTTATCAAATAAGCTATCTTTTAATGTTCCGTCGGCATTTAGTTCGTTATTTTGCAAGCGCTTAGATGCTTCTTCAAAATATTCTTCAGAACCCATCTTATACGACCGTTGTATAGAACGTCCTAAAGGCGTGTAATACCGGGCGATGGTTAAATTAAGTGCAGAACCATCGCCAAAATTAAACTGCTCCTGCACCAGGCCCTTTCCAAATGATCTGCGGCCAATAATGGTTCCCCGGCTTAAATCCTGAATGGCACCGGCAACTACCTCACTTGCAGATGCAGTTGTTTCATCAATCAAAATAACCAGTTTCCCTTTTTCAAACTTTCCAGCGTTTGTTGCAAAATAATCTGTTCTGGGTTCGTGCAATCCCTGGGTATAAACAATTAACTGTTTATCGGGCAAAAATTCATCTGCAAGTGCAGTAGCCGCACTTAAATATCCGCCACCATTATGACGTAAATCAAGTATCAGGCTTTTCATATCTTTTTGCAGAAGTCGGGTTATCTCGATGGCAAAATCATCATCGGTACGCGCTCCAAACTTACTAATCTTTATATAACCTATTGACGGCGCAATCATATAAGCAATATCAATACTGCTTATTGTTATTTTATCCCGCTTAACAACAACACGTTTAGCAGACAGCGTGTTACTTTCTTTTATAAGAAGCTCTACAGAAGTACCGGTTCGCCCTTTAATAAGGGATATTATCTTTTGTGGCGACGTATTGTTTCCTGCTATCTTCTCATCATTTATTGCCAGCACTTTATCTCCGGCTTTAATTCCAGCCTTTGCAGCCGGCCCGTTTTTAACAGATGTGATTAGCATGGTATCATTAAGAACCAGATACTCCACTCCTATTCCGGTGTAATTTCCTTCCAGGTCTTGCGATTGATTTCGTGCTTTTACAGGCGGCAGATAGGAAGAATGAGGATCCAGATGTGATAAAATCTGATTAATAGCTAAATTCTGAAGTGTATCAGCCTTTACAGAATCGACATAGTTTTCTGTAATAATTTTCAGAACCTGATCTATCTTCTCAGTCTTTTCTCCTGAAAGAAAACTGCCGCTTTTAGTGTTACTATTTTCACGGCCAAATTTAGGGCCCACGATCATACCAAGTGCCAGAATTCCGGCATAACAGGCAGATATAATTAAATTACTTTTAGTGGATGATTGCATGCGATAAGAGCGGCCTAAAAATAGCAAACGATGCCGAGATTATCAGATACTTTTTTGTCACAAAAAAGCTTTTTTTGAGGTGGCTTTCTGAATATATTCCGACCTTTACAGGCATGAACAGAACTACCGAACAAGACTCTTTATACTCCGATCTCGAAAATAAATCGGTTACTGAACTCTTGCAGGAAATTAATCAGGAAGATAAAACAGTTCCTTTAGCTGTCGAAAAAGCTATTCCTCATATCGAAGCGCTGGTTAATGTAGTTGTGTCAAAAATGAGGCAAGGAGGAAGGCTGTTTTATATAGGAGCCGGTACCAGCGGCCGCCTTGGTGTTGTTGATGCGTCAGAATGTCCTCCTACTTTCGGCGTACCGCATGATTGGGTAATTGGAATTATTGCTGGCGGCGATTCTGCCATACGCAAAGCGGTGGAATTCGCTGAAGATGATACACAACAGGCATGGAAAGATTTACTGAATTACTCCGTTACAGATAGAGATGTAGTAATTGGAATTGCAGCATCGGGCACCACTCCTTACGTTATTGGCGGATTAAAGCGAGCAAATGCTGCCGGTATAACAACTGGTTGTATTGTTTGCAATACAGGAAGCCCGCTTGCAGAAGTATCGCAATACTCAATTGAAGTAGTTGTTGGCCCTGAATTTGTAACCGGCTCTACCCGAATGAAATCTGGTACGGCGCAAAAACTGGTACTTAATATGATTAGCACTACCGTTATGATTCAATTAGGCCGGATTAAAGGAAATAAAATGTTCGACATGCAGTTAAGTAATAATAAACTTTTTCAGCGTGCCGTAAATATGATAATAGAAGCAACGGGACTCGACGAAAAATCGGCACAAAAACTGCTTGAAAAACATGGTAACGTAAGGAAAGCAGTGGAAAATGTAAACATGAAATGATGTGAAAATGGGGAGAGGATATGAGGATTCTGCCTTAATAATATAAACGATTTCTGCATAAAACTCATACTTGCAGACATTTGTGCATTATCTCTTATTGTACGTTTTTTATATATTTTAAACACTATGCAGTATTTGCACATTTCCAAATCTGCATATCTACATATTAAAAGATGCATGAAATAGAACCTTTTTATCGTTGGCACGATGATTATATAGCGGCAGAAGACGAACGCTCGCCGTTTTATGAAATGGAATATAGTGAGTTTGAATATGATAAAAAGATTTACAACTATTACATTCATCCTCAATGGGATTCCTTTGGTTCCCAAACATTGTATATCAAGATACTCTTTGCAGATTATGATAAACAATACGCTATTATAGAATTCATTGGCGAATGGAACGACGCTATTTATAATGACATCATGCTCTTAAAAAGAGAAGTTTTGGAATTAATGGTGAATGAAGGAATAAATAAATTCATTTTGATTGGAGAAAACGTGCTTAACTTCCATGCTTCTGATGATTTATATTATGAAGAATGGTTTCAGGATGTGGACGATGGATGGATAGCCGGAATCAACTTTAATGAGCATGTAATTAGCGAGTTTAAAAATCATAATATCGACTATTATATAAATTTTGGCGGAGAACTTGACCAACTACCGTGGCGCACTCTTAAACCTATACAATTTTTCAAAAAGGTAGAGGAGCAACTGACCAAGCGTTTGAGCTAGTTCAAAACCCAGCCTAAACTTCACTGCCTTAATTATTTGCTTTCCAGTAAAATTTCATGCACTTTTGCAAAGCTTATTCAGAAAGACGGAGGGATTAGACCCGACGAAGTCTTAGCAACCTGTGCTTACAAGGTGCTAAATTCTAACTGATTCCATACTTAGGATGAAGGAAGATAAGTGAATTCAGAAAGAACACCGAATTTCGAAGATAAGCTGTAAAGAGATATGAGATACTAGATATGAGATATGAGACCTGTATGCGTCTTATCGTTCTCATATCTCGCATCTCGCATCTCATATCTAAATAATACATGAGCATTAGAGAAGAATTAAAGAAACGTATTTTAGTTATAGATGGAGCCATGGGTACAATGATCCAACGCTATCAATTAACAGAAGAAGATTTTCGTGGCGAGCGTTTCAAAGATCACCCTTGCGATTTACGCGGAAATAACGACTTGTTAAATATTACTCGCCCTGATATAATTAAAGAGATTCATGCCGATTATTTGAATGCAGGCGCTGATATTATAGAAACAAATACTTTCAGTACACAGCGCATTTCTATGGCCGATTATCAGCTCGAAGATCTTTCGTATGAAATGAGTTTCGAAGGAGCTCGCATTGCGAAGGAAGTAGCTACGGAGTTTACGCTTAAAAATCCTGATAAACCGCGTTTCGTCGCCGGAGCCTTGGGCCCGACAACGAAAATGGCTTCCATGTCGCCGGATGTTAATGACCCGGGTTATCGTGCCGTTACATTCGACGAATTGGTTGATGCGTATTACGAGCAGGTAAAAGGCTTAATTGATGGTGGTGCCGATGTGCTTTTATTTGAAACGATAACTGATACACTAATTACTAAAGCAGCGCTATTTGCAGCGAAAAACTACGAAAATGAAATAGGCCGGAAGATTGAAATCATGATTTCGGGCACTATTACAGACGCCAGTGGCCGTACACTTTCAGGACAAACAGTTGAGGCGTTTTTAAATTCTTTATCGCACGCGAACCTGTTAAGCATTGGCTTTAATTGTGCTTTGGGTGCGAAGGATATGCGTCCGCATATTGAAGAATTATCTGAAAAAGCAGCTTGCTATATCTCAGCTTACCCGAATGCGGGTTTACCGAATGAGTTTGGCGCTTATGACGAGGTTCCGCATGAAACAGCTCATTTAGTTGAAGATTTCATTAAAAACGGATTCGTAAATATTGTCGGAGGATGCTGCGGAACAACTCCCGAGCATATAAAATGTATCGCCGAAAAGGCTGCGAAATACCCGCCGAGAATTCCTGTAGAACCAGAGCCTTTTTTGCGGTTAAGCGGCTTAGAACCTGTTACTTTAACTCCCGAAACTAATTTTGTAAATATCGGAGAACGTACCAACGTTACCGGTTCGCCGAAATTCTCCAAGCTTATTTTAGGCGGAGATTTCGACGCCGCTTTATCAGTCGCCCGCCAGCAGGTTGAAGGCGGCGCGCAAATCATCGATGTAAATATGGATGAGGGAATGCTTGATTCTGAAGCGGCGATGATTAAATTTCTGAACCTCATCGCATCAGAACCGGATATCTCAAAGCTCCCCATAATGGTCGATTCTTCAAAATGGAGCATTATAGAAGCTGGTTTAAAATGCTTGCAGGGAAAAGGAATCGTAAACTCCATCTCCTTAAAAGAAGGCGAAGAAAAGTTTAAAGAATACGCCCGCAAAATAAAACAGTACGGAGCTGCGGTAGTGGTAATGGCGTTTGATGAAAATGGTCAGGCGGATTCTTACGAACGCAGAATTGAAATTTGTAAAAAGTCGTACGATATTTTAGTTAACGAAGTTGATTTCCTTCCGCAAGACATTATTTTCGACCCGAATATTTTAACCGTTGCTACCGGATTAGAAGAGCACAATAATTACGCAGTTGATTTTATCAATGCGACGCGTTGGATAAAAGAAAACCTTCCTCTGGCTAAAGTAAGCGGCGGTGTCAGTAATATTTCCTTCTCCTTTAGGGGAAACAATACTGTTCGGGAGGCCATGCACTCAGCGTTTTTATACCACGCTATTAAAGCGGGTTTAGATATGGGAATTGTAAACGCCGGTATGCTGGAAGTTTATGAAGAGATTCCTAAAGACCTTTTAGAACTGGTAGAAGATGTTCTCCTGAACCGTCGTGATGACGCGACAGAACGCTTGGTTGAATTTGCCGATACGATAAAAACAAAAGGAAAAGTCATTGTTAAAGACGAAGAGTGGCGCAAAGGAACTGTCGAAGAACGCCTATCACATTCCCTTGTAAAAGGTATTATAGATTATCTGGATGATGACGTGGAAGAAGCTCGTCAGAAATATCCTAAACCGCTCGAAGTTATTGAAGGTCCGTTAATGGACGGGATGGGAATAGTCGGCGACTTGTTCGGACAGGGAAAGATGTTTTTACCGCAAGTAGTGAAATCTGCCCGTGTTATGAAAAAGGCTGTGGCTTATCTCTTGCCGTTTATTGAGCAGGAAAAACTGGACAATAAAGATAGCAACCAGCGCAAAAATGCCGGCAAAATCTTACTGGCCACAGTTAAAGGCGATGTGCACGATATCGGTAAAAATATTGTGGGCGTGGTATTGGCTTGTAATAATTTCGAGGTTATCGATTTGGGTGTAATGGTGCCTGCTCAAAGAATTATCGAAGAAGCTAAAAAACAGAACGTTGATATAATCGGACTAAGTGGATTAATTACGCCTTCTTTAGATGAAATGGTTCATTTCGCTAAAGAAATGGAGCGTCTGGAATTTAAGATTCCCTTGATTATTGGTGGTGCCACAACCTCTCGTATCCATGCGGCTGTTAAAGTTGCGCCGAATTATTCTGGCCCAACCGTTCACGTGCTTGATGCGTCGCGAAGCGTTACGGTTTGCAGTACTTTAATGAGCGATGATAACCGTGATGAATATATCAATCAAATTCGTGGCGAATACGATAAAGCCCGTGAGGCGCATTTAAACAAGCGTCCCGATAAGCGATACAAAACAATTGAAGAAGCTCGTGAGAATAAGTTTCAGTTAAATTTAACAGATTATACTCCGGCAAAACCGGCGTTTTTAGGAACAAAAGTTTTCACAGCTTTTCCTTTGGATGAATTGGTCCCTTACATCGACTGGACTCCTTTTTTCCATACCTGGGAATTACGCGGAAGTTATCCTCGTATTTTTGAAGATAAATTCGTGGGCGATGAAGCTAAAAAGCTTTTTGATGATGCGCAAGTATTGCTGCGAAAAATTATCGATGAAAAATTACTTCAGGCAAACGGCGTAATCGGCTTTTGGCCGGCAAACGCTGTCGGCGATGATATAGAGTTGAAGGTGGAAGGTTATGGGTTGAAGGTTGAAAGTGCCTCACAACTTACAACCCACAACCCACAACCTGAAAGTATCACACAACCTACAACCCAAAACGCAGAACCTGAAGGAACCCCACAACCCAAAACCCAAAACTCGCAACCCATAACAATCCACACCCTTCGTCAGCAAACAGAAAAAATGGAAGGCGAACCTTACTATGCGCTGTCTGATTTTGTAGCCTCAAAAGAAACAGGAATACAAGATTACTTTGGCGGATTTGCAGTTACTGCAGGCATTGGTTGCGATGAGTTGGTTGCCCATTACGAAAAGGATTTTGATGATTATAACAGTATTATGGTTAAGGCACTTGCCGATCGTCTGGCAGAAGCTTTCGCTGAAAGAATGCACGAATTAGTTAGAAAAAAATATTGGGGTTATGCTAATGACGAGAACTTATCTAATGAAGAGCTGATCAAAGAAAAGTATTCTGGCATTCGCCCGGCTCCGGGTTACCCTGCCTGTCCTGAACATACAGAAAAAGGAACCTTGTTCCAGATTTTAGATGTTGAAAATACCACAGGCCTTCACTTAACTGAAAACTATGCTATGTATCCAACCGCTGCTGTAAGTGGCTTCTATTTTGCACACCCCGATTCCAGATATTTTGGATTAGGAAAAATAACAAAAGACCAGGTAGAAGATTACGCAAGGCGGAAAAACATAAGCTTGGAAGAGGCGGAAAGATGGCTGAGCCCGAATTTGGCATATTAGGAAAGTATTGAGTATAAAGTACAGAGTAAAAAGACTGAATGCATAATTTTAAAGAATTAAAGGTTTGGCAAGCAGCGATAGAAATTTCGAAAGGAGTTTTTGCCGCGTCACGTTTATTTCCTTCAGAGGAAAAGTTTACCTTAACTTCTCAAATGATGAGATGTGCCATTTCCATTCCCTCAAATATCGCAGAAGGTTGCGGACGAAAATCAAATAAGGAGTTTTCTCAATATTTGAATATTAGTCTGGGTTCAGCGTTCGAACTGGAAACTCAACTTATATTAGCCAAAGAATTCAATTATTTAACAGAGACAAATTTCAATACTTTACAATTACAAATAATAGAAGTTCAACGTATGATTGGTGGCTTGCAAAGAAGTCTAAATACTTGATACTTCCTACTAAATACTAATGAAAATTACCGAACACATTAAAAACGCCCAGGGAAAAACACTTTTCTCGTTTGAATTACTTCCGCCGGTAAAAGGACAGGGAATACAAAATATATATAACGCTATAGACCCTTTGATGGAGTTTAAGCCACCGTTTATTGACGTTACGTATCATCGGGAGGATTTTATATATAAGCAGCACGAAAACGGTTTTTTGGAACAGGTTTCCTACCGTAAACGGCCGGGGACAGTAGCTATCTGCGCGGCTATTATAAACCGTTATAAAGTCGACGCCGTGCCGCATTTAATTTGTGGTGGTTTTACCAAAGAAGAAACTGAAAACGCGTTAATAGACCTTCAGTTTCTTGGAATAGATAATGTTTTAGTGTTAAGAGGCGACGCCCGTAAAGGCGATTCAGGCTTTGTTCCCACTCCTGGCGGACACGCTTACGCTACCGAATTGTTACAGCAGGTTATCGACCTGAATAAGGGAAAATATCTCCATGAACACAGTGACGCGCAAAAGTCAGATTTTTGTATCGGAGTGGCAGCTTATCCGGAAAAGCATTTCGAGTCGCCGAATTTAAAAACTGATTTTGATTACCTGAAGATGAAAATCGATATGGGAGCGGATTTTATAGTTACCCAGATGTTTTTCGATAATCAGAAGTATTTTGATTTCGTGAACCTTTGTCGTCAGAACGGAATTAACGTTCCGATTATTCCCGGATTAAAGCCTATAACTTCATCCAAGCAACTAATCGGCCTTCCTAAAATTTTCCATCTGGATATACCTGAAGATTTAACTAAAGCCATAACCAGTTGCAAATCGGAAAAAGATGTGAAAGAAGTTGGGATTGAGTTTATGATCGAACAATGCAAGGAACTGATGAAGTTCGGAGCTCCGGTATTGCATTTTTATACAATGAGTAATCCCGGACCGACAAGGAAGATTGCTGAAGCGATATTCTAAAAGAACGTTTATCCGGGAAGCTTTCCCGGATAAACTAAATCACAATACCTTTATTGTTCAGAGCCAATTGTAGGTCATCAGAAGATGTATAGTGAATACTGTCTATCCCCATCTTTATAGCAGCTTCAACATTTCGCAAATTATCATCGATAAACACTACTTCATCTGCTTTTAACTGGTATCGATTCAAAAGCAATTGAAAAAATTCCGGACTTGGCTTTCGCATTTTCTCTGTTCCGGATACTACAACCCCATCAAACCAATTCAGAAAATCATATTTCTTTTGTGCAATTGGGAACGTTTCAGCAGACCAATTAGTTAAAGCATAGATTTTATACTTTCCGCTGGCTTTTAATTCTTTAAAAATATTAACCGTACCTTCAATAGCACCGCCAAGCATCTCTTCCCAACGGCCATAAAATGCTCTTATATTCTCTTGCTGCTCAGGAAACTGATTTACCAGAAAAGTCGTCCCTTCTTCTAAGGAGCGACCACCATCCTGCTCTTCATTCCATGTTCCGGTACAAACTGTATCCAGGAAATGTTGCATTTCAACTTCATCGTTAAAAATATTCTTATAAAGATATTTTGGATCCCAGTCAATTAAAACTCCCCCTAAATCAAAAATTATAGCTTTTATCATTACTTATGAAAATTCTTTTAAAAATTCATTAGGTGTATATACCGGTAAAACCGGAATAGCCGATTTTATCAGCTTCTTATCTAATGAAATAAAATAATCAATTTTGTGATGCATAGCGGTGTAATACTGCAATGCATCTTCAATGTCTGTCATTTGAGAGTTGACGGCATTTATAGTTATTTCATGGGTGCAATCAATAATTCTTACATTTGCCAGCAAATTAATAATCAATATCTTAACGGTATCAATAGTATGAACCTTCTTTAAAAAATAAGAAATTATATGAATAATTGCAGGGGTGGTAAATGCCTTACATTCGCCAGAAATAACTTTTTCAAATATCCGTTCTGATGGCTCAAAACCGGTACGCTGGAGCAAAAAGCTGATACAGACATTGGCATCTAAAAATACTTTAAAAGCCATATTCAGATGCCTTTTCTTCGTAATATTGCTTAGTTAAGTCCACATCATTTCCGTAAGGCAAATCAACTTTAGGTAAGCTTTTTACGAGTTCAATCAGATTATTTTTTTTTACCGGCCTGTCTACTTTACTTCTAAAGTATTCTTCCACCAATTCAGAAACGCTGGTATGCTTTTCTTCTGCATAAGCTTTTATTTTATACACCAGCTTTTCATCAATAGATAGATTAATCTTCGCTTTCATAATTCAAATATACGCATAAATGTAAATCATGCGCACATTGTCTTAATTACTTAAAAGATATTCCTTAAATACCTTAAAATCCGCATTTATTTCAACAGCAAGTTTTGGCTTACCTTCCAAAGACTTTACCTGTTCCGGAATAATAATCATGCTGCTCATTTGCGCATCATAAACATCAGGAAATTTGCAAGGATGTGCGGTGGATAAGAAAACTCCTGCGCTACTTTCATCACCGGATTGTTGGCGATAATCCTCAATAGCGCGCCATGCAATTGCAGTATGCGGGCAAACTACATAGTTGTATTGCTGAAATACGCTATGAACTGCTTTTCTGGTTTGTTCATCAGTATAACTTGCCGCAGAAACTACTTTCTTTAATGCATCCAAATCATCTTTAAACAAATTCATTATACGCACCCAGTTACTTGGATTACCAACATCCATAGCATTAGAAAGTGTGGCTACGGACGGCTTGGGGGAATAGATTTTGGTCCTGAAGAATTCAGGAACAGTATCATTGGCATTGGTGGCGGCTATAAACTGCTTAACAGGTAAGCCCATTTTCCATGCTAACAAACCAGCGCCAATATTTCCAAAGTTGCCGCTTGGAACAGAAAATATCACCTCGGTTTTCCCTTCGCGTTGTAATTGCGCGTAAGCATTGAAATAATAAAACGTTTGAGGAATTAATCGTGCGATATTTATCGAATTAGCAGAAGTTAGGCGGAATTTTTCATTTAATTCTTTATCTACAAAAGCTTGTTTAACCAAGGCTTGGCAATCATCAAAAGTACCATCAACTTCCACAGCACGTATATTTTGTCCGTTAGTTGTTAATTGTAATTCCTGTATAGCGCTTACTTTTCCTTTCGGATATAAAATGGTAACCTGAGTATTTTCTACACCTAAAAAGCCTAAGGCAACTGCACCACCGGTATCGCCCGATGTAGCTACTAAGACATTTAAGGTCTTTTCTCCTTCTTCAAGGAAATAAGCCATCACCCTGCTCATAAAACGAGCTCCAAAATCCTTAAACGCTAAAGAAGGACCATGATAAAGTTCCAGCACATACATATTCTTATCCAGCTCCACAATTGGTGCCGGGAAATTTATGGCATCCTCTATAATCGACTTCAAATCTTCCTCAGGAATTGCATCCTGTAAAAGAGTTTGTGCTACCTTAAACGCAATTTCTTTAAGCGAATATTTCTCAATAGTATTAATAAAATCAGGATCTAATTGAGGAATTGATTCAGGCATATATAAACCTTTATCCTGGGGCATACTGTTAAATACTGCCTCTTTAAAATCTACTGATATTGCCGGGTTATTAGTGCTATAAAGTTTCAATTGATTACGATTTTAGAATTACGTTTATGATTTTATCTAATCAAGGATTTTCGGCCCGTCTGCATTTACTGCTGATGTATAAGCATAGCTGCCAATTTTTAGTTTTGATAAATGCTGCTGAATAGCCTTCGTTATTTTTGCTGAGGTTTCTGCATCTTTTGTAAATGCAAATACCGAAGGACCAGAACCTGAAATACCAAAGCTAAGGGCGCCATTTCTAAGAGCAATCTCGCGCATTTTATAAAAGTCAGGGATTAAAATTGAACGCACGGGTTCTACAATAACATCCTGCATACTGCGTCCAACCAGATCCAAATCTTTCATAAAAAGGCCCGATACTAATCCAGCGATGTTTCCCCATTGTACTACCGCATCTTTCAAATTTACTTTTTCCCGTATCATCTTTCTTGCATCGCGGGTAGGAACATCCACTTCCGGAAAAACAATTGCACAATGCAGGTTTTCCGGATAAGGTAATTTAATAATATCCAAAGGCTGATAGCTTCGGATTAATACAAAGCCGCCCAACAGGGCAGGCGCAACATTATCAGCATGGCCTGTTCCGCAAGCTAATTCTTCACCTTTCATGGCAAAGGGAACCAGCTCCATTTTTGATAAGGGATTGTCGAGCAAGCTGTTTATAGCAAATAAACCGGCTACTGTACTCGCCGCACTGGAGCCTAATCCACTGCCAATGGGCATTTTCTTGTGAAGTTCAATTTCAACACCAATATCAGCACGGCCAATTTGCTGTAAATAAAGCTGCACGCTTGCGCTTACTGTATTTTTAGAAGCATCTATGGGCAAACGGCCTTCGTCTCCTGTTATTTTAGTAATAATTACTCCGGGCTCTGCTTTTCTGCGCATAACAACTTCATCGCCGGGAGCATCAACCGCCAGGCCAAGAATATCGTAACCACAAACTACATTAGCAATGGTTGCAGGAGCAAAAACTCTTATAGATTCTTTCATGCTTATAATTCTTGTCATTTGTCGCGGAGTATTTATTATCGTAGACAGAACCGACAAACGTTTATTTAGCTTATTTATACTTAAAAATAATTTGGATATTGAGCACCAACATTCACAATATCTGCAAATACTCCAGCTGCAGTAACCTCTGCTCCGGCACCCGGGCCTTTCACCACCAATGGACGTTCTTTATATCGTTCTGTAGTAAATGAGATGATATTATCACTTCCTGAAAGCATATAAAACGGATGGTTTTCATCTACCATTTGCAGAGAAATAGAAACCTTGCCATCCTCAAGAATGCCAATATAACGTAACACTTTTCCAGAAGCAATTGCTTCCTTTTTCAAACTCTCAAAAAATGAATTGCTGTTATTGAGCTCGTTATAAAAATCTGCAACACTTGTTGCGTTTAAGCACGCTTCAGGTAGCATGTTCTCTAATTCCACTTCATCAGGTTCCAACTGATATCCGGCATCACGGGCTAAGATCAGCATTTTTCGCATAAAATCAGTACCCCGAAGGTCATCACGGGGATCCGGTTCTGTTAAACCTTTTTCCTGTGCTTCTTTCACAATGTCATGAAATGTTGTTTCGCCTTTAAAGTTATTGAAGATATACGAAATGGTACCCGAGAGTATGGCTTCGATTTTGATTACTCTATCACCGCTAATCATCAAATCTTTTAATGTACGTACAATAGGAAGTCCGGCACCTACATTAGTTTCATAATAAAAATCTACGCCATGTTGAAAAGCTAAATCTTTAAAATTCTTATATTGACTGTATGAAGATGAATTACCAATTTTATTGCAGGTAACCACAGAAATATTGGCACGGAAAATATCTTCGTAAACGGCAATTGGTTTAATACTGGCAGTATTATCTACAAAAACTGCATTAGGAAGATTCATCTCCTTCATACGGGCAACGAAACTGGTTAAATCGGCTTCTTCACCTTCTTGTTCCAATGTTTCCTGCCAGTTATTTAAAGACATCCCGTTTTGATTAAAGATCATCTTACGACTGTTGCTGATACCTATAACATTAATCATTACGCCGTTTTGCAATTGAAGAAACTCTCTGTGTTTTTCTATCTGACGGAACAAAGTTGACCCAATGTTTCCTGTTCCAAGGCAAAAGATGTTAAGATTCTTTTTAAGGTCGGTATAAAATGCATCATGTACTGCATTCAGTGCTTTTGCCAAATCTGTACGAGACAAGATTACTGAAATATTATGCTCAGAAGAACCTTGGGCAATAGCTCTTACATTTACACCATTTCTTCCTAAAGCATGGAAGAGTGTACCGGATATACCCGGAGTTTGTTTCATGTTCTCGCCAACAATTGCCAAAGCAGCCAGGTCTTCTTCAACTACAGGATGCTCAATTTTTTTGGCATCAAGTTCAAGTTCAAATTCCTGTTCAATTAAAGATTTTGCTTTTATTGCATCCACCGGATTCACGGCAAAAGTAATGCTGTGCTCCGAAGAGGATTGAGTAATCAGAATAACATTAATTTGCTCTCTGGAAAGTAAAGAAAATAAACGGCCACTAAAGCCAGCTTTACCAACCATACCGCTTCCTTGTACATTAAGTACCGAAATTTCATTAATTGAAGAAATTCCTTTAATAGGATGTTCGGATTCGCGGCAATCATGACGAATAATAGTTCCTTTAAAATCCGGTTCATAAGTATTACGGATTACAATCGGGATTTTTTTCAGAAAAGCAGGTATCATCGTTGGCGGATAAATAACTTTTGCTCCGAAATAAGAAAGCTCCATAGCCTCGGTATAAGAAAGCTCCTTTAATGGGAAAGCCTTTTTTACCATTCTTGGATCGGCAGTCATCATTCCATTTACATCTGTCCAGATTTCAATTTCCTGAACATTTAACGCAGAGCCAAAAATTGCTGCGGTATAATCGCTGCCTCCACGGCCCAAAGTAGTTATTTTGCCATTTTCGTTACTGGCAATAAAACCGGTAACAAAGATTAATTTTCCACGATTTTCATCATAAAAATTACTGATTAACCTTTCGGTTATATCTGTAAGAATATGAGCCTGGCCAAAATTATTGTCTGTCTTAATAAGCTCAGATGCATCTGCAAAAACTACATCTCCAAAATGCTGATCAGCAATTTTGCTAATCATTAATGTAGAACAACGTTCTCCGTAACTTAAAACCAGATCGCGGGTTTTTGGAGTAAGTTCCTGCAGACTTGTAATTCCCTGCAATAAATCTTCTAACTGATTAAAGAATAATTTCAGTTTAGTGAATACTGGATTTTGCCTCGGCACCTCTAATAGTGCTTTAACAACATCAAAATGACGGTTTTCCAGTTCTGAAAGATGAGCAGAAAAATCATCACCATTTGCTGCTCTTTCTGCCATAGAAATAAGCAAGTTAGTAACGCCACTCATAGCAGACAATACTACTACCGGATTTTGGCGCTCTGATTTTTCTTTCTTAAGAATTTCTATCAGAGTGCGAATATTTTCTACCGAACCTACAGAAGTACCACCGAATTTTAAGACCTTCATTACGTAATTTTTTAACAAAAAACGCCTTCCCCTTAGCGGAGGAAGGCGTTTTTTGGTTTCCTTATTTTTATAAATTAAGCTACACCATATTCGATCTTCCTCCGGCTAGTTCTAGCGTGGTGGTAGTCATCGTAATAATTATGGTATAAATATACTTTTTCATGCTTTTTAATCGGGCGTAAAGTAAGCAGTAAAAATCTAAAATAACAAAACAAATTGCATTTTTATGTTAGATTTCCAAGTATTATATAATTTCACTTACCAGAATAATTAAACAGATTTGAACATCGTCCTTAATCTATTTACAAAACCAGCAATTTCATACCTTTACAGATTAAATGAAGTGTTTAGTAACTAAATCTACCGGAAGCTGGTACCATGTCGTTAACGATGAAGGGACTGTTATAGAATGCCGGATAAAAGGCAAGTTTCGCATTAAAGATATCAGAACCACAAATCCTGTTGCTGTGGGAGATATCGTTGAAATTGAAATGGAGCCAGATCAGGAAACCGGTGTCATTGTAAAATTAATACCACGCAAAAACTACATTATCCGGAAGTCGATAAATCTATCCAAGCAATCGCAGATTATTGCTGCAAACCTCGATCAGGCATTTCTTATTGTAACACTCGCATCTCCAAGAACTTCTTTAGGTTTCATTGATAGATTTCTGGTAACTGCCGAAGCCTATGATATTCCAGCTATTTTGGTTTTTAACAAACTGGATTTATTTAGCGAAGAAGGAATGGAATATCTGGCAGAATACGAACGTATTTACCAGAAAATAGGATATCCGTGTTACCAGGTATCGGCCATGGAAGGAACTAATTTAGGCCAGATTCAGGAATTATTAAAAGATAAAGTAACGCTGTTTAGCGGCCATTCTGGCGTTGGAAAATCTACGTTAATTAATGCCCTTATTCCGAATCTACACTTAAAAACCGGCGAAGTTTCCGACTGGAGCGATAAAGGTCAACATACAACCACGTTTGCAGAAATGCACGACTTACCTATGGGAGGTTATTTAATAGACACTCCAGGTATTAGAGAACTAGGTGTTTTTGATATTGAACCACAAATACTAGGGCATTTCTTTCCAGAAATCAGAGCTCGCTTAAATGAATGCAGGTTCTATAATTGCCGGCATATAAACGAGCCTGGATGTAATGTAATTGAAGCTGTAGAAAATGGCGATATTGACATATCCCGTTATGAAAGTTATCTAAGCATTTATCATGGCAATGATACCCGTGCTTAAATCATAGAATTATATTGATGAGAGCGATTATACAACGTGTTTCCCATGCATCATGTACTGTTGATGAAAAAGTAACCGGTCAAATTAAAACCGGCCTTGTAGTTTTGCTGGGAATAGAGGATACTGATACAGACGAAGATCTGATATGGCTGGCCAATAAAATTATCAATCTGCGAATTTTTAGTGATGAACAGGGATTGATGAACAAAGCATTAGGTGATGTGGATGGCCAAATTCTTCTGATTTCTCAATTTACCTTATTTGCTCAGACCAAAAAAGGAAACCGGCCAAGTTTTATACGGGCAGCAAAACCTGAGAAAGCTATCCCGATGTATGAAAAAATGATAGCTGAATTTGAAAAGCTTAGCGGCAAACAAACTCAGGCAGGAATCTTTGGTGCAGATATGAAAATCAATTTATTAAATGATGGTCCGGTTACTATTATAATGGATACAAAAGACAAAGAAAACCATTAACACTACTACAATGACGATAAAGCAAGCCCAGGAAGTAATTGACGAATGGATAAAAACAACGGGAGTTCGCTACTTTAACGAACTTACCAATACAGCCATTTTAATGGAAGAAGTCGGCGAAGTTGCCCGTATCATGTCGCGTAAATACGGCGAGCAATCTTTCAAAGAGTCTGATAAACAAGTTGATTTAGGCGATGAAATGGCCGATGTCCTTTTTGTATTAATGTGCCTGGCGAATCAAACCGGAATAGATTTAACAGAGGCCTTGGAAAAAAACCTGGAAAAGAAAAATATCAGAGATGCTGAAAGACACAAAAATAATGATAAATTAAAATAAAGTCTCTAGCTTCACTAGTTTATCTCCATCTAAAACCGGAATTGCAGTAGTAATATCCACATTTAAACAAAACGCTATATCCTCTTCAATACCTAATTTTTTAAGTCGCTCAGCATGAGAGCTTTTGGAAAGGAAAGCCCCCAAATCATCTTTAGCTAAAAGGTATAAATCTTCGGCAGCTATTGCAGCGTCATCTAAAATATATTTATCACTTTTTAACTGATTAACTACTGCTCCTGCAAAAATAGTATCTTCCAGATTGAAACTGTTTTTCCAGCCGGCACAAACTAATATTATATTTTCCTGCTCATCTGTTAACCATTCAGACAAGGCTTTAAGATTCAAAAAAGAACCGATTACAATACGTTTTGCACTGCGGGATAATTGAATAGCATGGGTTCCATTGGTAGTTGTAAGCACAACGGATCTGCCCGCAACCTTTTCGGCTGTATAAGCAAATGGAGAATTTCCAAAATCGAAACCTTCAACTACTTCTCCGTCTCGTTCTGCAGCTAATAAGTAATCTTTACCATGATAGGCAGCACACTCTTCGACTTTAGACACGGGTATAATCGCATCCGCACCGTTTTGTATTCCATAACAGATAGAGGATGTAGCGCGGAAAATATCAATTACTACAACAATGCTATTTTCTAATTTATAAAGCGGGAGCAGGGCTGGGGTTAAACAAACTTCAACTTTTAATCTATCGGATTTTAGGGCGACTATTTTCGACATTTCTATGCTTTGTAAAAAGGCATTTTGACAATTTTGGCCTTAACCGGGTTGTTTCTGATGCTTATATAAATTTCGTTTCCTTCTTGTGCAAATTCAGTTTTAACATACCCCATACCAATAGCCTTTTGCAATGAAGGAGATTGGGTTCCGGAAGTAACTACTCCGATTTCGTTTCCTTCAACATCAGTTATTATATAATCGTGACGTGGGATTCCTCTGTCAACCAGTTCGAAGCCAATAAGTTTTTTTGCAACACCATTTTTCTTTTGCAATGCAATTGCATCGGCATTAACAAAGTCTTTCGTAAACTTGGTAATCCAGCCTAATCCTGCTTCCAAAGGAGACGTGGTATCGGTAATATCATTCCCGTAAAGGCAAAATCCCATTTCGAGACGAAGAGTATCCCGCGCTGCAAGGCCGATTGGTTTTATTCCAAAAGGCTCGCCAGATTTAAAAACAGCATTCCAGATTTCTTCTGAATGCTGCTCATCGAAGTAAAGTTCAAATCCGCCGGCACCAGTATATCCGGTTGCAGAAATTAACACGTTTGGAATTCCTGCAAATGTTCCTTTTCTAAAGGTGTAATACTCCATTGAAGCTAAATCCACATCCGTTAAACTTTGTAAAGCTTCTGCCGATTTTGGGCCCTGAATTGCAAGAAGGGAAGTGCGCTCTGAAATATCTTTCATCTCAACACCAAAGGTATTATAGCTGGAAATCCAGTTCCAGTCTTTTTCAATATTTGAGGCATTTACAACCAGCATATAGGTTTTTTCGTCAATGCGATAAACCAATAAATCGTCTACAATTCCACCGCCGGTATTTGGCAAATATGCATATTGGATTTTTCCGTCAACTAATTTTGAGGCATCATTAGATACAACATTCTGAATTAGATCTAAGGCTTTTTCGCCTTTCAGGATAAATTCGCCCATATGGCTTACATCAAATACACCTACTCCATTTCTAACGGTTTGATGTTCGATATTAATTCCTTCGTATTGAACCGGCATATTAAAACCAGCAAACGGAACCATTTTAGCACCTAATGAAATATGCTTTTGAGACAGTGCGGTGTTCTTCATATATTAAAGAGTGGGCAAAAGTAATTAATTGCTTTGACAGAGCAAATGCCTCGAACTTTAAAATCTGCTATTTAAATACATTCCAGCGATTCTGACTTAAATAAATCTAATTGCGGATCGGTAACTCTGAAGGTTCTACGGTGATAAGGAGAAAACCCATATTTTAAAACTGCATTCCGGTGTTTTATAGTAGGATATCCTTTGTTGCTTGCCCATTCGTATTCAGGATGCTGCAATGCAATGTTTTGCATATAATCATCCCGGTAGGTTTTAGCCAGAATTGACGCGGCGGCAATAGAAAAGTACTTTCCATCGCCTTTTATAATACATTCGTGAGGGGTTTCTTTATACTTTTTAAACCGGTTGCCATCAACCAGAATGAATCCTGGCTGATGCGATAGTTGCTCAAGTGCTTTATGCATCGCCAAGAAAGAAGCATTAAGAATATTAATACGGTCGATCTCTTCATGATCAACCTGGGCAACAGCAAAAGCAATTGCTTTTTTCTCTATCACTTTGCGCAAACTATACCGTTCTTCGGCAGAAAGCTGTTTAGAATCTGTAAGTTGTTTATGCTTAAAATTAGTTGGTAGAATTACAGCCGCGGCAAATACCGGACCAGCCAGGCAACCTCTTCCAGCTTCATCGCAACCCGCCTCTACAAACTCCTTTTGATAAAATGAAAAAAGCATCTTTACTACTATTTAATATGTTCAAAAATAGAAGTTTAGATTCAACTCCAAAATTCTATTTTTGAACACTAAGGGATTTTGAGTGTTAACAAAGTAATATCATCAGAACTCATTTTTACCTTATGAGTAGATTGTATATCGGTTAAAATACTTTTATTAATAGCTTCCGAAGGCATATATCTATGCAATTGCAGAAAATGCACTAGTTCTTCCTCTGAAATAAATACATCTTCATCCGGACTTTCGATTAAGCCATCAGTATAGTTGAAAATTAAGGAATTAGGTGGTAGAGTTAATTGTCCGGTATTTACAAAAGGCAGAACGTCAAAACTCCCTAAGAGAGTAGTGCCTTCCTGTAAAAACCGCGAGCCGGTATCTGTTATAAGAATCGGAGAATTGTGTCCGGCGTTCACAAATTGCATTTCCCTGGTGAGCTCATTATAACGGCCTAAAAATAAAGTTATAAAGCGTTCTCCATTAGTATTGTAGGTTACAATTTCATTTAATCTGACAACAATCTTCTCCATACTGCTTTCTACAGATGCCCAGGCTCTTAAGCTGGCTTGCAAATTGGCCATAAGTAAAGCGGCAGAAATTCCTTTTCCAGAAACATCGGCAATACACCAAATAAATTCATGTTCATTCAGGCGAATAAAATCAAAATAATCGCCTCCAATATTTTCATGTGGAAGGTACGTTGCTGCAATTTCAAATCGTTCGCTTTTAGGAAGCTGCAAGGGCACCAGCATACTTTGAACCTCGCTGGCAAGTTCCATATCGCGTTGATAGCGTTCACGCTGCACTCGCTCTTTGAATAACTTCTTGTTTTCTAAAGCAACAATGATAATATTGATAAGTGTTTGAATAAAATTTAATTCATGGCTAACCAATTCCGGCTTTGTATGAAAATCGCCAATAAGAACAAATGCTAGCGTATTTCTTTTATGCCGCACGGGAACAAAAAAATCATATCCCGATAAAATTTCATCCTGATGATGTGAAAGAGCTATAATAGCTTTTGTTAATTCGAGTTCTTTACAAATTTGCTGCAGCACTTTCGAGCTTTCATAATTTCCTCCAAAACGTGAAACACAAGCAAACTGATGCTCATCTTTAATAACAAGACGCATCTTTCCCACATTTAAATTAACCTTCAGAACCACTTCGAGCATCTCAAAAAGCACAGACGCGGCGCTATTTTTGTTAATTGCCAAAGTAACCTCTAGTAACGCATTTAATTCAGCTTGCCGCTTTAGCAATAACTGAATCAGGTCGGTTTCTTCCGGGCTGTTAGAAATACTATTAAACGCTTCCAAATTTACTGGTTGAATATGTTAAAAGTAAGAATTTAACCGTGTCCATTTGACATATTTAAATTTATTTTACAAGTCTGCCTTTCCAGATATATTTTCCCGAATTTCCGGCAATCCCAATATAAATTATATAAATAGTATGCATACAGGTTAGCAGAGGCAAATACTTTAATAATTTTTTCCTTTTTACAAAACCTGTTACCGGTAAAAGAAATGAAAATTCTGCTAAACTTTTCATTATCAAAACCATTAGAAGAACGGCCCAATATCCGGGATAAAGAAATCCGAGTACGGCATTTAAAACAATAAATAAGTTAAAAAGCCATATACTTACTCCAAGTATAACTATTTTTTTGTCTTTATAACGAGTACTCTTTGATGCCCAACGTTTACGCTGACTAATAAACTCTGGAATATTTGGCTTTGCATGGGTATAAACCAAGGCATCAAACGATTTACAAAAACCAATATCCTCAGGGTATCTTGACGCGACTTTATGCAAAAATAATTCATCATCGCCAGACGCCAGATCATCTATTCCCTGAAAGCCCTTTAATTCGTGAAAAACATCTTTACGATACGCCAGATTCGCACCATTACATGTAGAAGGTTTTTTATTGCCAATAGTTGCTGCACCTAAACCAATCAGGTACAGAAATTCGAGTGTTTGTAATCGTTCAAAAAAGCTTTTTTCTTCAAAAAAAACTACCGGGGAAGAGATAAGCTTAAACTGGTTATGCTCATAATAAGAAACGATAGTGCTAAGCCACCTATTATTCATTCTACAATCTGCATCGGTAGTAATAATAAGCTCGCCGGCAGATATTCCGATAGCTTCAGAGATTGCCTTCTTTTTATAAGAATTTAAGGGCTTATCCTCATTAAGCCGAATTAATTTTACTCCGGCATGTGCATAACCTGAAATTATTTCTGCGGTTCTATCGGTAGAATGATCATCTATAACAATCAATTCTATCAGGTCTTTAGAATAATCTTGTTTCAGTATATCTTCGATAGTAAACCTAATTTTATCTTCCTCGTTCCTGGCAGCGATAAGAATACTTACAAGTGTTACCGGTGAATCTTGGGTTTTTCCGGGAGATTTAATTCTTAACCAGCCATATCTAAAAAAAAGAACGGCTGTTATATAAAAAAAAGTTAAGATAAATGTGAGCGTGCTAATTACGGTTAGTGCCAAAAAAATTAAGTTTAAATACAAATACAGAGCCTAAAATAGCAGGAATAATAAGATTTATCAACCAGATGGATGCGGTTGCAGCCATTATAGCAATTTCATTCTCTTTAGAAGTGATAAAGCTAAAGATATATGTGGCTGTCATTGTTCTTACTCCAACATCCAGCAAATCTAAGGAAGGTAAAGCTGATTGAATAAAGAAAAGAATAAATATCATCATAACCATTGGAAGTATTGGAATAGATGGAATTAGTAATCCAATTATTAAACAATACTGAGAGGTAAAAACAACAAACCGTAAAATACTATATCCAAAAACAATACATAACTCCCGGTTATGATAACGCCCCAGTATTTTAAAAAACTTCTGGAATCGCTTAAGAGACTTAATCTTATTCAATAAGATCAATAAAAGGCTAATGTTGAAATAAAATAACAAGAAGAACAGGCAATAGACGATTACCAAAATGAATACACCATAATATAGCCAAAAGCTCATTTCTACATATTGGCCAATGAACCATAAAATTGCAATAGAGCCGAGTAAATTGGTAACAACCATTTGCCCTATTGCGCCAATTGCCATTGAAATAATTCCTAATATCCGCTTTCGGGGCGGCAAAAAGAAAATACGCCCACCATATTCTCCAATTCGGTTTGGTGTAAATACTGCCAGGGTTAAACCACAAAAAACCGACTCAATAGCACTCCATGTACTTATTTTTTGCACTGGCTTGATTAAAAACTTCCATTTAAGAGATTCTAAAAACCAATTCAGGAGCATCATTAGAAATATCAGCAGAAGTACGCTATATACTTTTTGTGCAGATAAGTTCTGTAATAACCGCTCAAAATTTTTAAGGTTAGTATTATCATTTAATTTAAAATAAATAAAGGTAGCAGCCGACAATAAAATTGCTACTTTAATTCCTGTATTAATTATTTTTTTACTTCGGCGCGTCAACAAAATATATTTATTACAATGTTACAAAAAACCTATGCAATCTATTAAGATAGCTTTTGCAATTCGTTTTAGTAATTTTGCTTTTGAATGCAGACCGAAACCTCAAAGGAGAGAATAATATTAGGTATAGATCCCGGGACTTCCATTATGGGCTATGGACTTGTTAAGGAAGTAAAGAAGAAAGTGGAGATGATTACTTTGGGAATCGTTAAACTCGATCACTTAGACGATCATCCTTTAAAACTGCAACGCATCTTTGAAAAAACACTTGCGCTTATAGATCAGTATCATCCCGATTGTTTAGCTATTGAAGCGCCTTTTTACGGAAAAAACATTCAGGTAATGCTAAAACTAGGCCGTGCACAAGGCGTTGCCATGGCTGCTGCTCTTTCCAGAAATATTCCGATTTTTGAATATGCGCCCCGAAAGATTAAACAATCTATCACCGGGAACGGAAATGCGACCAAAGAGCAGGTAGCGGCTATGCTTCAAACGCTGATGAACTTTAAAGAAACTCCGCAATTTTTAGATGCTACCGATGGATTGGCGGTGGCTGTATGCCACTCATTTCAGCGGGTTGGTACTAGCGGAGAAAGTAAAAGCTACTCAGGCTGGGGAGCTTTTGTAAAGGATAATGAAAAGCGTGTAGCAATTAAAAATCCCATTACGGGGAAAACTAAACTTTAGGCATTAATCTCTTTAGAAATGATTCTTGCTGTTTCCTGAAACTCTTCTGCAGTCAATTTGAGCTTGGGACGGGAAAAGTTTAAATCATCGATTTCTGTAATTGGCACCAGATGAATATGCACATGAGGCACTTCAAGCCCTACTACAGCAATTCCTATCCGGTTGCATGCAATAGCTTTTTCTATGCCTCCGGCAACCTTCTTTGCGAAAGTCATCAATCTAAGATAAACTGCATCTTCCAAATCAAAAATATAATCTGTTTCTGCTTTAGGAATTACCAGAACATGCCCTTTAACTAAGGGATTTACATCTAAAAAAGCCAAGAACTCATCGTTCTCGGCTACTTTATAAGCGGGTATCTCACCAGCAACAATCTTTGAAAATATAGAAGCCATTATCTTGAAATTTCGAGTATTTCAAATTCAACCTTTCCAGCTGGAACAGCTATTTCTACTGTATCACCCACCGATTTACCAAGTAAACCTTTTGCTATTGGCGACTTAACTGAAATTTTTCCAGACTTTAAATCTGCTTCTGTTTCAGATACCAGCTGATAAGTCATTGCAGCTCCGTTTTTAATATTTTTGATTTTAACAATAGACAATGCCAGTACTTTCGAAGCATCCAGTTTCGATTCATCTATTAATCTGGCATTAGCAAGCGATTCTCCCAGCTTTGCAATCTTTGCTTCATGCAATCCCTGCGCTTCTTTAGCTGCATCATATTCTGCATTCTCAGAAAGATCGCCTTTATCTCTTGCTTCTGCTATTGCTTTTGCTATTTGCGATCTACCTTCAGTTTTTAAATAATGTAGTTCTTCTTTAAGCTTTTCAATTCCTTCTTTCGTATAATAAGTTACCTCTGCCATGTTTCACGTCTAGGTTTAAACCGTATAAAAAACAAACAAGACCACACCCTTATTACGGCATAGTCTTGCTCCTTATTATTACGAAGATATCCTTAGCAAAGTATAAAAGCAAATTTTGTTTTAATCTCCTTTTTAATGCAATGCTGGTTAAGTAATTAGCCTGGTAAAGCCCTCAAAACATCAGAGCACCTTACTCAAAATATATTCGGTTAAGCCATGAATGGGCTTCTCGATTAATTTTCCAAGCTTGATTTTATGCTTTGTGCAGACAGCTTTTAATGTATCCTGAAAAAAATATGAGATTGATCCTACAAAATGACAGGGATAAGCCTGAAAGTTTGGCTGTGGAAGTATGTGCACTTTTATAAATTGCTCGAACCCATCATATAAAATTGAACGGATTAACTTATCCTCGCTTTGCAGAGACATAAACCTGGAAAGGGAAGCCAGATAGATATTGGGAGACGCTTTTTGATAAATGTTTTCGATAATACTTTCTTTATCAATTTTATAAACCGACTCGAATGCTTTTTTTAAACTGCCGGACATCTGTCCGTATAAGTAAGCAGTAACTATTTTCTTTCCGAAATAAGCCCCCGATCCTTCATCGCCCAAAATAAAACCTAATCCATGCTGACCATAATGCGCGGTTTCTCCATCGAAATAAGCTACGTTAGAACCTGTTCCCAGAAGACAGGTAAACCCTTTCTCTTTTCCGCAGGTAGCATACACTGCTCCAAGAACATCATCTTCAACATTAATAAAAGCTTTTGAAAATACCTTTGAAAGGCCATTAGATACAATTTCTCTTTTATCGGGGCTGGAACAACCGGCACCAAAAAAATGCACTTCTCTTATCTTTGAATTGTATTGTTGAACTTCCTGATATCCGGAAAGAAGTTTACAAATCTCCTTTTCATTTACAAAAAAAGGATTTATTCCTTTCGTACTAAACTCTACACGTTCGGTATCGCTTATTGTTATTGTCCAGTCTGCTTTTGAAGAACCGCTGTCGGCTACAAGAATCATGCTTATCCTATCTCTTTCAATATTCTTTCAGTAAGTGGTTTACTGATAAACTTTGAAACTCGGCCGTCCTCTGTAATTTGCTTCAGGTCGTCCGGATCAAGAGACGAAGATAAGATATAAATTTTTAAGTCAGTTCTTTCAATTCCCTCAATTTCATTTAATGAATCGAGAAATTGATATCCGTCCATTTCAGGCATACGGATATCTAAAAAAATAATATCAGGAACAGTGCCTTCTTGTACGCATTGTTGCAAATAAGTAATAGCTTTTTTAGGAACATCAATAACAACAATATCCTTGGCAAAAGCATGTGTCTGCAACATTTTACGGTTGATAAGATTGTCCACATAACTATCATCAACAAGTAATACGGATTTGTATTTAAAGTCTTCCATATAAGGCCCTAACCTTGATAATGTCTTATATATTACGAAAAGGCGGCAGTAAAGTTCTACAAAACTATAAAAGTTCTATTTTATAAGTTTATTTCACCGGAAATTGCCTTTAGTGACACTTCTGCAAGCTTAGCACGATATTTTGCATCATTCAATCGCACGGTTGCATTCACGTAATTTAATTGTGCATCCCGTATTTCGACCTGGGTAATCGTACCAAGACGATAACGGGTAAGAGTAATATCCAGGTTTTGACTGGCTAGTTTCTGATTACTCTCCTCCAATTTTACAAGGCTAAGATTAGTTAAATAGGTTTGATAAGCACTGTATACCTGTGTGTTAATATTCTGGTTGATCCGCTGATAATCTAACTCGGCATTTTTGATCAAAACTGCAGAGTTCTGTTCGTTTTTCCTTTGCAAAAAACCATTGAATATGTTTATGGAGGCACTTAATCCATAGTTAAAGCCTCTGCCTGTTGTTTGCGTAGCAAAACCCAAGGCAGATTCAGAACGATTAAAATTATATCCGGTATTTAATCCAATAATCGGATACCGGTTTGCTTTAACCTCTTTTAGATCTAATTCTGCAATCCGTTTACTGATTAAAGCAGCCCGCAAGCTGGGGTTTTGCTGCAAAGCCTTGTCGAGAAGATCGCTTAAAACCAGATTTTCTTCAATCTCAAAAATATCTGCAACCTTAAAATCAGTAGTCAAATCTGTGGCCATCAATTCATTTAAAGAAATTTTCGAGTTGCGGTATTGCATTTCTTGCTGCAAAAGATTAGTAGTATCGGTATTAAAATCTACCTGTGCATTTAAAACTTCTAAACGAGCTGCTTTACCCACTTCAAACCGGGTTTGTGCTGTATTTACCCTTAAACGCGATATTGCCACTGCTGTATCGAAGGCTTTAAGCTGCTGCTGCTGCTGCACAAGATTATAATAGCGCTCCATTACATCTCCAAGAGTAGTTAATATATTCAGCTGAAGATTAGCATCTCCCAATTGTTGCAATTCTTTTAATTTATCATATCTGGCGAACATTCTGAAGCCATCAAAAATAGTCCAGTTTAAGCTTGCACCGTAATTGAGCGTATTTCCGCGGGCATTATTAACATCTGTTACTTCGCCGCCTGAGCGGGTTTGTGAACTATTCTGTATGGTATTATTATTAGTTAAATTACCCGATACCGAAGGTAACAGGCCAGCATTTGCAAGATTTACGTTTCTTTCTGCTATCTCTACTTCATTTTTAGAAATCAGAATATTGTAATTATTTTCTAAGGTAATCCTAACAGCATCTTCGAGAGTTAATACCTCTTGGGCAACGCTAATTTTTACAAAAAATCCGAGAAATATATATAATAATATGTTTTTTAACTTCATATAATTTTCAACTAATGAGTGAGAGATTCCTCACTTTCGTATTCCTTTATCCTGTCGAATTCTAGCACGTGTTTACGCTCTCTGGACCATATAGAATATATCCCAGGTATTACAAACAAAGTAAGCATTAAAGAAAAGATTGTTCCGCCAACAATTACAACACCCATTCCCATACGGCTTTGCGACGCGGCACCGAATGCAAGTGCAATAGGTAAGGCTCCAAGAGCAATTGCTAAACTGGTCATTAAAATGGGACGCAGCCTGGCTTCGGATGCTTCCATAATAGCTTCAAATTTTGGCTTTCCCTGCTCTCTTAGCTGATTGGCAAATTCTACAATCAATATTCCATTCTTCGTGACGAGGCCAATAAGCATAATGGTTCCTATCTGACTAAAAATATTCCAGGATTGATTGAAGAGCCACAGAGAAAACATTGCTCCTGCAACAGCCATTGGCACTGTAAGGATAATAACCAGCGGATCAACAAAACTTTCGAACTGTGCGGCCAGGATAAGATAAATAAGTAAAAGTGCAAGCCCAAAAGCAAAGGCCGTATTTGAACTACTTTCTACAAAATCCCTGGATTCACCGCCTAAGTCAGTAGAAAAAGTATCATCCAAGACTTTATCTTTGATTCTATCCATCGCATCAATGCCATCACTTATACTTTTTCCGGGTGCAAGTCCTGCTGAAACTGTAGCAGACAGATAACGGTTGTTATGATACAATTGCGGAGGGCTGCTTTTTTCTTCCATTGTAACCAGATTATCTAATTGAATTAACTGGCCCGTATTACTTCTAACAAATAAGGAAGTCAGATCTAATGGATCGTCTCTGTCCATACTTTCAAACTGGCCGATAACCTGATATTGTCTACCATTCATCATGAAATACCCAAAACGCTGTCCACTTAATGATAATTGAAGAGCTTGTGCAATGTCTAATACCGAAACACCCATACTTTGAGCTCTTTCGCGGTTTATCGTAATATTTATTTCCGGTTTATTAAACTTCAAATCAACATCTACTAACGAGAATGTTGGGTCCTGGCTGGCTTCATCCATAAATTGCGGAATCTTTTCCTGCAACTTTTCAAAATTAGGGGCCTGGATAATATATTGAATGGGTTGCCCGCCCCGCCGGTTCACAGATATTGTAGGTTGTTGTGTTACGGTAGTTTTTGCTTCCGGATACTTTTTGGTAAGCCTGGTTAAATACGCGGCAATTTCTTTTTGAGACCGTTCTCTTTCTCCTGGCTGTTTTAGTCCAAGCCGGACACTACCACTATTTACCGATCCTGATCCACCAAAACTGGGGGAAGTCATAACAAGTGCCACTTGCTTTTCGGGAACAGAATCATTTATTAAGGTGGTTAACTCCTGCATAAAGCGCTCAGTATATTCATAAGAGGCGCCTTCCTGTGCAGAAACCTGAAGCCTTAACATGCTTCTGTCATCTACCGGGGCAGTTTCTTTAGTTAGCTGCGTATAAAAGAGCACCGTAAGTCCTAAACACACCAAAATAATAGGGAAGCTTAGCCATCTTCTTTTCATAAACTTGGCTAAAGCCGATGCATAGCCAGAATTCATCTGCACGAAATATGGTTCCGTCCAGTTATAAAACTTAGATTTTTTATGTTCGCCGCCCTTCATTAAATAAGCGTTGAGCATTGGTGTAAGCGTTAAGGAGACAAAAGCAGATATTAATACCGCAGCGCCAATAACTACCCCAAACTCTCTGAATAGCCGGCCAACAAAACCTTCAAGAAAAATTACAGGAAGAAACACAGCGGCCAATGTTATAGAAATGGAAATAACGGCCAGGAATATTTCATTAGCACCTTTAATTGCCGCTTCTATGGGCGACATTCCTGCTTCTACCTTTTTATAAATATTTTCTGTTACTACAATTCCGTCATCTACCACCAAACCCGTAGCAAGCACTATGGCCAAAAGTGTAAGGACATTTACAGAAAACCCCGCCAGGTACATAATAAAAAAGGTTGCTATTAAAGAAACCGGAATATCTATCAGAGGCCGGAAAGCAATTCCCCAATCGCGGAAGAACAAGTAGATAATTAGGATAACCAGGGTTAAAGAAATTAAAATAGTTTCTGCAACCTCCGTAACCGATTTTTTAATGAACAAGGTATTATCCATTGAAATAACCAGAGTAAGATCTTTAGGCGCGTCGTTTTTTAATTTCTCAAACTCGTCATAAAACCTACCAGAAATCTCAAGATAATTGGTCCCAGGTTGCGGAATAACTGCTAAACCAACCATTGGCTGGCCAGATTCGCTCATTTTTGTTTCGAGGTTCTCGGGGCCCAATTCTGCTGAACCGATATCGCTGAACCTTATTATTTTATCGCCGTTTGATTTTACTATCAGGTTATTAAACTGTTCTTCATTTGATAAATTTCCTAATGTTTTAACAACAAGCTCGGTATTAGCGCCGGTTACTTTTCCAGATGGAAGTTCAATATTTTGTTTATTTAATGCATCCCGCACATCAGAAACTGTAAGTCCATATGAGGCAAGCTTAGTCGGGCTCAACCATAAACGCATTGCGAAGCGCTTTTGTCCCCAAATTTGAACACTACTAACACCCGGTATTGTTTGGAATCGTTGAGAAAGCACATTTTCTGCATAATCGCTTAACTCGAGCTGATTTCGTGTACTGCTTCTAACGGTCATGGTGATAATCGGATCAGAATCAGCATCAGCTTTTGAAACTACAGGAGGAGAATCAATATCATCAGGTAAGCTGCGAACTGCCTGAGAAACTTTATCACGAACATCATTTGCAGCTTCCTCTAAATCTTTTCCAAGATTAAATTCAATATTAATCCTACTTGAACCCTGGTTACTTGAAGAAGAAATATTGCGAATGCCATCAATAGAATTAATTGCTTTCTCCAGCGGTTCTGTAATTTGAGATTCAATAATATCTGCATTAGCACCAGAATAATTGGTTCTCACCGATACAATAGCTGGGTCAATAGAAGGAAATTCTCTGACTCCTAAAAATGAATACCCAATTATGCCGAAAAGCACTAGCATCAGGTTAATTACAATAGTAAAAACCGGTCGCCTTATACTTGTGGTAGATAAACTCATAATTTTATTTTTTGTTATTTCCGGTATTCACTTTTATTTTAGCACCTTCCTTTAACGTCATAATACCAGTAGTAAGCACCGTATCACCAGCTTTTAATCCGGAAGTTACCAGTATTTCTTTTTCGGTACGGGTAGAGGTTTCTACCATAGTTTCTTTAGCCTTTCCCTTATCCGTTACAAATACTTTTTTTCCGCCCTGCACCGGGATAATTGCTTCTGTTGGAACCAGAATTGCATTTTGAATAGTTCTAAGTGGTAAAGAAATATTAGCAAACGAACCTGGAATAAGCGCTCCTGAAGAATTCTCTGCGCGGGCCCTTAGCTGTAACGTGCGGGTTGTGGCTTCAATTCTGGGCTCGATAGCGTAAATTTTAGCTTGATACGATTGGCTTGAACCCGCAACATTAAAGCTAATTGATGTACCAACCTTTACCTGACCGGAATATTTTTCTGGCACCGAAAACGTAATCTTCACGGGATTTATACTTACGAGATTTGCCACCTGTAAAGACGGGGTAACATACTCGCCGACAGAAACTGAGCGAAGCCCGATTCTGCCACTAAAGGGCGCAGTAACAACCGTTTTTGCGAGTTGTGCCCTGATTAATTGAGTTTGAGCCTTTGTAGTTCTGAAATCGGCAGAGGCTATATCGTATTCTTCCCGGCTAATTGCTTCTTTTTGTAAAAGCAAGTTTGCGCGCCTTTCGTTTTCAGCAGTTAAATTTTGACGAGTTGTAGCTTGAGCTAACTGCGCTCTAAGCTCAGAATCATCTATCTTAAGCAGGGTTTGGCCCTTATTAACATGACTTCCTTCACTAAAATAAATTCCTTTAACCATACCAGACACTTCACTTATAATTCTTACTTCTTCATCTGCATCGATAGAGCCTGTTATAGTTAAGATGTTTTCAAAACTTTTTGGAGTAACAACTATGCCACTCACATCCATTGCTCTCTGTTCGGATGCGCCGGCTTTTCCATTTCCGGCAGCGGCTTTATTGGATGTTATGCGGTAAATAATTAGAGAAACCAAGCCAATAAGGAGTACAGCGTAAATAATATGTTTAAGTTTCATTCAGGTTATCTTGTATAATTAATTGTGATTTCTTTAGGTTTAATTTCGGACAAATTACTGCTAATTTGTAAAAGTACTTCTGAAAATATTTTTATTTGATCTTCTGTCAAAGTTTCCATCGATTTCTTATTTAAATTTGTAATGCCTGCTTCAATTCCCGGCACTGCGTCCTTCCCTTTTTGAGTTAGCTTTATTATATGCTGTCTTTTATCTTTCATATTTATTTGACGTACAACATATCCGTTTGCAGATAAATAATTAATTATCGTTACCATATACGACTTATCAACTTCCAACAATTCGCATAGTTCTTTTTGCGTCAATGTTTCATTATGCCAAAAAATCAATACTAAAATATATTGGTACCGGTCTATATCTAAGCCTTTAGCTTGCTGAGAAAAAATACTTAAATACTTTTTCGTAACCGAAATAAGTAGATGAGCCAGAGGCTGTTTTATTACCATTTTCTAAACAAAAGTAACGCTACAAGATATGAAGTAGTTGAACGTACCAACTATTTTACACTTCTAAAAAGAAGTTCAGATTTGGCTTGCAAGTATTTTTGATTAAAATTGACTAATGAAGAAACATCTTATATATATTTTTTTTATGACAATAAATATGGCTGAGAGCTATGCCCAATCTGATATATCTTATCAAATATCTTTTCCTGAAGCCCAGGCAAATTATATAGATGTTGAAATGAATCTTAAAGGCATCAAGAGCGATTTTGTTGATATTAAAATGCCTGTTTGGGCTCCCGGCTCATACCTGATAAGAGAATTTGCAAAAAACGTAGAGGGATTCTCTGCAAAAAACGTTTTTAATGCTACATTAACATCATCCAAAATAAATAAAAACACCTGGCGTATATTCAACAATCAGAATGAAAATATAACTATCAGATATCGGGTTTACGCATTCGAACTTTCCGTAAGAACAAGCTTTGTAGACGCATCTCACGCCTTTTTATCCTCAAGCGGCTTATTTATGTATCCCGAAGGAAAGATTAAATCTCCATCTGTTATTACTATAAAGCCCTATCAAAACTGGACAATAATTTCAACCGGTCTGGAATCAGTAAAAGGCAAGATAAATACCTTTTATGCGCCTGATTATGACGTTTTATACGATTCTCCTTTTGAAGTCGGTAACCAGGATACCTTTGAATTTGAGGCCGCTGGAGTTAAACATGAGGTTGCTATGTATGGCGGCGGCAACTATAATAAAAGCCAGTTAGCCAAAGACATGGCCAAAATTGTTGAAACGGAAACCAGCATCTTTAACGAAAATCCAAATAAGCGCTATGTCTTTATTATACATAATACGCTTAATGGTGGCGGTGGATTAGAACATCTCAACTCCACCGTACTTGGCGCCATTAGGCAGGGTTATAAAGAAGAGGTCAGTTACAAAAGCTTTTTAGGCTTAGTGGCACATGAATATTTTCATCTGTGGAACGTAAAAAGATTGCGTCCGGAAGCTTTAGGCCCATTTGATTACAACACCGAAAATTATACTACTAATTTGTGGATTTCTGAAGGTTTTACGGCCTATTATGATAATTTAATATTACGTCGGGCCGGTATTTATTCTGTTAATAATTATCTGGCAGAATTAACAAAAGATATAAATACGGTAGAAAACCAACCTGGAAACAGATTTCAATCTGTTTCTGAGGCAAGTTTTGATGCCTGGATTAAATATTACCGTCCGAATGAGAATTCTAAAAACAGCACCATTTCCTATTATAATAAAGGTGCCCTTATCGGGATGATTTTAGACCTGGAAATTTTAAACTCAACAAATGGCGCCAAACGATTGGATGATGTGTTAAAAGCGATGTATGATGAATATTATAAAAAACATAATCGAGGATTTACAGACGGAGAATTTAGAGCGATGGCGGAGAAAATTGCAGAAAAGTCACTCGATGAAATCTATACAAAATACATCAATGGAACGGAACCAATTGATTTTAACAAATACCTTGGTTATGCAGGTTTGTGCCTTATAAATGATAACTCCGGAAAAGAAATTCCATCTCTGGGAGTTTCTACACTAATTAAAGAAGGTAAAGTAATGATTACGTCTGTAACACGCGGGAGCGCTGCCTGGAACGGCGGTCTTAATGTAAACGACGAGCTTATTGCAATTGACGATAATCGGATTTTTGGAGCTTCAGATGCTGCAGGCATTACAGATTTAACAAAACTTATCTCCTCAAAAAAAGCGGGAGAAAAAGTCCTGTTAGTTATCGCAAGAGATGGCATTATTCAAACCCTGAATCTTACCATCGCCAACCTTGATTCTGGCCGCTATAGGCTAGATATAGATAACAATGCCGGACAGCAGCAAATTAAAATCAGAAACCTATGGCTGGGATTATAAATTCTGAAGCAATAAGCAATTCCTCAATTTAATTATCAAAACACTAAACAGCCACAAAAAGCGTTGGCAGACGTATAAAAATTTGTTCAAAACTCTTTCTGCTGGCTTTTGTAATATTATTTAATATCCCGTTATTTATCGTCACACACTTTATTTATGCTCAGATCTTTTTTTAGTCTATTTCAGTTACTTACAATTTCAATATTTTTAATTTCTTGTTCATCCAATGCAAAAAAAGCAGTAAGAACTGTAGAAGAAGATAAATCTGACAGCCTTGCAATGGTCTATGATTCTAAAAACGCCGATCAGAGAATCGATGATTTCATGAAAGACCTGCACCGCAAAAGAGGCTTCAACGGAAATGTTCTGGTGGCTAAAAAAGGTAAAATTATTTATCAGAATGCTATTGGCTGGGCCGATTATTTACATAGGGATAGCTTACAAATAGATTACCAATTTGAACTTGCATCTGTTTCAAAACCTATGACTGCCACAGCCATATTGATGCTTGTTGAACAAGGTAAAATTAAGCTTACCCAAACCGTTAAAGATTTTTATCCTGATTTTCCTTACGATGGTATTACCATAAAAATGCTGCTTAGCCATCGCTCCGGAATGATGAATTATGTATATTTTATCGATGGAATATGGCGCAAAGAACGAAAAGATCAAAAAGTTGGAATAACAAATCAGGATGTAATGCGGATAATAGCAGAGAAAAAGCCTGCACCTTACACAGCTCCGGATAAGAAATTCCATTATAACAACTCTAATTTCATGGTTCTTGCTGCTATTGTTGAAAAAGTTTCGGGTAAGCGATTTTCTCAATTTATGAAAGAAAACATTTTCATCCCTGCCGGCATGAAAAACACAGCAGTTTATTCAAAAGCAGAATATGAAAAAATACCTGTAAAAGTTGTGGGTCATGACAGAACATGGAAATACTCTGTAGTACAAAATTTCCTGGATGGTCCGGTTGGAGATAAAGGGATTTATAGCACAGTAAGGGATTTATATCTTTTTGACAGAGCGCTAAAAAAAGGAAAACTGCTGAATAAGTCTTTGCTCGATTCTGCATATACGGGCCATAATGATTTAGTGCGGGGCCATTTCAATTATGGCTATGGCTGGCGGACTTTTACCGGAGGCAACCATCAGGTTGTTTACCATACAGGCTGGTGGCATGGTTTCCGCCATATCTACTTACGCGATTTAACAGCCGATGTTACAATTGTACTGCTAAGCAATCTAACCAATGGAAGTTTACTGCAACTAGATGAATTATTTAAAATTGTGGGAATGCCAATAGTTAGAAAATCGGCTTATAACGGTAATGGAGACACAAATGAAGATTAATATGGATTTGTTTCCACAAAATGCGTAATAATTCCTCACATTATTTTAAATTTGAATGTTGTTAAACACTTTTTAGTTTAAGTTAAATATACATAGCACAATTAACAAAAAAGATGTATTTTGTTCGTCTGATATAAACTATTAATGTACAACCCGCCAAATAGCTTTAAACATGAGTAAAGTCTTAATCATCGATGATGATCCTATTCATCAGCGCATTGCTCAGATTATGATCACTAAACATAAACTATATGATGAGTTTTTAAGCTATACTGAAGCTGGTAAAGCTTTAGACTTTCTTACTGTTAATTATAACATGGAAGAATCCTTACCAGATATAATTCTGCTCGATCTGAACATGCCGGTTATAGATGGCTGGGACTTTTTGGAACATTTCGAAAAACTCAAAAGCACTTTTGCAAAAGAAATAAGGATTTTTATTGTAAGTTCTTCCGTTGATGAAAAAGACATTTCCCGGTCACAATCTTACCCTTCAGTAAAAGGTTTTATATCAAAACCCCTATCTCCGGATATAATTCGAAAAACATTATAAACTTTTCAACCTTACTCCTGTTGCTACTTTTGTAAAATATAACACCCATTATGTTTGATAAATTATTACAGGTACAGCAAAAAGCCGAAGAGGTAAAAAATCGCTTAAACAACGTTATTGTTACAGGCGAAGCGGAGGGCGGAAAAATTAAGGTTTCTGCCAATGGCAACAAGTTAATCACTTCGATAGAAATTGAACCTATATTTCTGTCATCAGCAGACAAGGAAGAACTTGAAGAATTACTTCTTGTAGCTGTTAATAAAGCCATCGATCAAGCAGAAAATGCACATCAATCTGAAATGCAGGCGATGAGTCAGGATATGCTTGGCGGGTTAGGGGACTTGGGTAATCTGTTTAATAAATAACAGAACCTTATTTTCCAGAACAAATGGTTTCCATTCTTTTAAAGAACCACTTCGCGGATATGTTTTGCTTCATAAAACAAAATTATAGAAAGAAAACATCCGGATGTATAATTTCCTTTGCAAACAAAAGAGATTGATCTTCTTTTTTATTAGTATTTATGGTTAGATTTGCCATCCAAAAGCACATTATTAACGAATGAGTTCAGTAGAAATCACTAAAGATACTTATCTGCATTGGTACGAATCCATGCTGCTGATGCGTAAGTTTGAAGAGAAAGCTGGTCAACTTTACGGACAGCAAAAGATCAGAGGATTTTGTCACTTATATATTGGCCAGGAAGCTGTCCTTGCAGGCGCTATGTCTGTTTTAGGACCAGATGATTCCATGATAACAACCTATCGGGATCACGCCCATGCATTAGCACGAGGGATGACTGCCAATGAAATAATGGCCGAATTATATGGAAAGATAACAGGCTGTTCTAAAGGGAAAGGCGGCTCGATGCACATGTTTAGTAAAGAAAAAAAATTCTTTGGCGGACACGGTATCGTTGGAGCTCAAATACCCCTGGGAGCAGGAATTGCTTTTGCAGAACAATATTCAGGCACTAAAAATGTAAATGTTTGTTATATGGGCGATGGCGCCGTGCGCCAGGGCGCTTTAAACGAAACATTTAACATGGCTATGCTTTGGAAGCTTCCCGTAGTTTTCGTTTGCGAAAACAATGGATATGCCATGGGTACTTCGGTAGCCAGAACAACCAATATGGTTGACATTTACAAAATTGGTTTAGGTTTCGACATGCCTTGTGCTCCTGTTGACGGAATGGATCCGGTAGCAGTACATAATGCTATGGATGAAGCTGTACAGCGTGCACGCAACGGAGAAGGGCCAACCTTCCTGGAAATGCGTACTTACCGTTATAAAGGCCACTCAATGTCTGATCCTGCTAAATACCGTACTAAAGAAGAATTAGAAGGCTATAAAGCTAAAGATCCAATCATCACTGTAAAGAAAGAGATAGTAGATAATAAATGGGCTGATGATGCCTGGTTTGATCAAATAGATGCTCAAATCAAGGCTACTGTTGAAGAATCTGTAAAATTTGCAGAAGAATCTCCATATCCTGAGGCTGGTGAACTGTATAAAGATGTTTATATACAGGAAGATTATCCTTTTATAACAAGCTAATTAATTCGAAAACATAATTGAAAACAAGCAATGGCTGAAGTTGTTCGAATGCCGAAAATGAGCGATACTATGACCGAAGGGGTCATCGCAAAATGGCACAAAAAAGTTGGTGATAAAGTTAGCTCCGGAGATTTAGTAGCAGAAGTAGAGACTGACAAAGCCACAATGGACTTTGAATCTTTCCAGGACGGAACTTTATTATATATTGGAGCAGAAGAAGGCACCGCTGTTCCCGTTGATGCTGTGATTGCAGTATTAGGCGAGCCAGGTGAAGATTATAAATCTGCACTTGACGGTTCTTCTAACGCGGCACCGGCGGAAGATAAAGAAGAAAAACCAGAAGAAGCTTCTAAAAAGGAAGAAAGTGCATCTGAGGAAAGTTCAGCAGTTGATCCGGAATCTGTAGGCGCTACAGTTATCCGTATGCCTCTTTTAAGTGATACCATGACTGAAGGTGTTATTGCAGAATGGCACAAAAAAGTTGGTGATACTATAAAAAGCGATGATACTCTGGCCGATGTTGAAACAGACAAGGCAACCATGGAGGTTACTGCCTATGCTGAAGGAACCTTATTATACATTGGTGTAGAAAAAGGCCAGGCAGCTAAAGTAAACGATGTAATTGCAATTGTAGGAAAAGAAGGAACTGATGTTCAGGCTTTGTTAAAAGGCGGTTCAAAATCATCCGCTCCTGCCGGAGATAAAAAAGAAGAGGCTCCCGCTGTATCAGCCGAGCCGGCAAAAGCAGAATCTGTAAAATCTGCTGATTCTGATTCAAGAATTAAAGCATCTCCGCTTGCTAAGAAAATTGCACAGGAAAAAGGTATCGACCTTTCTCAGGTTAAAGGAAGCGCAGAAGGTGGCCGTATCATAAAGAAGGATGTTGAAGAATTTACGCCTTCAGCAAAACCAGCTTCGGCTCCTGCTGCAGAAAAACCTGCCGCTGCACCGCAACAAAGCGTAACTATTCCACAATTTATTGGCGAAGAAAAATACACAGACAAGCCGGTTACCCAAATGCGCAAAACCATTGCAAAAAGGCTTTCTGATAGTTTATTTACAGCGCCGCATTTCTATGTTACCATGTCTATCGATATGGATAGCGCAATGCTTGCCCGTACAAAAATGAATGAATATGCACCAGTTAAAATATCATTTAATGATATGGTATTAAAAGCGGTTGCTATTGCATTGAAAAAACATCCGGCAATTAATGCTTCGTGGATGGGAGATAAAATTCGCTATAACGAACACGTAAACATTGGCGTTGCCGTTGCAGTTGATGAAGGCTTATTAGTTCCTGTTGTTCGGTTTGCTGATGGAAAAACATTATCTCATATCTCTGCTGAAGTAAAGGATTTCGCTCAAAAAGCAAAAAACAAAAAACTTCAGCCATCAGATTGGGAAGGCTCTACATTCACTATTTCTAATCTTGGAATGTTTGGTGTGGATGAGTTTACAGCAATTATTAATTCTCCTGATTCTTGCATTCTTGCAATTGGCGGAATTCAGCAGGTTCCGGTTGTTAAAAACGGATCCGTAGTACCAGGAAATATTATGAAGGTTACGCTAAGTGCTGACCATCGTGTTGTTGATGGCGCAACTGGTGCAGCATTCTTACAAACATTCAAGGCTCTTCTTGAAGAACCTGTTAGATTATTAGTTTAATTAAGCACTATTTAAAAAAAGCGGCTCTGCGTTCAGAGCCGCTTTTTTTATGCCATTTATCTTTCCGGCTAAGCGGCGCCTATTAAAATCATTCTAACACATGATCTGCGTTATCCATCACGCCTCCTACTACTGGTAACTTCACTTAATTACTAATTTATATTAAAGCAATTATGGAAACCATCAGAAGAATTTATTGGCCGGCAATTAACTTAATCGGACCAGGAGCGGTAAAAGAAATAGGCATTGAGATTCAAAAGTTACAATTAAAAAAACTGTTACTGGTTACAGATAAAATATTGGTAGCAATAGGCATAGTTAATAAAATAAAAGAAATTTTAACTGCATCTGAAATTGAATATGCAGTATTTGACGACGTAGCACCCAATCCTACTACCAGAAATGTTAACGACGGACTAGAGCTATTTCGCTATTATAAGTGTGATGGCATATTATCTGTTGGAGGCGGTTCGCCACAAGATGCTGCAAAAGCCATTGGAATACTTTATAAAAATGGCGGTAGCATTGTAGACTACGAAGGCATAGGAAAATCCTCCAATAAATCTGTACCTATTATTGCGGTAAATACAACTGCCGGAACGGCGTCTGAAGTAACTATCAATTATGTAATTACGGATGAGGTACGGAAGATTAAAATGGTAATGGTAGATCCCAATTGCCTGGCGTCTGTTGCGGTTAATGACCCCGAACTTATGGTTAAGAAACCTGCGGATCTTACTGCAGCAACCGGAATGGATGCGCTTACTCATGCCATCGAATCCTATATTTCAAAAGGTTCATTCAGGTTATCCGATATTCTTTCTCTTGAAGCTATTAAACTAATCGGCGAATCGCTGGAAACGGCTGTAAAAGATGGAAACAACATAGAGGCACGTTCAAAAATGGCTTGGGCATCATATATTGCAGGCTTGTCTTTTTCAAATGCAGGTTTGGGTATTGTTCATTCAATGGCCCATCAATTAGGTTCTGAATATAATTTGCCGCATGGCGTAGCAAACTCTATTTTATTGCCTTATGTAGAAGATTTTAACTCTGCGGTTTGCGTAGAAAAGTTCGCAAATATCGCTAATGCATTAGGCAGAGATATTTCAGGATTAACGCCTGAAGAAGCCAGAACAGAAGCAATAAACGCTCTTTCTGAGATGGCCGAAGCACTGGGCATTCCAAAACTTCGCGAAACTGTCTTTAAGCCCGAAGATATTGATAAACTTTCCGCACAAGCAATGGCCGACGTTTGTACTGGAGGTAACCCGCGGAACGTTACCATTGAAGATATTAAAATACTTTATAAAAATGCATACAATGGCGTTTTACTTGGAAGTAAGCCAGCTGTATAAGCTACAAAATAATTAAGAGAGCTTCAATAGTTATCCCTGTGAAGCTCTCTTAAATTATACTTTCTCAAACTTCTCTATTTTTATCACCTTTACCGGACAATTACTAGCCGCAATTTTATTGCTATTGTATTCGTCATTGCTTGCTACCACCATAAATATTCCTTTCTTCTCCTTCCCACCAACTAATGTACATTTACCATCTTTCTGAGAAATTCTCCACCGGGAAAAATTCGCTTCCACACATGCATTACACCCGATACACTTTTCGCGATAGAAAATAATCCGTACCATTTATATATCAATTATTTTATACAATCTATCCGAAGAATGAATCAGGGAAGTTAAGGGAATAGAAAAAACTTCTCCCTTAGTAACGGTGTCGCGCACCACATCATTAACGCGTATTTCTTCCACAGTAGTTTGAATTACCCCGGTAACTGGTCCCGTAATTAAAATTTCATTTCCTGCAGACAGTGTTTGAGTTTCCATAATAAACTCTGCGGCACCAGCATTTTTAAAATGCTTACGTCCCTTGCCAATATATATCTTCTTTTTAGTTGCTTTGGAACCATAGACATCACACCATTCTCCTATCCGGCGCCCCAAGTAATAACCATCCCAAAAACCACGATTAAAAACTGTAGCTAGTCTGGTTTTCCAACCAGCCACTAATAAAGAACTAAAGGACCCATTATAATAAGCGTCTATAGCTTCTTTATAACATCTTGTAACGGTATAAACATAATCTGCACTCCGTCCGCGGCCCTCAATTTTTAATACCGTAACTCCAGAATCAATAACCTGATCTATAAAATCTATGGTGCAAAGATCTTTTGCAGACATGATATACTCATTATCTACTTCATACTCTACACCGGTTTCTTTATCAGAAACCAGGTAAGTATGCCTGCAATTTTGAATACAAGCGCCCCGGTTGGCTGACGCAAAATCTGAGTGAAGGCTTAAATAACATTTACCAGAAACTGCCATACATAACGCGCCATGAGCAAATATTTCAATTTTTATTAAATTTCCCGACGGACCAGTGATGTTCTTTCTCTTAATTTCACGAGTGATAAGATCCACCTGCTTTAAGCTGAGTTCTCTTGCTAAAACGATTACATCAGCATAATCGGCAAAAAATTCAATGCTCTGAACATTTGAAATATTAGCCTGTGTAGAAATATGAACAGGTATCTTTAAATCTTTAGCGTATTTAAAAACTGCCGGATCCGAAGCGATAATTGCATCAACGCCATGTTTTTTTGCAGCATCCACAATACATTTCATAATAGTCATATCATGATTATATAAAATAGTATTGAGCGTTAAGTAACATTTAATATGATTTACTTTACAAATAGCAGTAATCTCGGGAATGTCTGTAATGCTTAAAACTCCGCTGGATCTTACCCGCATATTTAATTGCTCTACGCCAAAATAGATGGAATTTGCACCTGCCTGAATAGCCGCTCTTAACGATTCGAACGAACCGACAGGCGCCATTAATTCAATTTCCTTTTCTTTCATATCCTTTTTCTCCTGATACAAACCTTTGCATTTTTTATGTAGAAAAATATGACTTTGGTCAGTTTTGAAACAAATACCTTAATTAGATTTGTATATTGAAAATAAAACAGATGTCAGTTAAGGCAGATAATAATGAAATAAATGCATTGGGTACTACCTTATTGGAAATCGGCGCATTGCTTATGGTTTCTGGTGCAAGTACAGGCAGAATCCGGAATAATATCAATAGAATTTCTAATTCTTTTGGATACAGCACAGATATGCTTATTTCGCAACGAACTTTAATGCTCAACATTTATAATGAAGAAAACGGACACTTTTTTAACAGCTTAAAAAGAACACAGGCACACGGTGTTAATTTTGCGATCGTATCGGGCATTAGCCGGATGAGTTGGCTTGTGGTTGAACAAAAATGGAGCGTAGAGCAGATAAACACAGATTTAATTCGTATTGCAGCTTTACCGCATTACCCTCGAATGTTAATTCTTACCTTTGTTGGATTGGCTGGTGCTGCGTTCTGTCGTCTTGCCGGGGGCGAGGCATTAGATATGGCAATGGTTTTCCTGGGCTCCTTTTGTGGTTTGTTTATCCGGCAGGAAGCGCATAAGCTGCAGTTTAACCCTTATATCTGTATCTTATTTGCTGCTTTAACATCTTCTTTGATAGCTGGCTTACCTATTAAATTTCAGATTGGGGATACTAAAGAAGTTGCGTTCGCAACATCTGTGTTATTTTTGATTCCAGGAGTACCCTTAATTAATTCATTTTCTGATATGATTGATGGGAACTTGCAAAACGGACTTATCAGAGGCCTAAATGGATTTATAATTTCCTTTGCGATTGCCTTGGGTTTGTTAACATCAATGCTCATTTATCACTTTTAAGGATGGAATGGTTGCTTTTATTAGAAAAAGGGATATGGTTCGGGTTAGCCGCTGTAGGGTTTGCGATTCTGTTTAATGTTCCCACGAGAACTTTGATCCCAATTTTTATTATGGGAGCGCTGGGAGGCCTGACTAAGTTACAGATGCTCAGTTTAGATCTTAACGTAATCATATCCACTTTAGTTGGCGCTGCTTTGATTGGCTTTTTAAGTATTCTCTTTGCACATAAAAAACATGCTCCTCCACCCATATTTGCTATTCCGGCTGTCATACCAATGGTACCTGGAATTTTTGCATACCGTATGATGCTTGGCCTGATAAACCTGGCCGGAGATGTTAATCAGGCAACGTATAATCAAATACTTTCTGAAACGATAAATAACGGATTAAAAGTTATGCTTATTTTAATGAGCCTAGCTGGTGGAGTTGGAATACCTATGCTTATTACCCGAAAGGAATCTGCCAAAAACATACGGTTTAGAAAAAAGAGCTAATAGCTGCATTCGGGTTAAGATATAAAAAAAGGGCTGGTTTATAAAAACCCTCCCTTGGTATATATATTAAATTAATGATTACTCTTTTATAAATGCATGCCGCAATTCTTCTACCTGCTCATTGCTTATTGGGACTAAGCTTCCTAATGAAGAACAGAGAACTAATGATTTTGCACTGAACTCTGCTACTTCCAGATAATCGAACGTTTGTAAAAGCTGGTTACCCGTTACCACCACACATGCGTTTTTAACAATCACTGCCGGATTATGTTTTGCTACAAGGCTTGCAATTATTCTCTCACTTTTAAAATGCGAGCCAAACTCAAGAGAACTTACATCCTGTAAAAAAATCCAGCTTTCTGGTATTGTGCGTACGTTAAACGCAGCTCCTGTTACTGCAAAAGCCATTAAATAAGGCGATTGAGTAAGAATTATAGAATTAATTTCCGGATGCTTCTCATAAATTTCCTGGTGTAAATAGGTAGTACGGCTTGGCACTTTTCCAGGTTCACGCTTACCTCCTTTTATTTGAACAATATCTTCAATCCTCAGATCCCAGCGAGGTACATCTGTTGGAGTAATTAAGAAGTCATTCCCTTTCCATCTGGTTGATACTGTTCCGTAAGAACTAATCATTAAGCCCTGGGTGCAGGCACGATGCACAATATTGCAAATCTCCAAACGCTTCTCCCGTTCATCAGAAGGATAATTCACTTCCTCCATTTCCGGAATCAACGATGGAACCTGAGCTTCAAACGCTTCAATTTGCTCATCGGCAAGATATTGAGGCGTTCCCACTGCGTTTCCATAAAGAATGGTTCTTGCACAGAATTCAAGTGTTTCAAAACGCTGATAGGTATCCATCAAATCTGAACCGCCTACAACTGTACCATGGTTTTCCATGATTACTGCCTTATAACCCTTCGTAAATTCGCAGGCAATTTTAGCACCTAATGCTTCACTGCCAGGAAGCTCATACTCGGCATAACCAACCGGGCCGCAAATACGGCTGGCCTGGGTAATGATATTAGTATCCGGAGTTGCCCTTACAATACTAAACGATACCAATGCAGGTGGGTGAGCATGCACAATAGACTTTATATCGGGTCTTATTTCATAGATCGCTTTATGAAAAGGAAATTCTGACGAGGGCTTGTGCAAGCCTTCTACTGTGCCATCTTTTCTTATGCAGACAATATCAGCTGGTTGAAGTTTTCCTTTATCAACTGCTGATGGAGAAATCCATATATCACCGTTATCGTCAATAATAGAAATATTCCCACCGGAAGTTGTTGTTAAGCCTCTGCGATAAATCCGGCTCATGACCATAGCAATCTGGTCGCGGGGATGCATTAATCGAGGATTAAGGATATCATTCATAATGTTATTTTAGATTCAAGCTATACTTGATATAATTAAACAAAGGATGCGATTATTCTGAACAACACAAATGACAAGCATCATCTTTTAAAGTAATTTCTGTCGCAAAAAAGAATCCTGCAAACATTGCAGGTTTGAATAGTTATTGCGAGATTTTTAAGATGCTTTTGCTTTAGGTGAAATTAGTTGGTATGAAAGAGTTGTTACAAACTGACGGAGAGATTGGATTTATTTTCCATTTTCATTATCTTCAAGTACAATTAACAGCCTTGAAACACTGCAATAATCGGCCCCTATCCCTCAGCAGCATTTTAGTTGTAGTGATACTTCTGTGCAGTTTCGAAATGACTTTTGCTCAATACTTCAACTTTGATATAACCCGAAAACGTGAAACAGCTTCCTTTAAATTGGTAAAGAACTTGATCATTATCCCAATCATAATTAACGGGAAAGGACCTTTCAATTTTATATTGGATTCAGGTGTAGGATTATTTCTCATTACCGAACCAAGTCTTTCCGAAATCTTTCCTGCAAATACTTCAAGAACAATTAGCATTAACGGAATTGGGGAAGGCAATGAAATGACTGCATTTATTCAGCCTTCGGCAAAAATTAAAATCAGTAATTCCATAAGTGGCGAAATGCCGGTTGCAATCTTAGAGACGGATCCGTTTAACTTGTCTTCTTTTGTGGGCATGCCCATACACGGCTTAGTTGGCTACGAGTTGTTTAGTAGTTTTACCATCAGAATAAACTATTTGTTAAAGACGATTACATACTACCGAAATGAATCAGCCTTTATTCCCAGAAAGGGAACAAAAATACCTATCTCCATAGAAGACAGAAAACCTTATGTTAATGTAGACTTAACTCTCCCAAACGGAAAAAAGGAAAGTGTCAAGTTAATTATTGATACAGGAGCAGGGCATCCCTTATCTTTAGAGACCAATAGCGGAATCCCTTATCTCATTCCTGAGAAAAACATTCCTGCAAATTTGGGCGTAGGCCTTTCCGGTATGATTAATGGCTTTATCAGTCGTATTCCAATGGTACATCTGGGAAAATTTCAACTCCATAATGTAATATGTGCTTTTCCGGATTATAGTAATGTGGCTGCTAAAATTTATTCGATAAGCCGGAATGGGAATATGGGAAATAATATTCTTAAACGGTTTACGGTTGTTTTTGATTACCAGCGTTCGACACTGTATTTAAAGCCCAATTATCTTCTGAATGAGCCATTTGAACATGATATGAGCGGAATCGAAATTACTTCAGATGGAAGTAATTTTGAGGAAATCGTAATCATGCGCATAGAATCAGATTCAGCAGCGGAAAAGGCAGGCCTTAAGCCTGGTGATAGAATACTTAGCGTAAATTTTAAAAAGATAACAGAAATTGGATTGGAGGAAATTAATAATATTTTCCAATCTAAAAATGGGAGAACTGTTATATTAGAAATCAGGCCCTATGATAGTAATGAAGGCAAGTTTATAATTTTAACATTACAAAGAAGAATTTGAGTGATTAACTTTTAATAAGTCCATCAATAGTTACTGCAACATTAAATGGCTGCAGATATGTATCAAGAAGTATGGCAAACTCTCTCCTGGTAACTGGCTTCTTCAAATCGAATTTTCCCTCCAGCTTAAGCGACTTCGTCCATGCACTTTCCACTTCCTTATCCAATTCTTTACCTCTGGAACCCACAAATTTTATCAAACTTAATGCAGTTTCCAAAGTAATTCTATCTTCCTTATGATCTAAAAACCAAATCTGGCTTCGGGAATAAAGCTCACGAAAAGGTTGTTTCAATTCATCTACGCTAACTGTCGAATCGGGCAAGAAAAATAGATTACCGTTTTCTTCTTTAGCTTTGAAAATCCCGGTTACACCAATATGTTGAAAAGCAATCATAGATGAGTCGGTATCTGCGATATCCGCATATCTGATAATATGAGATTTATAACTTAACAGCTCGCTTTGTATCATGCGTACATTTAAGTTCTTGGTGCCAGTTTTAAAAAACACGCAGTATGCCGCAGTTGCACCTGCCGCCTGCGCACTTAACAAAGTTGAAACTTTACCAATAGGAGCAGCTAAAACCAGGTTTTCAATTCCAGGAGCCAATAAGGAAGAAAGTGTAATCAATTTCGAAACGCCATTATCTTCCTGCAATGCAGCAACACTGGTTCTATATAGTTTATCAGAATATATACTTAATACCGGCTGCGAATCCTTACTATCCGCAAGTCCTGCCATTTTAGCAATGCTATAAGTTGGTGTTGCATCTAAAATAATATCGACTTTTATCTCTCTACCGGGCAAATCTACTTGCCAGCTCTTACCGGATTTCTTAATTTTTTGAACAGATGCATTAGACAGTATAGTGAGGTTTTTTAATGTATCTGTCCACACTTTAAATACTTGCGCTGTGAATTCAGGTGTCAGGGAATGGTGAGCCTGCAGTGGCGACTTTTGTAAGCTATCCACAATTCTGCTAAATTCTGCATAAATACCCGCATTAATGGATCTGTCTTCTGGAGAGAGAGTAATAGAATGAAAGCTTCCCGCATCAATAAGTAATGTTTTCACACCCGATTTAGCAGATTGAATAGCGGCCGCATAACCGCTTGAATTAGCCCCAATTACTAATACTCCTGTTTTTATATCTTGTGCATAGCCGGTGAACCCAATAAGCAGGCAAACGGATGCAAAAAAACTCTTTATCATTAAATTTATTTAGAATTCAAATATATATTCTCAAACGATATTAAGCATTATAAATTTTATAGCTGTAAATATTTAACTGATCTTTAATTTATCAGTAAACAGGAGATTAGGATACGATTGCGTTTTGTATTTGAACATCATATTTTTTAGGCTCAGATCTCATTGCTTATTATCGTACTGCTGGGCACGTAGCCAACTTGCCAGGGCCCTTGTTCGGGAAAAGTTCGGGGATCCTACGTTCACGAACGTAAGCTCCCCGAACGTGGTAGGACCAGATTACGAATCTGTCTCCTCCTAAATACACATGCCTCATTACCAAAGGAATAAATGGGCAGAAAAAAGGTATTATAAATATAAAATGTTTGAAGGCATTAATAGCTTCAGGACAGGAACATTACAAGTATAATCACAAGACAGAGCTAGCGGAGACGAAGAAAGTTCAGGCCTAATCTGAATAAGAAAAAGTTAGTGTCTCTTACTAATGTCTGATATCTACGAATTGATTAATGTGATTTAAAAAAAGGCCATCCACGTAAGCGTGAATGGCCTTCTAACAATAAGTATTTATTATTATTGAGCGTTTTGACGTGCTTCGTTTTTAAGCGCCTCGTTTGCTACAATTACAATTTCCACTCTACGGTTTTGAGCTTTACCGCTCGCTGTTGAATTATCAGCTATAGGTTCAGTTTCACCTTTACCGATGGTAGTTAATCTTGAACTGGAAACTCCTTGTGCTAATGCATAAGACTTTACAGCTGCTGCTCTACGCTCTGAAAGAGAATAATTATAAGAATCAGAACCATCAGCATCTGTATGTCCAATAACCATAATATTAGTTTCAGGATTATTTTTCATGGTAGCAGCTAAATTCTGAATGTTTGTTTTAGCATTTTCTTTTAAATCAGATTTATCAACATCAAATAAAATGCCTGAATCGAATTTTACAATTAAGCCTTCTCCTGCATCAATAACTTCTGCACCGGGAACAGTTTTTCTGATTTCCTCAGCTTGTTTATCCATTCGTTTGCCAATGTATGCTCCGGCTACACCACCAATAGCGCCTCCAATAACAGCACCTACTGCCGTATTACCCGCCTTTTTACCAATTATAGCGCCCAAAGTACCACCTGTGGCAGAACCTATTACTGCTCCTTTTTGGGTTTTAGTCATTTGACTACAGCTAACAGTTAACATAGACACTGTTGCTAAAGCTAAACAATAAGTAGCTATTTTAATTTTCATCGATTTCATAATACTAATTTAATTCGTGTGTGTGTGTTTATTCTTTTTCTCAATATAAAATCAAGCTCCAAGCCTTTTTATTAACCTTGTTTTTGTATGACCACTTCTATATTCGATGGTTTAAACTTAAAAAGTTAATTTTAATATAATAAAAAATTTGGTAAATTGTTTTAGAGGTTTGGGGTTTTTCCGCCATCAACAGGAAGATTAATTCCGTTAATATAATTTGCGGCCGGACTTGCTAAAAATGCTATTGCAGCTGCTACATCTTCCGGTGTACCAATTTTACCTGCCGGAATTTCTTTAATCATCTCATTTTCTACCTGTTCTAAGGTTTTCTCTTCTTTATCAGCACGGTTTTTAATTAACGATTGCAATCTGCCCGTCATAGCTGTACTGGGTAAAACATTATTTACCGTAATCCCAAAAGGGGCTAATTCAAAAGAAAGGGTTTTGGACCAGTTAGCAACAGCCGCCCTAATGGTATTAGACACACCCAAGCCTTTTAAAGGAGCCTTTACAGAGGTTGAAATAACGTTTATAATTCGTCCCCAGCCCGCATCTTTCATTCCTGAAACAACGGCCTTTACAAGAAGCTGATTACAGATTAAATGCTGAGAGAAAGCTGCTGAAAACTCTTCCGGTTCAGCATCAATTACCTGTCCCGCTGGTGGGCCACCAGTGTTATTTATCAGAATATCTATCGTGTGATCTTTTAAATATCTCTCTACTTCACTTTTCAAATGATCCGGATCGGTAAAATCGGCTACAATAAAATGATGAGACTCTGTATCATCTGCTGGAAGATGATTGATAAGCTCCTGAAGCTTTTCCCTGCTTCTGGCTATAAGCGTTATACTAGCGCCTAAAAAAGCCAGTTCCATTGCAGCTGCCCGACCAATGCCCTGAGTGCTACCGCACACTAAGGCACGTTTTCCAGTTAAATCGATATTCATACCTGTATTATTTATTGCATAACAGAAAAGTATTCTTCTAGTTCTAAAAGAGTATTGGTATTCGTTTGTATATCCTTAATTATCTCACCTTTCTCCATCAGTAAAATACGTTGTGAAACTTCGGTTACATGACTTAAATCGTGACTCGATATGAATGTTGTGATCTGCTTCTCGGCAGTAATATTTTTTATCAGATTTTTTAAACGAATCTGAGTGCTTGGGTCAATGTTAGCAAATGGCTCATCAAGCAATAACACTTCCGGATTTTGTAATAAACAAGCGATTATGCCAACTTTACATTGGTTACCTTTCGATAAATCCCGTATATATTTCTTTCCGCTCAGGATTTCTCCGTTAAAAAAATCACTATACCTCTCAAGTTCCGAATTAATATGCGTTTTACTTAAATCATGCAAGGACCCGATAAAATAAAAATATTCTTCGGGTGTGAGATAATCTATTAAAAAGCCTTCATCCAGAAATGATGCAGTATAATTTTTCCAGTTTTCTCCGGCTGCAACATTTTCACCCTTCGAAATTACTTCGCCGGTATCCGCCCGTATTAAATCAAGCATTAATCGGAATAGTGTGGTTTTACCTGCACCGTTATTTCCTACCAGGCCAATGGTTTCGCCTTTAGTAATATCTAATTGCGGCACATTTACTACAGAAATACCGTTATATGTTTTATTTAGATTTTTAATTTCTATCATAAGATTAATGGTCTCTAAACCCTGCAGCTATTGTGTACCGTTTATTTTTAAAATTTTTAATCAAGACATTAAGCCAAAACTGACGTGTAAGAATAAATATTAATCCTATAAATCCTAATGATATAATTCCAGCAATCGGATTAAACAGCCATGCTATGAGCAAATAAAACAATATCGGAACAACAAATAATGGAACTCCTATTATAAATTGTGAGGCACCCACGCCTTCCCAATTAAATGATGAACCTTTAGAAAGATCTATATATTTATAATTCCAGTTTGCAAAAGCAAGTACTATTAAACTACTGATTCCAATGTTCCATAAATAAAGCATGGCATGCGTTAACAATATCTTCCATCCAAAATAAGCATACGGAGCGGTTAATAAGAGTGTAAGAGTCGAAAACAATGTAAAGAGGAGAAATTTCGATTTATAAAAATCCCGGGCTGTTATTTTATTAGCCAGAATACCGTCGAAATGTGCGCTTTGCCAGCTGAACATAAACTGTCCGTAGTTGATAATAAATATGCCGGTCATCATCATTCCTGCAATAATCATTATTGTTTCACCTGGTGCACCCCGACGGTAAAACATCAATCCGTATAACATAAATACTGCACACATAATGAGTGTAGATTTGGGACGTTTATTTCTTAAAATCAGCTTAATTTCCAAGGCTGCCAATTCTCCGGCAATTCCGAAATTTTGCAGGAAAGGAATATCTGCTGCCAGATTGCTGCTTGTTTTTTCTTTACTTAATTCATCCAGATAGAGATTCTTTTTAAGAAAATTACGGTTTATAACATACATACTTATTCCTAATAAAGCAGGAGCAAATGCCAGATATGGATTATTTATTATAGCATTAAATAGAAATTGAGAAACTGATGAAACAGAAATAATTGAGGTATAAAAATCGGCCCAGATTATGCTGCCAAGCACACAAAGAAATATTACTAAAATCCAGGCATTCAGATTAATTTTCCGTTTTATCCACAAACTGAAAAAATGATTAAAAAGCGTTAATCCTGCTATGGAGAATAGTAATGCAAAAAACAGGTATCCTTCACCCCGAAATAACAGCACTTTTATCAGAAAAGGAACAGTTAAAAGAAAAACTGACAAATTAAACCCTGTCCATAAAGAAGTGAATGATAAATAATTTACTATAGCATTTTTCCTCACTGGCAGATTTAAATAGGGCTTTACGCTTAGAGTTGGTAATTCCTGAAGCTGGAAACGCATCAGCAAATCGAATAAAAAATAATAGAGCAACAATCCATTAAAAGCATTAATTACTTCTTTATCGGGAAAGAATCTTCCGAGAATCTTATCAAGAAAGAAAGATGCTATCAATAGATTTGCAAAGAGATACAACAGACTCAAGCCTAATAAAATGCTTACTACAATGCTTTTACCTGTGTTTTTTGAGCGCCAGAATGCCAGCCATTGAAGCCGTAAAAAGGTTTGGTTCATAAGATGTTAAGATGAAAATTTCAGCAAGCTAATATTTATACTTCCCTTTCCACAAAGTTTTTAATCGATCTCGTAACTTTTGTTCCGCCGCATTGTTTCCGGGCTGATACAACGTGGATCCTTTTAAGGCATCAGGGAAATATTCCTGTTCTTCAAAGTTGCCTTCAAAAGCATGCGAGTATTTATACTCTTTTCCATAACCAATATTTTTCATTAATTTGGTTGGAGCATTACGAATATGCAGTGGAACAGGTAAATCTCCGGTACGGGCAACTAATTCCTGAGCCTGATTAATAGCTTCATAGCTTGCATTACTCTTGGGCGATGATGCCATATATGTAACGGCCTGTGATAAAATGATACGCGATTCCGGCCAGCCGATTACATTTACCGCCTGAAAGCAATTATTTGCTAAAAGCAAGGCGTTAGGATTTGCATTACCAATATCTTCGGATGCTAAAATGAGCAGGCGGCGAGCGATAAAAAGCGGATCTTCTCCGCCCGCAATCATTCTTGCCAGCCAATAAACTGCTGCATTTGGATCGCTGCCGCGTATAGATTTTATAAATGCTGAAATAATATCATAATGATTCTCACCGGCTTTATCATATAAGGCCATGTTTTGCTGAACATTATCCAATACCAGCTTATTGGTAATAACTTGCTTGTCTGTTCCAACCGCATTTACTACCAGTTCAAGCACATTTAAAAGCCGGCGGGCATCGCCGCCGGAAAGACGAAAGAGCGCTTCATATTCTTTTATCTCAATTTGCTTCTGCGATAAATATTTATCTTCCTTTAAAGCACGATTAACCAATAATGTTAAATCTTCCTCGGTTAGAGTTTGCAGGATATAAACCTGACTACGCGATAAAAGTGCTGAAATAACTTCGAACGACGGATTTTCTGTAGTAGCTCCAATTAAAGTTACCAAGCCACGCTCTACTGCTCCTAATAATGAATCTTGCTGCGATTTAGAAAACCGATGAATTTCATCTATAAATAAAATAGGAAGATTCTCTTCTGTTTGTTTAAGAACAGTAGCCTTTTCTATTACGTCGCGAATATCCTTAACACCAGAGTTAATAGCGCTCAAACTAAAAAAAGGCCGGTCTAATTGCCGCGAAATAATATATGCCAACGTAGTTTTACCCACACCCGGCGGTCCCCATAAAATTATTGACGGAAGATTGCCGCTTTCAATAGCGCGACGAAGAATGGCATTTTGCCCAACCAGATGCTGTTGACCAACATATTCGTCCAGCGTTGCCGGACGCATGCGTTCTGCGAGTGGAGCTATAGTTGCCATAGATCTTTTAATTTGGATTCATTAAAATAAATGAACCTAGGTTTTAATTCCAGACAAAAATGAGTTTAAGTTCCGGAATTCTGTAAGCTAAAGTTTCACCCGACGAAACAAGCACACGCAAAGCTCGCAAAGTTAAAGCTGAGTTTTCAGCGCTCGTGCTTCCTTCAACTCACAACCCACAACCTTTCATCCGACTTAACCTTTCTTCACTTCCTTCGCCCAGGTATCCCTTAAAGTAACCGTTCTATTGAAAACAAGTTTGTCTGAACCGGAATCTTTATCCAGGGTAAAATATCCTTTCCGTAAAAACTGATACCCTCTTCCTAATTCTGCATCCGCCAAATCTTTTTCAATATAAGCATTAGGAATTATCTGTAAGCTTTCTGTATTGATATATTCCTTAAAGTCTCGCTCCTCATTTCCAGGATCTTCTACACGGAAAAGCCTGTCGTATAATCTTACCTCTGCCGAAGCTGCATGCCGCACACTTACCCAATGTATTGTTCCCTTAACATGAATTCCCGAAGTATCTTCGCCAGACTTGGATTCGGGAAGATAAGTACAATGTACTTCTGTTACATTGCCGAATTCGTCTTTCACAAAATCCTCGCATTTAACAATATAAGCGTGTTTTAAACGAACCATTAAACCAGGAGCCAAACGGAAATATTTTTTGGTAGGATTTTCCATAAAATCTTCCCGTTCTATCCAGAGTTCTTTTCCGAAAGGAATTTCTCTTGAACCTTCTCCGCCTTCAACTTCAGGATTATTTTCGCCAATAAGTATTTCATCCTGTCCTTCAGGATAATTGTTTATTACCAGTTTTATAGGATCTAAAACGCCCATCCGCCTCCAGGCAGATTTATTTAAATCTTCGCGAAGGCAAAATTCAAGTAAACTGATATCAATAGTATTTTCTCTTTTAGCAACACCAATTCTTTCACAAAAATCTCTAATAGAAGCAGCAGTAAATCCACGACGGCGCAAACCGCTAATGGTTGTCATTCTCGGGTCGTCCCACCCACTTACAAAACCTTCGTTAACTAACTGAAGCAATTTACGCTTGCTGGTAACGGTATAAGTAAGGTTTAAACGTGCAAATTCGTATTGCTGAGATGGAAATATTTCCAGCTCCTTTATAAACCAATCGTATAAATCGCGATGGCTAACAAATTCCAGCGTACATAAAGAGTGTGTTATCTTCTCTATTGAATCTGATTGTCCATGAGCGAAATCATACATTGGGTAAATGCACCATTTATCTCCGGTACGGTGATGCGATATATGGCGGATGCGATACATTAACGGATCGCGCATTTGCATATTCGGCGATGTCATATCAATTTTAGCACGCAGAACCTTCTCACCATCTTTATATTTACCAGCTTTCATTTCTGCAAACAATTGCAAATTTTCTTCAATACTTCTTGAGCGGTATGGAGAATCTGTTCCAGGTTCTGTAGGAGTTCCTTTTTGTTCAGCAATTTCTTCCGGAGTACCATCATCTACATAGGCGAAGCCTTTTTTAATTAGCTGTATAGCAAATTGGTATAGTTGATCAAAATAATCTGACGCGAAAAATTCGTTTTGCCATTCAAAGCCTAACCATTTCACATCTTCTTTTATACTCTCCACATACTCTGTATCTTCTTTCTCCGGATTTGTATCGTCAAACCGGAGATTAGTTTGACCGTTATATTTTTGAGCAAGACCAAAATTCAAGCAAATAGATTTCGCATGTCCAATATGCAAATAGCCATTGGGCTCCGGAGGAAAACGAGTATGGACCCTGCCCTGGTTCTTTCCGCTTCTAATATCCTCTTCGATAATCTCTTCGATAAAATTCAATGATCTCTCTTCGCTCATATTTAAAATAAAGGTTACAAAAATAGCAAAATTCAATGCTTCAACAGAAGTATCTTTATTGGATATATGATTTGAGTAATATGTATTCGATACCGTCCTATAAATAAGGCTATTGTATTAAATTTTACCATTCATCTCCAATTTATTAACCCTTAAAAATCAAGGAAATCATTATCACTATCAATTAAAATCTGTTAATTAGTTTATCTTAATGGAACTGATAATGTACAACACTATCCTGACATCTCTGGAAAACAGAATTCTTACTATTACTATTAACCGCGAAAGTAAGCTTAACACCCTGAACAAAGAAACTTTACGTGAGCTGCACCTTGCATTTACGGAAGCTTTTAAAAACAACGATGTTGGTGGAATAATTATTACCGGTGCAGGAAGTAAAGCTTTTGCTGCCGGCGCTGATATTAAGGAGCTGCATGATTTGGACCAAACCGAAAGCTTCAATCTTGCATCGGAAAGCCAGTTCGGAGTGTTTAACTTAATAGAAAACGGACCTAAGCCTGTAATTGCTGCCATAAATGGATTTGCGTTGGGCGGGGGGCTAGAGCTGGCTATGGCTAGCCATATTCGTATTTCCTCAAGCGATGCAAAGCTTGGTTTACCTGAAGTTTCTTTAGGATTAATCCCGGGTTATGGAGGAACACAGCGTTTACCCCAATTAATAGGCAAAGGCAAAGCCTTTGAATTAATTTTAACAGGCGATATGATAGATGCAAATACAGCTCTGGCACTGGGCCTGGTAAACTATGTGGTACCAATTAATCTTCTTTTAACTGCATCCATAGATTTATTGAAGAAAATCCTTAGCCGCTCACCCTCATCGATTCAAGCGGCCATAAAAGCTATAAATTCCGGCTACTTTGATTCTGGCTATAAAGTTGAGATTCAGCAATTTTCAAACTGTTTCGGTACTGAGGATTTTAAAGAAGGAACAAATGCTTTTTTGGAAAAACGCCAGCCAGGCTTTAAAAAATAAGTTTATAGTTTAATATAAATAATAACAATTAATGTTGTAGAATATTTTTCCCAGAAGAAATAAAATAACTATATATTTAGGCAAAAAAAGGGGAGGTTTTTTTAATGAAAAGAATTTTAATAGTTGATGACGAAATTAATATTGGTTTACTATTATCAAAGTTTCTAACTCGCAATGGTTTCGAAGTATCCACGTCTACCAGTGGAAGCGTTGCTATGGAACTACTTGCTAAAGACCATTACAATCTGGTATTATGCGATTTCAGACTGGAAGATACCGATGGCCGGGAGATGCTTCGAAAAATAAAAGCCGCTTATCCGGAAACGGGAGTAATCATTATCACCGGCTATTCTGATATAAAACTGGCAGTGGAACTTATTAAAATGGGCGCCTACGATTATATTACAAAGCCTTTGTATCCAGATGAAATATTAAACACCATAAATAAAGCCCTCGAAACCCAGGAAGCGCTTTCGAAAAGTTTCCCGGAAAGCAGAACATCAGTCAAAGAAAAAGTAAAGACGGGAAATTTACCTGAAGAATTTATTACTGGCGACGGCGCTGCTTCAAAAGATCTGTTACGCCAAATCGAAATTATTGCACCCACAAATTACAGTGTCATATTAACCGGCGAAAGTGGCACTGGAAAAGAGTCTGTAGCCAAAGCAATACACATGAAAAGCAATCGTCGCGATAAACCTTTTATCGCAATGGATTGCGGCTCTTTAACAAAAGAACTTGCCGGAAGCGAATTTTTTGGACACGAAAAAGGTTCGTTTACAGGTGCGCTTTATACAAAAATAGGCCACTTTGAGATGGCCAACGGCGGCACACTATTACTAGATGAGGTTGGAAACTTATCCTACGACATTCAGGCTGCTTTGCTAAGAACCGTGCAGGAAAGAAAAGTAAAACGGATTGGTAGCACCAAAGAGATCGACCTCGATGTAAGGATTATTGTAGCAACCAACGAAAATTTGGTTGAAGGAATTCAAAAAGGACGTTTTAGAGAGGATTTGTTTCACCGCTTTAACGAATTTAATATACAACTTCCTCCTTTGAGAGAACGGGAGAGAGATATTTTATTGTTTGCCCAAACTTTTTTAGACACAGCAAACAAGGAGTTAAACAGAAATGTAGAAGGATTTTCTGATGAGGTTATAGATTGCCTGCTTACTTACACCTGGGCAGGAAACGTTCGGGAACTCAAAAATGTAATACGCCGGGCAACCTTACTTACCGAAGGTAACCGTATTCAGTTAAAGGCACTTCCCTTAGAAATTTCGACCTTCGCGAAAGTGTCGGCCATAGAAACCGCTGTAGGAAATATGCAGGCGAAAGAGCCCAGCCGGGATCTAAAAAATGCCGCACAAGAGGCCGAATATGAAACAATTATAAAGGTATTAAAAGAAGTTAATTTTAATAAAACAAAAGCTGCTAAAATCTTAAACATCGACAGAAAAACCTTATATAATAAAATGAAGGCAATAAATCTTGAATAGATTTTAATCCGGGCAAGCGTAGTTGACTAAACCAGACAGCCTTATTATAGATTATAGTAAATTTAACAGCGGCACTACAGTAAACATTCTGTTACCCCTATATAATTTGTAATTTGGTTAAACTTACATGTAACCTAACTTTTTATAAAAATTGATGTTAAAGCTGTTAAACATAACTCAATTTAGTTTATGCTTAAAATACAGTATTTAGAATATGGCTTTTTTCAACTACAAGCAACGCAATAACATCGTTTTAATAATACTTATTATACTGGGTTGCGGCATTTTATATTCACTAAGATATATTGCCGGTACATTATTAAGTACTATTGTAATGTATACCATATTCAGACCGGTATATATTTATATTATTCAAACCTGGAAATGGAAAAAGGCCTGGGCAAGTATTGCAGTAATTGTAGGCTCATTTCTTATACTTATTCTACCTACTATAACACTTTGTTTTATGGTAATGAATAAAATAAATGAGTTTCGGCAGGATCCTTTAAGAGTTGAATACATTATAAAAAGATTAGACGCCTTTTTTTATAAAACCTTCAATCAGTCAAACCTTGTAGATAATGCCATGGATAAAGTGGGTGGTTATGCCAGCGACTTATTTCCATCTATTTTAGGCGGGGCAGCATCGTTGATTTTAGGAATTTCGGTTATGTATTTTCTTTTATATTTTATGTTCAGGCATTATAAAAAGTTTGAGGCCGGTTTAATTACTTATTCGCCTTTTAGAGAGCAAAACGCACTTAAATTTGCCGATGAATTAAAGAACACTACCTACTCAAATATTCTTGGTCAGGGGCTTATAGCCGTAGTTCAGGGTGGTTTAGTTTCACTTGGCTTTTTTATTTTTAATATACCCGATGCATTGTTTTGGGGAGTGATTTCTACTTTTCTGTCTTTTCTACCGCTAATTGGCTCGGCTCTCGTTTTTGTGCCGGCAGGAATTTTGGAACTGGCTAATGGACATGAGGCTGCTGGTTGGGGAATTTTGATTTGGGGAATTGTTCTTGTAACCAATATTGATAATGTAATCCGTTTTCTTATCGCTAAAAGGGTAGGCAATATTCATCCCATTATCACTATAATTGGAGTTGTTGTTGGAATACCAGCTTTCGGCATCATGGGATTAGTTTACGGCCCCTTATTATTATCTTACTTTATCTTAACAGTAAGGATCTATGAAACCAGTAAACTTGCTACAGAACGTCTCGAACAGATACGATCTGCAGAAGAAGAATAAAAATATTCAAACAGTTCCATTCTTCTTTTGTATTTATTATAGAAAAACTTAATCATAATTTTAAAAGCCATGAATGATAACACAAAATTTATAGCAGCATTATTAGCAGGTGCTGCTGCCGGAGCAGCATTAGGAATTCTTTTTGCGCCAGAAAGTGGTTCTGAGACGAGAGACAAATTAAACGATGCATTAAAGAATTTAGGCGATTCTATAAAAGATCGTGCGGCTGAAGAGATCGATAACTTAAGCAACTTTAAAGAAAGTATGACTGATAAGATCAAAAGCAAAATTAACAAAGCAGAAGATTTAGCTTCATCGGCAACACAACAAAGTTCGGTTACAGAATAATTCAGTGTGGGTAACGATTCACTAACTTAAGATTCAAGAGTTCGATAATCCGCTCAATATAAGAGAATAAGACGATTTATCTCTGTGACAGATTTGAACGTACCTGCCTGATTTTTAAAACAATATTATGCCAGAAACTCAAAAACCAAAAGCTTCGCCAGATTTGCTTTCCCTGTTAAAGGATTACATTTCTACACGGGTGGAACTTACCCGATTAACTATCATAGAACGGCTTACCGTTGTAACGGCAAACCTTATTACCGATTCTTTTGTATTGGTAATGGGAGTTCTAACATTTTTGTTTGCCTCATTTACACTAGCGCTTTATATTGGCGAGAGTTCTGGTTCGTATGCCATGGGATTTGGTATAGTTGCTTTAATATACCTTGCTCTTGCTTTATTAATGTATTTTATAAAAGACAAACTGGTTGAAAAATATCTGCATGATTTTATGGTAAAACGCATATTTAATAAAAAGAAATAATGGAAAAGTCATTTAACAGTTTGGCAGAGTTACGAGCTGAGATTGACTTTCTTAAAGTCAAACAATTTAAAGATGAAGAAGCTCTAAAAGAGAAGTTTAGTAGCCCTTCCGCTATTTTTAGCAGCATAGCCAGCCTTTTTAAAACAGATAACAGTAAAAAATCCCTAATGCAAGATATTATGCATCAGGATTTTATGACAAATATTTCAAGGTTTATATTGCCTCTTTTTCTCAATGGTGTACTTTTTAAACGTTCCGGCTTTATCGTTAAATCTCTTGTTACGTTTTTATCACAAAAAGCTGCAACACAAGTAAATTCAAATACAGTTTCGGGCTTAGTAAATAAATTTAAGACACTTTTCAAAGCTACCGGCAAAGTCAGAAGAACACCGGCTGTGAGAGATTATGGCATTCCGCCTGATAGTGAAACTTATTAAAACTCTCTTTACCAGAGAGTTTTAATATTAATTACGCGACAAGAAATCCTGATAAGCTAATTTAATTCCTTCTTCAAGCTGTATTTTGTGCTTCCATCCGGCAGCATGAAGCTTAGAAACATCCATTAATTTTCTAGGAGTTCCATCTGGTTTAGATGAGTCAAATTCCAGCTCGCCTTCAAACCCTGTTACTTTTTTAATCAGCAAGGCTAAGTCTTTTATCGACAGATCTTCACCTGTTCCAATGTTAACCAAACTTGGTTCATTGTATGTTTCCATCAGATAAAAACAAGCATCTGCCAAATCATCAGCGAATAAAAATTCGCGAAACGGACTTCCTGTTCCCCAAATGGTAACTTTATCTAACCCATTTACTTTTGCTTCATGAAACTTGCGGATTAAAGCAGGTAAAACATGAGAATTCTGCGGATGATAATTATCGTTATACCCATACAAGTTCGTAGGCATAACAGATATAAAATTGCATCCATATTGTGCACGATATGCATCGCACATCTTTATTCCTGCAATTTTAGCTATTGCATAAGGCTCGTTTGTTTCTTCCAGCAAGCCGGTTAATAAATAATCCTCTTTAAGCGGCTGGGGAGCTAATTTAGGATAAATACAACTTGAGCCTAAAAACATCAGTTTCTTAACTTCATTCACATAAGAGTTATGAATGATATTATTCTGAATCATTAAATTCTCATACAAGAAATCTGCCCTATAGGTATTATTTGCTATAATTCCGCCTACTTTTGCAGCAGCAAGAAAAACATAATCAGGTTTTTCTGATACAAAAAAATCTGTTACCGCCTGTTGATTTCGTAAATCTAACTCTTTAGAAGTGTGGGTAATAATGTTATTAAAGCCTTCTTTTTGCAGTTTTCTCAAGATTGCAGAACCAACCATTCCACGATGGCCGGCAATATAAATTTTAGAATTTTTTTCCACGTATGTTTTGCTCTCATGGCAAATATAAAACTTTATTTTTGTGACGTATTTAATTATGGGTAAAGATAAATTAAGAAGGTTTGCCGAGATAGCAACCTTTGCTAATGTTAAGCAACTTGAGGAAGGGAAAGTTCTGAAAGGTAATTGGGCCACATCGCAATTTAAAAACAACAATCCGGTAGTGTTAGAACTGGCTTGCGGTAAAGGTGAATACACCGTAAACCTGGCAAAACTATTTCCTGATATAAATTTTATCGGCATAGATTATAAAGGAAACAGAATCTGGCGCGGAGCAAAAACTGCCATGGAAGAAAACATTCCAAACGTGGCTTTTTTAAGAATCCAGATTGAAAACCTTTTGGATTATTTCGCTGAAAACGAAATTTCAGAAATCTGGATTACGTTTCCGGATCCTCAACCGCAGGATAGCCGGGAGAAAAAGCGGCTAACTTTTCCTAGGTTTTTAGAAAGATACAAATCTATATTAGTTCCGGAAGGAATCGTTCATCTTAAAACAGATAATGATCAGCTTCATGCATATACGGTAGAAAAAATTGCCGAGCTGGGCTTAAATCAAAAGGTAAGAACTGAGGATTTATATAAATCTGAATTTGCGAATGAAGTACTCTCTATAAAAACATATTACGAAAAGAAATATCTTGCTGCTAATAAAAATATAAACTACATCCAGTTTACGTTTGAATAATGGATAAAGACACATTCTTCGACAGAGTGTACCAGGTTGCCAGACTCATTCCACCGGGCAGGGTAACATCTTACGGTGCCATTGCAGAATACCTAGGTACTAAAGGCTCTGCAAGAATGGTTGGATATGCAATGAATGCTTCAGGAATAGCAAATCCACGGGTTCCGGCGCATAGAGTTGTTAACCGATTTGGTATGCTAAGTGGCAAGGGGCATTTTCCAGGACAGAATTTAATGGAAGAAATGTTAAGAAGTGAAGGTGTGGAAGTGGAGGATGATGTGGTGGTTGATTTTAAAAATTTATTCTGGAATCCAAATAATGAATTATCAAATATCTAATCCATGCCTGATATTGAAACAACTCCTGTGAGCCGTTGCTCCTGGTGCGGCACAGACCCACTTTATGTAAAATATCATGATGAAGAATGGGGCAAAGAAATTCACGATGACAAAACTTTATTCGAATTTTTAATTCTTGAATCAGCGCAAGCCGGATTAAGCTGGATAACCATTTTAAAACGACGTGAAGGCTATCGTAATGCTTTCGCTGATTTTGACGTTGAGAAAGTTGCAGCATTTACCACAGAAGATGTTGAATGCTTAATGCAGGATACAGGAATTATCCGCAACCGGCTAAAGATTCTGGCAGCTATAAGTAATGCAAAACTTTTTATTGAGATTCAAAAAGAATTCGGCTCTTTCGATAAGTACATGTATTCTTTTCTTCCGGAAGGAAAACCAATAAAAAACAACCTAAGCAGTATAAGAGAAATTAAGCCGAGAACTGAAATTTCTGATGCCATCTCTAAAAACATGAAAAAACGGGGATTCAAATTCTTCGGCACAACCATTTGCTACGCACACATGCAAGCAACCGGCATGGTAAACGACCATATTTTGGATTGTTCTTTTCGTTAAGTGATTCGCTTTTAATTTGTTCTTACTACCTTTGAAATTAGTGGCTCATTGTATAAATGGCTCTCATTCTGTGTAATCATAATAATCGGTGTAATCCCAAAATATGAAAAAACTCTTCCTTCTTGACGGCATGGCCCTGATGTACCGGGCTCATTTCGCATTAAGCAAAAATCCCCGTTTTACATCAAACGGCATAAATACTTCGGCTGTAATGGGTTTTACCAATACCTTATTAGAAGTACTGAAAAAAGAAAAACCCACACATTTAGCTGTAGTATTTGATACCGACGCACCTACAGAAAGACATACAGATTTCGCAGAATATAAAGCACACCGGCAGGCAATGCCCGAAGATTTATCTGCAGCAATGCCTTATATTTTTAAACTTATTGAAGGGTTTAATATTCCGGTAATCACTTCTGATGGTTACGAGGCAGATGATATTATAGGAACACTTGCAAAAAAAGCGGAACAAGCTGGCTTTACAGTTTTCTGTATGACACCCGATAAAGATTTTGCACAACTGGTATCCGAAAATATCTTTATTTATAAGCCCTCCCGCATGGGAAACGATATGGAGGTTTTGGGTGTACCTGAAGTACTCGCCAAATGGGAAATAGAACGCGTAGATCAGGTAATAGATATTTTGGGCCTTTGGGGTGATGCAGTAGATAATATCCCCGGCATTCCCGGAATCGGCGAAAAAACATCTAAAATGCTCATTAAGCAATACGGTTCTATGGAGAATATTATTGCTAACAGCCATGAGTTGAAGGGTAAAATGAGAGAAAATGTTGAAGCTTTCGCCGAACAAGGCTTAATTTCTAAAAAGCTTGCAACCATTATGCTGAATGCCCCGGTTGAACTGGATGAAAAAGCCTTACAGATAAATCCGCCGAGCCGCGAAAAGCTTGAACCGCTTTTTGTGGAACTGGAATTCCGCACTATTGGTAAACGGGTATTTGGCGAAGAATTTACAGTAACAGAATTCCGTCAGGTCAGCCAGGGAGAACAATTCGATTTATTTGGAAATCATCAGGAACAGGTAGTCATTAAAACTGAAACTATAATAGAGCCAGCTCCTGCATCCAAAAACATAGAAAACACTCCGCACGAATATCAGTTAGCAGATTCGCCAGAACAACGTGCAAAATTAATTGCCATACTGCAATCTCAACGGGTTTTTTGTTTCGATACAGAAACAACCGGTATAGATGCTAATAATTGTGAATTGGTTGGATTGTCCTTTTCTATTAAACCTGGCACGGGATGGTATGTTCCAATTTGTGCCGAGCAAACAGAAGCTTGTGCAACGGTTTTAGAATTTAAGGATTTGTTTGAAAACCCCTCGATTAAAAAAATAGGACAAAACCTTAAATACGACATTTTGGTTCTGAACTGGTACAATATCAATGTACAGGGCGAATTATTTGATACCATGCTGGCTCATTATTTAATCGATCCGGATACACGCCACAATATGGATTTGCTTTCAGAAAATTATCTGGGCTACGTTCCGGTTTCAATTACCTCATTAATTGGAACAAAAGGCAAGAATCAGGGAAATATGCGCGATGTGGAGATTGAGAAGGTGAAAGAATATGCTTCCGAAGACGCTGATATAACGCTTCAGTTAAAAGAAGTATTTGAGCCATTACTGGAAAAAGTCGGGGCCAAAAAACTAGCGGATGAAATAGAAAACCCTCTGGTATACGTACTTGCAGCAATGGAACGCGAAGGCGTAAAAATCGACCAGCAGGCATTGAACGATTATTCTGTACAAATTGAAGCTGATGTCAAAGTACTCGAAAAAACTATTTATGAAAAAGCGGGCGTACGTTTTAATATCGCTTCGCCAAAGCAATTAGGCGAGGTTTTATTTGATAAATTACAACTCGACCCCAAAGCAAAGAAAACCAAAACCGGGCAATACCAAACTGGCGAAGACGTACTTACCGCTCTCGCTAATAAAAGTGATATTGTAAAAGATATTCTGGACTTCAGACAATTACAAAAGCTTAAATCTACCTATGTGGATGCTTTGCCTTTACTTATCAATCCAAAGACACAGCGTGTTCATACATCCTATAACCAGGCGGTAGCTGCTACGGGCCGTTTAAGTTCCAACAATCCTAACTTACAAAATATACCGATTAAAACTGAGCGCGGGCGTGAAGTACGACGGGCATTTATACCTCGTAATGACGAATTTATTATTATCTCTGCCGATTATTCGCAAATTGAACTTCGCTTAATTGCCGAAATCAGCAAGGATGAAAATATGATGGATGCCTTTATGCAAGGTTTAGATATCCATACGGCAACTGCCTCCAAAGTTTACGGGGTCGCTCTTGAAGATGTTGATTCCTCTCAACGAAGAAATGCCAAAGCGGTAAACTTTGGAATTATTTATGGCCAGTCAGCTTTCGGATTATCGCAAAGTCTGGGTATACCAAGAAAAGAAGCTGCTGAAATTATTGAAGAATATTTTCGTCAATATTCCGGGATACAAAAATATATGAGCGACACCATGAATTTCGCTCGCGAAAATGGGTATGTACAAACTCTAATGGGCCGGCGTCGTTATATGCGTGATATTAATTCTGCCAATGCAACGGTTCGTGGTTTTGCAGAACGAAATGCTATTAATGCCCCGATTCAAGGTTCTGCAGCAGATATGATTAAAATTGCGATGATAAATATCCATCGTGATATGCAGGAGCAAAAACTCATATCTAAAATGACCATGCAGGTTCATGATGAGCTTGTGTTTGATGTCCATAAGTCTGAAACAGAGCTAGTAAAAAATATTATTGAAAGCAGGATGAAAAATGCCTTTAAAACTACTGTTCCAATTTTGATAGAAATTGGAGAAGGCAACAACTGGCTGGAAGCACATTAATTGAAAAAACAAAATACCCGTCACAAATTGACGGGTATTTTGTTTAAGAGTAAAAAAAATTCTTAAATTTCAAATTCCTAATCAAGCTACAAAATGAATGTTATCCACCTGAGTGCCGAATGCTACCCGGTTGCCAAAGTAGGCGGCCTGGGTGATGTGGTGGGAGCGCTGCCTAAATATCAACAAGCCGCAGGTATTTCTGCCATTGTTGTGCTTCCTTATTACGACCGTAAATTTGTAAAAGAGAATGAATTTGAAGTTATTTTCGAATCTCAGATAGTAATGGGTGAAGTTAGCTATTCATTCCAGGTTTTAAGGGAAGTAACAAACAAGCTCGGTTTTCCTCTTCATCTTATAAAAATTCCCGGCCTTTTAGATCGCACGGAGATATACGGCTATACAGATGAATCCGATCAGTTTATCGCATTTCAATATGCTTTTCTCGAATGGCTATTACAGTTTTCTATCTTGCCAGATGTTATTCACTGTCATGATCATCATGCAGGGTTAATTCCTTTTCTGTTATATCACTCAGAACGATTTAAGCGACTCGCCTATATCCCAACCGTATTAACGATACACAACGGACAATACCAGGGATGGATGGGATGGGAAAAATTAAACCATTTACCAGATATTGATGTATGGGAAGGTGAACTATTAGAATGGGGCGATTGTATAAATCCTCTTGCTTCGGCGGTTAAATGTTGCTGGAAATATACTACGGTTTCTCCAAGTTATTTAGAAGAGCTAAGCATTAATTCTAATGGACTTGAAGAACTTTTTATCGCCGAAAGTGCCAAAGGCGTAGGCATCATTAACGGAATCGACACTGAGGTCTGGAATCCGGAAACCGACCTGATGATATCAGCGAATTATAATACAGCAAGTGTAAGTCAGGGAAAGCTTGAAAATAAAAGATCAATCTGTCAGGAATTCTTTTTTGATATAAACAAACCCCTGGTAGCTTTTATTGGAAGACTGGTAAGCGAAAAAGGGGCCGATTTACTTCCCGAAGCCATTACCAGAATACTTACAAAACATAAGGGAGAATTAAATATTCTTATTTTGGGTTCGGGAGAAACCGAAATAGAAGAAAACCTGGCCAATTTAACCGCAACATTTAAAGAAGATTATAATGTTTTTATTGGTTACCATGAAGGTTTATCTCACCGGATTTATGCTGGTGCAGATTTTCTGATAATGCCCTCTCGCGTTGAGCCCTGCGGATTAAACCAACTGTACGCTTTACGCTATGGGACAATACCGATTGTTAGAAGTACAGGCGGATTAAAAGACACTGTAATCGATTTAGCTGAAGAAAACGGATATGGGATCTGCTTTGAAAATGCAGATGTAAACAGCATTGTAAATGCGGTCTCGCGGGCCGTCGAAATATATGAAAACAGCACGCAATTGCAATTGTTACGTAATAGAATGATGGGCTTGAATTATTCATGGCATCAGTCAGCAACACAATATATAAATCTATACAACAACCTTAAATCTTAAATGATATGATGTCAAAAGTTCTTGCTGTAATACTTGGAGGCGGTTCCGGAACACGCTTACAACCATTAACTGCTGCCCGATCCAAGCCCGCTGTACCTATCGCCGGAAAATACCGTTTAGTAGATATTCCTATTTCAAATTGCCTTAATTCAGGAATCGATCGCATTTTTGTAATAACGCAATTTAATTCGGCATCATTAAATAAGCACATTAAAAATACTTATCATTTTAATGTTTTCAGTACCGCCTTTGTTGATATTCTTGCTGCGGAACAAACCCCTACAAATATATCATGGTTCCAGGGCACAGCCGATGCTGTAAGGCAGTCCTTGCATCACATGCTTCCTTTCGACTTTGATTATGTTCTTATTCTTTCGGGTGACCAGCTTTACCAGATGGATTTTCACGATATGATTAAAAACCACATCGATAGACAAGCAGAGGTATCTGTGGCTACCATTCCGGTTACCGCAAAAGATGTTCCGGGCTTTGGAATTATGAAAATTGATAAAGATGAACTTATAACATCCTTTATTGAAAAGCCAAAATCTGACTTTGAAGACTGGAAATCTGATGTCGGCCCTCAAATGGAAGCCCAGGGACGGTTATACCAGGCCTCCATGGGAATTTATATTTTTAACCGAAGCGTGCTTTATGATACTTTAACGAACGATCCGCATACCGATTTCGGTAAAGAAATCATACCGGAAGCCTTAACTAAAAATAAGGTTGTAAGCTATCAGTACGATGGTTATTGGACAGATATCGGTACTATCCCATCTTTCTTTGAAGCAAATATTGGTTTAACTGATGACATTCCGGAATTTAACTTGTTCGACCGGAAAACAATTTACACCAGGCCAAGAATGCTTCCTCCTTCTAAAATTCAGGGCACAACTTTAGAAAGAACTGTAATTGCTGACGGTTGTATTATTCATGCAAGTCGTATAGAGCGCTCAGTTATTGGTATTCGCACACGCATTGGCAGGGGCACTACTATTGAGTACTGTTATATCATGGGAAGTGATTACTATCAAAGCCTGGATCAATTAGAGGAAGCCCGGGCTACTCAAACTCCAATAATCGGAGTCGGCGAACGCTGTTATATTAAGAATGCCATTTTAGATAAAAACTGCCGCATTGGAAATGATGTGAGAATAAACGGCGGCCCCCATTTAAAAGACGGCGATTATGGAAAATATACGGTAAACGAAGGAATTGTAGTAGTGAAGAAAAATGTATGTATTGATAATGGAACTGTAATTTAATAAAAAAAGTTCCGACAGAGCACCGCCGGAACTTTTCTTATTTTTCTTTCTGAATCAAACAAACCGCATAGGCCACAACTCCTTCTTCCCGTCCAATAAAGCCCATAGTTTCATTGGTAGTTGCTTTAATGGAAATATCTTCAACAGACAATCCCATGGCAGCAGAAATATGTTCTTTCATTTCCGGGATATATGGATTAATCTTGGGGGCTTCGATACACAACATCGCATCCACGTTTCCTACAGTCCACCCTTTTTCAGACAAAAGCCTAACACATTCTTTCAAAAGTATTAAACTATCAATGCCCTTCCAGCGATCGTCGGTATTCTTAAAATGATGTCCTATATCTCCCAGATTGGCTGCGCCCAAAATCGAATCACAAATAGCATGTACTAAAACATCGGCATCAGAATGTCCAAAAGCGCCGGAGTGGTGCTTCAGCTTTACACCGCCCAAAATAAATGGATGTCCTTCTCTTAACTGATGAACATCAAATCCAAAACCTACCTTAATTCGCATCGCCTGCAAAATTGAATACTAATGAGAAACGTAATGTGTTTGCCAGCGGGCTTTTTTGCTGATCTGCCAAAAGATAAGCAAAATCAAGATTAAATACATTATAGCGTAAGCCGGCGCCCAAAGTTAGGTATTGTCGGTCGCCTTTATCCGGGTTTTCATAAAAATAACCAGCTCGCAATGCAAACTGTTTATTGTACCAGTATTCCATTCCTAAAGAGTAATTTATTTCCTTCAGTTCTTCCGAAAAACCACCAGGTGCATCAGCAAAAGAACCGAAGATACCAGCAGGTACGGATCTGTCGGGATCTTTACCTGCAACAATATTACCATCAGTATCATATTGTGGGGGTGTAGGTACAAGTAATTTATTGATATCTAATGCTATTGTAAACTCGTTCATTCCGTTTAAAAACGTAGTGGCGGTACCCAACTTTAAATTAGTAGGTAAAAAAACCTTTTTACCGCCATCCGTATAACTTATTTTATTACCAATATTCGAAATATTGAGTCCAAGCGCGAAGCGCGCATCAGAGCCTAAAAGAATAGTTTCCTTCCGAAAATAGCCAGAGACATCGGCTGCCAGCGCAGTTCCGGGCTTAGTTTGCTGTCCTGAAGCAAACTGTCCGTTTGCCAGGTTAGAATAGATAAAACGAAGTGCGGTCCCAAGCGAAAAATTGTCACCAAACTTACGTGCAAGTGTTCCATCCAATGCAAATTCGTTAGGGCTATAAGTTCCCTGATCGTTTTTATTGATATCTACCAGTTGAATCTGTCCTAATGAGAAATACCGCAAAGATGCGCCTATCGTATTTCTATCATCTAATTGATGATAACCAGACAAATAAGCAAGGTTAATATCAGGCACCAGATGTTGTAACCATGGACTGTACGATAAGGAAACTCCATTTTTATTCTCTATGAAAGCTAGCTTTGCCGGATTCCAGTGTATAGAATTTGCATCGGGAGTAATTGCCGAGCCAACATCTCCCATTGCTCCAGAGCGTGCATCCGGAGATATTAATAAAAACGGAACACCTGTGCTGATTATTCCAGTACCCACTCTTCCATCCGTGGAAGGATCCTCCGGCCCACCTACTTGCGCATAACAACTGAAGCCAATTAAGAATATCGATAAACTAATTACATGTTTAACATCAGAAAAAGCCATGTATTTTAGAATTAAATTTATAATTATCACCAAACTTAAACATCTAATCTAAAAAACAATATTTATATATGAAATAATCTTTTTAGACGTATTATTTGTAACTCAATCGCTCCTCTAAACGTACAAGTTACTCTATTAAAAGTGGCCTGCCAATTTAATTTGATTTTGGTAGCTCAATGATTAATAGTTATTTTTAAAAAATTAATGCTCATTTATTAAAGATGAAAAAAATATCTCTACTTTTTACAACTGGCCTGTTATTATTAGGGGTTTTCGGGACAGCATGTAAAAGCAATAAAGGCGGTAGTTCCAAATCGTCGAAAACCGGCTGGCTATACAATAATAAATATAATGGTGGATTTCAGGTCGCAAAAAAAGTTAAACCAGGCCCCGGACCTGGCTTAATTGCAATTGAAGGCGGCACATTTGTCTTAGGCGGAAGCTTAAATCAGGATTTAGCCTATGAATATGATAATGTAAGAAAGCGTGTAACAGTTGCATCATTTTATATGGATGAAACAGAAGTTTCGAATGTTGACTGGCTTGAATATTTATATTGGATCAAAAGAACCTTTCCTGAAGATTTAGAATATTACTACAATGCTTTACCGGATAGTCTGGTATGGCGCCGTCCGCTTTCATATAATGAGCCCTATGTAAATAATTATTTACGCCATCCTGCATTTCAGGATTATCCTGTTGTTGGCATTAGCTGGGAGCAGGCAAATGCATATACAGAATGGCGTACAGATCGTGTAAACGAACAAATATTACGCGAAAGTGGCAAACTGGTTGATTATAAAACTTTAGCCGGCGGAGGTAAAGGAAAATCTGCCACAGCAGCAGCCCCCGTAGAGCCTTTTAATACGGACATTTATCTTAACGGACAATACAGAGGCGAAGGAATTGATGGCAAAAAAATGACTAAAGACCTTAATCCAACTGCTGTTGCGGAAGGAAAAAGTGGTGCGCGCAGGCCTGTACGCTTAGAAGATGGTATTTTAAAGCAACCATACCGTTTGCCAACAGAAGCAGAATGGGAATATGCCGCTTTGGCTCTTGCCGGAAATACGGAATTTGAAAACATTGAGGACGGTAAAATTTATCCCTGGAACGGGCTTGGCGTACGTTCTGCAAAAAAGAAAACTCAGGGTCTAATTATGGCCAATTTTAAAAGAGGTAATGGTGATAATATGGGAACAGGGGGATATTTGAATGATAAATACGAAATAACAGCTCCTGTAAATGCCTTTTTACCGAACGACTTTGGGCTATATAATATGGCTGGAAACGTAAGCGAATGGACCGGAGATACTTACCGTAAACTTTCATTTGAAGATGTGGAAGATTTTAACCCATTCCGTGGTAACCAATATGTGGATAAACGTATGGAAGATAAATCGAAAGGCATTTATGCTAAGGATAAATATGGCAGGCCTATAAAGGATCCAGCTCCATCACGCAGAAAACAAACCTGGGCCGAATTAAACGGTGCCGTAGATAGTACTGAATTTAACTCGGCTATTGCAGGAAAAGCCTATAACCCTGATTTTAGAGGTGAGGCTGATACAGTTAATCAAAGTCTTTATGGGGTAACAACCCTTATCAATGACCGTTCGAAAGTTTACAAAGGCGGTTCATGGAACGATAGAGCTTACTGGTTGAATCCTGGAACCCGCCGTTTCATGCAGCAGGATGAAACCAGTGCAGAAATTGGTTTCCGCTGTGCCATGAGTATGGTTGGGTCTGCCGAGATTAGCTCTAAAGGTAAACCACAATTTGCGAGGCCAGCATCTAAAGCTCCAAAGAAGCTGAAATAACAAAACGTACATAATTTATAGAAAGGGGAAAGATGATAAACATTTTTCCCTTTCTTATAATAAGAGAATTACGACCTTAAAAACGATATTTTCAACCAGTTACTGCATTAAGGCAAACTGAATAAGATTTGCGCCCATCTGCAGCGCTTTCTCTCTGGTTTCCCGACTATCCTCAGGATATGTACCGGCATCTTCCCAGCCATTGCCTAGATCGCTTTCATACGTATAAAAACAAACCACTCTTCCCTTATATATCAATCCAAAACCTTGTGGCCTTTTTCCATCATGTTCATGGATTTTAGGTAGTCCCGAAGGAAACTTAAATTTCTGCTGATAAATAGCATGGTTCACGGGCAACTCAATAAAGCTTAACTCAGGAAATACTTTCTGCATTTGCGGGCGAATAAACTTATCTAATCCATAATTATCATCAATATGCAGAAATCCGCCACCAATTAGATAATTACGCAGGTTTTGTACTTCCTGATCAGAGAAAATAACATTACCATGTCCTGTTAAATAAACGAAAGGATAATTAAATATTTCGGTGCTTCCTACCTCCACAATATATTCTTCAGAATCAAAGTTAGTTCCCAGGTTCTTATTACAAAACTGAACAAGGTTAATGAGTGCACTGCGGTTTGCATACCAATCTCCACCACCATTGTATTTCAGCTTTGCTATTTTATATGATGGAAGTTGAAAACTGCTAAGGAGCATTAAAACCATCACTCCCAGTATCGACAATCGCTTCATCTGTTCAGGAAATTTATTTCAAAGCAAGCTTCTAAGGCGGCAGTTTCCGTTCGTAAACGGCTATCTCCTAAAGTGACAGGAATATACCCGGATCGCATTGCGCTTTCAACTTCTGATGGAGAGAAATCACCTTCGGGACCAATCAAGATAGTATAATTGCTATGTCTTGTTATCTTATCACTTAACGAACTTTTCCGCTCATCGATACAATGCGCTATAAATTTTTCTATTGCGGGTTCTGTTATAAAATCTTTAAAACGGCAAGGCTCGTTTAATTTAGGATGATATGCTTTCAGCGATTGTTTTACCGCTGAAGTAATAATCTTATTTAAACGTTCGGTTTTTACATCCTTTCGCTCAGAGCGTTCGCAAAGTATAGGCGTAATTTCATCGATTCCAATTTCTGTAGCTTTTTCCAGGAACCATTCAAACCGATCAATGTTTTTAGTTGGCGCTACAGCTATATGGAGGTAGTGGTTGCGTTTAGAGTATTCCTTATGATATTCTGTAATTTTTAATCTGGTATGTTTTGAATGGGCAGTAAGAATCTCCGCGGTATAAAAGCCACCCTGTCCGTCAATCAGATTGATTTTATCTCCCTGGACCAATCGCAACACCTTACTGCAATGGCGGCTTTCCTCCTCATTCAACTCATATTCATCACCCGAAATATCTGGAGTATAAAATAGGTGCATAGTTCACCGGCTTAATGATTATCTACTGCGTCTTCAGGGTTAATAACGAGTTCCATTTTTATGGATTCTACATTTTGTTCCGATTTTTTTAGAACTGTAACATTGTATCCGTAAAACTCTTTACTTTCGCCCACTTCAGGAATTTTACCAAATAATGCACCTACCAGGCCGCCAACAGTATCGTAGTCCTTATCTTCTGGTAAATCGTGAGGAAGATATTCGTTTACATCATAAATGGTGGAAGATGCATTTACTATAAATTCAGATTCTGATACCTTTTCAACCAAAGGTTTTTCCTCATCGTATTCATCCTGAATCTCGCCAACCAATTCCTCTACCACATCTTCCAGAGTAACCATACCAGCTGTTCCGCCAAACTCATCCAGTACAATTGCTATCTGCATTCTGCGTAACTGAAACTCGGCTAACAGATCATTTATTTTCTTTGTCTCGGGAATTAAAAACGGTTTTCTTATGATATCTTTTAATATCAATTCCTTTTTATGTGCAAGTAAAGGCAAGATATCCTTTGCATGGATTACACCAATTATTTTATCAATTGTTTCATCATAAATAGGCATACGCGAGTAGCCCTCTTTGATAATAGTTTCGATAAGTTCTTCGGCAGCAGTATTTTGTTCTATCCCAATAATTTTAGTTCGGGGAACCATAATGTGCTTTACAACACGTTCATTAAAATCAAAAACATTTTTTATGAGCTCATGCTCATTCAGGTTCAATGCTCCGCTTTCTTTTCCCTGTTCTAATAAGTACTGTAATTCTTCAGATGTATGTGCTGTATCATGCGAACCAATAGCATTGATTCCAAACAATCTTAAAAGACTGTTTGCAAAGCCATTTAACATCACAATAAACGGGCGGAAAATAAGGTAAAATACATGCAATGGAAAGGCTATAGCCATAGTTACACCCACAGGTTGCTGTATGGCAATAGATTTTGGAGCCAGCTCGCCAAACACAATATGCAAAATGGTTATAACCGAAAATGCAATTATCGGTGAAGCCGTACTTGCCATAGATGCTACAAAATCCGGACTTGCATTAAAAAAGGTCAAGGTATTGGTTATGATATGCTCCATAACCGATTCGCCGACCCAACCTAAACCTAATGAAGCCAGGGTAATACCTAATTGGGTTGCCGCAAGATATCCATCTAAATGTTGCGTAATATGCTTAGCAACCTTAGCAACCCGGCTGCCTGATTTAGCTTTGATTTCAATCTGAGAAGCGCGAACTTTAACAATAGCAAATTCTGCTGCTACGAAGAATCCGTTCAGGAATACCAGAAAAAATGTCCAAAATATCTGAAGTCCCATTCAGTTTATAACAGATTTACAAATGTACTCTTATAAAGATCAAGACTGTCTTGAATAACTTTATAAGCATATTCTTTTCCAAGAAGATCTTCTACGCTGACATTTTTATGTTCTAATGCTTTATAATCCTGGAAAAAACGTACGATTTCTTTCATAGTATGTGGCGGAAGCTCTGTTAAGTCATTAATATAATTGACAGACATATCATTTTTTGCCACTGCAATTATCTTATCATCCTGTTCTCCGTTATCTACCATGTGCATCACACCGATAACTTTGGCTTCAACAATTGACATCGGATAAACATCAGCCGAACATAATACTAATATATCCAAAGGATCATGATCATCACAATAGGTCTGCGGTATAAATCCGTAATTTTCCGGATACATAACCGAAGAAAATAACATTCTATCGAGGCGCAAAAGTCCCGAATCTTTATCTATCTCATATTTAGCTTTAGAACCTTTTGGTATTTCTATAATTGCATTTACAAATCCTTCCGTTGTATCGCCAGGTGAAACAGCGTGCCAAGGGTGATATTTACTCATAGTAATCTATATTTCGTTAACTAACTTTTCATTGGATTGTTTAGGGTAATTTTCTTTTTAAATAAGCCCATATCAATGGAATTGCAGTAATGGCAATAAAGCCTATTATTATATAGAAAAGATACTCATTTATTTCCTTTTCAAATCTTATTCCTAAAAAGTAACCAAGCAATGTTAAAGAGGATATCCACAACACTGCACCGCTAATGTTATAGAATGCGAAGCGTTTATAATCCAGTCCGATCATACCGGCAACAATAGGGGCAAATGTTCTTACGATAGGAATAAATCTTCCCATAATAAGCGCAAAGGCGCCTTGTTTATTGTAATATACTTCTGCAGCTACAAGATATTGTTTTTTAAAGAAAAATGAATCCTGTCGCTTATATAGAGCCGGGCCGGTCTTCTTACCAAACCAGTATCCAACAAAATTCCCAGCCACAGCTGCAAGTATTAGTCCTATAATTAAAATATAAATCGACGTATCAAGCTTGTTGGTAGCCACAAACATTCCAGCCAGAAAAAGTAAATAATCGCCGGGAAGGAAAAACCCGAAAAAAAGGCCGGTTTCAGCAAATACTACAAAAAGAAGCAGATAAAACCCGCCTTCTCTAAGTAATGTCTCTGGATGTGTAAGGTGTTGGAGTGAATCCCAGATTTCGTACATAGTTGAATACCCGTAAATCTACGATTATTAAAATAAATTTTGTTTTTTAATAATCAGATTAAATCTGAAATAAATCCTGGATAGATACCCAAAATAACCGTCGCAAGAGCAGCAATGATTAATACAAATTTAAAGTAAACAGGTACAACTAACTCATTCCGTTCTGCGTCTTTAAAATACATCGCAATAATAACCCGGAAATAATAAAACACACCGGCAAGCGCATTTAATACCGCAAAAACAACAAGCCAGGTATGGTATTTTGAAAGAGCTCCGGCAAACATCATAAACTTACCGATAAAGCCTATTGTTAAAGGAATACCGGCGAATGAAAGCATAGCGATTGTCAGGCTCAGTGCTAATAACGGATTCCTTTTAGCTATTCCGTTAAAGCTATCGTAACTATCGTTTCCAACCTGCTTTTCAACTATCATCAGGGCTGCAAACGCAGTTATAGAAGCAATTGTATAAGCCGCTCCATATACGAGTATTGAATTATCGGATGAACTGCTTAACGCAATGAGTGCAAAAAGCATATATCCAACATGAGAGATGCTGGAATAAGCAAGCATTCGTTTAAAATGTTGCTGAAACACCGCAGTAACATTTCCAATTAATAATGATAAGGCCGCAAGCACTACCAATACCGGAACCCAAAAATCCTGTAAAGGAGAAAAGCTGATATAAAACAAACGCAAAAACGCTGCAAATACACCAACTTTTACAACTGTACTCATAAAAGCTGTAATTAGTGTTGGCGCTCCTTCATATACATCAGGAACCCAGAATTGAAAAGGCGCTGCACCTATTTTAAATCCTAATCCAATAATAGTTAACAAAATTCCTCCGTAAAGCAGCGGCGAAACTTCGGTATGAATCGAAGTTATATAATTTTTAATTTCGGCTAAATCGAATGAACCTGAAGCTCCATACAGCAATGTGATCCCAAATAACAGAAAGCCCGTAGAAAAAGCTCCCATAAGGAAATATTTTAATGCTGCTTCATTCGATGAGAAGTCTCGCTTTTTTATTGCCGTAAGAACATACAAACTAACAGACATTATCTCGATGCCAATAAAAAGCATGGATAAGTTGTGATAGGAAACAATTACAATAACTCCAACAAGTGAAAAGAGAATTATTGTATAATACTCTGCGACGTTTATACTGATGCGTTCAAAATAATCTTTAGAAAGAAGAAGTATTAAGATAGTAGATAAAATAGTTATTGCCGAGAATGCCACTGCAAAATTATTAAACAATAACATACCGCTGAAAATAGGCCGAACATTATTAGCCCAATCCCAGTGGTTAATGGTTAAGCCTAAAGCTACCAGCAAGCCAATTACCGAAACAGGCAGTAAAGCCTTAGCAGCTTTAAAAAGGCCAAGGTATAAAACCAGTATAGCTAAAAGAGATATAGTTATTATTACGTCCATGTTTTCTCTATAACTTTCTAATGTATATATGGATTTATTCCCTGAATACGATCGTTTACAAACTCAATCAGCGCTCTTGTTGAAGCATTGGAAATATCCAGTAAAGGCTGCGGATACACTCCAATAAAAATAACCAGAGCGCATACAATTACTAAAACTACTTTTTCAGATCCGTGTATGTCAGGGAAATTAAGCGTGCTGGCATTTGTTTCTCCCAGCATAACCCGTTGATACATTCTAAACATATAAACCGCTGCAAAGATCATAGTTAAACCAGATATTGCAGCTGCCCACATATTGTATTTATAAACGCCTAATAAAAGCAGAAACTCGCCAATAAATCCGTTAGTTATTGGCAAGGCAATGGTTCCTAAAAGAATAATCAAAAATGTTATTGCAAACTGCGGGGCTACTTTAGCAATACCGCCCATGCTGCTTATATCTTTTGTATTTAGTCTTCTGATGATTATATCTGTAACGAAAAATAATCCGAATACATTAATACCATGATTAACCATCTGAATCATGGCGCCTTGTAAGCCCTGCTGATTCCATACAAATACGCCAGCAGAAATTAATCCTACGTGAGCAATTGAGGAGTATGCAATAAGCCGCTTGGCATCTTTTTGTGTAAAAGCAATAATTGATGCATATACAATACTAACAATTGATAAAATAATAGCTGTCTGGCCCCATTCTTCAAAACCCAGTGGCGCAATAGGAATTAACCAGCGGATAACTCCATAAATTCCCATTTTTAACATAATTGCAGAAAGCAACATTGTTCCTGTAGTGGGAGCTTCGGTATAAGTATCTGGTTGCCAGGTATGGAAAGGAAATATTGGCATTTTTATAGCAAATGCTAAGAAAAATGCCCAGAATATCCATCCTTGCGTACCTTTATCAAGATTAAGATTGTAGAACGACTGTAAACCAAAGCTACCGTTCGGCGTATGCAGATACATATAGATAATGGCAATCAGCATAATTAAGCTGCCCGCCATGGTATAGATAAAAAACTTAATATTAACTTTTATCCTGTTTTGGCCACCCCAAATAGCACAAATAAAATATATAGGAATTAGTGCGGCTTCCCAGCCAATGTAGAATAAAAAAGCGTCGAGCGCTGTAAAAACAAGTAATAGGCCGCTTTGCATGAACAGTATTAAACCGTAAAATGCCCCAGGTTTTTGAATATGATGCTTAAAACTGGAAAGAATAATAAGTGGCATTAATGCATTGGTTAGCAGAACCAATACCATACTAATTCCGTCTATACCGGCTTTAAACCGAATTCCATAAGCGCTTAACCAGGAATAGTCAACCGTAAACTGAAACGTTGAAGAATACTGATTGAAAGTAATAAGAAGATAAACAGTCAATGCTAACGATAGCAATGACCATATTAAGGCTACTGTTTTTGCCTGTTGAGATTTACCCAGTAACGATGTAACTATTGCACCGAGAACGGGTAAAAATATAAGCAGTAAAATTTCCATCTATATATCCTTATCCTCTTTTTATAAATTATAGAATCCGTAAAGAAACAGGGCCACCATGCCTGCAACCATCATAAAAATATAAAAGCCAATATTACCTGACTGCAACAGGCGCAAACCTTTACTAGTTTCTACAGTAGCTTTGCCAAGTCCGTTAATAATACCATCAATTGCGGCTTTATCTACAATTTTATAGAAAAATCCGGATATTGCATTTAAAGGCCTTGTGATGATCATATCATAAATTTCATCAATATAATATTTATGGTATGATAGCCTGGAAAGAAAACCTCTATCCATATTATCAGCCAACGGCACGTGATTATTTTTTGAATATTTGATAAATGCAAATAGCGCGGCTATTAACGCTCCGGCTACCGAAATTGCCATTAAAAAATATTCTTTAGAATGAGCCAGGGTTAATCCTCCGATTCTGGAATTAGACTGGTATAATACCGGACTTAAGAATTTAGCAAGCCAGTGATCTCCGCCTAATACTTCGGGAATTCCAAGTAAACCACCAATAGCTGAAAGGATTGCCAGTACAATTAAAGGAATGGTCATCGATTTTGGCGATTCATGCAGATGGCTTTCTTGCTCCGGAGTTCCTCTAAATTTATTATTGAACGTCAGAAACAATAGCCTGAACATATAAAAGGATGTAAAAATTGCTCCAATTATGCCCAAGACCCACAATGTTTTATTATGCTGGAACGCATGTGCAAGAATTTCATCTTTCGAAAAGAATCCTGAGAATGGAGGGATACCTGATATGGCAATTGTACCAACCAGCATAGTTATAAAGGTAACTGGAAGTTTCTTTTTCAAACCACCCATAAATCGCATATCCTGCTCATTGCTCATAGCGTGTATTACAGAACCAGCACCCAGAAATAACAGGGCTTTAAAAAATGCATGGGTAATTACATGGAAGAAAGCACCGGTATAAGCTCCAACTCCTAATCCCAGAAACATATATCCGAGCTGAGAAACGGTTGAATAAGCCAGTACTTTTTTAATATCGGTTTGAGTAATAGCAATAGTAGCAGCAAGAATGGCTGTGGCTATTCCAATAACAGCTACAATATCCATTGTTAAAGGCGCCAGAGTAAATAAAATATTCGAACGGGCAATCATGTAAATACCCGCAGTAACCATTGTAGCAGCATGAATCAACGCTGATACAGGTGTTGGACCAGCCATCGCATCCGGGAGCCAGGTAAATAATGGTATTTGTGCCGATTTGCCGATTGCCCCAACAAACAGCAGGAGCGTTATAAGCGTTATAATAGTATTATTTGGCGCCAAAACAGCAACTTGCGGAAATACCTTTAAATATTCAACACTTCCAAAAGTGATGAATATTAAAAACACGCCCAATAAGAAACCAAGGTCGCCAATGCGGTTCATTACAAACGCCTTTTTCGCGGCATTTGCATACGAAGTGTTTGTAAACCAGAAACCGATAAGAAGATAAGAACATAACCCAACGCCTTCCCAGCCAATAAACATAATTACATAGTTCGAACCCAAAACCAGTAATAGCATAAAGAAAACGAACAGGTTTAAATAAGAAAAAAACTTAGGGAAACCTGCATCGTGATGCATGTAACCAATTGAATAAACGTGTATTAAAAAGCTTATTCCTGTAACAATCAGCAGCATTAATACACTCAGGGGATCTACCTGAAATGAAAAGGGAACAAGCAGATTTCCGGCTTGTATCCAATCAAACAGAGGAATTATAAAGGTCTTTACAGTACTTCCCTGTAATTCTAAAAAGATACTAATACTTACAAGAAGAGATAACAGTACTGTAAAACTACCAATAAACCCTGCAACTGCTTTAGGTAAAACGTTTCTGCCTAAGCCAATAAGAAGGAAACCTGCTAATGGAAATAACGGAACTAGCCAAACTAAATTTATCATGAACGTTTTTGACGTTAAACTCTAAAATATTACCATTTTAACCTGTTCAACACGTTAATATCGGTTGAATTAGTATTCCTATATATCATTACAATTATTGCCAGGCCTACAGCTACTTCAGCCGCTGCAAGTGCCATAACAAAAAATACAAATACCTGACCTGATGCATCGCCTTTATATGCCGAAAAAGCTACTAATAGCAAATTTACTGCGTTAAGCATTAACTCGACTGACATGAAAATAACGATTGCATTTCTGCGGATTAATACTCCAATTACTCCTATACAAAAAATAATGGTACAGAATAAAATATAATGATTTAGCGGAACTCCCTGAATTGAATTAGTTATTGATTCCATTATACCTTTTTTATATCCCTTTTAGCGATCAGTACTGCTCCAACCATTGCTGTTAGTAATAAGATTGAAGATATCTCAAAAGGAAGAAGAAATTCATTAAACAAAACTTTTCCTAAATTCTTTACCAGCCCTATTTCAGGGTTTTGAAGAATAAGCGGATTTGATTCTCCTAAAGCTTTAAAAGAGCCAATTAAAGTTACCAGGAGACACATTCCAGCGACAACACCGGCAATTTTTATTAGATTGGATTTCATCGGTTCCGAATCTTCATTCAAATTCAGAAGCATCAGAACAAACAAAAAGAGCACCATAATAGCACCCATATAAACGATGAAATTTACGATTGCTAAAAACTGGGCATTCAGCAGAATATAATGAATAGTGAATGTAAAAAAGGTAATGATTAAATACAGCACACTATAAACCGGGTTCTTTGAAAAGATAACCAGCAATGAAAAAACGATGGATAAAAAAGCAATTAAATAGAATAAATTCATTAATTGTATGTTTTAGCTTTGCCTGCCTTATCTAAGCCAGAAAAGATGGGCAAAGGTATAATTTTTTACGGTTTTAAAGGTTCCTCAACTAGTTTATCTTTCCCAAAAATAAAATCCTTTCTCAAATAATCCGCTTCTAAAAATGGACCATCCAGATAAATAGCCTCTTTTGGACAAGCCTCTTCGCAAAGGCCGCAAAAAATACAACGAAGCATATTTACTTCATATACTGCAGCGTACTTTTCTTCCCGGTATAAATGCTCTTCACCTTTTTTACGTTCTGCGGCTATCATAGTAATAGCTTCAGCCGGACAGGCAAGTGCACATAAGCCACAGGCAGTACAACGTTCCTTTCCATTTTCATCTCTTTTTAAAGAGTGTAAACCACGCCAGTTTTCGGACATGGGCCTTAACTCTTCAGGATAAAACGTCGTTGCCTTCTTTTTAAACATATGCTTAAAAGTAATAGCCAGCCCCTTAAGTATTACAGGAAGATATATTCTTTCTGCAAAAGTCATCGGCTTTTGTTCTATTACTTTTTTTCTATTACTTAACGATTCCATTTATTTAAGGTAAAAGGTGATTTAAAATGTGAATGCTGAATAAGTACATTCACTCTTTTAATTCTTATCCTTATTTTTAAATACTTCTAAATTACTTAAAGTATATATCTTTTACTACTATCCAAATACCTGTTAATACAATATTTGCTATCCCTAATGGAATAAGCACTTTCCATCCTAAATTCATTAACTGGTCATAGCGGAAACGAGGAACGGTCCATCTAACCCACATAAAGAAGAAAATGAAAAAGAATATTTTTGCAAAAAGGAATAAGACACCGATAATGGTAATAATGTTTGGCGATAATCCCAAATCATTCATAAAAGGGAAATTGTAACCGCCAAAGTAAAGTGTTGCCATTACTGCGGATGATACAAACATATTAATGTACTCGGCAAATAAGAAGCCTCCCAGTTTCATCCCTGAATACTCCGTATGATATCCTCCAACCAGTTCGTTTTCACTTTCAGGTAAGTCGAACGGTGTACGGTTACATTCTGCAAAAGCGCAGGTAATGAAGACTAAAAAACCTAAAGGTTGCGCCCAAATATTCCAGTTTACAAATCCAGATTGCTGTTCTGCAATGGTTTTAAGCGATAAACTGCCTGTAACCATAAGAAGCGCTATAATGGAAAGCCCCATACCTATTTCATAGCTGATGTTTTGAGAAGCCGCCCGTACCGCACCCATGAGCGAAAACTTATTATTTGATGCCCAGCCACCAATCATGATACCATAAACACCTAATGATACTACTCCAAAAATATATAAAATACCTACGTCGATATCTGCAACCTGCAAAGGAATTACTTTATCGCCTATAGTTAATGCTTGTCCGAATGGAATTACAGCACTACCAATTAAGGCGGTTAGTAAGGCTAACGACGGACCCGCAATAAATAAAAACGGATTAGATTGCGTTGGAATAATCTCTTCCTTAAAAAACATCTTGGCACCATCGGCCAATGGTTGAAACATTCCGCCCCATCCGGCACGGTGCGGCCCAACTCTTCCCTGAAGAAAAGCTGCAATTTTACGCTCTGCTAAAGTAGAATATGCTGCAATAGTTAATGATATCAAAAATATCACCGTAACTAACACGAATTTTTCTATAACGAATGATAATTCCATTAATGTTTAGTTGCTCTTTCGAATTCTTCTTTATTGGCTTCCTGTAGGGCATGATTCTTTCTCACGACTGAAGGAGGCACTAATTGCTGCTCGTAATGATTTGACGAAATAACTGAACGGTTAGAAATCTTTCTCGGACCCTCAATTACCCAGTCGCTGGTATTTTTAGTTTCAAAACGGCAGGTATTACAGATAAAGTCCTCCACTTCACCGTATACATCTTTACGTCCGGTTACACGAATAACATCCTCTCCTTTATACCATAAGGCAACTTTCCCACTACAGGTCGGGCAGTCACGATGTGCGTCAACAGGCTTTGTGAACCATACACGTTGTTTAAACCGGAAAGTTTTGTCTGTTAAAGCCCCAACCGGACAAACATCAATCATATTTCCTGAAAAATCATTATCGATTGCTTTTTGGATGTATGTTGAGATTTCTGAAGCATCGCCCCGACCTAAAACTCCATGCTCTCTGCTATCTGTAAGCTGGTCGGCTACATATACACAACGGTAGCACAAAATGCATCGTGTCATGTGTAATTGGATTTTATCGCCTATATCGATTTTATCAAAAGTTCTCCTTTCAAACTCATATCGTGTACCTTCTGTGCCATGTTCGTAACTCAAATCCTGCAAATGGCATTCACCGGCCTGATCACATATCGGGCAATCCAGCGGATGATTTATCAATAACATCTCTACTACACCTTTTCTGGCTGAAAGAACTTCCGGAGAGGTTATATTTTGAACTTCCATGCCATCCATTACTGTAGTGCGACAAGAAGCTACCAATTTAGGCATGGGACGCGGATCTTTTTCAGAACCCTTACTTACTTTTACAAGGCAGGTACGGCATTTTCCTCCGCTACCTTCCAATTTAGAATAATAGCACATTGCCGGCGGTACAATTTCTCCACCAATTAAACGAGCAGCATTCAGGATACTAGTTCCTGCCTCTACTTCTATGCTTATTCCATCTATTGTAACTTTCATTATAAATTATAAATTCAAAAGTTAAAATTCTTGTAAGAATTTGACTTATTGTGCGACTTCCACCGGCTTTGGCAACGGATCTGCATAGCTGCCTATACCATAGTTTCTTTCCATTGCTTCTTTAGGATGGGACACGTGCCATTCAAATTCATCACGGAAATGACGCACCGCACTTGCTACCGGCCATGCGGCTGCATCTCCAAGCGGACAAATGGTATTTCCTTCTATATTTTTTGATACATCTACCAGTAAATCAATATCACTTAATTTACCGTGGCCGTATTCCAGACGATGTAAAACTTTTTCAAGCCATCCAGTTCCTTCCCGGCAGGGAGAACATTGCCCGCAACTCTCATGATGGTAGAAACGTGAAAAATTCCAGGTATTTCTAACAATACATTGGTCTTCATCAAATGCAATTAATCCTCCGGAACCAAGCATTGTTCCGGTTGCAAAACCGCCATCTGCCAGAGACTCATAGGTCATCAGGCGCTTTTCACCATCAATTGTATTTAAAGTAAGATTTGCAGGAAGTATTGGTACCGATGAACCACCGGCAACAACAGCTTTTAAACGTTTGCCATTAGCAATTCCACCACAGTATTCATCAGAATAGATAAAATCTTCTACCGTAATACCCAGTTCAATCTCATAAACACCTGGTTTATTTAAGTTTCCTGAAGCTGAAATAAGTTTCGTACCGGTACTTCTTCCAATTCCTATTTTAGCGTATTCATCAGCACCATCATTAATAATAGGAACAGTGGCAGCAATTGATTCTACGTTATTAACAACAGTAGGACAATTGTATAAACCAGAAATTGCAGGAAAAGGAGGTTTAATACGCGGGTTACCGCGCTTTCCTTCTAAAGATTCTATCAGAGCTGTTTCTTCACCGCAAATATAAGCACCACCGCCCGGCTGTACATATACTTCGTGATCAAAACCAGAACCTAAAATATTTTTACCTAAGAAACCTGCAGCTTTTGCTTCCGCAATTGCTTTTTCAAGGATACGTATCTGAGGCATCATTTCACCTCGCACGTAAATATATGACGTATTTGCCCCTAAGGCATAACTAGCCACAATCATTCCTTCAACCAAAAGGTGAGGAATATAGGTCATTAAATATCTGTCTTTAAACGTTCCAGGTTCAGATTCGTCTGCGTTACAAACAAGGTAGCGAGGTTTTTCTTCTGGCTTAGCCAAAAAGCTCCATTTCATTCCGGTAGGAAAACCTGCACCGCCACGACCACGTAATCCTGACTTTTTTACTTCTTCCACAACATCTTCAGACGACATGGTTTTCAGCACCTTTTCTACCGCACGGTAACCACCTTTCTGACGATATACATCAAAAGTATTTATTCCGGGAGCGTTAATATGTTCTAGTAATAGTTTTCGTCCCATTTTATTGGCTTATCTGAGGTTTATCGACTGTTGTAAGTCTTAAACTATCAATTAACTCATCAATTTTAGCTTCTGTTAAGTTCTCATGGAACTTATATTCAGGGCCAATTTGCAATACAGGAGCCATTCCGCAGGCTGCCAGGCATTCTACTCCGCGCCAGCTGAATAAGCCATCTTCAGTAACTTCCCCTTCTTTAACATTCAGCTTCTGTTCAATATACTTCATTATTTTTTCGGCACCAACCAAACAGCATGGGCCGGTACGGCAAACCTCCAGAACATATTTGCCTTTTGGTTGTAAAAAAAACATGGTATAAAAAGTAGCTACTTCAAATACTTCAATAGGTTTTATGTCGAGATATTGAGCCACCTTTTCCATAGAAGGCACACTAACCCATCCAAATTCGGCCTGAACCAAATGCAGAATGGGTAATAAAGCAGACTTCTGCCTTCCTTCCGGATAACGGGTTACAATTTCATTGAACTTCGTAATAAGCTCGGGACTAAAAACTACTTCTTCGGGTTGAGCAACATTAAGCATCTAATTCTCCTGCAATAACATTTAAACTACTCAGATTTAAAATTGCATCCGATAAAAACATTCCTTTACTCATCGGCGCATACATCTGATAATTGATAAAGCTTGGACGGCGGAAATGCAAACGATAAGGACTGCGCCCACCGTCATTCACCAGATAAAATCCAAGCTCGCCATTTCCTCCCTCAACACAGTGATACACTTCTGTTTTAGGAGCATCTATTTCGCCCATAACTATCTTAAAATGATAGATCAGAGCTTCCATATTGTTATAAACTTCTTCTTTCGGAGGAAGATAAAATTCCGGCACATCAGCATGAAAAATACCCTTAGGCTCTTTTTCAATTTTTTCCATTGCTTGCTCTATAATGCGCATGCTCTGCCACATCTCTTCGTTACGAACTAAGTAACGATCATAAATATCTCCGTTTTTTCCTACCGGAATATCAAAGTCAAAATCTTCATAAGAACTATAAGGTTCATTTGCACGAACATCATAATCAACGCCGCAAGCTCTTAAAATTGGCCCGGACCAACTATAACTTAAAGCAGTCTCCGCATCAACGGCGGCAACACCTGCGGTGCGGTCTATAAAAATTCTATTTCTGTCAAATAAATTTTCAAACTCTTTTAAAACGGGAGGGAAGTTTTTAATAAACTTTTTAATTTTTGCAAAAGCGATATCATTAAAATCTCTTTCAAAACCACCTATACGTCCAATATTTGTGGTTAATCTTGCGCCGCAAACTTCTTCATATATTTCATAGATATGCTCCCGCTCTTCCATCAGGTATAAAAACCCTGAGTATGCGCCGGCATCAACACCTAAAATTCCATTACAGATTAAATGGTCGGAGATACGTGCGAGCTCCATAATAATTACACGCAGATAATCAACACGCTTTGGAGTTTGTATGCCTAACAGCTTTTCAACCGTCATGTGCCATCCCATATTATTAATAGGAGATGAACAATAATTTAACCGGTCTGTAAGTGGAGTAATTTGATAAAAAGGGCGATGTTCGGAAATTTTTTCAAACGCTCTATGAATATAACCCAGCGTCGACACCCCGCTAACAATCTTTTCGCCGTCCATTTCCAAAACGTTTTGGAAAACCCCATGCGTTGCCGGGTGGGTTGGGCCCAGGTTTAAGGTTGTTGTTTCTTTTAACTCGTGCCTTTCGGCAATTATTGGGTCATTCATCTTATCTTCCAAAGAAAAAGTCTCTTTTATCTACACGATTAGGATCTTCCAACGGAAACTCTTTCCGCATTGGAAAAACCGTCATATCATCCACATTTAAAATACGGCATAAATTAGGGTGCCCTTCGAAAGTTATTCCGAAGAAATCATAGGTTTCTCTTTCCATCCAGTTGGCTCCGTCCCATAAAACCGTTGCGGTAGAAACTACAGGATTAAGTTCTTCTAAAAATACTTTTATCCGAACACGTACATTATTCACTAAACTATGAACATGATAAATTACACCTATCGGAAATTCTGTTCCGGGATAATGTATTCCGGTAATATCGGTAAGATAAATAAATTTCAATTCAGGATCATTTTTTAAAAATGTAAGAATTGAGATGATGCTATCTTTTGACGTTTCAAACGTTAACAGGCCAAATGGTTCTGAAACAGCCGAAATACGTTCACCGAACTGCTGATTCAATTTGTCCAGAACCGTTTGATTACTCATTTTTCCCATTACTGAATTCCGTATTTACTCATTAACTCCTGATATTCAGGACCATCTCTGCGGCGCAGAGATTCATTTTTCACAATTTCCTGCAGTTTTAACACGCCGGAAAGTATAGCTTCCGGACGAGGCGGGCAACCGGGTACATACACATCCACCGGAATAACTTCGTCTATTCCCTGTAAAACAGAATAGGAGTCGAAGATTCCTCCGCTGCATGCACAAGCGCCTACTGCAATAACCCAGCGAGGCTCGGCCATTTGTAAGTATACCTGCCTTAATACCGGACCCATTTTTTTAGCTATTGTCCCCATCACCAAAAGCATATCTGCCTGGCGCGGAGAAAATGATGGGCGTTCTGAACCAAAACGCGCTAAATCATAATGTGCACCCATGGTTGCCATAAACTCAATTCCGCAGCATGAAGTAGCAAAGGGCAATGGCCATAACGAATGCGATCGGGCAAGCCCGACTACTTTATCGAATGAAGTTGCAAAAAAGCCAGACCCTTCAATTCCAGGAGGCGCTTCTGCTAGTTTTATATCACTCATGTCTTTTATCCTTCCAATACTTGTTCATAGGAGAATCAAGCGTCAAATTTAAATTATTAAAAAATCTTTTTTTGGAGGGGATATTATTTAGAAATATTCTAATTACTCCCAATCTAAAGCTTTTTTACGTATGATGTAAATAAAGCCCAGAAGTAGCATACCCATAAAAATAAACATCTCTATCAAGCCCTCCATTCCCATTTCACGAAAGTTTACAGCCCAAGGGTACATAAATATTACCTCGACATCAAATAGTACAAACAAAATTGCCACCAAAAAGTACTTAATAGAAATCGGCTGACGTGCATTGCCTATAACCTCTACTCCAGATTCGAATGGCGTTAACTTATCCTTAGTTTTACGGTTTGGCCCCAGCAAATGTGTTGCAACCATTGCAAATACAACGAAACCTAAGGCTACAATCATTTGGATAATGATTGGAATATAATTAACCGGTGTACTATGTGCTTCCATTATAAAGATTATTGGCTCAAAGATAAATAAAAAGAGCCGGATCTTAATTTATCCAGCTCTTTAACTATTTAAAATATTATTAATTACTTGCCAATGCTTTTAATGACTGCTGTGCAGAGGCATTCGAAGGATCTAATTGTAATACTTTATTGAAGTATTCTTTTGCTTTAGAATTGTTCTGATCCCTTCGTGCTGCAACAGCACCTAAGTAAGTATAGGCTTCAATTAAACCAGACTTTGCACGTTCAGCTTTCTCCGGTTTTTCTACTGTTACCAACGCTACATATTGTTCGTAATATGGAACAGCTAAACCCTGGCTATCGTTTACATCATCCATCTGTCTGTATACACGGCCTCGGGCCAATAAAGCGGCTTCAGTTGTAGGCGATTTTGCTAATAGATAACTATAAGCTGAATCAGCTTTGACTAATAACTCTTTACTTGGATTTTGCTCAGCTTTCTTTTTAGCTGCATAATCATAATAAAATGCATTTCCCTCATAGTAATAGTCCAATAAAGGAGTATTTGGATTAGATGAGGCAAGCTCATATACTTGTGATGCTAAATCAAATTTCTGAGTATCATAAAGTTCTTTTGCGATTTCGCCTAATCCTTCAACAGATGTAGTAGAATCCAGGCTTACAGCTAATTTTAAATTAGAAAGACCTTGAGAAATATCACCAGATTTTAATTGTGCTTTTGCAAGATATACGTAATCCAATGGAATTAAACGGTCTTTTTCAACTTTCGAAATAAAGTTGTTTATAGCTTCGATACTTGCCGCATAGTTACCATTCTCAAAAGCGGAATATCCTAAATACCGATAAATACGTGGATTTGTATTATCAATTTTAGCCATTTCCTCAGCCTCTTTTTCTAATGCTTTATAATCTTTAGAAAGCACCAAAAAGTCGGCATAACGCATTCTTGATTCTAACGACCTGTCGGTTCTATCCATGTATTTTACATAAGAATCCAGGGCTTGTTTAATTCTGGCTTCATAATCTTTAGTTTCCGTAGCAACATTTGCCCAACGCAAATAGGTTTCTGCAAGCTCGCGATAAGCAGGGCCGTAGTTAGGATTAATGGCTAAAACACTATTAAATTCATCAATAGACTCTTGCCATGCCTGTGCTCTCTTATTAATTACCCCCAATTCGATTTTGGCACGTAGTAAATTTTTATCAAGGTCGTATGCCGTACGATAAGCACTAAAAGCTTCACTCACTTTATCCTGACTTCTATAAGCATCTCCTAAAGCAAGATAGGCTTCAGCATCTTTTCCGTCGATAGCTATTGCCTTCTCTAAATAAGTTACAGCTGTAGTCAAATCCGGTTTTGGATTTGTTATATAAGCTTTGGCAGTATATATATACGGATCATTATCTTTTTTCTTAGCCTGATCTATTGCTTTTTTGAAATTTTCATCCGCAAGAGCCTTGTTATTTGCTCTTAATTCTAAAGCTCCTAACCCAACATAATTTAAAGAATATTTTGCATCACTAGCCAAGCCTTTAGTAAAGGTAGTTTTGGCCGAATCCAAATAACCGGATGATAAGTATATATTACCTAAATAAAAGTAATTTTCCGGGTTCTCGGGTTTAGAGCTAATAAGACTTTTAAGTATAGTATTCGCCTTTTGAAATTGTTCTGCATCTATTGCCTGTTTCGCTTCTGTAAGTGTTTGAGCAAAAACGGAAGAACCCATTAATGCTAAAACGAAGCCTGTTTTTACGATTGATTTAATCATTTTCATGGTTAAAAGTTTATATTTATCTGATTATTATTTGCCGTGTTGGTATGCTATCTGGTAATAAGCCCGATTTCAATATTATCCTTTGCCCTCGTTCTCCTGCAAGAAACGACGCAAAACCAGTGCCTAAACCAGGACCACCTTCACAATTAATTATGTATAATTCTCTACTCAATGGATACAATCCCAAAGCTAAATTATTTTGGGTAGGTTCATAGTATTTATCTGAACCGGCTAAGCCCTGAACGTTTTTTACCGCTATAATCTTTAGCTTATCGACAATTGATTCTAATTCCTCAGTTGGTTGTATCATCCAGTTAATACCTATAACACCAATAGTGCCCGGATTATTGTATACATACTTAATTACCTCTTCATTACTTTTTAAAGCATATACTCCGCGTTTGGGTAATTCTTTAATACCTGCAAGCTCCTTAAGGTACCGCACCGTACTGGAGTTGGGATTATCGAATACCAGGCTCTTATTTACAGCATTGCCTTGCATTATCGCTTTAATCTCTTCAACGGTAATTGTGGTATCAGTCGAAGATTGATTGGTAATAAGTGCAATTGCATCTGTTGCAATCCGGTTAGTTCGAACCTTAATATTTCTACTTTCATAAAACTTTGCCTCACTTGGCGTTAGTTTTCGCGACATAATAGCAACATTTATGCTGTCTTGCAAAAAAAGATTAAGCAAATCAATTTCCGGCTTATAAATTAGCTCTATTTTAGCCTGGGTATATGTACTTTCAAACACCCGGTATTGATCATCAATTATTGGCTCAAAGCTTTCGTCAACCAGAATCTTTCTTGCTCCCGTAACAGCTGTTTGCGGTTTTTGATCAGAACTACATGATGAAATTGCCAAACTGCCAAGCAATATATAAAAAAGAGAGCGTTTCATTCTAATCGTTTTTTGCTTGTACTAACCTGATAAAGCGAATAAAGGAATACACAATTAAAAGAATACCAAATAATATGCGGTAAATCTTGTCCATCTGTAATGGAAAATCATCCCAGAAGACAATAAACATTCCCAGTACAAAATAAAAGGCAAACATTAATAGCCCTAAAATGAACAGAAATCGCTTTGCGGGCGATTTCTGTTCTCTATTCTCTCTATTTATCATGCTTATTCCTGCATTTGAAGCATTAACGGTAATGTGTATTGAACCCGCACATTACGTCCGTTCTGAACACCTGGCTTCCACTTTTTAGATTTTGCCAGGAGCTTTTTGGCTGCATCACCAATACCATAACCTAAATCTCTCGGAACCTGAATGTCAGTTAATGTGCCATCTTTCTCTACCACAAACTGAACAATGATTCTTCCGGAAACACCTGCTTCCTGTGCTGCTGGCGGATATTTGTAATTATCACCAACCCACTGAAGAAACTTTTCGATTCCGCCCGGGTAATCTGGCATTACCTCAACACTGGCTGTACTGTATACGCCATTATCTTCAGTAATTTTTGAGCCTACCGGAGCCTCGCCAACAGGTTCATCTATGCGGACTTCCTGAGTTGGATCTCCTTCAATGGTTTTCTGACCCGGATCCGCAACTTTCAATTGCTCGATGGTTGGCGGATTTTCGTCTTTTACCTGTTCCGCTGGTACTACCACCGGTGGAGGAAACTTTATCTGATCTACTTTCGGTTTCGGAGGCTCTACCGGAGGTGGAGGTGGAGGTGTATTCTCGTCAACCGGTGGAGGCGGAGTAAGAATAACTTCTGTTTCTATTAATTTCTCCTTTTCAGACTCAGGTGTTATTCCTTTAATATATTTAACGATTAAAGGTGAGCTTACAAGAAGAATAAAAACGATGCTTCCTATAACAAGAGCTTTTACAGTATTCTTAGAATTGGACTTCCGCAACTGATATGCTCCATACGCCTGATTTCTCCCGGTGAAAACCACCTCAAGCCATAAAGGATTAAAAATATCTAATTTTCCCATTTTCTTCTGTTAATAAATATTGTCGCGCTGAAGTAAACCAATTTCTGGGGTTGTAATATCTACAATAGCATAAGACTGGACATTGGTGATTTTCATTTCATCAAGGATATCAACCAGATTTCTATAGTTTGATTTATCACTTGGTTTTAATAAAACCATTATATCCTTTCCTGTTGTAGCTTTAACATCCTTCATTTTTTCAAGAATAGCTTTTCTGATTCCATTCTTTCCATAGCTTGCAACTGTTGGTGATGATGGATTTTCAATTGTACCCATATACCATTCTACCTTGTTTTCTTTACCCAAAAGAATCGTCATTGTACGATTATCAGCTACTTCAAGCTTTGTGTCCTGTTTCTCGTCTTTATCAGGCATTGCAAGGTCCATTGCCTGGGGTCTGTTAAGGGAGGTAGTTAGCATGAAGAATGTAATCAATAAGAATGCTAAATCCACCATTGCTGTTAAATCAACTCTGGTTGATACTTTCTTACTTCTAACCTTCCCGCCTTTTTTACCGCCCCCGCTGGAGGTATCTAATTCTGCCATTTTTCTAAATATTTATAGACTTAGTAATCACTACCTCTCAGCGAAGTAATTAAACTGAATTTATTTACTTTCTGTTTTTGTAGCATATCAATGATCTTTTTGATTTCAGGATATTGCTCTTTAGAGTCACCTTTAATACTAAAACGTAAGGCGGTGTCATTAATTTCTTTAGTTGCAACGCGTGTATTATGAATCCACCAATGTAATTCTGACGCATTGTTTCCTATTGAATCGGCAGGAATACCACGTTGCAGGCCTTCCTTGTTTCTCTCGCCGCTATCCATTGCAATTAATTGCTTCAAATTACCCATCGGAACTCCAAAGGTTTCCATCAAAGAAAATCTGTTTTTCTCGTCTGGCGTAAAGGGTATACCATAACGTTCGCCCATTAATTCTAATGTACGTATACGAACATTAGGTCCGGTAACGCCAAGAAAAACTTTACCCTGGCCCACAGTAAGCGTAGCAATATCAACTGTAGGTTGTTTTATTTGTGTTGTAGATGATGGAGTATCTACTGGCAGAGGTTCTGGCTGGCGTGCAGTTGCTGTTAAAATAAAAAACGTTAACAACAAGAATGATACGTCGCACATAGCCGTCATGTCAATTGCAGTACTCTTTCTCGGAACTTTTACTCTAGGCATCGCTTATATTTCTAGTTCGTTTATATAGAGATGAAATTATTCCGGATTTTCCATAAATCCGGAATAAAAAATCTTCTATTTTTTATTTATGAGTACTTGCATAGGTTTGTACAATTGAGAATCCAGCCTCATCAATTGAATAAGTTAACTTATCAATTTTAGAAGTAAAGATATTGTACATAATAATTGCAACTGTTGAGGTAGAAATACCAGTAGCGGTATTAATAAGAGCCTCAGAAATACCGTTTGCTAAGGCTGCTGAATCAGGAGCACCTGCTGTAGCCAAAGCCGAGAATGCTTTAATCATACCAGTTACTGTTCCTAACAAACCGGTTAATGTACCTACTGATACCAGTGTTGCAATTACAGTTAAGTTTTGCTCAAGCATTGGCATTTCTAATGCAGTTGCTTCTTCAATATCTTTCTGAATAGCTAATGACGCTTGTTCTGTATTCATTACAGCATCAGTTTCTACTTCGCGATACTTTTTAAGACCAGATTTAATAACATTCGCTACTGATCCTTTTTGCTTATCACATTCTGAAATTGCAGATTCGATATTTCCTGCGCTTAAAAACGCCTGTATCTTTTTAACAAATATGTCTACATTTCCTGTTCCGGCTGCTTTGTTAATTACAATAAAACGCTCTATTGAAAATACAAATACCATTAAAAGCATACCCATTAATATTGGTACAATTAATCCGCCTTTGTAAACCATACCGAAATAGTTTCCTGGTAGCGGGTGACCATTTTCAGGATCGCCTCCTTCAAAATTTGTAGGACTTCCCATTACATATTTCCAAAGTAGTACTCCGATTACGATGCAAATTACTATGGTTAAACTTGCAAAGATGTTTGAACCAGTTCCCTCTTTCTTCGCTGCTGTTGTTGTTGCTTTTGGTGCGGTTGCCATTTTTCTTTAAAATTTTAGTTTAAATTTAGTTTAGATTATAATATAATTTAATGTTTAATTGATTGCAATTTAATTTAACGAGTTAACAAAAGTATAATTTTCGAAGTAATAAAAAATAATTCGTGCTTTTGATAACAATTCCGTTACTCCCCGATCAGCAGATTCTTCAATTGTTGTTCTATAACTCACTTTCTAAAAAAATAGTTTACAATGAAAACTATTTTTTCTGTTAAATGCAAGTATTGAAATCAAATACAGATTATCTTTTTGTTAAGGAACCTCTAGCCGCCTGACTTTTTTACTTTAAAACCCTCTAATTTAAGCATTTCAACAACTTTATCTCTAAAGTCGCCCTGAACGATAATTTCTCCGTTTTTTGCTGTTCCTCCTGTTCCGCATTTTTGTTTAAGCTTTTTTCCAAGGATTTCTAAATCTGCCTCTGTACCAATAAATCCGGTTATTAAGGTAACACCTTTTCCTTTTCTTTGCTTTTTATCCAACTGAACTCTTAAATCCTGTTGATTGGGTACCAAAGTTTCCTGGATTGAATCTTCATCAAATTGATATTCGAATTCAGGGTTGGTTGAGTAAACTACACCAGCTATGTTTTTGTTTTTTTTTGACATCTTTTTTTAGCTCCTAGTTCAAAACTAAAAGTGATAACGGTTTCACACTGATTATAACCTCCTTATCCATTTCAACCGGTTCGCCGTCAAGATGAACAATTCCTGTATTCGTCCTTTTAATACGAATATTCTTTCCTTTTATTATTTCTACATATGGTGTTTTATGTACCGTTTTATTAAATAAATGGTATCCAACTACCGGAAACTGAATTAATGGAAAAGGCTTAATAATACATACATCCAGTAATCCATCATCCACCTCTGCCTCCGGAGCAATGTAGGCATTGTTTCCGTATTGACAAGAGTTTGCAATACTAATCATAAATGCGTCTTCCTGGTAATGATTCCCATCAATTATTAAATTATAATTATCCGGAATATAGGCAGAAATTTCTGATATAGCAGTACTAATATAACCTTTCAAACCGCGGTTTTTAAGATTTGCGAATTTAGCGCTTATATGGGCATCGAAACCTAAACCAGCCATATTAAAAAACTTACGTTCATTTAATACAGCAGAGTCGATTTTCCGGTATCTCAAACTGTTTATCCTCGAAATCGCTTTTTTATCATTCAATGGAATGTTTAAGGATCTGGCGAGCCCGTTTCCGGATCCGTAAGGAATTATTCCCATAAGGGTATTGGTTCCCTCAAGCGCCGAGGCAACTTCATTAATCGTTCCGTCTCCACCAACAGACACGACAATTTCTATCCCCTTTTTAACCGCATCCATAGCCAGAGCTGTAGCATGTCCATGCCATTCCGTATAAACGAATGACGCAGTAAAGCAATTCGAATCGAGAAAGTTTTTAACAAGAACCGGAAAGCTCAGTTTTTTTTTTCCGCCCGAAATGGGATTAATGATAAATAATATGCGCTTTTTCAATTATGTCTTAAAAATCCAAAATACCGTATAATTTTCTGTTAATATAAAAATAATTGTACTTTTGCCAGCTAATTAGTGGAATGATTTGCTTTGCTGAGAAATACAGCTAGATTGCAACCACGTAAAAAAATTGCTAATGCCTGAGTTTTTACACCTGCGATCCCTGTCCTTCCTGATTTACGATAACATTAAAACTTTTTAATATGCCCTATTTATTCACTTCTGAATCTGTATCTGAAGGCCATCCGGATAAAGTAGCCGATCAAATTTCGGATGCGTTAATTGATAACTTTTTGGCCTGGGATGCTGATTCCAAAGTGGCTTGCGAAACTCTTGTTACTACCGGTTTAGTGGTTTTAGCTGGTGAAGTAAAGTCGAATACTTACCTGGATGTACAGCGCATTGCCAGAGATGTTATCCGCAAAATAGGTTATACCAAAGCAGAATACATGTTTGAAGCAAATTCATGCGGTATAATCTCGGCTATTCACGAGCAGTCTGCAGATATTAATCAAGGTGTAGACCGTTTAGAAAAGCAGGAACAAGGAGCAGGAGATCAGGGAATGATGTTTGGTTATGCAACCAGCGAAACCTCTAATTATATGCCTTTAGCTTTAGACCTTGCGCATAAAATACTTATTGAGCTTGCAGCTTTACGCAGAGAAAACTCAGAAATTGCTTATTTAAGGCCAGATGCTAAATCGCAGGTTACAATTGAATATAGCGACGATCATAAGCCTGTTCGCATTGATGCAATTGTGGTTTCAACCCAGCATGATGATTTTGCTGACGAAAAAGCTATGCAGGAAAAAATTAGTGCCGACATTATTAATATTCTTATTCCAAGAGTAAAAGCACAATTAAAACCAGAATTACAAAACCTGTTTAACAGCGATATTAAATATCACATTAATCCTACCGGAAAATTTGTAATTGGCGGTCCGCATGGCGATACTGGCTTAACCGGACGAAAAATCATTGTTGATACTTACGGCGGAAAAGGTGGTCACGGTGGTGGTGCATTTTCTGGTAAAGATCCTTCCAAAGTTGACCGTTCTGCGGCCTATGCAACACGTCATATTGCAAAAAACCTGGTTGCGGCAGGAATTTGTGATGAAGTTTTAGTACAAGTTTCTTATGCTATCGGTGTAAAAGATCCGATGGGAATTTATGTAAATACTTACGGCACTTCCAAAGTTGGAATTAACGATGGCGCGATTGCTGAAAAGGTTGCTGAGATATTCGACATGACTCCTTACGGAATTGAAACAAGATTAAAGCTGCGGAACCCGATTTATGCAGAAACTGCAGCGTATGGCCACATGGGCAGAACTTATGAAATTGTTAAAAAACAATTTGAAGGTGCTAATGGCGAAACTAAAGAAGTAGAGGTAGAATTGTTTACCTGGGAAAAACTAGATTACGTAGATAAAGTAAAAGCTGCTTTCGGAATTTAAGCAGGTTAATAAAAAGCAAAGCCTTCTGTTTTTACAGAGGGCTTTTTCATGAAATTATAATTTATTACGCCTTAAAAAACCATAATATTATTTAATGATTAACGAAAACCATAATCCCTGGAAAACCCTTTCTGAAAAAGAAATATACGACAATACTTGGATTAACCTGACAGAATACCAGGTTATTAATCCGGCTGGTGGGAAAGGTATTTATGGCAAAATTCATTATAAGAACCACGCTATTGGTATCGTAGCTTTAGATAAGGAAAATCATATCTGGCTTGTTGGCCAATACCGGTATGTATTGAATCAATATCATTGGGAAATTCCCGAAGGTGGCGGCCCGCTGGATAAGGACCGCTTAGAATCTGCAAAAAGAGAGCTGCTGGAAGAAACAGGATTGGTCGCCTCCGAATGGTCGGAATTACAAGCCATTCACCTGTCTAATTCTGTAAGCGATGAATATGGAATGATTTATCTTGCCCGGGGCTTAGAACAGCACGAAGCTCAGCCGGAAGACACCGAGGAGCTGCAGGTTAAACGCATTCACCTTGATGAGGCTTACCAAATGGTAATAAGCGGAAAGATAACCGATTCTATCAGTATTGCAGCAATACTAAGAGTTAAACTGCTGTTGCTTGAAAATAAGCTGTAAGCTATTAGATTTGTGCTTTAGTTTAAATACATGAAAAAAATTCTGGGATATATTTTTTCTCCCCTTCAGTTTCTAACATTTGCTATCTTTTTGTTGATTTTTCATCCGCTGCAATGGCTCGGATTAAAATTAGGCGGCTATTCTGCGCATAAACGTGTGGTAGACATTCTGAATTTTTTTCTTGTAGGCACCTATTACTGCGCAGGATGCGTGGTACGATATATAAACCCTTACAACCTGCCGCTTAACCGTTCTATCATTTTTGTAGCCAATCACCAAAGTGTTTATGATATTCCTCCGATGATTTGGTTCCTTAGAAAGTATCATGCTAAATTTATCTCAAAAATCGAACTTACTAAAGGTATACCCAGCATCTCCTTTAATTTATTACACGGTGGTGGTGCCAATATCGATAGGAAAGATCCCAAGCAATCTATAACAGAAATCTTAAAATTTGCAGGAAGAATGCGCCAGAACAATTGGTCAGCTATTATTTTTCCGGAAGGCACACGCACCAAAACCGGTAAAATGAAACCCTTTGCCCTTGGCGGGATCTCTACCCTTTTAAAAAAGGTACCCGATGCGCTGGTAGTGCCCATTGCAATACAAGGCTCCTGGGAATTAACAAAATATGGTACTTATCCACTAAACTTCGGACAGGGGATTACTTATACTGTATTAGAGCCTATTGAACCGGCAGGAAAAACCAATGAAGAAGTGATTGCAGAAGCAGAGGAAAAAATCAAAAACGTTGTAGAAGGAGCGGCTTAAATATTTTTATCTTCAATAATCTTAAAAAAACCATCCCGGTAGGTATCGCCAATCGGGATAATTTTATCAGCAATCTGAATACGGCTTCGTTCAATACTTTCTATCTTATCAATAGCAACGATATAAGATTTATGCACCCGTATAAATCTGCCGGCAGGCAAACTTTCCTCCATCTTTTTTAAATGCTGCAGGGTTATAATCCGCTCTGACCTGGTAAAAATAGAAATGTAATCTTTTAAGCCTTCAATATACAGAATATCATCCAGGTATATCTTTTGTATCCGGTGTTCTATTTTTACAAAAATATAAGTGTTCAGACTATTGCCGGCAGCTTTAGTATTCGTTACAGTAACATTGCCCTGGGCCATATTCTGAACTTTTAATACAGATTTATAAAACCTGTCGAACGCAATTGGCTTTAATAAATAATCAGTTACGTCAAGTTCATAACCATCAAGCGCATATTGAGAATATGCTGTAGTTAAAATTACATTACACCTCCCGTTGATGATTTTCAGAAACTGGATTCCGGTTAGCTCCGGCATTTGCACATCCAGAAAAATCAAATCCACTTCATCTTTCTGAGCAATAGCCAAGGCTTCAAAAGCACTGGTTGTTGCCGCTACCAATTGTAAAAAAGGAATTTTCTCAATATAATCGGTGAGTATATCAAGCGCTAAAGGTTCATCATCAACAACTAGGCAGCGTATCATTTTGATAGCGAAGATATTAATTCTTTCTTTTGTGAAGTGCTGAAATTTAAATTAGAATACCAATCGTATTAATATTCAATCCTGCGCTTTTAGTACCCGGCATTAATATCATTAGAAATTATACCGGTTAAAATAACAAATCTTTTTCCTCTTACAGAGTAGTGATACAAATTCAAATGAAAGATCTAAATTTGCAGCAATATCAAAATTAAAGACCATGACTTTCAGAATAGAACGTGATACAATGGGAAATGTTGAGGTTCCCGCAGACAAATATTGGGGGGCACAGACAGAACGCTCAAGAAATAATTTTAAAATAGGGCCCGAGGCTTCTATGCCAAAAGAAATAATTGAAGCTTTTGCCTATCTAAAAAAAGCTGCGGCCTATACCAATACCGATTGCAATGTTCTTTCAGCAGAAAAAAGGGATTTAATAGCACAAGTTTGTGATGAAATATTAGATAAAAAACTTGAAGACGAATTTCCTCTGGTAATCTGGCAAACCGGTTCGGGCACACAATCGAATATGAATGTGAACGAAGTGATTGCTAACCGCTCGCATGTGTTACAGGGAAATAAATTAGGAGAAGGAAAAACATTTATTCATCCAAACGATGATGTAAATAAATCACAGTCATCTAACGACACCTATCCAACTGCAATGCATATTGCAGCCTATAAAATGGTAATGGAAGTTACTATTCCGGGAATTGAAAAATTACGCGACACCTTAAAAGCCAAATCTGAAGAATTTAAAAGCGTAGTAAAAATTGGCCGTACACACTTAATGGATGCAACACCATTAACACTGGGACAAGAGTTTTCAGGGTATGTTTCTCAGCTTGACCATGGATTAAAAGCGCTGCGCAATACACTGGACCACCTTTCTGAGCTTGCCTTAGGCGGAACCGCTGTTGGTACAGGAATTAACACCCCGCAAGGATACGATGTTAAAGTAGCGGAATATATTGCAAAATTTACAGGCCTGCCTTTTAGAACGGCTGATAATAAATTTGAAGCACTTGCAGCACATGATGCCTTAGTAGAGTCGCATGGTGCCCTTAAGCAAATTGCCGTTTCTTTAATGAAAATCGGGAATGATATTCGTTTGCTGGCTTCTGGTCCGCGTTCAGGTATCGGAGAAATCCATATTCCTGAAAATGAGCCAGGCTCATCAATTATGCCGGGTAAAGTAAATCCTACTCAGAACGAAGCCATTACAATGGTTGCCGCACAGGTTATGGGTAACGATGTGGCAATAACCATAGGTGCCTCAAACGGACACTTTGAACTAAATGTTTTTAAACCTGTAATTGCTGCTAATTTCCTTCAATCGGCACGCTTAATCGGCGATGCCTGCGTATCCTTTAACGACCATTGCGCAGTTGGAATTGAGCCAAATTACGAAGGCATTAAAAAACATGTAGATAACTCTTTAATGCTGGTTACTGCTCTTAATCCGCATATCGGATATGAAAATGCTGCTAAAATTGCCAAGAAAGCACATAAAGAAGGAACATCTTTACGCGAAGCTGCCTTAGAACTAGGATTACTTACAAATGAACAATTCGACTTGTGGGTACGCCCGGAAGATATGATTGGTGGATTGAAATAAAAAGCTTCACTTCCCTCTCTTCGGAGAGGGCTTTTCCTTTATTATGCAAAAACATTGTTTCCTGCTTTTTCTTTGTTGTGTTTGCTTTTCGGCTTGCAGGTTCAACCCGAATTATCAGGGGCGGGGTTCAGGCTTTATTCAGGGCGTTTGGGAAGAAATACCGGTTTCTTACCAGGATAGCCTGATGCAATACACCCGCCATAAGTTTAAGTTTACCTGCGATTCGGTATATATTACCCTCGAAACACATGCTAAGGTAAATTACTATGCCGATAGCTGTTTTAAAACCGGCACCTGGAAAGAATATGCAAAAGGTAATTATGTGGTGCAAAACGATACCCTCTATATTATCGGAACATTTACAAAAGCAAACTTTAAACAGAAGCTTGCTGATTGCTATAGAATAGGACAATATCTGCCCACATTCGTTATTACCAAAAGCACCGCAAATACATTGGAACTGCGCGGACTAAAACAACACGTTCCTCTTACAATGCAGCTTAAAGAGAAGATATCCTGTGTTCCACAGCCGCTCTGATTTCCAGACTCAGGCTGATTGCCTGAAAGCACTCATTTATAATTAAAATAATTTTATGAAGCCATTAGGAAGTTTTACGAACAAACTACAGATAGCTTCATTTCACTAAAAAACAAATTATATACGAATGAAAATTTTAATGGTTTGCCTCGGAAATATCTGCCGCTCGCCTCTGGCACATGGAATAATGGAAAATCTGATTAAAGAGAAGAACCTGAATTGGAAAGTTGACTCTGCAGGAACCGGCGACTGGCATATTGGCTCTGCGCCTGATAAACGTTCAATAGCCATAGCGAAACAATACGGACTGGATATTTCCGGCCAATGCTGCAGGCAATTCCAGGTAAGTGATTTTGATGAATTCGACAGGATTTTTGTAATGGACAGCATGAATCTTAAGGATGTTTTAAACCTTGCCAGAAGCGAGAATGATCGTAAAAAAGTAAGATTGCTGCTGATTGATAAAATGGTTCCTGATCCTTACTATGAAGATGATCAGTTTGATTCGGTTTATCAAATGATTGAAAACGGATGCAGGGAGATTATTGATGAGGAATTGAGGAATAAATAACTCAATAAGGGTCTTTCTCGGATAAAGGAAAAAAGATAAAAGACAAAGGATGAAGGAGAAAGAAGAAAACTAAAAGATCAAATCACAAAATCCTAGGGCAGTTCATCCTGAACCCGTCTGTCCTCCTGAACTCGTCTGTCTTCCTGTGAAGGTAATTTTTTACAAACACTGAAAGAGAAATGACATGCTAAATCAAGCAGGCATTAAGTCTTCGTTTCAGCATTTCGTCTGTAGGGTCATGCTGAACTCGTTTCAGCATCCCGCATAAGCCTTTCTATTGTGAGATCCTGAAACAAGTTTACTGTTGTCCGGTAAAACAAATTCAGGATGACATACGCTTTAAAAAAATCCGTTTCATAAAGCCACCTCGTCTAACCACCATGTCATGCTGAGAGGGTAATTTTTACAAACACTGAAAAAGATAATGACAAGGGTCATAACTGGGTAACTTAACTAAAGCATATCATAGGTAACTCGTTTCAGGATCTATTTGCTGAAACGAGCTCGCAGGACGAAGCGCTTTAAATACCGAAACAAGTTAAACCTGCCGAATTTGCTCCTCAATACACTGCCCGCTGGTATTTTTGCCTGAAAAACCACCCCCTTATAAATCCATAACCAAAGCCGCCAATATGAGCCCAATATCCCACTCCAGAACTTTCTGCTGCTTTCAGTTCTAAAGAATCCCAGCCAGCCATTACCTGCTGAACAATATAAAACCCTAAAAAAACAAAGGCGGATACGCGAAAGGAGAAAATGAAAAAAAGCACGGTTATCTTTGAAGAAGGGAACATAACCAGATAGGCCCCAAGTGTTGCCGAGATTGCTCCGGAAGCACCAATACAGGGCATGGCACTTCCCTGCAATACAAAACAATGCACAAGAGCAGCAAAAATGCCTCCTACAAGGTAAAATAAAAAGAAACGGAAACTTCCTACCGTAACCTCAATATTGTCGCCAAAAATCCAGAGAAAAACCATATTTCCAATCAGGTGCATCCAGCCACCATGCAAAAACATACTGGTAACCAGTGTATGCAGGTTCTGGCCTTTCCATATATAGGAAGGAACAGCTCCATAATCGTAAAAAAATTGTTCCATCTGCTCCGGACTTAACTGGAGCTGCTGCCAGAAAATATAGCAGTTAAAAATTATCAAAAGATAAGTTATAACGGGTTTAGATTTCCCCTTTATATTATCATCGCCAATAGGGAAGAACATATCGTATTATAAAGCCTTAGTTAATTCTGCCATGAATTTATCAAAAATCTGGATATGCGGAATATGTCCCACACCTTCAAATTCAATAATCCTGCTTCCGGGTATTTTTTTGGCGGTTTCTTTACCTAAAAATTTATATTGTCCGTGTTTAGCCTGTTCTTCTTTTGAAAGCAGGCCTTTGCCAACAATGGTTTTATCTTCTCTGCCAATAAACAACACGGTTGGAACCTTTAAGTTAACAAACTCATGCACTACAGGTTGCTCATAAATCATGGTAAATGTTATGGCCGCAACTTTTGCATAGCGCGGAAAGTCAGAACTATTAGTTGGTCCGGCAGCAATTTTAACCAGGTAATCATAGCCTGGCTCCCATTTCGGAAAATACGAAGATTCATAATATTTTTTTATGCTTGCTGCAGATGCTTTTAATTCTGTTTTATACTGCTCTTCAGTGGAAACATAAGGTACAAATGTCCGGTAATCTTCTAAGCCAATGGGGTTCTCAAGCAATAGCTTTTCTGTCCGTTCAGGATACATCAATGCAAAACGGGTGGCCAGCATTCCGCCCATAGAATGGCCTAAAACAGATATCTTTTGTATTCCAAGCGTATCTAGCAGCTGCTTATTAAATCGCGCTAGCACATGAAAGCTATAATGAATAAAAGGTTTGGACGATTTACCAAAACCTATCTGATCCGGAACAATTATCCGGTATCCTTTCGCACTTAAGCCTTTAATTACATCGGTCCAGTAATACCCTGCAAAGTTTTTACCATGAAAAAGCATCACAGATTTACCGTTAGGATTATCGGGCTTAACATCCATATAAGCCATCCTTACATCCTGCCCTTCAACCGAAAGATTAATAAAATTTACAGGATAGGCATACTTAACATTTTCTAAGGTTATAGAAAGCGTATCTGTTTGAGCGGAACTGGAAAAATGAAACAGAAGAGCAGTAACAATTGCAAAGAAGATCTTTTTCATAGTATCAATACAGCAAATCTACTTAAAAGTTTAAGAGATATGTATGCTGATAAGAACCCTGACCGGGACAACTTTGGAAATCTGCACAATTATAGAGCTATTTAGGAGCTGGTTCTGGAAAGAATCAGGACTGACAGTTTTTTAAGCGGCGACTGTCTGCTCAAATTAAGACCCGCTTCGGGGCTGGTCAATACCCCTTCAGGAATTTGCGAAGCAACACAGTAGAAGCACCGGCGAAATATCGCGGAGTATATGCACAAAGCATGGACAAGATGTGGAGTAAAGGTGGACTTAACGTGGACTTATAGCATGAAGTGGTGAAATTAAAAAAGCATTACCAGGGAGTCCTGATTTTCATCTTCTTTTAGTATTTTAGGGTAAGCAAATATACGACACAAATGGCTGAACAACAAGGAATATTGGTATTTTCGGGTAAGATAGGTGAGATTGTGGGATATAACCGCGGTAAAAAGAAATATGCCCGGGGCAAAGCTAAACCATACGAGCTTACCGATGAAAGTAAAAAAAGCGGAACCGAATTTGGCAGGGGAAGTACCGCGTGTGCGTTAGTTAAACAAGCATTTTCGTCCCTCATTCTAAGCAATTTCAAAACCGACTTGCATAACCGGCTTTCTGAAAAATTACGCGAAGTGATACGCAGCGGACCGATAGCGAAGAAAGGAAAGCGGAGAGTTTTTGATGGAGATATCAGCCTGCTTAAGGGCTTCGGATTTAGTTCTTATACCTCATTTGGCAGACTGGTATTTTTCTCGCCTGTGGTTGAAATTTCTGCTGAATCGATACGTATAAGCATCCCGGCATTTACCTGGAAAGATTTAAAAGCACCCGAAAAAGCGAGCCGCGTAATCTTTGGAATGGCTGCCGGTTATTTTGATTTTCATGAAAATACGTACAGGACCACCCTTGCCGGGAACCTCGAAGCAGATAAGGGCAAACCTTTTTCCGGGGCCAGTATTACTATCCCGATACCACCATTAAATGAGCAAGCGGTATTAGTAATGATGAATGTTTTTTTTGAGGAAACACATGGCTCCCGGGTCTTTAAAATAGATAGGCGAAATTGCCAGGCTGGAATTATATTGGATGCTGTCCATATCCGGAAAGGGAAAGTGCTTGTTTTTAAGCAGGAGAAAGTACCTGCTGTAGAAATGAAGCTGGAAGTTACACCGGATGTGAGCTGGGTGATTAATGCGGAATAATCTCTTTTTTCACTGTAATCTGTTGCGTGCTATATTCTAACGATGAGCTGGGTTCCAAAACCAAGATAAAATTCTAAACTTCTGAACTAAGAAACCCGGGCTGCAAGCTCGGATTATCAATCGCTTTAGCGAAGCTCAGGATAGCCGGGTACTGTAGTGGTACATGCCGAAACAGGTATACAGCAAAGGTCAATGGTGGTGGAATATATAATATTTCTAATCTTTCTTCTGCTATTATTCGTAACAGTATTATCTGGGGGCAATAAAGAAGCAGGTACCGGCATCAATAATAGATTTAGGTGCTTACGAAAGCCCTTACGTACCAGTTCCTACTCCTGATACAAACGGTATTATCTTTGTCAAATATGGTGGGGCAGGTACTTTCAATGGCAACAGCTGGGCAAATGCCGCTCCCGAACTGGCGTACGCCTTAAAAGCGGCTAAAAATCTAAATGATGCCGCAGCAGGAAGAGCAAAGCAAATCTGGGTAGCTAAAGGAACGTATAAACCACTTTACCTGGCCAATAACCTGAGCGGAGCCAGCGGCATTAACCGCGACAACGCCTTTGTACTGGTAAAAGATGTAAAAGTGTATGGCGGCTTCGATCCGGACAATAATATTACCGGTTTAACACAGAGCCGGATATTTTCCACACCAGGAGAAGCCGGGCGAGGTTCTGGTTCTAAAAGGGCGAGAACCGAGTTGAAATATAAGTCATCAACCAGTTTTTTATTTAATGGTGGAAGTTTTGGCACGACACATCATGTTGTTGAATATTAAAACAATCGATCATAATAAATTATCCTTATTGGAAATAAATAATCTCATTATTGTACTTCAATCGGCCATTTTCTGAAATTATTAAAGTTTAAGCTTATTAAAAAATAAGTGTAACAGTAGATAGCTTTCCCCGTATTGGGGTAAAGTCGCACGGTTGATATATTCAAAACTGCGGCGTTTCCGACGATTTATTAACGCTCTCAAAGGTTAGTAAAACAGGTATGAGAAAAATTTATTTAAAGATTATGGTGCTATTCGCCATAGAGAGAATGGATTACCATGTATGCTAACTGCAAAAAGTATAATTACGAAAACAACATTGCCGATTTACTTCCTTTGATGCTATTATTAACATAACAGGTGCTGTTAGCTATTCAATACAAGTTGATAATTACTAATGTTGGCGTTATAGCTTCTTTTGCTACAGGTTAATAGCCTGGGTTACAAACAAATCAAGTTTAAAATACAGTTTATGATTTCAAAGTTTACAAAATTCTTTTTTACAGGCTTGTTTGCCAACACTCAAAGCACAGTTAATTTTGATGAGACCTATAACGTCGTTCCTATTGGAAATATTGCTAATTTTTATTCAAACACTCACGGTGTTTCCTTTGCGGGAGGCTTTTTAGTAGGTGGGATAGGAAATGGTGATCCAGGCAACTGGGGAATAGAAGGTACAAATGGTTCTGCATTTAGAAGTTATGTTTCTGCTTTTCCAAAAAAGAACCAAAATAAGACCCCCGGGGTCTATAGGACGGTGCTACAGTCTTTTATATTTTTGCCGATTGATCTGTGACGTATGCTGACCTCATTTATTATCTTTTGCTTTCATCAAAGAGTTATGTTTTGTCTATGAACAGGCGAGATGAACCCCTTATTTATTGTATTTAATTATTTTTATGAAAAGATATTTACTTAAGTTTTCTTGTGCTTTTATTTGTTTCCTTTCATTTACTACTGTAGCATTTGGCCAGGACATTATTGATTTGGAGTCTGGTGCCATCGGCGTCACTGGTATGACAGGGCCAACTGGTGCCACTGGTGTCACTGGTATGACAGGACCATCTGGTGTCACTGGTGCTACGGGTTTAACCGGTGCCCCCACTATTACTACCTCCGTTAGCAGCCTTACTTTTACAACTTGTACAGGCATACAATCAACGGCGCAGATAGTTGATATATCTGGCAGCGGCTTAACCGGCGATTTAACAGTAACACCGCCAGCAGGCTTTGGGGTAGCCTGGGGTCCAGATGGCTATGGCAGTGGTGTTGGACAAAGCCCTAACTATGCCGGTGTCGTAAATATCAAAGTATATATCGGTTTAAGATCTTCGTCAACTCCGGGTGTGTTTTCCGGAAATGTTGAGGTAAGTTCTGAAGGTGCAACTACAAAAACCATTGCAGTAAGCGCAAAGGTATCTACAGCGCCTGTTATTACCGGGCAGCCGGCCAGCAAGACCATCGCCATAGGCAGTACCACTACTCTTGGTATTACTGCTACGGGCGCTACAACCTATCAGTGGCAGCTTAATGCCGGTGGTAGTTTTACTAATCTTGCCAATGGTGGTGTTTATTCCGGAGTTACTACCAATACGCTTACTATTACCGGCGCAACGGCCGGTACGTATCAATACCGTTGTATAGCCTCCCCCAATGATTGCGCGACAACCTCTTCTACGGCCACACTTACGGTTGACAAATTACCTATAAATCCATTGAGTTTTAACGGAGTCAATCAGTATGTAACTATTCCGAATAATGCAAAGTTAGATTTTAAGACCGGCACTATAGAAATGTGGGTGAAACCCGGATGGGATGCAGCGCATCCTCCTTCGGAAAATCCCTGCCTGGCTTCCATGCGTAATACAGGGGGCGTTACACGCTGGAGCCTGCACATGGAAAAAGATCTAAGCAAGATTGGCTTATGGGATGGAACCAATTATTTAACAGTACCCTATCCTTTTGAAACGGGGAAATGGCACCATGTTGCTTTTGTAATAAAAACACGCACTGTCGAATTTTTTGTGGACGGGGTTTCTAAAGGGTCTACCAATAATATCATTAGTAGTACTGTAACAGGTCTTGATTTAAAGATTGGGGCTTCTGAAACTTTAGGAAGATATGCTAATGAATTTTTTAAAGGGGAGATGGACGAAATCAGGATATGGAATGGTGAAAGGGCGGGATCTGCAATTCTACAGAATATGTATAATAGCATAGATCCTTTAAGCAGTGGATTGATCGCCTATTACCCGATTGATGCAGATGTTGTTCAAGTGACCAATCAACCAACTAAAGTTTTCAAGGATTATTCCCCCAATAATTTTAACGGAAGCCTGGTTAATTTCTGGGCCCCTGCAATTACTACAGGTTCAGGAAGTACGACCTATATTGCAGGAGCTTCGCCGGTAGTTATAGATAAAGATGTCACTATTAGCGATGCGGGCAATAGTACGCTGTCATCGGCCACTGTTAAGGTTACCAATTTCCAAACCGGAGATGTATTGGCCTTTGCCAGTAGCACCTATACTAAAATTTCAGGGGCCTATACAAGTGGAATACTTACTTTAACCGGTTTAGAAGCTATTTCAACAGACCAATGGCAAAGTGCTTTGCGAACAGTTACTTATGCAAACACATCAAGCTCTATTACGACTGCAAAAACAATTGAATTTATTATTGACAATGGGACAGTTAAAAGTGAGGCGGCTACTAAAGATGTAGTAGCGCGTCCAGCAGCTAAGATCTTAGTTGCGGATAATGCTTTGAAAATCGGCGAAACTTCACTGGTAACCTTTACTTTCAGCGAAGCGGTAACAGGATTCACTAATGCAGCCCTTACCATATCCAATGGCATTTTAAGTGCAGTGGCTACCTCAGACGGCGGCATTATCTGGACAGCAACGTTTACACCAACGGCAGACATAGAGGTTGCGACCAATGTAATTACGCTGGACAATACACGAGTAACCAATGCCGCAGGCAATGCAGGGATAGGAAAGACAGAATCAAATAATTATGCAATAGATACTAAAGCGCCCACCACGACTGTCGCTTCTGCAAGCTTTTCTAATGATACCGGTTCTTCTGATAGCGACTTCATTACCAAGACCGCTGCCCAGACTATTTCCGGTACATTAAGCGCCAATCTGGCAGCAGGGGAAAGAGTGTTGGTATCTTTAGATGGCGGAGCCACCTACACCATCATGATAACTACTGCCGGCAGCAATGTATGGTCCTTTTCTCCAACACTAATCTCAAGTAGTACATTAAAAGTTTATGTAGGGGATGCTGCAGGTAATGCAGGAACTGCTTTTTCACAAGCCTATATTCTGGATACCACAGCGCCGGCAGCTCCCTCCGCACCTGACCTGAAAGCAGACAACGACAGCGGAATTTCCAATTCAGATAACTTAACCAACGTTACAACGCCAACATTTACCGGCACCGCCGAAGGATATGCAATAGTAACTTTATACGATACGAATGGTACAACCGTTCTTGGGACCGGACCAGCGAGCAGTTCCGGCGCCTGGTCGATCACTTCTTCCGCATTAAGTGACGGGGAGCATACGATCACAGCCAAAGCAACAGATGTTGCAGGAAATATAAGTGCTGCATCTGCCGGAATAAGTGTTACGATTGATACTAAAGCGCCCACCACGACGATCGCTTCTGCAAGCTTTTCTAACGATACCGGTTCTTCTTCTATCGACTTCATAACCAATACCGCTGCCCAGACTATTTCGGGCACATTAAGCGCAAACGTGGCTGCAGGAGAAAGAATAAGGGTATCTTTAGATAACGGAGGCACTTACACCACCGCAACAGCTACTATTGGCAGCAATATATGGTCTTTGCCGGGCGTAACATTAAGCGCAAGCGGTACCTTAAAAGTTTATGTGGAGGATGCCGCAGGGAATGCAGGACCTGCTACTTTTTCACAGGCATATACCCTGGATACCACAGCCCCGGCAGCTCCCTCCGCGCCAGATCTGGAAGCGGCCAGCGACAGCGGAATTTCCAGTTCGGATAACAAAACAAGCAATACAACGCCGGTATTTACGGGCACGGCGGAAGGATATGCAAGGATAACTTTATACGACACGAATGGTACAACCGTTTTGAGGACCGGAACAGCAGACGATTCCGGCGCCTGGTCGGTCACTTCTTCTGTATTAAGTGACGGAGAACATACCATTACGGCGAAGGCAACTGATGTTGCAGGAAATACAGGCGCTGCATCCGCCGGACTTAAGATCACTATTGATACAACTTCGCCTGTCTTAAGCTCCGTAGCTATCGCTTCGGACAACAGCACAACGACGCTGGCTAAAGTTGGCGATGTGGTAACGTTAAGTTTTACGGCCAGTGAAACCATTCAAACGCCAACGGTTACCATTGCTACACAAACGGCCACCCTTACCACTACTACAGAAAACAACTGGACGGCTACTTATACCATGACGGCTGATGAAGCTTCCGGAAACATTCCTTTTTCAGTTGCATTTAAAGATCCGGCAGGCAATGAGGGAACCAACGTAACAGCTACGACCAATAGCAGCAGTGTTACTTTTGATAAAACAGCACCCACATTGACCGCTGTAACTATTGCCTCGGACAACGCCACTACAACACTGGCTAAAGCTGGCGATGTGATAACGGTAAGCTTTACGGCAAGTGAAACCATTCAAACCCCAACAGTTACCATTGCTACGCAAACTGCTACGGTTGCCAATACTACAGGAAACAACTGGACGGCTACTTATACTATGACAGCTGATGAAGCTGCCGGAATTGTTCCTTTTTCCATTGTCTTTAATGATCCGGCAGGTAATGCGGGAACAAGTGTAACGGCTACGACCAACAGCAGCAATGTTACCTTCGATCAAACAGCGCCTGTGTTGAGTTCGGTCGCTATTGCTTCGAATAATAGCACACCCACATTGGCCAAAGCTGGCGATGTGGCTACGCTGATCTTTACTTCGGGTGAGGCTTTACAAACGCCATTGGTAACGATTGCCGGGCATAGCGTAACTCCCACCGCTTCGGGTAATGACTGGACAGCGATCTATACATTTGCTGCAGGAGATACAGAAGGGTTGGTTGCGTATAACATTGCGTTTTCTGACCTTGCAGGCAATGCAGGAACAGATGTTTCCTCTGGAACAGGTTCGGTAACGTTTGATAAAACAGCACCGACAAGTCCGGCAGGTTTAACTGCAATTTCCGGTGATACACAAATCGCATTAAGCTGGACGGCTAATACAGAAGCCGACTTGTCTGCCTACCGCATTCTATACGGTACCAGTACAGCGCCTGCTACTTTATTAACTGATGTCGCAGCAGGAACCACCACCTACACGCATACCGGCTTAACTAATGGAACCACGTATTATTACAGGATACTGGCAATCGATCAATCGGGTAATATAAATGCTCCAGGTACAGATGTTACT
>Ga0160467_100101_pt1 | contig 125088 bp, 128 predicted proteins | sample HID1972I_E11MG_FD_108221 | JGI IMG/M metagenome (GOLD analysis project Ga0160467, IMG submission 108221) | Enriched pill bug-associated microbial communities from UW Madison campus, WI, USA - HID1972I_E11 MG | ecosystem: Host-associated > Arthropoda: Insects > Digestive system > Unclassified ... | reverse complement strand
CGCTACTGTCGTTACCATTGTAGGCGAATCTTACCGATTGAAGGATCATTTTGCCCAAGAGGATAAGTGATTTTGTACATCCTTAAACAAGCGAAAGTGTACATGTTTATGTTGACATTTACATTCGGTGTCGATCAGGAATTCCTAAATGCTCCATGATCCGACGATACGTCCAACCTTACTCCAAATGTAGCCTAATTGCCTCTAACTTCAACTCTTGTGGATAATTCTTAAACGTCTGTCCTTTCCTCGCCATAAAAAAGCACCCCCTAGAATTCATCGGAATAACCCAGGGGTTTATCCAATGTCCATTCTAAGGGGTGCACTTCATATAGACAGTAGAAGTTTTTGTTTTTCTACAGCATACAAATCATAAAAGCATATCAATAGTTTTCTACTTTGGGTAAAACAACCAATGTTTATTATCTTTGTTTACTAGATTTATTACTTAATTTTAACATTAAAACTGCAAGCAATAAGCCTATTGTTGATCCAATTGTATTTAGAATTACATCATTAACCGTAGCAATTCTACCTAATGGTAATATATATTGCAAAAATTCAATAAATACAGAAAGTCCGAAAGAAATTAACACAAAAATTAAAGGGGAAACTCTATTAAATCTGATTTTAAGAATAAAAAACAAAGGAATAAATATTATTAAGTTAATTAATCCTTCAATATCTCTGTTAAATATGATTTCTACGTTAATAGATGAGTCAAAGATATATCTCTCCTTTGATCTAGTTGGTAACAATGTCATTAGCCCAATAATCACTACAAAAATGCAAGTTCCTAATTCTAAAATACTCGTATAGAACGCTTCCCTGCGAGTCGTTTTTTTAATCTTAACAAAATAGACAATTAAGTTGATTAAAATCAATAACACTATAGATATTATTAGTACAGGAATGTATTCACCGAATATTCTCCAATATTGTACAATTGAATCCATTTTTCTTCTCCTTTTTGTTATGTTTAAATCAATTAAAATGCTAATCGCGATAAGGTTACTTTGTTTTTTTAGTTACTTTTCAGGAAAGATATACATCAGCATATTAAATCTCCAAATTAAGAAGTTCCTAAAAATATAGAAAGAAAACTTTACTACCTGTTAACAAGCAGTAAAGTTTTCTTTTATCTAATTTTTTATAGTTCCATTACCAATTACATCTCCATCAAAAATTTCGTCACCGTTAACTACCTCAGACCAAGTTCGAGATGGTTTGCTCATGGTGAAACTAACTTCACCTACGGCAACATTCTTAAATGTACCAGTGTATGTAGTATTCTCTACCACTGGATATCTAACTACTGAAACCGCTCCGTTGTCATCATATAGCTCGATATCGTAGTAGTTATGATCTGTTCCAAGAAATCGATTTTTTGCTTCTGTACTCTCCCATTTGGCCTTAGTTGAAATATAAACTGTAGATTTTTTATTATCATAATCTTGGGAGCTTAAGTATGAGTCAAAATTAAAAGTAAAATCATAAGGAAGTGCAGATGCAAATGGTTGGAAATAACTATTTTTTGGTTCTACCAAAGGCACTGCATATGAAAAGTTGTATTTTCCTTCTTTTTTTGCGTTTGCAATTAATTCATCGAAGTATTGACGATCTTCTAAAGATACCTCAAATGTATTAATAGTGCTCTCTGGATGCTCATTACTGATGGAAGAAGCTGAAACAATGTTTACAGAACCTAACGCTAAAATAAGCATTAACAATACCATAACTTTCTTTTTCACTTCAATCACCATTTACATTTATTACCCAAAAATGTGTATAATTGGATACACATATTATAGCAAACTCCCAAAGGTTTACATATAGTTCTAAATTACCATTTTATAGAATGCTTTAAGAATTGCTCTAAATGTAATATTATTATATATTTTCATTTTTTGTGTGATATAGCTTAGTACCTTTTGTTACTATGAAAGAATACATTCTACCATACTAAGGTGTAGCCATGACTCACTATCTTCATGATATGACATCATCATGGTTCATGTCATTGTTTTAGTAGATTCAACTACAATATTCCCGCTTCCTTATGTCCTCGATCCCACACAATAAAAGTCAGTATAGTATAACTTCATTCTCTAAATGATTTTTTTCTTTTCTATACTCAAAAAAGTCATTCATTCGCTTGCATTAATTCAAAGAAATATTGTGGTTCGTGCGTTTGATAAAGCTTGTACCATGCATGTAAGGTTTCTGGAGTAAACACATCCAACACCTTCAAGACATGCATTGCAAACTCTAGCGGAGCTACTCCTGATGCAGTAACTAAATTCCCATCCGTTACGGCTGGTTCCATGATGTAATTACTTTCTCCTTCATAACTAGGACAGCACATTCTCATATATTCTAGATTATTGCTTGTATGCCTTCTTGAGTCTAGCATTCCTATCTTTGCAAGTCCCATCGTTGCACCACATATCGCTGCAACGACTTTGCCTTCTTTAAGGTATGTATCCGCTAATTTCAATATCGGTTCGTGAATGTCTTCCGTCCAAGTCTCGCCTCCGGGAAGAATTAAAGCATCCGTACCTTCCAGCTCACACTCGTCAACCGACATGTCAGGTATTATCTTCAATCCGCCCATAGTAGTAACTGGATTTTTATCTATGCCTACTGTAACCACCTTTATAGGCTCTACTTCCTTTTTGAAATACCTCCCGGAGTTTAACTCTGCAGTTAAATAACCAACCTCCCAGTCTGCCATCGTATCGAACACATAAAGATACACCTTTTTTGTATGCATAATACTCATCCCTTTGCATTGAATTTGTAGATATATCTCATTATAAAAAAACTCCACTGACATCCTCTGTCAGTGAAGTTTTCAAGCTTGATATTTTTTTAGAACAAAGTAATCTATACTATTTCATCAATTGATTAATTTTATTGCCCATCTTCACGTATCCGTAACCGAGCAAACCAAGAAGAATCATATAAATAGCTACTACCGGAACGAAAAACCCCCACTGGTAGTTGATTAACCGTATCCAATTAGCCGTATTTGCCAGTAAAATACCTAAGTTTATGAGCAGCATAATGCCCATTAACCGCTGAATTTTTTTATACTGCGCTACTAAAGAGTCCTTATCCGTATACAGCTTAGGCTGTTCCCCCGGCTGCCACACTCTGCGGAAATAATGCCACATGCTGCCGTAGCTGCTAACATACTCCCAGCCCGCATCCTGATACAAGTCGATATAATTCTGAAATTCAACGTCTTTCGGATTACCTGTCTGGTAATCCAATCGATACGTATAACGGCTAGAATCATCATGCACGAACGTGCTGTTCAGCAAACCTGCCTTTTGGAATTGAAAGCCTTGCTCAGACATTTCATTCAGCCAAGCTTCTTCTTTCTCATAGTTCCAACTCATGTTCATTCGATAACGTTTTACCGTTTGTTGTTCCAATCCCCTCACTCCTTACCCGAAATTAGCGCGAGCTTTCCTGCTTGAAGAAGCTCCTCCAACCTGCCCATTTCCGCAGCGATGACCTCTTTCCCGTCACTTGTAATAACGTACATCTTACGCCTTGCATCCTGATCGTCCGGAACGGGATAAGGATCGATCAGCCCTTTGTTCAGAAGCGCATTTAGTGCCGTGTATAGCGTTCCTGCCCCAATTTTCACCCTGCCGCCGCTCATCTTCTCGATATCTTGCATTATGCCGTATCCATGTGAAGGTGCAGCATAAAGCGAGACGAGGATGTAATAAAAAGCCTCCGTGAGCGGAAGCATATCCTTTATCTTTTCCATCTGATCCTCCGTTATTATATATCGCCACTTGATATATCGTTTGTTACTATATTAACAGTCGATATATCGGGTGTCAATATAGTCGTGCAATTAATTTCCTTACCTCAGTAAAAAAAGAAGCCTCTTCTTTTGAGAAGCAGCTCCTTATTGAACAATCGCAACAATATTGCTGTTTAATTCTACGCTCCTATACCGTCATCTGCAACAGAAGCAGGCTTTACTAGCGCTTTCTTCTCCCAGACTCGGCTTCTCCAGCGAAGCAGCATCATAATTCCGCGCAGCCATTCATCTACCGTGAAAGCAATCCATATGCCAAGCAAGCCAATTCCCCAATGAACACCAAGCAAATAGGCTAGAGGCACCGCAACGCCCCACATGGAGACGATACCGATCAGGACAGGGAATCGTGCATCACCAGCGGCACGCAGCGAATTAATAATAACCATATTGAATGTTCGACCTGGCTCAAGTATAAGTGAAAGTAAAAATATACTTGCTCCCGCAGCTATGATCTCAGGATTTTGAGTAAACAGACCAAGCAGATCATGACGGAATATAACTGCTACACCGACGATAGCTATCGTTAGCAAAAAGCTGATCCTCACGCTTTTCATCAGTCTTCGGTAAGCGGCTTTCATTTCTCCCGCACCAACCATTTGTCCGACAATGATCTCTGTCCCCATCCCGATTGACATCGCCAAAGCCATAAAGTAGTTTGATATATTCATCACATAAACATGCGTATTTAGTGCCGTAATGCTGATCATGTTAACGAAGCTGATAATCATCAGGTACTGTGACTGCCAAGATAGATGCTCACCCGCAGCAGGCAAACCGATACTCATAATCTGCTTTAAGTATGAACCATTCCATTTCACATAATCTTTCCAACGAATCGGTACAGTAATCTTGCGGTATAAAAGAATAAAGAGTGCGATAACACCAATCAGACGGCTGACAACCGTTGATATGGCCGCTCCTGTAACTCCCCATTCCGGGAAGCCCAGATTACCGAAAATAAGTAAATAGTTTCCTATCACGTGAATGATATTAACTCCTAGCGTGACAAGCATAACGCCTTTCGTATTACCGCTCGCGCGAATAACGGATGATACAGCATAAGAAAGTGCTTCAATCCAAATAAAACCACCGATAATTTCTAAGTAATGAACAGAAATTCCAATTTGTTCAGGATTTAAATTCAGCAGCCGCATTAAAGGTTCTCCAAAACATAACAGCACAATGCTGACGAGGACTCCAAATATTAGGTTCATCGAGATTGCCATCGCGGAAATGCGGCTCGCTTCTTTCGCTCGTCCAGCACCGATATATTGGGACACTGCAACGCTAGTGCCGATACCAACAAAGCCAAACATCAAAATACAAAAATAAATAATCTCGTTGGCCAAGCCTACCGCTCCTGTTGCCTGATCGGAGATACGGCTTAACATAAAAACATCAACTGTGCCCAGCATCATCCGTAGCACAGAGTCTACTAAAATGGGCCATGTCACAGCAAAAAGACTAAGTTTTTTCCATGATGGAATACGTTCTGATAAAGTCACGTTTACAAGCTCCTACTATGTTTATTCTTTGTAGCCTTACATAGTTTAGCACCGACGGATTCATACGTCTATGAGGGAAATTTATAATGATGAGGAAACAAAAAACCGTTTCCTCGTAGAATGGATGTGCGAGCATCATTTACGATAGAAACGGTTTTTAGATTTGCTTATTTTATATTAAGGAAGGACCAGAGTAATCGAAGTCTGACTTCCATTTACCTTTATTGTTGCTTACTTAATAATAACGTATTCCAAGTTAACCAGCTTAGCGTAAGTCACGATCTGGTCTGTTGTCAGGTTCAAGGACACGACAGTATGGTGGCCGCCACCGTTCTCGATCCAAGCTTTCACGCCGTCCTGGAAGTTTGGCTTAACTGTCCATAGAACGCGAGCAACTGGTAGATTAGGAGCTGGAACCGTCGGCTCGAATGCAGAAACCTCATTGATCAACAGTTTGTAATGCGTGCCGAAGTCTGCCATCGATACGACAACGCCTTCGCCAGCTTTTCCGTCAAATACAAGACGAGCTGGGTCTTCACGATCGCCAATACCAAGCGGCGAAACGATAATTTTCGGCTTATTGCTTGCTAGGGATGGATCTACCTCTAGCATATGAGATTGCAGAATCGCTTCCTGTCCAGCTGCCATCTCGTACGTATAATCTTCCATAAAACCTGTGTTTTGATTGCGGCTCATAACCTTCATCAAGCGATCAAGTGCAGCTGTCTTCCAGTCACCCTCGCCAGCAAAGCCGTAGCCCTGCGCCATTAGACGTTGAACAGCAAGACCTGGTAGCTGCTTCATTCCGTGCAGATCCTCAAAGTTTGTTGTGAAGGCATTGTAGCCTTTTTCCTCGAAGAAACGTTTAAGCGCAATCTCATAACTTGCTTGGACTCTAACGCTTGCTTCCCAAGCCTCTTTGCTATTCGTGCCATAATCAAACTCGTAAAGCTCCGCATATTCCTTCATTAGCTCATCGATTTCCTGCTCTGTAACAGCATTTACGTACTGTACAAGATCGCCGATGCCGTAGTAGTCTACCGTCCATCCAAATTGGATCTGTGCCTCGACTTTGTCCCCTTCAGTTACACCAACGTTACGCATATTGTCACCGAAGCGAGCTACCTTAATATTGAAGCTTTCATTGTAAGCGACCGCTACGTCCATCCAATCAGCAATCTGCTGCTGTACTTCTTGACGCTCCCAATAGCCTACAACGATTTTATTTTGTTTGTTTAAGCGGGCATTGATAAAGCCATACTCACGGTCACCATGAGCCGCTTGGTTCAAGTTCATGAAGTCCATATCGATGGTTGCCCAAGGAATGCTTTCATTGAACTGAGTCGCTAAGTGAAGCAGTGGCTTTTGCAGCAACTTAGTACCGCGAATCCACATTTTTGCAGGAGAGAATGTATGCATCCACGTAATAACACCTGCTACCTCGTCGCGATAGTTAATTTCTTTCATGAGGCTTGTAATTTTATCTGCAGTTACAGCAAGATCCTGCAATACGAGCGGATAAGGAAGCAAGCCGCTAGCATTCAATGCATCCGTCATCTTCTGCGCATTAGCCTTTACCTCAGCAAGCGCTTCTTCCCCATACAAGTGCTGTGAACCTACGACAAACCAAAACTGTTTAGCTGTTGCTGTCATATAAATCATCCTCTTTTCTATAATTAATAGTTTTATATAATTGAACTTCATATTCGATGCCGACTAGGCTACAACGTGTTACTTCGTCATCAAGCCTGCGCTTTTTGAACTTCCTCTTCCAATTCAGGTTCAAAAAGTTCGGACTTCAGGACCGAGAAGATGGAACGATACTAGAAAACGAGGAGCGCAGCGTACGGTGTTGGTACGTGAGCACCGGAGTTTTCGGTAGCGTTTCATCTTCGATGCCGACTAGGCTACAACGTGTTACTTCGTCATCAAGCCTGAGCTTTTTGAACTTCCTCTTCCAATAAAGGTTCAAAAAGTTCACCTTTCAGCACCGAGAAGGTTGAATAAAGCTAGGGGCTGAAGAGCGCAGCGTACGTAATTGGTACGTGAGCACTGGAAGACCCGGCTGAATTCAAGATTCGATGTCGAATTAGCATTCAGTGCTACTTCGTGATCAAAGGTGGACTTTTTGAACTACCTCTTACTTTTGGCCGTAGTAGGCGTCCTTGCCATGCTTCCGCAGGTAATGCTTATCCAGAATGCCCTGCGGCAGTTCCTTGGCAAAGTTGTTCAATTGTCGTGCATATAGATTCATTTTGCACACTTCTTCCAGCACAACACTGTTCACAACCGCTGACTTCACATCTTTCCCCCAAGTGAAAGGCGCATGTCCTTGAAGCAGTACAGCTGGGATTGCCATAACATCGAGTCCGCGCTGCTCGAACGTTTCAATAATCACGTTGCCCGTCTCCGCTTCATAGCCACGGTCAATCTCCTCTTGGTTCAGAAAGCGTGCGCACGGCACAGCACCGTAGAAGGTGTCGGCATGCGTCGTCCCCATAACAGGTACATCGAGTCCCGCTTGCGCCCAAATTGTTGCCCACGTCGAATGCGTATGCACGATACCACCGATTTGTGGAAAGTGTTTATATAGTACGGCGTGAGTCGCGGTATCAGATGAAGGTCTCATCTCTCCCTCAACCACATTACCGTCGAAATCTACAACAACCATGTCACTTGGCTTCATCTGCTCATAGCTGACCCCGCTTGGCTTAATTACGAACAGACCGCTTTCACGATCAACAGCGCTCGCATTGCCCCAAGTGAATTTCACAAGTCCGTGCTTTGGCAAATCCAAATTGGCTTGATATACCTCTTCTTTTAATTGTTCTAACAATGTTATTCCCTCCCGTTCTCTAGCAGATGATCTACTGCCGCTTGTTCGATAGCAAGTCCCGCTTCATAGCGCTTCATGAAAGCTTGGAAACCTTCAACATCGGCTTTATCCGGAGTAATCTCTTCCCCTTCAGCATCTTTGAACACCTTCTGCTCAAGGAATTCGTCCAAGCTTTCCTCCTGATCCTTGTTGATCAAGTAAGACGCGAGGAGCGCCATGCCCCATGCTCCGCCTTCTCCGGCTGTGGACATGACCGAGATCGGTACGTTCAACGCACCTGCTAGAATTTTTTGACCGACAACAGGAGTCTTGAATAGACCGCCATGAGCCAATATGCTATCAATTGCCACCTGCTCATTTTCAGTCAAAATATCCATTCCAAGCTTCAATGCTCCAAAAGCAGTTAACAAGTGCGTACGCATGAAATTAGCTAGATTAAAGTTGCTTTCAGGTGAGCGAACGAATAACGGCCGCCCTTGATCAATTCCCGTAATATTTTCACCCGAAAGATAACCGTAGCTAAGCAATCCGCCCCCATCTGGATCGGCTTCTAATGCCTTATTCAGCAATACACTGAACAATTTACCGGAATCAACGCCGAGGCCCATCGCTTCAGAGAATTCACGGAACAAGCCCATCCATGCATTAAGATCGCTCGAGCAGTTGTTCGCATGCACCATGCCGACTGGACTACCGTTCGGCGTTGTAACCATATCAATCTCTGGATAAACCTTGGACAGCTCTTTCTCCAGTACAATCATCGCAAAAACAGAAGTACCGACGGAAATATTACCCGTACGCTTCCTAACGCTATTCGTCGCGACCATACCTGTACCAGCGTCGCCTTCTGGAGGACATAGCTTAATTCCAGGCTGCAGATCACCAGCTGGATCCAGAATGGTTGCGCCTGCCGCACTCAGCTCGCCAGCTTGCTCGCCGGAAAGCAGAACTTTAGGAAGAAGCCCTTCAAGCTTCCATGGATACCCGTTAGCTGCGATTAATTCATCGAATTGTTTTAACATTGCTGCATGATAATTATGCGTTGATTCATCTATAGGGAAGATGCCGGAAGCATCTCCGATACCAATTACCTTCTCACCAGTCAGAAGCCAGTGCACATATCCTGCCAGCGTCGTTACATAATCAATGCGAGGCACATGTTCCTCTTGATTTAAGATCGCTTGGTACACATGAGCGATGCTCCAGCGCTCAGGGATATTAAACTGGAACAAGTCCGTTAGCTTCCTTGCTGCTGCGCCAGTCGTTGCATTGCGCCAAGTCCGAAATGGAACTAGCAGCTCGCCGGCACTGTCAAATGCCATATAGCCGTGCATCATAGCGGAGAATCCGATTGAACCAACTGTCTGAAGGGTAACACCGTAGCGCTGCTCCACTTCCTGCTTCATCTCACGGTAAGCAGTTTGAAGGCCTTTAATAATATCCTCCTGGTTGTATGTCCAATATCCGTCCTTCAACAGATTTTCCCACTCAAAGCTTCCTGATGCGATCGTTTCGAAATGTCGATCAATCAATACCGCTTTGATCCGCGTAGATCCAAATTCGATACCGAGCGAAGTTTCACCCTTGATGATCGCTTCCTTCAAGTCTACTTGATTCATGATCACATATATCCCCTCTCTGTTCGCGATTGGAGCACGATTCATTCGCTCATCTCGCAAGCGCTACTTAACTTCGTGACTTACCCCAAACATTTAAGATTATTGTACTGACTGCTTCCGGTCAATTCATAAGGCAACCTGAAGATTACAACCGAAAGAAGGCGCTTTCTAATATGAATAGCCTTGACAGCCTTAGTATATTTTCTGTACGTACATTTGTCAATACATTCTAATAGTTATACTAACATAATCGTTCCAGCGTCCCTATTTGTCTAATTCTGTTGTATTACTGAGGATATTCAACGAATTTGTACGGTCGAATCTATAAATTTTCATCGTTTTATTTGCATTTAACACGATATATGCTAGAATGTGTACGTACAACTTTTCGAACAATGATGAAAGTAGTGAATTCATGAAGCCAAAGTACCAGCTTATTATAGATGATATAAAGAGTCATATTCTTTCAGGAACGTACAAGGCAGGGGAAAGAATCCCTTCAGAGTATGTGCTGCAGGAAAACTACAACGTTAGCCGTCAGACAGTTCGAAAGGCTATTCTAGAGCTTGCTAACGAGGGGTTCCTGCGAAGCGAGAAGGGGTCTGGCACATATGTCAGCAGCCAATATCGGTCGAGAAGTGGTGTAAAGTCGACGAATAAAACGATCGGTGTCATTACAACCTATATCTCAGATTACATCTTCCCCTCCATTATTCGCGGCATTGAAAGCCGGTTAAATGAAGATAACTATTCCTTGCTGTTAGCGAGCACCAATAATGATATCACCCAGGAAAAAAAGGCGCTGGAAATGATGCTGTCCTACGGCGTTGATGGACTCATTGTAGAGCCTACAAGGAGCAATGTATACAACCCTAATATTGCTTACTATCTGTCGTTTAAAGAGCAAGAAGTGCCGTTCACGATGATCAATGCTTATTATGAAGAACTAGAGGTGCCGTTCTTCTGCCTAGATGATGTGCAGTCCAGTTATCTCGCTACTCGAGAGCTTATTGCCAAAGGGCATACCGAGATCGGTATCATCGCTAAAATGGATGATCTGCAAGGGAAATTTAGAATGAAGGGCTTTATTAAGGCGCTTGGGGAAGCTAAGTTACGTTTTCAGCAAGAGCATGTGCTTTCCTTCGATACATCGTCAAAGTCGGAGCTTTCTACTAACTTGGAACAATATCTGAACGACAATCGGGACGAGTTAACTGCAATTGTCTGCTATAACGACGAAGTAGGCTTGGAGGTCGTAAACGTCTGCAGAAAACTAGGCATCTCCATTCCCGACGATTTATCCATCATTGGCCAGGATAATTCCTATATCGCTAAAAATGCCAATATTCGGCTTACGACGCTGACCCACCCTCAGGAACAAATGGGACGCGACGCCGCCGACTGGGTCATAAAAAGCTTACAGGGCAAAAAGGACTTGCCTACGAAAACCTACTATCAACCTGAATTGATTGAAGGGGAAACAGTAAAAGAGATTGAAGTAGAGTAGTTAAGGTGAAGCATGCTAGCAAAGCTAGCAGCATAACTGCACCGATCCTAAGCTTCCATCATAAAAGCTGCGCCTCACAATCAGTCTCCGACTGATAAGCGAGGCGCAGCCTATTGTTACTAATTCGAAATAGACGCTTGCTGACGTGATCGATGGCATCGCACTAAGCTCCCCTATCCCCGAAACTCTAAGTCATCCTTTCTTCAATTTCCCCCGAATCATACCAATAATGGCTGGCAGCACAGAAACGAAAATAATCGCTAAGAGAACCGTCGAAAAATTATCTTTAACAATTGGAATATTACCAAAGAAATAGCCTAGTATCGTACAAATGCCAACCCATAATGCGGCACCAACCACATTATAAATCAAGAAATAACGGTAATTCATCCGGCTCGCCCCTGCAATAAAAGGAATGAACGTACGAATAAACGGCATAAAACGGGCGATCACAATTGTTTTGCCCCCATGCTTATTAAAGAAATCCTCAGCCTTAATCATTTTATCTTTATTAATCAATCTTCCCATAAAACTTGCTTCTGAGATGGTAGTTCCTACCTTCTTACCGATATGATAATTTACAGTATCCCCAAGTACCGCTGCAACAAAGAAGATAAGGAATAATAAAACAATGTTGAATGCTCCCATCGCAGCAAGAGCGCCACTAGCGAACAACAAAGAATCACCTGGCAAGAAAGGGAAAATAACAACTCCCGTTTCCACAAATACGATTAAAAATAGGATTCCATATGACCATCCACCAAAGTTTTTGATGATCTCTACGAGATGCTCATCAATATGTAGGATGAAATCAATGATAGCTTGAATTACTGTCAACATTATACCTGCTTTCTTATCAGCTTATCTGGCTGAGTAATGTAGTCTCTTTCATTATTATCTACACAGTATGCTTCGACTCATCCTTCGCTGATAATACATTTAACGTAAGTTTCACTGCGATCGCGTCATCTATATATCCAATCGGAAACGTGTAATCCGGGATAACGTCTGCCGGGATAATAAAGTAAATGAGCACGCCCCCTAGAATGGTAACAGCAGTACCCTTTCTCGAGCGAAATCTTTCGAAGAATCCCTTCAACTGGCTAATAAATGGGCCAACACCTTCAACCTTCTTTAGCTTTTTTTTCAAAGCCGTTAAGAACACTATCTTTTCCCTCTTCAGTTTGTGAATAATGTTGATAGTTTGCCAATTGCTGTTCAACACTCTTAATGGTGAACGTTTTATGGTTTATATCAGAGGGGTCTAAAGCACGTTGAATGATGTCAATAGAGGAATGAATATCTGAATCCTGCTGTTCCTGCTTCTGATCAATAGGGTATCTAGCGGCTATAAACAAATCAGCAATCGGGACGCCAAGACAATCGGAAAATTTTTGTAAATGCCCAGGAGTGGCTTTTCGTTTCCCACTAATAATACAGTGTTTATTCGATCTAATTACTTTAGTGGAATATAGCTGATTGTTGACGTTTTGTCAACGATTCAATGATGAATGTTGATTTGATACACCTAAAAAGAAATGCTTAAAGGCGTGCTTGAGGGCTGTGTCCTTGAAATAATAAGTCGCAAAGAAACGACCAAATAGAATGGAGTGTTCAATATGGTAAATAATAATAATAATCAAGGTCATAGTAAAAATAAAGCGAAGAACTTTGGTGTACATCCAAACAAGAATAAGAGCACTCCTTTCAAAGAGTGTGCTCTTATTCTTATCCTCTACTTTACAGCTCTCCCTCAAGAAACTTCATGAGGTGGAGTTCAGGCTGCGCGAGGAACTCTGTAAAGCTGCATAAATCCGCGTAAGTCTGGTGCTCCGCGTCATAACAGCCTATCAGACCTTTTTTCTTCGGATTCCAAACCAGCTGCAGATCGGAGTAGTTATCAATATCGGCGGATAGACGCAGCAGCTTTTGCCTGCCAACCTTCATCTCAATCGTATCGGTCAACGTAAAAAAGTCGATATACTTGATCTCATATTCATTCGGCTTAAGCTCAAGGCGCAGCTTATCTCTCGTTAGAAAGCTAACCAGATCATCGGTTAATTTATATTTTTTCAGCTCATACTTTTTATTCTCTACATTATGAAAATCAATCGGCTCCAACGATTTCAAATATTCGGCCAAGTCCGTATCCTTATTACTGACTGCAATCGTATAGGGACGATCCCCGTCCTTTTCCGCTAAAGTAACGTCAGCGCCATGTTCAATTAAAAATTTCACCATCGCCGCATTACCTATACGTGCAGCCACCGTTAACGGAGTTGCCTGATAAGGATAAACCATATCCGGTTTATTATAATTAATGTCCACCCCGTGCTCGATTAGATACGTGAGCGTCTTATAATCATGATCCGATACAGCTTGACGCAATACGGAACCGCCATGAAGCTTTATATCTAATCCGAGTTCATGAATAAGCGGAATATTGCTTTTATTGCCATAGTAAGCCTGCGAATAAGCACCTGATCCCGTTCGATTGAGCTTGTCCATCTTAGTTCCTTGCGCTGCAATATAGCGAACAATGTCCTCTTTGCAATAGCGAACAGCTCGCAAAAAAGCAGGATTATGCTCAACATTCAAGTTAACGCCGTGCTCTACCAGCAGCTTTACAACATCCATTCGCTGCGATACAAGCGCCAGATCGAGCGGACTTAACGTAGTATACTCACTAAGCATGATGCCCTCTTCAATATCCCAACCTGCTGTAATTGCTGCATGCAATGCCGATATATCACCTTTATAAATATGCATTGCAACGTCCGGCAGCTCCTCGAACCTCCCGATATCCTTCAGAACGATCATTCCATCCCACTCCTACCTCAAAATCTTATGTAATCGTTTCGCACCCTTTTAATAAAAGCCATTGCCTTATAGTGTCGAATGCCTGGTCAGCATCCTGTTCATAGAATATGGCCACCTCTTGCTGATAGGCATAGTTCAATCGTACATAGCCACCTAGCTGCTTGTAGAACAGAAAGCAAGCAAATGGGGTCTCAATAGTCAAATCCGGCAGAAATTCCACCTGGCACACTCTGGCCAGCTCGTGCAGCGAGAACTGATCCTGTCCTGGTGGCAAACGTAAAAATAGATGATTCCTGGTACCCGTCCATGGTTCATAATAAACGGCTTCCTCAAGGTTGCTTCCATATACTTGGCGATATATTTCGTCCAGCACTAAGGTATAGGTTTCTTCGCCCTCCGACTTCCATGCCTGCAGTGAAATCGCCTTTACATGCTCCCCATGCCGAGGCAGCCAAAGCAGTCCAGCCGTCTGGGGGTGCACCGCTAGAAAATCTCCATCCACTGTCGTTCCTATAGCGATACAATCACCGATCTGCTGCTCAGTAATGGGACTGTCTTCGTCATGCTCCCACAATCCATACTCGGCAAAAGGCTTTAGCACCTCCGGATCAGGCAATTGGACATTCATCCATCCTCTGTAGGTCCCTTCGCCGAATTGCCGTAAAAACCGCAAGTAGCCCGGTGGGTAAACGGCCGGGCCCTCCCTCGCAAGCATTTTATTGTGACCATTCGATAGCGGTTTTTGCTGAGATACAATGTACATGATTACTCCCCCTAGTTTACTGAATGGTCGTAGCTGGTATTAAAAAACCCAACGCTATTGCTCGATACAGAAATAGAACTAGCGCAATTACCATTCATAAAAATTATCCTCGACCAGCTCTTCGAATGAATTAGCTATCTGCTTGAACTCCCCGGTATCGTGATAACAAATGAAAACCTTGCCGGCCTGATTAATCATAATCGGGTCACCCGACCCATCTATAGAAATGACATAGCTTGTTCGTAAAACCTCTGCAATGGAATATTCCTTGAATTGCTCTCGGAATCCCAGCGTCAAATCAACAACCGTTTCATTGCCAAGACTAGAACCATTAGAGAAGGCATGTATAGCAAGACCTGCATATGCTCCTCCGAACGTTTTAATAAACTGTACGTAGTCCTCATGAAAGTTTATTTTCAACTGCTGCTCGGCCGTTGCAATCTCTTCTTCGCTCGCCGGAGTACCTACCAGCGTACTTTTATCTTCTTGATGAAGGAACGTCTTTAATCTCTCCATTAACGCATCGTTCATAGGTTACTCTCCTTTGCCTATTATTAGATACTTACTTCACAATAACTTCCCAGTTTAATTCAGCAGTCGTACCTTCCAATAGCTGACGAAGCGCAGAATCAATAAGCTCAAAGCTAACGATGTACTTCTGGGGAAATTCACAGGCTTGGCCGCCTACCGTAATCTCGACAAACTCATCTTCTTCCTCTAGTGGGCCGAGAAGGTTGTGAATTGCAGTACTGGTCTCCACAGAAACGATGTACTCGTGACTGCCGCCACCGATCAAAATCATGTTATCCATGTACCGGATAGTGACCTGACTGCGCGTAAAGCCATCCATTCGCCGAATAGCTTCCAGACATGTTTCAAGCGATGCCTGAGAATGCTCGACTGTGTCTGCAATAGCTCCCTTCCGCTGTTCCTCATAAACGGTTATCATCGGCCAGCGCCCCTTTACTAATTGATGATTTATCGATTCCATTGCTCATTCACGATCTTTTCATCAATATTCACGCGCTGCATCGAACCAGTGTTGAGCCATTTCCTCGGTTATAGGCTGACCAATCAGGTGATCCGACTGACTGAGCTGCCATATTGCTTCGCCAAGATCTTCTCTTTCGGTAGTTTCGATGCCCTTGAGCGTATTGAAGCGCACAGCGAAAGCAGTAATGGCTGCCTCAGCATCGGTAATGCTGCGGGCCTCGGCTAAAGCCGCCTGTGCAATATTGTAAGCTTCGTTAGCTTGCTTTGCCAGACGTTTTGGCCAAGCTGAGAATGGGCGTCCAAACTCGCTCGTCCACCACTCAGGCTTTCGCAATTGGCTCACTGAAGCATGGTCAGCCCAAGGACGTATTTTAGAACGTGCTTTCATTTGCTGTCTTAAGCGCTTTCCTGATGTCTCTTCCACATTGTAGGCGATAAATCTGTCAAGCACCGGCCACGTGTCCAAGGAGGGCAAGTCCCTCAAATCAGGCATGAAGCGCAGCTCCAGATTCGTTAGCTCGGTATGATGAGCCAGTACGTCCATATCGCAGAAGTTTCCCCACAAACTCAGTGAGTTAAGATGCGGGAATCTGTCTAGACCGTTCAACGAGATAGGCTGTCCCATTGGTGCGTTGTGCAGCGTCAGGCTCGTTACCAGGTGCAATTCGCCTAGATCAGGCAGCATAAAAGGGGGATCATTACTACGTCTGCTGGTGCGTGGTGCTAGTGTCAGTAAAGACGGCATATCACCAGTGACCGATATGCGGGATAGATCACCCGACAAGCTTAGGCGGAGAGGCTCCTTCGGAAGCTTCAAGCTCAGGCGTCCTTCAGACTGGCCCAGCTCGATATGCAAGCTATGTAATATAGACTCACTGGCGTCCAGCACCGTATCTGCAAGTAGGACTGGAGTCCATGTCATCTCTTCTATGGGGCGTTTCTTCGCCCAGTCCAAAAAGCCCGCATCACTGCCTGTATAGTGCAGGAATCGCGGCCAAGGCGAGCCCGCCGGTGTAGCAAAGGCATTGAATACGGTCCAATCGATACGCGCGTCTAGCTCGACGTGCAGGTCCGCATTTTTCCCCAACTGCGATGGCCCAATCGATAGGCTACCCACACCGGGCCGCCTAACAAGTGTGTGGCTGCCAGGACCCGTTAGATCAATGAGATCTTCCTTAACAGTAGCAATGGAACGGGCTTGATTATCATTTGGCATTTCCGTCATCCTTTCTTCTATCCTTAGCTCGGGTATTTCTTGCTTCCATCTTTAGATTAGATGCTCCAATTTCGAAAACCTTGCCTAGATAAGGCATCCTGTATTTCTTTATCTACTTTGCTTTTTGAGGTTATAAATTCGAATTCAGACAACGTACTCGGAAGATTTTGCTGGATAAAGGAATGATAATCAATCGCCGTTTTGAAAATGCGGAGCTTACTTAATGATGGCAACCGTTCCATTTCCGACAAACAGGACAAAGCCTTGCAATTCATAACGCTGATCTCCTTCAATGCCTCCATCCCTCGATCAAAGCTGATTTCCCGTAACTGGGCCTGATCCTCGATTCTAAGACTTGTCAGCGCTCGGAATTTCGTAATATTGCTTAGGTCATGAAAACCTCGAACTCTACAAAGCTCTAAGTCATCGATTTCATTCTCTTCAATGTCCTGAATATGCTCCCGACCTCCAAACAAGATGCGAAGATGCTTCAGCTTCTTCAATTGGTTAATAAAATGCAACGGTAGTTTGCTAATTGAATGTAGCGCGAGGTAACTTAACCCATCCAGATCACCTATAGTATCTAGGTTTTTCACTTTACCTCCAACATGCAAATTCTCCAAGTGAGCGAACGCTTTGAAATATTTCAGATTGAGTATCTTTTTATCCGACATTATCACTAAGTCTCTTAAAGAGTGCAACGCTTCAAATCCCAAAATTTCTGAATTCTCCAGCTCATATATACCCAGATTCAAACTGTACAGATGTTCAAGTGTAGCTAACGTTTCGGTATTATGTGCCTGAACGAGGCTGTTGAGATGCAGCATTTTGACATGGGGAATCCTTAGCAGCGTATGACCATCGAACAAGTGGGAATAATGTCCGTAGAAACGCACTCCGAAGTTTTCATCCAGACGCGCACAGAGCTCATCCACTTTCTCCAACATCGTGTTAGAGGCATAATAATCTGGGTGAGAGAACTGAACAATCACTTGATTACCATCTCGCAAGTCCTGCTTGATCTGCGCTAGATCCAACTCAACAGGATTATTGATCAGAATCTTCCTTTTCCATTTCTTGCGCATTCGTAACCTCCTATTACTCCGCCGCTTCCGCTAGCCATAACCAGGCAGAGATTCTTGGCGCATGTCCCTCTCCAGTAGTAAATAGCGTGCAGTAATAAAAATGCTCACCATTTTCAAAAAGCGTGCGAAAGGACGTTCTAGCTGCACTAGCGATCTCTGCTGCCAGCACCTCGATCTCTTGCGTTGGTTCCATAACCATTGCCCCCTATCCGTTACAAAGAGTATGGCCGTGCTTTTTCCGCTATAATATTATCTGGATGAACGTCTATTGGCTCATAATCATTCATACGGAGTAAGATATACTCAATTTCTTCTAACGACATATGCAATTGTTGACTGATCTCATAAAGTCCTATATTTTGTGCAAGCAGCTCCCTTGCTTTGTTGATTCTCCCTGCCAACCAATTATTCTGCAGCATCCATTCTCTGAAAAGAGTTAAAAATTGAGCCTGCTTTGCCTGATCCGCATACTTTTTATACTTAGCAACAGACTCTTCCAGATAGTGATAGATGCAAATACCTAAAGCTTCACGTTGTTCAAGTTTAGACATCCGTTGATACTCCTCATAGACGATGCTGATGTCCAAATCTAGCGTTTGATCCCTACTGTCAAAACGTCTGGATGTTTTTCTGCCGTAACTTTCAGGCAAAACTCGCAATACAAAATGAATATCGTACGGAAACTCCCATGTTTCTGCTGATTGCTCTAGTAGTAACAGCTCTGCTACCAATTGGCCTACACATGTTCCATGTGTATCTAAAGAAAAGGCTAGTTTCATTCACGCCTCCTGCAAATCTGGAATTGATAAAAAGGAATTGTAGCCGAAAAAAGGCTCATGCCTCAGTTGTCCGTTTCATACTGACAGATAATTGCGAAAAGGCTTCGGTAATTGCACATTTAATGTGGTTTCTAAGAGATTTATATCTTCCTTTGTGGCAAGAGGATTAACTGTGGAGATGATTGGCGGGTTTATCATTCCTATCTCACCACCAATTTAAAATTCATATTTTTCAAATCGTTCTCTGAGCGTTTCCTCGTACGGTATCCACTCCGAATCACTCCATAAAGACATTGCTACGAGCTCCGACAGCTTATCTACTGCTCGTTCCGGGCTAGTAATACTTAAAAGATCGTTAAGCTCTTCATCGCTAATATCCAATGCTTCCCGCAAGTACTCATCATTAAGTTGCTCTTCCTTAAGATGCTCATATTCGTCTCTAGTCCACGGTTCACAAAAGATTCTTTCGGCTTGAATCTCTCCGTTCACAAACACCGACAACTCGAATATTTCTTCATTCATATATCCGGCCGTCATGATTGGATCTCCAGTAAGCTGGGACAATGTTTTGCCAATCTTCTTTACCGTTCCCCATACAAAATAATCATGGAGCACGCTAATCCAAGTCTCATTGCTTTTACTTATGTACATAGCAACTTTAGCCTCTTCGGCCTCATCTTTACCTAATACTTTTGGATAGCCATCACTTAGCTCTCTTAATGCTTGGATAGTCTTCTCAAAGTTCTTCGACTTAATATGTAAATTTGCGAACGATCTTCCCATCAGATAGCCTCCGTTACCAATAAATTGGCCTTATATTATATGGTTCTTATTTCCATTATAGTGTTCGATTTTGTCGGGAAACAACCTACTTTTTACCTGAATTCTGGAAATCCATATGGTTAACTTTTTCAATAGAAGAGAGGGATCTCCCCATCATATTAGGACTTTGAGCACAAGCTATGATAACCTTATAAGCATAATCTTGAGAGATGTGGGGATATAAAGATGAAACATTATGATATTATATTTTTTGATTTAGATGACACACTTTTTGATTTCACTAAGTCGCAGCCAAAAGCTTTTAGTAACGTTTTTGGCCAATATAATTTACTGGATAAGTTAAAGCTATACGAAAAGAGCTACCAAGACATTAGTAATATATTATGGAGAGATCTAGAAGACGGAAAAATGAGCCTCGCTGAACTAGGTTCTGAGAGATTTCGCAGATTATTTTTAGAGTATGAGCTTGATCTTGATGCCTTTGTATTTAATCAAGATTATTTGAGGTTTCTTGGAGAAGAAGTGCATCTCGTCCAAGGAGCCGAAAAAGTCATTCGTAATCTATCGGATAAACGACTAGTAGCTCTTACGAATGGTTTCAGTGATGTACAACTGTCGAGAATCAATAATTCTTCCTTGAAAGAGGCGTTTGAACATATTATTGTATCGGAATCTACTGGATATCAAAAACCGCAAACGGGAATATTTGATTACGCTTTTAATAAGCTGCAAATTACAGAAAAATCCAACGTACTCATTGTCGGCGATTCGTTGACATCTGATATTCAAGGTGGAATAAACTATGGGATTGATACTTGTTGGTTTAATCCTAAGTTCAAGGAAAATAACACCGCGTTAAAACCTACTTATGAAATAAACAAATTAGAAAGCCTGTTAGAAATTATTAAATAAGTTCATAGAACTGCGTCTCACAGCAGTTCTATGAACCTTAGATTAAAATTAAGGAATGGCAGAAGTGATGGCCAAGTCGCCAAACTCTTTGAGGTATTCGATATAGGAACCTTTTTCGTCCTCGTAATTTCCAACCCGGTTAGCCATTCCCCCTCCTAAAAAACTAACGTACGCTATTCCTTTAGCAAACGAAGCAGCAACTCCTTACGTGGTTCCTGTGCTTTACGTGCTAGCGAAACCAGCTTCTCCACCTTACCCCAGATTGGGTACAATACTCGTTCGGCCTCGTCAGCTGACAGCGTCTCTATTTGCTTTACTAATAGCAACAGCTTGTCTTCGCTTTCCAGCTCAGATTGAAGCTTCAGCTTCAGCGAATCATGGGAGCGCAGCAGGCAGGCAATTAAGGTAGGAATTGAGCTTGCTGTTACACCATACGTTTCAGCAAAAACAGCTGTGAACTTGTCATGCACGAGCTGATGCTCATCATCCACTAGGTCCATGTAAGCTTCAACAAGCGGAAAATACCGCTCAGAAGAAAGCCCTAGCCCGAACACAGCATAGCTGCCCGGCATAACACTCTTTTCATCATCCCCATCTTCGTACCACTCAAACTCTACCATCGCCTCACGTGCGTATTCCTCTAATAATGGATGCAGCTCAGAATAAGCTAACGCATTTGCGAAAATACGGTGCGTATCTGACTTCGCAAGACCTTTTATGGGCAGATACTCTCTATTACTGGATTTTAATTTGATCTTGTAGCTTTTCGGGAAGTCCTTTCGGAGCAGGGAGAGAATAAACGCAATCGCCCGCTCATATGCCCCCGCTTCTTCTTTGCGAATAATGATCGTAAAGAGAGAAAAAACATCGTTTGCCTTGCATTCTACCAACTCATCGCGCAGATGGACTTCGTCGTGCGAGAAGCTGTCGCTGCCCATCTTCAACATACGTGTAGCTTTATCGCAGCCGAGCTGCTCCGCCAGCTCCAGAAAGGTCTGCCCTCTGAATTTGCTGAAATTCGGTTCGTAACGAATAATCATTACTGCACAGTATAATAGAAGGTCAATCGGTTGATTCAGCTCATCGGCATTTTCCAGAACGGCACCCGGCTTGATTACATATTCATCGACCCTGTAGTCGTTTCGGGTGATATCACAGTAACATGGCAAGAATTCATTCTCTGCCCAGTCGGTTAAAGCTCTAATGATATCTCTTCTATGCTCCGCGAGAGCATCAACTCTTCCTTTATTCAGCTCCTGAATTCGGTCAAACAAAGTGATCGTCTTCGCAGGTTCGGATTCAGGAAACAAATGTGGATCGAGCAGATGGCGCGTTAAAAAGAAAGTTTCCAACGGCTTTGTCGGGTAAGAGCCCTTCTCCAGCTTGTCCTCAATATAGGACTGAATTCGCTCCAAAAGCTGCTGTTTTTTCTGTTCATATACCAATTCCAGCACCGTTAATTCCACAAGTCCGTCCATCGTTGCAAAGTTTCCTTGAAAGGTAAACCGGTAGTCAATCAACGGAGAAGCTTCCAGCTTGTCCAGTTTTTCCTTTACGATTTCTGCTAGCAGAGGCTTAACCTCATGCAATACCTGCTCGCGCGTAAAGGGTGAAGCTTTCATCGACTTTTTGCCTGACGTGCTCCACATAGATTTCGAACCGTCAACCGTAGTCCTGCCTGGTCGATAATCCAATATGAGAAAGTTAAAAATGCCTATTTGCAGTGGGGTGCGTTTGCCCAATCCCTCTTTATCAATTCGGTTCTCCTGTTCCTTGAACCATCTATGAAGCGCCGTTTTCATCTCCTCCAGCGCTTCTTTTTGCAATTCGTTCATGTTCTTCCGCCCCTCCGTATGTTTCATCGGCTAATCTCGCCATGATTGCTAACGTATCTATTTCAAAGAATATGTAATAATGTTTGCATACTCCTATTATTTTACATACTAGCATGCTCCCTGAACAATGAGACTAACGTCCAATTCTTTTAAAAACTAGATTCAAAATAGAGCACTACCTCAAAAGGTGTGCTCTATATTTCTGAATCTTGATCGGTAGCGAGTGAACGATCGCCGCCAATTCCGCTTATGTGATTGTCGCATTCGAGTTAAAGGGCCTACTTACAATTGCGCCTTACTTGTTACCATTTCTTTAATTATTTTCCGATTACGCTCATCAAATGTATGATTATGCGAAGAAACGGTACCAATTTCTTTAGCAGCTGGATCTAAATATCGCTTTGCTTGGTTAATGGCATTCATTGCATCTTGAAAACAACCGACAATCAAAACAATTTGACCATCATACATGCAGATGTTTCCAACCGCGTATAAGCCAGGAACCGACGTTTCACACTTATTATTTGTACTAACATAATAAGGATTATCCTTATCTCGTTCTACAGGACAGCTTTCTTCATCAAAAACTAAAGAAGATTTTCTATCATACCCGTGGTGAATCAATATATGATCAGGATGCAAACTTTTCTCTTCTCCCGTTACGCTATTTTTAACAACAACGGTTTCGACATGTGTTTTTTCATCACTAGCAATCAACTGTTTGATTTCCGTATTCAGATAAATAGGTATGCCTGATTCTAATAATTTTTTTGTTGGGCCTTCATGTGCCTTAATTTCATCGCCTCGATAAATTAACGTAATATCCTTTGCAACATCTAGTAAATCTAATGCCCAGTCTATTGCAGCATTGCCACCACCAGAAATTAGAATTGATTTATTATTAAAGCGCTCAATCCCTCTTACGGTGTAGTGCAAGTTAGTTATTTCAAACTTTTCTGATCCTTCGATTTCTAACTTGACTGGATTTACAATACCATCACCGACAGCTGCAATGACTGTTCTAGAATAATGCTTTGTTCCATCGTTTGTCGTCACTATGAATAGGTCATCTTGCTTTTCAATTAAATCAACTTTGGAATTCAAGACGATTGTTGGCTCAAACGTCATCGCTTGATTAACCAAATATTCTATTACTTTTTCACCAGTAGTCGGAGGCAATGAACCGATATCCCATATAATCTTTTCCGGATACACATTAATTTTCCCACCTAAACGGGGCTGATACTCTATAATTTTTGCAGACATATCACGTAAGCCTGCATAAAAAGCGCTATATAATCCTGCTGGTCCGCCACCCAAGATCGTTACATCATAAATTTGAGTCGTCATTTTTTATTTCTCTCCTGATCATAGATTTACAATATTACTTCCTATAAAATATAAGTAAAAACAGTTTATACTTAGGTTTATGATTACTACAGGAAAAGAGGTGAACATATGATAGAAAGCGTCTACTTGCAGCAAATTTATAACGCCTATAAGAACGGCCAGCTCATTTTACTTGAAGTAAACAAATTTATTCTGGAGCCAGAAGAGAACTCGAGTAAATATCGGACACTTTCATCTGCTTTTATGTTGCCGATAGAAGGACATGCTAGGATCACATTAAACGATAAGCATTATTCAATCGTTCCAGGGAACCTATTGTATATTCCGTTTGGAGTTAATATTCAGATTGATGTTCTTTCAAAAGATTATTCCTATATCAATATATTTCATCAAATTCCAATCCAATTTGAATTCGCCTTAAACATTAAAAGCAACTATGAACAGCTACAAGGGTTATTCCATCAGCTGTTACAACGTAGAGAAAAACAGAATATCGAGCATTCTACTTATGAAATAAATCATATATTATCCAATATATTTAAAATATTGCTGTTATATCACACGGATGGCCTTTCTGACAATCGTAAAAACTTCGAACACCTATGCTCATATCTAAAGATGAACTACGATAAAGAAATCACGCTGGACATTTTAGGGAGTTTAATTCATAAAAGTCCATCCCATGTATCGTATTTATTTCATAAATATGAAAATAAGCGTCCCATCGATTATTTAATTCAAATTCGAATACAAAAAGCACGAGAGCTATTAGCAGCAACACAGCTATCCATTGCTGAAGTTTCATCAAGTATTAGCTATCAAGACCCGTATTACTTCAGCAGACTCTTTAAGAAACATTGCGGGGTATCTCCTCAAAAGTTTAGAGAAGGTATACGCGTAACCAATCCAATCAATTAATCCTTACCTTTGGTTCATGCGATGGCACTAACATGATTCGTTCATGCCATCGCATTTTTTTATTATTGATATAGCTCTTGTGATAATGTCTCTAACGAATCAAAATTACGCACACCGTAATCCATAAAATCATCGTAATTCACTTCAATAACACGCTTTTCTTTAATTGCGGAAACCTCTTGAATTAATGATTCACCATACAATGTATCCAGAGCTTTTTCATCAAAGTCAGCATTACGGTCTGCTTTTATATATAAAATAATATCCGGATTAACACTTAATAGTGTTTCATAGTTCGAGCCATCATTAATTCCTTCAATTGCTGGCACTAGGTTTAATGCTGACAATAAATCTCTTTGTAAACCACTACTAATGTTGAATGAGAAGAAGGTGCCATCTTCAGAATTTAGCGCAACCATTGCTAGAACCGATAATTCTGTATCTGCTTTCTTTTCCTCTACTAACTTCAATATATTGTCATAACGAGTTTGAAGCTCTGCAGCATATTCCTTTGCACGCTCATTAACATTGAAAATTTGACCTAACGTTAAGACATCATCAATAATCGCTGACAATGATGGATTTTGTGGAACGATACTAGCCGATTGTGTAAATACATTTACTCCAAATTCATTATACGTTTGAATACTTCCCATAAATTGATCATCGAACATAAGCGAGCGTCCAACGATCACATCAGGTTTTTCACCTAGAATTACTTCTTTGGCAGTTGTATTTTTATCTCCCAAATGCTTCAGACCCTCAATTGTCGTTGCGAATTCACCTGTAACTTTATTGTCTGGATTCAATATCCCGATAATTTTGTCCCCTAAACCTAGCTGTAATAACAACTCCGTGGAAGATAAGTTATTCGTCACCACTCGTTCTGGCGCTTTTTCAAACACTTGTTTGTATTCATTATTTTGTTCATCATATATCGTTATTTCTAATGGGTATGCTGTAGCAAGTGCGTTATCATCAGCCTTATCTTCACTTTCTGACTTTACCTGCTCTGTAGATTCGACATCGTTTCCTGCTTTTACTTGATCTGTTGATTCAACATTGTTCGTTCCGTTTACTGGACTGTTATCTTTACTATTACATGCAACAAGTAAAACGCTCATCATAGATACAACCATTAAAAATACAACTAACTTCTTCATCTCGTTTCCCCCAATTGATTCGGTGTGTAATAACTCACACATATTTTTTTTGTATTAGGCTCTTCAAACACTTCACAATCTATCTCATATACTTCTTTAATAACCTCTTTTGTTATGACTTCTTTTGGCCTCCCTTCATAGACAACAACGCCATCTTTTATGAAGTAAATATAATCACAAAATTGAGCGGCTAAAGGAATGTCATGTAAAGCTGCTAGCACGGTTAAATTTAACTGTTTAATAATGTGTAAAATTTCTATCTGATATTTAATATCCAAATGATTGCTTGGCTCATCTAAGATCATAATGGATGGATTTTGAGTAATTGCTCGAGCTAATGCCACACGCTGTCTCTCACCACCAGATAAATTGGATACCCATCGATCCTGATACTGCTCTAAGCCTGTTTTACGCAATGCATCTTCGACAATATGATGGTCAGATTGTTTTTCTCGCTCTAGCATTTTCAAGTGTGGGTTTCTTCCTATTAGTACCGCTTCTTTTACTGTAAAATCAAAGCTATTTGTTTGAAATTGGGACACAACCGACATCTTTTGCGCAATAGCTCTATTGGACATTTTTTGTATATCTAGATCATTCAAAAAAATCGTACCGCTTGCAGGACGTAATACTCGATATATTGTTTTTAACAAAGTCGACTTTCCACTGCCGTTTGGTCCTAATAAGGCTACGAACTCATTATTTTTTATATGCATATTAACGCCATTAATAATTTTTTCAGCAGCGATATTTACTTCCACGTTATTTAGGATTAATTCCATAACATCGCTCCTTATCTAGATGAGTAGTTATAATTTTTCTTAATCATGATGTACGCAAAAAATGGCGCGCCAACGATTGCAGTAAAAATACCAATTGGCAATTCAGTATTTTCAACCACTGTTCTAGATAATGCATCAACAATCATTAAAAATAGTCCACCTGTTAATATTGCAACTGGTACTAGCCTTCTATGATCCGCTCCAATCATTGACCGCGAAATATGCGGAATGATTAATCCTACGAAACCAATAATTCCACTCGTAGACACAAGTACACCAGTTAATAAAGCGATAATGAGTAGGTATGTTTTTCGATAAAAGTTTATATTGATTCCTAATGTAATGGCTGCCTCGTCACCTTGTAGCATTGTGTTTAGATTTCGAAATTGTGTTATGAAAAAACATGAACAAACAAATACCAATAAGGCAGGTAGCAATAGCTTATCCCACTTGGCACTCGTTAAAGATCCCATCATCCAAAACGTGATACGAGCAACCGAACTATCCGTACCAGATAAAGCCATAATAAAGTTTGCTGCTGCAGAACATGCTGCATTAATTATGGTACCTGATAATATTAACTTCGTAGTTGTCATCGAACTCTTATATGTAGCTAAAAACAACGCAGAGAATGTGGCAAATATAGCACCTATAAATGAAAAGAACGGTAGCCCGATGCTGCCTAGTATGCCAACAAAACTACTACCTAGAATAATAAAAATCGTTGCTCCTAAATAACCACCTGATGAAATTCCTAATAGATAAGGCTCTGCCAACGGATTTTGAACAACCGCCTGCATAATAACACCACACAAAGCTAAGCCCGCACCAATAATAAACGCCAATAACACCCTAGGTAATCGAATTTTCCACACGACGCCTGATAGTGTACTGTCTACTTCATAATCCGTAAAAAAAACATAATTTAGAATTACTTTGTATGTATCGACAATCGGAATTTTTAATGTCCCTACACTTATACAAAAACAAAGCGTAATAATGGAGCCTATGATTAAAGCAAGGATAATGATTGGGAATTTTATTTTGTTCACATTTGTTTTGCTCCTTCAATTAAAAACTCTTTCCATGGCTTGCTGCAGCAATTCTAATTAATAATGATTATCATTTCCATTTGTGATTATAGCATATCAAAATTTAATAACAATGGATTATCTTATATAGATGGACAATTATTAAAACAAGAAAAAGGTTACCCTGCTGATGCAATAGGGTAACCTTTTTCATAATCATAGACGGACAATACTAATCGAACCTTTTCAGCGCTTCAACTAAACGCCTTAAGTGATTCAATAGATCACTTCTTTCCTCCAAAGTCCAATCAGCCAAAGCTTCAATCATAGCACGCTCACGGGAAATATTAATCATAGCAATGACTTCCTTACCGTATTTCGTCAATTCAGACACGCGAATACGAGAATCCGAACTAGATGGATAGGTATGAACCAGTCCGGCAGTCTCTAACTTATCGATTTGCCGGCTAACGCTCGAATAGTTTTTACCCATCATGTTAGCCAAATCGCCAACACTTGTCGGCTGGAGATGCCCAATGCCGACGAAAACGCGAAAGCTTGCTGCTTCCAAATTAACGCCAGCAGTAGCTACCATTTTCTTATCGCGATCTGGTCGGTTGATAATGGAGACCAAATCGATCAGCGCTTTAAAAATTTCATTTTCCATTTTTTATCGCACCTTTATAACTGGACGAGGCGTCAGCGGAGCATTCCACGCCTCTTCGATATCTTCAAGAGCAAACTCGGCAGTGTCCATTTTTAGTTTTCCTTCGGCAGCCATTTCAAAAACACCCCTAACAGCGGTTAGCATGTCAGCTTTAGATACGCTCTTATCACCACTGCCTACAAGTTCGATTGTAGATGAACGTAAAATAGATGAAGGTAAATGAATGCTTTCTTGGCCAGATGACGTTCCAATGCTTACAAAGCGGGCCCGTTGCTCCGTATTCGTCATTGCGAGAGTTGACATGATGGCAATTGCGCTGTCGCCCCAAAGGTAATCCAATATTACATCAATCCCTTCAGCTACGACTGGCATTAGCGCTTCCTCAAACCTTTTTTTGCCGTATTCGGCTGTCATATCGAACGCTATCGCCTCATCAGCTTCAAGCATCTGCAACTTCGCTTCATTACGTCCCGTTACAATGATCTTCTTTGCCCCCATGCCCCTAGCAATTTGAACCGCTAAGCTGCCGGATGCTCCTGTAGCTCCATTAATCAACACAGTTTGGCCCGATTGGAAGCGAGCTCGAAATGCCAATGCAGCCCATGATGACATAGCCGGGTTCGCGATAGCAGCAGCAGTGACATCGTCTATGCCACTTGGCAAAGGAACAATCAGCTTTCCATTAACAATGGTTTGCTCAGCCAAGCTGCCATATGGTGCAGTCGGCAGTGCAAAGTAAACACGTGATCCATCCTCCAAAGTCCCAACACCGTCAATACCAGCTACAATTGGAAAGTTACCTTCAGATGAGTAGTGCATACCCATTGAACGGAACTTGCTAACCCGACTCAAAGCTGTTGCCGTAACGTTGATTAAAACGTGCCCATCTGTTGCAACCGGGGAATCAATATGACCTATTACTGGAAGTGTTCCTTTATTCATTACAAGTGCTGCCTTCATCGTTATTGCTCCTTTCTCCCATAACATTATGTGCATATTGCACATAATAAAGCATACCACAAACTATGTGCAATATGCACGCTTTTATTGAGCTTATTTCCAATTTGTAATGAAGTAAACATTTCTTTAATACCGGAAAAATTTTAGTATAGTTAAAAAAAATTAGAGCACTACCTAAAAGGTGTGCTCTAGACAGTATTAGTAAGGATCTGCTTCGTGGCTTTTTTCCACTGCTTCTTTTACCGCTTGGTTCGCATCTAACGAACCTTGACCGTATTTTGAAGCACCCGAATCACGACCTGGAATCTTGTATTCCGTCTGCCCTTGTTCGATTTCTTTCATTTTTTGTTCGATGCCTTCCTTCACACGACGGCCGTAGTCTTCATCGGCTTGCGTAAAGTGTTCGATCATCGCCTCCTGAATGCGTTTATCACATATCGCAAGTGCTTCGGATAAATTTTTAATCAATTCCTCGCGTTCCCAATCTTCAAATTGGCGATAAGTCTCACCTGCTTGTCCGTAGTTATTCGGGCGATCGATAGGTTCACTCATCACCGCAGCATTGTATGTAGGACGGTGCGGGGCACGTTCTTCTTTACTTGCTTCCTGCAAGCCGCCAATCATGGACGGTTCATAGTTAATATGTTTGCTTGCTTCAGACTCTCTTGAGATCCCTGAATCCATTTGACCCCGACGTTGGTTCGAATGAACAGGTGCTTTCGGCGCATTTACAGGCAATTGTAAATAGTTGGAGCCAACGCGATAACGCTGGGTATCAGAGTAAGAGAAAGTACGACCCTGTAACATTTTGTCGTCGGAGAAGTCCATTCCATCAACAAGTACCCCAGTACCAAAAGCGGCCTGCTCGATTTCTGCATGGTAATCCACTGGATTGCGATCAAGAACCATTCTGCCTACTGACAGCCAAGGGAACTTATCCTCCGGCCAAAGCTTCGTATCATCAAGCGGATCAAAATCAAGCTCCGAATGGTAATCATCCTCCATAATTTGCACAAAAAGCTCCCACTCGGGGAAATCTCCTTGCTCAATAGCTTCATATAAATCCTGTGTCGCATGTCCAACGTTTTTCGCTTGAACTGCTTCGGCCTCTTCCTGCGTTAAATTACGGATGCCTTGCTTAGGCTCCCAGTGATATTTTACAAGCACCGCTTCGCCTTTATCGTTTACCCATTTATAAGTATTGACACCTGATCCCTGCATATGACGATATGTTGCGGGAATTCCCCATGGGGAGAACAAGAATGTAATCATATGAGTTGCCTCAGGTGTGCGAGAAACGAAGTCAAACATCCGCTGAGGGTTAGATACGTTCGAGGCTGGATCTGCCTTAAATGCATGAATCATATCGGGGAATTTCATCGCGTCGCGAATGAAAAAAATTTTCAAATTGTTTCCCACGAGATCCCAGTTACCATCCTCGGTATACATTTTCACCGCAAAGCCACGTGGATCTCTTGCCGTCTCTGGCGAATCCTTTGATCCAGCTACGGTAGAGAATCTGACTACTAACGGTGTTCGCTTTCCGGCTCCAGAAAATACTTTTGCCCGCGTATATTTCTCCACAGGCTCATCTCCAACTTTCCCATACGTTTCAAAATACCCGAACGCCCCCGCTCCACGAGCATGAACGACCCGTTCTGGGACCTCTTCTCGGTCGAAGTGAGAAATTTTTTCGATAAAATGATAATTCTCAAGTGTAGCCGGACCCCGATTACCAACAGTCCTGATATTCTGATTGTCTGTTACAGGATGACCTTGGCGTGTCGTCAATATTTCACGATGTACGTCTTTTTGGTTGTCAGTCATAAATTCCCTCCTCTGGATTTTTCATATTTAAAATGCCCCTTACTGGGTGGTTTATACAGTTGAGGTAAATAACTTAACGTATTATTTGTAATAAGAAAAGAGGGATTGTTACACAATAGAAGCGACTAATTAGGAATGGAGTGTTCAATATGGGAAGAAATAATAATCAGGGCCATAGTAAAAACAAAAGCTCATTGCCTCAAACGCCAAAAAACCAAAAAATAGCTCCAAATGAAGTACAAGCAGAGTTCTCTCAAGAGATCGCAGATCTAACAAAATCCTCTCCTAAGAAATCATTCAAAAAGTAATGTGAAGCTCTTTGGTACGTCCAAAAATGAATAAGAGCACTACCTTAAAAGGTGTGCTCTTATTTCATTAGATTTAGCTGCGTCTGCGTCTTCTACTAGCACTTACAATACGCGTCACTTGGAACTGATTCACCCCTACTTGTATAATGGCAAATCTGCTGTAAGACGTGCCGGAAGAAACATAAGGTTCCGCTTCAATATTTCCACTCGGCGTTATAACCGTTGCGGTGATTCTAGTCACCAAACAAACTCCACGGCCAGAAGCTCTCCAAGTCTCGTCACGCTGAACAGCATAATTGTCATCGCTACAAAAGATAGATGCATACTCAACCCTACCAAAAGCATTATACGAAGTAGAGTTAGTAATCTGAACAGGGTCATAACCTCTAATTCCCATCTCCAAAACCTCCTTTAACATCGAGATTGTTCATTAAATGCAATTAGGATTGTTTTGGAAAGGTATAAATGTGGACAAGAAATAAAACTCACGTTTGACTGATAGTGTTTTTATCTATATAGGGTACATCGTCATAATAAAAATAAGAGCACTACCTCAAAAGGTAGGCTCTTATTCTTCTGCTAACATACAGCATTAAAACGTATTGTATACATTTTCACATTCTTCCGCGGTCGGTTCATAAAAACAATGCTTCTTCCATCGTCCCACAAACGGTTGGTTATACCAAACTGCCGGGCATGGTCCGGGATTATCAAACGTTCCCGGACGGAAATACCATAGAGAGAATTTAGCTGGCCAATTCCGCTCCCCATTCACTGCCCGTTGTGCTAATCGGCGTTCCCTCTCTCTTGCATTTTGATAGTATAACCCATGTTGCAGTGCTTCGAATGCATGTGGCTGGTTGATCATTTGGGGAATGGTTCGGAGTCCTTTAAAATCAGAACAATTCGATCTTATTCGGTTAATGCCAACGTTCCCCACAAGGAGCATTCCCATTTCTCCTTCGCCCTCAGCCTCAGCTCGAAGCAACCTCGCCAACATATTAATATCCTGACTCCTGGCTTTTACGACTGCCATTCGATCACCTCTTTAGCGTTCTAGACCATTATATTGGAGATGAAACCGATGTGTTACTCTAGTAATAAGTCGTTGATGTAGACTTTCCATTAAAAATCGATCCCATAATGACTATAACTGTGATATGATGTCCAATGCAGACCTACATAATTTAATTACAGCATAACTGGAGGCATCTATGACAACACACACGAAACAATCGGTACAAATCGTTGCAGCAGATCCAAGTGGGATTGGTTTATTTGGATTAGCAATCGTTACGTTAGTTGCATCATCACAGAAGCTTGGTATTACAACCGGCCTCAGCTTTGTTATTCCTTGGGCGATATTCCTTGGGGCACTAGCTCAGATCTTTGCAGCTATTCAAGACGCCAAACATAATAATACATTCGGTATGACAGCCTTTGCTGCCTATGGTTTCTTTTGGCTCGGGGTCGCTAGTAGCTGGTTAATAAAACTAGGTGCATTTGGACCGATTCTAACTGCTGATATCGATGGAAAACAGCTGGGCTTCGCATTCCTGGGATATTTAATATTTACGTTATTCATGACAATCGGCGCAATGGAAACCCATAAAGTATTGTTTATTATATTTGTGCTTATCGATTTTCTTTTCTTAGGTTTAACGTTGGACGCTTTTGGAGTCGCTCCCCATTTTTTCCATACCGTTGCAGCGTATGCTGAGCTCGGTATTGCGTTGATGTCATTATACGGCTGCGGTGCATCTGTATTAAATGTTCACTTTGGACGTCAATTCCTTCCGCTTGGGAAACCATTCGGAATTTTCAAGTAATAAGATCACTAAAAAGCCAGCACCCTTTGCGAGCTATTCTCCAGTAATCAGAAACGTTTGACAACTGGAGAAGCAAACTATCGGGAACGCTGGCTTTTTTAATAATGAAATATAAGATTTTTCACAAAACTTATGTGAAATACTCAATCTTTGATTGTGGAAAGTAATCGTTAATATATCTGCCAAGTGTTTCTTTAATATCCTCCTGCTCTTGGTCTGTATAAACATACTTACCAATTCCATATCGTCCCCATTTCCACTTTCTCTTTGTTTCATCAAGCTCCAGCTTTGTCATCGGATAATTCTTTTCAATCACATTTTTCGCTGGCTTCGTAAATCGATGTTGAATTAATTCAAAGGTCAGATCTTTCTTGGTGGAGTCAGAAAGAACGGATTCTAATCTTTCAAACATTTCCTTATAGCCCTCTTTCCATCCTTCGTGCAAATAGATTGGAGCAATAATGAAGCCTAATGGATAGCCTGCCTCACCTACCTTTCGAGCTGCTTCTATCCTTTCAGCTTGTCTCGATGTCCCCGGTTCAAAGTTTTTTATAATATAGTCATCATTCATACTGAAGCGAAAACGAGTCCGACCGTTATGCTTAGCATCAAGTAAATGATCGATATGAGCGAATTTGGTTACAAAACGTAATCGTCCGAATTCCGTTTCACCAAAAAATTCAATAGCTTTCTTTAGCGAGTGTGTTAAGTGATCAATACCTACGATATCCGATGTACAAGATGCTTCAAACCTTGTAATCTCTGGACCTCTTTCCTTCATATACTGATTGGCAGCATCAAAAATGTCTTCCAGATTGACATAGGTACGAATATACGGCTTACTGCCCATCGTTGTTTGTAAGTAACAATAATGACAATGGCCCATGCACCCCGTAGCAAACGGAATGGCATACTCTGCAGAAGGCTTTGAAGTATCAAACTTTAAAGTTTTCCTTACCCCAACCACAAGCGTTGACTTGGCATTTCTATACTTTTGAAAGTCATTGTCTCCGGGTAAGTTTCGTATTTGATTTTGTGAGGTTGTCTCTCTAATTTCAATGCCCATATTTTCAAATTTGGTTACTAATTCTCTTCCTAAAGAATATTCCAGCGCTCTTGGTTCTACATAAACAAGCTGAGGTACGAAGGGCTTAACCATAAAAGTCCTCCATATCAGAAAAGCCAAAAGCATCGTTATAGGCTTCTTCGGCCTCACTTGCTGTTCGATAGATCGCAATATCATCACTTAATGGATAATACGTTTCATAAACAAATAATGAAAGATTACCAGGCGAATCAGGGTCCATCACAACTGCAGCTTCTTGAACATTAGCTACCCCCTGAACATGAGGGTTTCGAATAATTACATACACGATTTGCCCTGGCTGAAATACGTCTGACATTTTACCAACCTCATCCTTATGTTTTGGTTAGTATGACATGAAATCATGTAGAATATGCCAACGTACAAGGACGAACTAATCATTTGGCACAAATCGCAGATGAATTAGAAAGCAACATTTTGAAATTCCCTTTATGTTACAACTGATTATGAAAACAACGGAAGGAGATGAAGCAATGAATAGTTTACAAGGAAAAGTCGCTCTCGTTACTGGAGCAAGCAGAGGAATTGGTCGTTCAATTGCCTTGCGATTAGCCAAAGAAGGCGCATTGGTTGCCGTGCATTATGGATCTAATCAAGAGTTAGCGGAATCAGTCGTTCGTGAGATTGAGCGTGAAGGGGGTAGTGCTTTTGCGATTGGAGCGAGATTTGATTCTTTTGAAAGTATCATGACATTCTATCATACATTCGCTCAATCATTAGAGCAGCGTAATGGCAGCAGCAGTTTCGATATCCTAGTGAATAATGCGGGAACTTCACTCAGCGCTGCAATTGAAGATACGACAGAACAATCATTTGATGAAGTTATGCGGGTTAACGTAAAAGCGCCCTTTTTCCTCATCCAACGAGCATTGCCTAGGTTGAGGGATGAAGGCCGCATTATCAATATCTCTTCAGCCGTAACTCGGATATCTCTACCTGTTATCCCTGCATACAGCATGAGTAAGGCAGCGATCGATTCACTAACCTTAGCATTATCCACTCAGGTTGCCGCACGAAAAATCACAATTAATGCCATCAAGCCTGGATTCGTAGCAACAGATATGAATGCCGGAATGCTAAGTGATCCAGACATGCACAACTTTGGCGCTGGGTTCTCAGTCTTTGGTAGATGGGGTCAGCCTGAGGATATCGCCGATATCGCGTCATTTTTAGCTTCCCCTGACAGCAGATGGGTTACAGGACAATACATTGATGCAAGTGGAGGCTCTCATTTGTAACATCAGAACTAATCGACTGACGGATATGTACGTTACCGAAAAACTTGCTGAAGTGTGCGTCAAGAATCGTCCTGAACTTCTACATATCTCACTTCTTCCAATTTCCTCACTAATGAGCAAGTACTCATTTAACAATTATTCATTTTCTATTGATCTGTGAACTATGCAACCATTCCTACAAACCCAGTTAAGGTTTCGTAATTAATGTATAATCAAGAAAAACCATTAGTTATGCTTGAGTAAGAAAGGATATCTATGAAAAGAGTTTTTTATATCATGGACTGGGGGATATTCGGGCTCCGATCCTATAATTATATTTTGCTGTTATTTCATATATTAATAGAGAATGAATATTCTCCTGGATTGCTCGTGAACATCGTTTGGCTCTTAGCGGCCTTAATCATTCCAATTTTTTTCTGGTTTCCGCAGCTAAGGATGAACAAAGGATGGTTCATCTTACTAGAGCTATTGCTAGGAGGATCCTATTATATTAAATCGTTCATGCAGGCAGATCAGTTAGGGAGTGTCGATTATCTTATTCCGAGTCTTACAATCGGTTACTTATTAACCAGAAAGACGGTCTGGACTATACCCGTACTATTATTACTACCCTTTACCAGCATGTTATTCGGCAAAGTTACATGGGACTTGGCACTCGGTTCAAGCTCAGATAACTTTCTTTTCTCTTTTATCGGGATTTGGGTGAACTTCATTGCCAAAGCCTATCATGAGAAAAATAAACTAGCTAAAGAAGTTGAGGAACAGAATCAATTGTTAACCCAATATGCTGCTGAGATCGAAAGGATGACTCTATTAGAGGAACGACATCGTATGTCAAAGGAAATGCATGATACGTTAGGTCACTCTTTTATTTCCCTTATTTTGAGTCTCGATGCGGCTATTGCACTTCTAGACAAAAAACCAGATCTAGCTAAAGAAAAATTAATTAGTTTAAGAGGATTGACAGAACAAAACTTAGATGAAATGAGGAACATCGTGCACAAGATGGGAGAGGAAGAGAATATAAGTCTAGTTAGCCACGCCGAGAGAATCGCCAACAGCTTCCAAGAATATACCGGGACGGTCATTCTTCTCACGTTAAAGGGAACAGAATCGACGATTGGTTTCGATGTGCGGCAATCAATCATTCGAGTGATACAAGAGTCTTTTACGAATGCACTAAAACATGGAAAGGCAACAGAAATCGAGTTGAGTATCCACTTTTCCCCATCAACTTTGCATATTTCCATTCGAAATAATGGAAAGCCCTTGGGTAAGATCGAGCACGGGTTCGGGCTGACAACCATGAAGAATCGGATTGAGATGCTCGGAGGCACCTTTTCAATCTCCGCCTTGGAGGTCAATGGCACAGAAGTCAGATGTGAAATACCACTGAAAGGAGATACGTTGTATGTCAAAAATTAAAGTGCTCATCGTTGATGATCAGGAATTGATTCTTGAAAGTCTAAATATTGTACTAGAGTTGGAAGACGATATTGAAGTTGTCGGGTTGGCTAAAAATGGCGAAGAAGCGATCGACCATTGTGAAAAAACGCAACCGGATATCATCCTCTTGGATATCAATATGCCTGTTATGAATGGCGTTGTTGCTACAGAGAAGATCAAACATCGATTCCCATTAACGAAAATTATAATGCTAACTTCATACAAAGAAGTCGAATATGTTCTGGCAGCGTTAAGCTATGGAGCTGAAGGCTACCTACTCAAAGCCATCCATCCCAAAAACCTAATAGCCGGCATACGTGTGGTTCACACAGGAGGCACACTCATTTCGCCAGAAATGGCAGACAAAATGATAAAAAGCATGCTAAAAGGTAATAAACCCGAATTGCTTGAAAAAAATAATGAATTTGGACTTAGCACCCGCGAAATCGAAGTTCTTCACAAGTTGGCGTTAGGTCTGCGCAATCAAGATATCGCTAAGGTATTATTTCTTAGTGAAGGCACGGTCAAAAATTATATCTCGAATATTTATTCGAAATTGAATGTAAAAGGAAGAAAAGAAGCCACCTATAAGGCTAGGGAAACAGGGATTTTAGACAATAGTGAAAATTGAGACTATACAATAGACCTGCTCAAAGCCGACATCTGTTATGATGTCGGCTTTGATGTTGCTAAAGTCATATGACCATAATATGACTAAACGGTACTACGGACATATGACTTTTTTAAAGTATAGTGTGATTTGTAACCTACAATATCGGATATTGATATCCCGTCAGAGGAAGAGGAGCGATCACTTATTATGAGTAAGCCGAATACACCCGACAATGAAGCATTTAGCAGTAAGAGAATGTCTAAGTTCGTTACGTTCTTTCAATTCCCGCTCATCTGGATGCTCACTGGAGTGCTTGGGCTCATCTTTGCCAATGTGACATTCAACTTGTTATCCAAAGATATACATGAGCTAGGTACCGTCACACTGACACTAGCCGGAAGCGCCGTTGCAATTATCATATACTGGCTTGTGATGAAGTTTCTGGCGCGGCGTCCGGTTCCTGAACTTCTGTTGCACCGGCGTGCGATATCGGAAGCTATGTTCGGCGCAGTCATCGGCCTTATCTTTATTGTCGTTTCAACTACGCTCATCGTCCTATTGGGTGGATATTCATTCAAATGGTCAAACGAAAACATCAGCTCTGTCGTTATGCCTATTATCGCTACATCACTCGGTGCTGCATTCGTTGAAGAATTAATCTTTCGGGGGCTTGCTTTTCAAGCCATCGAAAGATTGGGTGGGAGTTGGATTGCACTAACCATTACTTCCCTCTTTTTTGGGATCGCTCACCTAGGCAACCCGGGAGCTACAATATGGGGAGCAGTCTCCATTGCCATTGAAGCAGGTGTATTGCTGGGTGCAGCGTTCCTATGGCGGCGCAATGTTTGGTTTATCATTGGCCTCCATTTCTTTTGGAATACAGTACAGGGACTCTTAGGTATTCCCGTCTCGGGCCATCCCTCCTCAGGTCTTTTCACAGTCGAAGTTACCGGCCCCACCCTTCTCACCGGAGGAAAGTTTGGCCTTGAAGCTTCGATAATACCTGTAATAATCAGCCTATTGATTGCTATACCTATGCTGATTTTTGCTCACCGTAAAGGGCATCTCATACCTTACCATCGAAAACCACAATAATATTCGAACCTTTCATTTTGAAAAATAGTCGACTATTCAAAGATAGTCGACTATTTTTCAATGTATTAACCTATGAACACATCTATCACGATGATCATTAACCAGATAAAAAAAGATGCTCCACAAATGATTATTTCGATGAAATGAATTAGAAATAGCTTATATTCACTCTGCCGGGCCTGGCGAATTCCGAGGAAATCACAATGCTGATTAATATATATAAACCCACAGGCAAATATTAATCCTGATAAAATATAAGCTGCAGTTGGTAAGCTCATAACGTATGCAGGATTACCACTTGTCTCCAGACTCAGTACCAATCCATACTGCTTAGACAGCAATAATGTCAGAACAATCATAATAAACAAGATCAGTCCTAGGTTGAACGGATGTTCTCTATAATCGATCAGACGCAGAAGTTTCCGCAGCTTATCACTTTTAGGTTGAAGATTCACATCATGAATTCCATCATCTTCATCTTTCATAATATAAACAAATGAAAATCCGATCATTCCCAAGAACATGATTGGCTGTAGTAAATTCACCGCTATTCCAAAATCAAAAATAGCTATAATTACAAGAATAACAAGAAGAAACCCAACTAATTTGTTGCCCACTGTCATTCGTTGTTCCCATATCTTATTAACCAAGTGCTGACTTTTCGTCTCTTTTGCTGGTTCATTCATAATCCTATTCTTTATCAGGACAGCATGCTTCCTTTTATGCTGCATGATCATATAAGCGATTATCGTCAAACATAACCCGAGATTCAAAAAGATATATGCTTCCCTTGGGTAAATATCATATGAGTCATAGGTATCCACGACCCATAGACCGTCCAAAACAACGAGAAAAATTCCAATCATAAAGATATAAGGAGACGCTTTGTAAATGATCAGTCCTTCACTCCTTTTTTCTTTTATAATATCAGAGTTTTATAAAAGTGCCTATTGAAGGCTACTTATGATACGCTTTTACCTTATCATCTATAGGGCGAACTAAAAACACCCCAGAAGTTAGATTTCCCACACTAACTTCTGGGGTGCAGCACCAATTGGCGCCTTTTATAGGCTATCTTATTCTAGTGTTGCTACTCACCTTGCGGTCTTAACATCCTAGGACTACACGCTATCCGTAATTTAGTTTTGAATTTCCGTAAAAATTTGAAAGGTAACGCCGAATTTATCCGTTACATCTGCAAATCCAGGACTAAAAGACTCTTCATTAAAAGGCATATTGACTTGACCATCTTGCCGCAGCGCTTCATAAATTTGTTTTGATGTTTCCACATCGTTGGTTGTAATGCAAATCGATACTCGTTTTCCAGCGGCGATATGCGATCCTCCTGGTGCATCAGAAAACATCAATTCGCACTCACCTACTTGTAACTTTGCATGCGCAACGAGATTCTTTAGATCTTCATTAAAAGTATTTGGCATATCCGGCATTTCACCATAAGTAATCATCGAGAGAACCTTTGCACCGATTGCTTGCTCATAGAACTGAATAGCTTCCCTTGCCGTTCCTTCCAATGTTATATAAGGAGTAAGTTTTACTGTCATCATTGCACCTCATTTTCTGCGTATTGTTTAAAATTATCCATAATCGCTTGCCAGCCCGCTTGCTGGAATTCAACGGGATGGGTGTTTTCTGCATCAAATGTTTCAACAATCTTTGTTTCACTGCCTAGATCCACGAAAGTGATCTCAACCTTTCTCCCATCTTCCAAGGTGTATGCAATCCGCTCATGCTGCTTTACTTCGTCATAAATTCCGAAAAAATCAAACCCCATACTGCCATCCTTCGCTTCCATCCTAGTTAGAAACTTTCCACCAACTCGCAAATCATTCTCCGCTCTCGGCGCATGCCAATCTTCGGATGCTTGATTCCACTTCGTGATATGCTCCGGCTCTGTCCAATAACTCCATACTTGTTCAATTGGTGCTTGAACCACTGCCTCAACGGTTATTTTCGTCTGATTACTTGTTTCCATTTTGAAGGACACCTCTCTTAATATCATCGTTATTTTGTTTATCAATAATATAGACGTTAGTCGAATTCAAAATTCATCGGTGAATTTGTTCCGGTAGCCCCAATCGTGAAAATAATTTGGCATTAATAAAATTTTGAACGTGAAGAATTTGCTGGTCCTTGACTTCGAGAACGTGAATCCCCCAAGGAATTAGAATGGATGTGTCTTCAGGATTGGGTATATACTGCGCTAATGCGGGATAACCTCCATTCACGGTTACCTGCTGAAAGCGAGAACCTTCGCAATGCCAACGAGTCAGTGAGAAGAACTTGAACAAATCCTCCTTGCCACGTATCCACATCGGGAATGGAGGCATGGACATGCAGCCTTCCTCGCGGAATAGTGCAACAAGCGCATCGATATCGAATTTCTCAAAAGCATCTACATAACGGGACAGTAGCTCATGGTCAGGTTCAGCATCCATTCGGCTGAGTTCATCGGAACGCAGCTTGGTCCGATCCAACGTTTCCCTGGCTCTTTGTAAGGCGCTATTAACCGCTGCCGGCGACATTGCTAATGTTTCGGAAATCTGCTTGGAAGACCATTCAAATACGTCTTTCAAAATAAGTACGGCACGTTGACGAGGTGGTAGGGATTGTAAGAGTGCTATGAAGCAGAGCTGCAAGGTATCTTTGCGAATGAGGGCATCTTCAGGGTTTTCCCCAAAGTCAGGAGCAAGCCATATCCATGATGAATCAGGCAGCGTTTCACTAGGTGCGATGATAGAGGTAGCTGGATCGGACAGATCAACAGGAAGAATGCGGCGTTTCGCTCGCCTTAGCTTATCCAGACATAAGTTAGTGGCGATACGATAAACCCAAGTTTTGAAGGAGGAATTCTGCCTGAATGAGTTCCAACCTTGCCATACACGTATGCTGGTCTCCTGAACAGCATCGTCCGCATCATCAATGGATCCAAGCATTCTGTAGCAATAAGATGTTAACTCTGGCTTTAAATTTTCTAATAACTGTAGATCAACAGCCGTTTCGTTCATATTAGCCTCCTTATAGTGGGAAACGATGTGGAGAGTATGTATTGGGTCAGTTCTTCTTGATAATGTATTGCTATATATTTTCGGAGAAGGAGAGGGAAATCCTTTTTTTACTGTGTTGTTGCTGCAGGAAAAGGAGCTCTTATGCTCAATTGTATTCTCACTTATATTTTCCGAAGCCTTCCTCACACACAATATCCATTTCAAGAATATCGTAAAGGGATTGCTTGGACGCATCTAACTTTTTTTGAGCGTCTTCAATTTCTTTTATTTTTTCTTTGAGAATATGTGTTTGTTCATTTTTTGTTATTGTATTTTTCGAGATCATGGATTTTATATCATGAATTGAAAAGCCAACAGCTAAACAATTCTTAACCACATTTAGATGATGTATGGTTTTAATAGTATAGTTCCGATAATTATTTTGGTCTCTCTGTACATATTCATCAGGAATGATGCCTATTTTATCATAATAACGGATGGTTGATATCGGTAGGTCAACACTCTTTGCTACATCACTAATCTTCATATTCATCACCTCATTTTTTCTCTTGCTATAAAGTATACTTCATAGTTTACACTTTTTATAGTGAGGTAAAGTGATATGTAACACAACCTCGCGAATATAAAAAAGGAGAGAAATCGATATGGACAGAACAATCCAGAAAACAAATGATTTTAATAAAATCGTCCTAGGGCGTCGTTCTGTTAAAATCTACGATCCGGAAGTGACGATCAGCAGGGAGGAATTGCGCGAAATTTTGGCGGAAGCTTCCCGAGCCCCTTCTGCCATTAACATGCAACCGTGGCGTTTCCTTGTCATCGACAGCGCTGAAGGCAAAGAAAAGTTGGCAGAGCTAGCCTCCTTCAACCAGACAAAAGTTCTGACTTCTTCAGCTGTCATTGCGGTATTTTACGATGCAAACAATGTTGAATATATGGATGAAATTTATAGCAAAGCTGTAGAACTTGGATACATGCCACAGGACGTCAAAGATAAACAATTGCAACAAGCAAAACCTTATTATGCTAGTTTGCCGGCATCCGACTTGCGTGATGTAAACCTGATTGACTCAGGGCTCGTTTCAATGCAGTTGATGCTTGTAGCCCGTGCCCACGGATATGATACCAACCCGATGGCCGGTTATGAGAAGAATCAGATCGCGGAAGCTTTTGGACTGGATAAAGACCGGTTCCAACCAGTCATGCTGATCTCAATAGGAAAAGCAGCCCAAGAGGGGTTTCCTTCCTACCGACTGCCAGTTGAAACAACTTCAACCTGGGCATAATCAATCGCTGCATCATGCTATAAAAATAGTCATACCCACTGGGTACGACTATTTTTGGGTTACCGGTATGATCTCCTTTTCTAGAGTCATTTTTATTCCTGAATAAAATAAAGTTTTGCTAATGGCACTTCTATATCTTATTAAGTGCAGGAATTACCTCATTTCTTGAGAGTAGATTAAAAAGGTTTGACAGGCGACTCTTTCAACCCATACTTTTAAGGATTGCGACATGATTCATGTCGGAGCCGCCTTACGGCGAGTAACGGGGTGCAGGGGAGATATTCCCTGCATTTCTTTTGAGACGGAAGAGGAAGATCATCCCTTAGCTCGAAGGCAAAAACAAATCGCCGGTTAGCAATCTGATATTCGTGGATTCACACACATTCTGCATACGTCTGAAGGGCCTTACCGCTAACTATTAACGAGTATTGGATTTCAAACCTAACTCAAGCGACTCTCGCGGATTATTCCCTTCCCTTGCCTGATTTTTCCTTCGAGGTAAAAAATGATCTTGCCCCGAATCGACTCCTTTCATCATGTGGTCAGTGCTTCATTCTTGCCGTGTTTTGGATGATGAACTTTATGCTACGGATTTTTGTTGCCCTATTTTTAATTCGTTTCCAAATTTAACCTACGTCGTGCAAAAGAGGATGTCGGTTTCGTTCATTATAACTATGAGGTCAATTCGAGGTGAAAAACGCAGAAATTGCACCAATAACGCTTGTGAGTTCCGCTAGCATTTATGGAAGGCTGCTTTTGGTTAATTAACGTCGCTCAGGAGAGTGTCGATTATTTATTTTGAGTGGACATTTTTCAGCCCAGCTCCCCAAAACATGTCTCTCAGATCGATTTTAAGCAATTTTATTTTTTCACCCAATGAACATTCAAATGTATTTAAAATTCAAGTCCCGAATGCTTTACATTGGTAAAACATCGGGACTTTTCTGTTGGAGTTAGGTTTTGTCCCAGCCTCTTTCTTTGATTCGCATTGATTATGCCTTTTAGGTTCTTACTTAGATTCGATGCGACCTAATGGATTGGCACTCTCCTCCAGATCGTTCCGGGCTGCCAACCAACTTGAATCGTCGAGATTGAGCGCATCGCGAAGGTAAGAACACGTGAGCTGCTGGAGCAAAGCAACTCGTTCGGGATTCTCATCCGTCGTCTCCGCGACGTTGTACCCGGAGATTCCGCCAAGTATATGTTCTGCCCCGAAGAGGGTGAGCAAGCTCTTTCTGCCCGGGCTCAGGAAGTAGGGGTCTGTGAACCAGTCCGGCCCCCGAGTGGACAGGTAGGATTGGTCATGATCCCCCGCGACTACGAGAGTCGGCGTCCTCATATCGGAGAAGCTTGGGTTCATGAATGGGAAGTGCTCTGCCGCGAACGGACTCAAGTCAGCTCCACCAAGGCCAGTCGTGGAAAGCAATACGCCCGCCTTGATTCGCGAGTCGGACATGTCTTCTCCTGGTTCGCCATTGGCATCAAGGACTCTCGCACCAAGCAGCATGCTCACTGTTTGGCCTCCCCAGGAGTGTCCGGCTGCGGCGATACGGTTGAGGTCGAGACGTCCACTGAGGCCTGGAACGGAAGCTTCAATAAGATCAAGTTGGTCAAGGATTCGCTTCAAGTCTTCGACGCGGAAACGCCAGATCATTGGTGTACGGGGATCGTCAGGAGGAAGATTCAGCGTCCTCGAGTCAAGATGGGTAGGTTGAATGACCACGAAGCCGTGAGCAGCCCAATAGTCGACTAACGGACCGTAGCTGTCCATCGACCAACCAAAGCCTTGTGAGAAAATAATAATAGGCACTTGGCTACCCGTCGCTGGCGCTGATACCCGCACTTGCATATCCTCACCGCGGCCCGGGGCAGACAGTACTATCGGCTTTACCGAGATGACTGGAGTAGACGTACTTACGTTCATTTTCATAATAGATGTTCCTTTCTTGGTCTTCTCAATTTAAGTATAGGTTGACATGTCAACCACAAGTAAATGTAACACAGTTGAAGTTGTCACGTCAACCATGTTATTATATTTTCATGGATAAGAACAAACTGAACGATGAAGAAATTCAATTATGGTATAAGTGGAAAGGCTCCTTTCACAGCATCTTCGGTCGCGTAATTAAAGAGATGTCCGAGCGCACCGGACTATCCGAGGGCGATTATGGGGTATTGGATCGGTTAGACCTTTTGGGGAACGGCGGCCTTCGCCAACAAGAGTTGGCCGAATCTATGGACTGGGATAAGAGCCGATTGTCACATCATTTGACGCGAATGGAAAAACGCAGCCTGGTGATGAGGAAGCCATTAGACGCAGATCGCGGTGTTCAAGTCATCATCACTCCCACTGGAAAGTCAGCATTAGATGATGCCCGGCCCATTGTCTCCATGGCCATACGCAAACATTTCTTAGATCAGTTAACCGATCTAGACATTGAGTCGATTACGAGGCTGGCGGAAAGAACAAAAAAGGGGTCTTCAGCGTCTAGTAATGCCTCGACGCCGTGACCACGTTTTTTGAAAAATTATGTTGAACGTCCGTTGAACCGGCCCCTTCCACCAAATAACGAAGGGGGCCTTTGCTTCAGCAAGCAGCTGCCCGTTTACACCGACTTTTCCTCTGAGTAAGATCCATCCCAAACTCTTGCCTGGGAAAGTGCCTTTCCAAGAACTCCGGTATCTCCGAAAAACTTGCACGCGGATGCGAGAATCCGAACTGGATGGATAGGTATCAACTAGCCCGCTATTTTTCACATTGTTCAATCGATTCCGTTAGTTGACTTTTTTAATAAAGATGCGGCACCCAATGTCATAACATGCTGTGGAGGCAAACCCATCAGTACTCTTCCGTATAGTTCTAGTCCAGTCGATGCTGTAGTCAGCGCATGATTGGAACCGCCCCTAATGTCCCGATATATTTGAGAGAAACGATTGCAATCGGCAATGACACTCCCTCCGCTTTCTGCCATTAGAAGATCTACGGCTTCCCAGCACAACATCGCTGCATAGGTTATATCTGTCTGTAGCTGTACTATATCCTTTAGACTAAATTGTTCTGTATTTTGTACGTGACGCTCCAAATTGTCAATTGTTCGACTAATGTGAAGATGAGCGGATTCGACCTTCATAGCAGCAAGTCCTACTTTATACTGAATATGTCCCACTGCCGCTTGAGAAGTATGGACAGTCATTGTAATTCCCTTGTGAGGTGCTTTTTCAACAAAATACTCGACAGCCCCTCTTGCGAGTCCGAGAATTGCGCTTATTCCCGTTGTGATGCTGATAATAAGCTGTGCGTAAGGTCTGTATCTGTCTCTCCCCTTGAACTCAACAGGCAACGAACCTCCCTGGTTCATTTCTTGAGTGATGACATATTTATCTGGTATAAACACATCTTTAATTTCCAGACTATTACTTGCGGATCCTTTTAAACTCATCGTATACCAATCATCAACAATCATAACTTCACTCATCGGAACAACGGCCAGCATCATCTCCATAGCCTTGCCTTCTTGCATGGACTTCCCGTCCTTCAAGTTCAACAAAGCATGGGTTGCATGCTTTGAACCTGAACCGAAACCCCAATAACCTTCCTCTACCAAATATCCTCCATCTACTTTCTTCACGACCGCCCTACGTGCTAGCAAGACTGAACAAAAGCGTATCTCCTCTACCTCGTTATAGAGCAAGTCTAATACGTCAGAAGGTAATGATAGTGATGCATTATAGTTATTTCCGTTGATGATTTGAACGACCCAGCCAACAGAACCATTCCCCTTAGCCACCTCGGATATAATCTCGACCATGGCACGTATACTAATATCATGACCCCCGTACTCTTTCGGTGTGCCAAGCTTAAACAGCCCTGCATCCGAAATTTTTTGAATCACTTCATCAGGAATATGTCGTTTTTCATCAATAATAGTACCGAACCTCTGCAGATAGGGAACTAATTTGGTAGCATTGTTTAGCAATTGCTGTTCAAGAGTAGTGAGTTGACATTCTGTACTTAAGTTGGTCATTAAAATTCACTCCTTAATCATGCGCATGTATATTAAAATGCATTTGTAGAGTAAATGATATAATGTATAATTGATATCAACAACCGATAAAACCGTAGATATGTCGAGAAACTATACTGAGGGAGGAATCTGTCATGGACAATAAAACAACTGAAGACCTTCGAGTTAAAAGAACTCATAAGCTTTTATACAATGCTCTGTTAGATTTAATGAAAAAACACCAGTTTGAGAATATAACAGTGAAGCAAATCTGTGATCTAGCGATGATACATCGAACTACGTTCTACACACATTTTCATGATAAATACGATTTACTTTCACGTGCTATGCAACAAATTGCTGATGAAGAATTTAAGGACCTCATAGATGCATCCTTTTCTCCATCCGATAATTTTAGGGAAATATTTTCTTTGGCAATAAACCATAAGACATTATTTTCCCATCTTTTAGCCGAAGAGAGGGATTCCTTGAGAAATTTGTTGCGAAGAGAAATGGGGACGGGCATTAAGAAATACTTGATTGAGCATAACTCGATTGAAGAGATTTCCATCGACATGCAAATTAAAATAGAGGCCTACATCGGAGCCGTACTTGGTGTAGTAACGTGGTGGATTGAGAGCAAAATGCCTATCGATCACGAAGAATTATATAAAAAAATGAATATCTTTTCAGAGTGGAAGTTCGCAGAATAATCTCATATTTTTCTTACTTATCAGTGACTGTTCCAACTATCCTCCGTTACTTCAACGAACAATGGTACTTCCAACTTCAAATAATCCTGTTTGCTCCATATCGGGTTATAATACTGCACAATAGGCGTTACCCCAAGCGTTACCAAATCATCATCACGATAAAGAGCTGAGATTCTCTTCGGATTTGTCGGAATCTCTACATCGCCGAAGCCATCGGTTACGACGCGCGTTTCCGTCTCTGCTAGTCCATAATCATGGCAACAACTTGTTTCGTGAACGCAGCATAGGATTCGATCAGTTCCGGACTTTGATCAATAGCCCACCTGAGGTTATCGAAAGCCCTTAATAGCAGAAAATGCCTTGTTTCATAAATGTCTTTTTCACCAATTCCGTACCCGTCTATAAATGCGTTGAATTCCTCCACACTTGCGCTTTCTTCTAGTCCTAGGATTTGATAATGCATCAATTGAGCAACAGTTGCATGTGGTACCACGCTTACTTCTGCATTCCAATCCAGCAATATAGCTTGGTTGGACTGATTGACAATCGTATTCTTTAAAGAGATATCTCCATGGTTTAAACCAAAGCGGAACGTTTCATTCTTCAAATGTTCAAACAGTTTTCTTATTCTCTGTGACTCCATCTGAGTGATTACTCCCGGACAACGACTTTATGACTCTCTGTTTCGACTACGACAATCCGATTTGTGATTCCTTTACCTATGATTTGATATGAAGTTTTTACTTGTTCCAGAAGAAAATCGCCTGCTATTCGTTCTGCTTGTATAATTACTGACTCTTCCATCGTTTCTTTCATCCCCCTCAATGTCGTGCCAGAACAGGCTCTTCGTTTTAATATAACTCGCAGATTTCTCTTTCCAGTAGTCAATAGCTATGACACGGGATAGTTTGCGGTGATCAACTAAAGATACGGTTAACTATTAATCACCCAACACTTTACCATATTGACCACCGCCACCATGTGCAATGTTTAGTTGTCCTATTCTTGCCTTGTGAATCAGTTCCGCTAATTTTTCCGGCACCACTTCTACAAGCTGTTCCTTCGTCACATGGTGTAAAATGTTCATTTCCGTTCCAAATACCTGTAATAGACGCTTCATTGTTTTGGGACCTAATCCAGGTAGGAAATCAAGCGGGACCTGATGAGTATAAGGTGGTCGTACGACAGGAGTTACGTCTTCGTCTGATAATTCTTTAATACGAGTGGAGACACCTTTAATGAAGTCTGAGCTTCCACACGCTGAGCATACTGCCTTTTCCAGGTTTACCCCTGCACTACAATTAGAACAAACCGATTGATAATACTTACCAAGCAATGGATTTAAACCATAATTCACACCAATCGAGCGTCCATCTTCATGTCGAAGCACCTTTTGAAGTTCATTAAAGTTAGCATCCTCCATTAAAAATTTCCCGTATTCACGCCCCATCTTACCAAGCGAATGTGCATCAGAGTTTGTTAAAAATGGATATGGATACAGTTCCTTAATATGCTTTACCATATTCGTATCTGAACTCAAGCCTAGCTCAATTCCATCAATAAGCCCAGCATCAAAAACTTCCGTTAAGCTACGTTGAACGCCCTTCCCATATAGACTTTTAAACGGTGTAAATATATGGGCAGGAATAAACAATCCACCATATTCATGCACGTGTTGTTGAAGAATACGGCCTTCTACATACATACGCTGCGTACTAAGTGAAATGTTCTTAACATGCTTGCTCATCCACTGCGAAAATATCTTCATCTTCTCTATGGTTGGAAAGTAGGCTAAAACATGAATGGGCCCATGACAGCTTGCGTCATACACTTCAATTTCAGAGCCTAGTATTAATGTCGTTTTTTGAAATCGCAGCCCTCCTTCTGCTAGCTCCTTCATCTCACCTTGCTTTACTAACTGTTCAATTTCTAATAATACTTCAGGTACATGACAATCAATGACACCTATCATATCAAGCCCTTTTTGACTATTTGCATACTGCAAAATAGAATGCAAGGTTAAGCTTCTACTTCCTGTTATTTTCACTGGTTTTCCACTTGCAGTTCGTCCAATATGAATGTGTAAATCCACGAAGAATTCTTTCAAGCTCCAGCCTCCTTACTTCTGTTTCGATGTGAATATAGTTTATACATTTTATTAGAGCTTATTGTGCTCATTAGAAATGATTTATGAGGATACTATTTCGATATGCAGTTTGTCATGCAAGCGCTTGATATCCTTGACCGGAGGATAGCCAAACATACGTGAATATTCGCGACTAAAATGCGAGGGACTTTCATAGCCGACCTGGAACGCAGCCTCAGCTACATCTATGGCTGTCGAATAGAGTCTACGACGTGCCTCTTGCAGCCTAAGCCTCTTCTGATACTGAATCGGACTCATAGACGTTACTTCCTTAAAGTAATGGTAAAAGGATGAAGCACTCATACTTGCCTCCTCGGCTAATTCATTTATACGTAAGGGCATCGCAAAGTCACGGTTCATCCGCTGAATCACCTTTGCGATTCGTTGGGCATGACTGCCTATCAAAGCGAACTGTCTGAGAGCAGAACCCTGCTCATTCTGCAGAACCCGGTATACAATCTCCCGTATCACGTATGGGGCAAGCACAGGAATGTCTTCCGGTGTTTCTAACAATCGAACAAGACGAAGTAAAGCGTCGTGGAGATTATCGCTCAATTGATTAATAAACAGTCCGTGCCCACATTCGCGCTTAGGCGTCTCCACTGTATCAATGTTTTCGATAATTTCAAGAATTAGATTCATATCAAGTTGTAATTGAAGGCTTAAATACGGAGTTTCCGGCATAGCCTCCAAGACCTGCCCCGTAATCGGCAATTGTACAGAAGCTGTTAGATAGCTGCTTGCATCGTACCGATAGCTCTCCTTTCCCAGCATGACGACCTTAGAGCCTTGGGCTATAACACACAAAGATGGTTCATATACAGAATAGACCGGCTCGGATGCTTCCGAGCATCGAATAAAATGCAGGCCGGGAATTAACGTCTCGTATGTGCCGTCTTGATTCACAAATCGCTCTATTACTTGAACCAGATCGACCACTTGTACCAATTCTCCCTTTCATGAAACCCTATTGGAGGAGATAATAAAATGAACTCTGAACATGAAAATTCGCATCCCTATGTCGGCATATGGGTTACCGCGGATGGCTATATCCGGCATGAGTTACTGTCTAATGGACGGTATGACGAAGCACGGGGTAATCACAAAAGTGCTTATCAAGGTAGATATACCATCGTAGACGATCATATTGAATATGTGGATGATACAGGTTTTAAGGCTGACGGCGATTTTGTTGATGGAGTCCTGTACCATGCAGGAATGGTGCTTTATCTAGAAGAACACAAAGAAGGGAACGTGAAATAATGTCTTCAGTTAAAGGAAAAGTCGTTGTTATTACAGGAGCAAGTAGTGGGATCGGAGAAGCGACGGCTCGGCTGCTTGCAGAAAAGGGCGCACATGTCGTCATCGGTGCCAGACGCTTAGATAGACTGGAAGCTCTAGCATCCGCTATACATGTAGCAGGAGGTTCGGTTGTTCATCAACAGCTCGACGTAACAGAGCTTGAACAAATGAAGGCGATTGTCAGTTTGGCACGGGAGCGGTTTGGTCGGCTCGATGTTGTCGTCAATAATGCTGGTGTCATGCCACTTTCTCCGCTAGAAGCATTAAAAATCGATGAATGGAACCGCATGATCGACGTGAATATCCGTGGCGTTCTTCATGGCATTGCTGCCGGACTTCCGATTATGAATGGGCAAGGGTTCGGTCAGTTTGTCAATGTGGCATCGATCGGTGCCTATGAAGTCTCGCCGACCGCATCAATTTATTGTGCAACCAAATTCGCCGTTCGGGCGATCACGGAAGGATTACGACAAGAGGTCGGAAGCCATATTCGTGCAACTCTTGTATCACCGGGCGTTACGGAGTCCGAGCTTGCCGACAGTATCACTGACGATGGAGCAAAGCAACTAATGAAAGAATACCGCCGTATTGCACTTCCAGCCTCCGCCATCGCCCGTTCCATAGCATATGCCATCGAACAACCAGAGGGAATCGATGTGAACGAGCTCGTTATCAGACCAGCATCGCAGCTTGCTTAACTGTCAGACAAGGAGCTCATTTATAGTTAAAATTAAAGAATAAAGATTCGAAGTCGTTTATAAGTAGGGCATACATGACTTAGTATGGCCTACTTATAGTACGGTTCATCATATCATCAGTAGGGTGAAGAAACATCCTAACTCAATGACCAAAAAAGAAGAGCTGAATAAAAAACAGAACGGCGAACAAGTAAAATATTGGATGGACCTCTCTCCACTTCCCCCGAACTACCTTTAGAATCGGATAGACGATAAATCCGATGCCTATACCCGTAGCAATGCTGTGCGTCATGGGCATTAAAACCATAATCAAAAATGCCGCAAATCCAGTTTCGAAGTCTTTCCAGTCGATCTTCGCTACGACACTTATCATAAGAAATCCGACAATAATCAATGAAGGCGCAGTAACCGCTGGAATAGAGGCAAGTACGGCTACTACTGGAGAGAAGAACAGCGTAAGACCTAGCAGCAAGCTTGTCATTACTGCGGTCAATCCAGTCCTGCCACCCACGGCTACACCTGCGCTTGATTCAATATAAGCAGATGTCGGGCTTGTGCCCAAAGCCGCTCCTGCGGTTGTACCTACAGCGTCCGCCAACAATGCTCCTCGCGAGCGAGGAAACTTCCCTTCTTTAAGAAGTCCTGCTTGCTCTGCAACACCGAGCATCGTTCCTGTTGTGTCAAATAACGTAATAAGTAGAAAGGTGAAGATGATGCTGTACAATCCGTGAGAGAACACACCCCCAATATCCATCTGAAAAGCCGTTTCGTTCAAACCGCTGGGCATTGCTATAATCCGGTCTGGTAACTCCAATAAACCCATGAACCAAGCGATCACCGACGTAATAACCATCCCGATGAATAGATAACCCTTTACTCTATAAGACATTAGAATTAGGGAAACAACAAGTCCTATTATGGTCAATAGTGTCATTGGCTCTAACAAATCCCCGAGAGTAAGCAAGGTCGATGGGGAATCCACAATGATCTTCGCATTCTGCAGACCGATAAACGTAATGAACAAGCCAATTCCAGCTGTTATGGCATGCTTCAAACTACTTGGTATCGCATCCAGCAACATGTAACGGAATGAAGTAAGCGATAATCCGATAAAAAGAATTCCTGCCACAAACACCGCACCTAAAGCCGTTTGCCACGAGATTCCTTCACCACCAACCACACTAAAAGCAAAGTAAGCGTTAAGGCCCATACCAGGGGCGATCACAATCGGATAATTTGATGCAAGTCCCATAATCAATGTGCCTATCATACTTGCGAGAACTGTCGCCACGAACACCCCGTTAAAGTCCATCCCCGCTTGGCTCAAAATCCCTGGATTTACTATGACGATATACACCATTGTGAAAAATGTCGTTACCCCCGCCAGCATCTCCGTTGTCAACGAGGTACCCCGCTCTTTTAATCTAAATCTCGATTCCATCTGTGTTCTCCTCCGAAAGTTAATAAAATAAAAAAATCCTAACTATGGGTATAGGTTACGTATAAATACACGTATTCTATACCCGTAGTTAGGATTCTTTGGCTCCTAGTAGAAACCCTCAAACCATATTATTGAGGATATACGAGTTTAACAACTTTCACAGAATAACCAATTCTGATCAAATTGTCAACAGAATCCCTCGATTTATTCACCTATTTCCGAACGTTAACGCTTAAAGACAATTCCAACGTATGTTTTTATCCCTCGGAGGCATTGGCCTTCCTCTGCATCTTTGCGATTACTCGACACCACGAGTTGTGATACGGTTCTCCGTAACGGGACTAATGACGATTACTGTTTTAGCCAGCTTCAACATTCAGACTCTTAGTGAGGCCTGCCTTATAAAACACATCACCATGCATATGCTGGATTCTATCCCAATTGGCGGGATTGGTTGTGTCTGGAGAACGATGCTCCAGAATGGCTTGATACAGAGCGGTCTTCTCTTCCAAATGGTTAACGTGCTGTTTGGCCTCCTCGAGCTTAGCGAGTGCAGCTTCTTTATGCTCCATCATAAGTGTGTAGCGTTGCACAATGGTAGAATCCCCTTCGAGACATAAATCAATATACATTTTAATGACATCAATCGGCATCCCGGATTGTTTGAGACATTTGATGCCATGCAGCCAGTTAATCGATTGTTGGTCGAATAAACGAATATTATGCTCATTGCGCTGTACGCTTGGCACCAGACCTTTATCCGTATAAAAGCGCACGGCGTGCTCGGTGAGTCCCGTGATCTGAGCGGCTTCTTTGACCGTATGCATGTGGCACATCCTCCTTTGAGAAAAAAAAGTATAACAGCCTCTTGCCTTCGTGTAACACGAAGGTACTAAGCTTATTGTAATGCAACTAAGCCGTAATCGGAATTCCATCTTTAGACCCGATTTCCGGGGTATGCATGGTTGCTGTTATCTATTTGATCAATAGGAGGAATTGCAATGCAAACTGTAACTTTAAACAACGGAGTGAAAATGCCCATCATCGGCTTCGGTGTCTACCAGGTTCCCGATGCTGAGGAATGTGAGCGTGCAGTATATGAAGCACTAATGACCGGTTACCGCCTGATTGACACCGCTGCCGGTTATCTGAACGAGGAAGCAGTCGGACGCGCAATCAAGCGCAGCGGCGTACCACGTGAGGAGCTGTTCATCACGACCAAACTTTGGGTTCAGGATGCCAGCTACGAGAGTGCCAAGCTGGCGTTTGCTAAATCCTTGAAGAAGCTGCAACTCGACTATCTCGATCTGTACCTTATTCATCAGCCGTTCGGAGATTACTACGGTGCTTGGCGCGCAATGGAAGAGCTGTACCGCGAAGGAAAAATTAAGGTAATCGGGGTCAGCAACTTCCTGCCTGACCGTCTGATGGACCTCATCGTGCATAACGATATCGTGCCCGCCGTCAACCAGATTGAAACGCACCCGTTCTATCAACAGACAGAGACCACCACATTTATGAAAGAGCTAGGAGTTCAACACCAGTCGTGGGCGCCGTTCGCTGAAGGACGGGGTAACATGTTTAGCAACGAAGTGCTTACCTCCATCGCGGAAAAACACAACAAGTCCGTCGCACAAGTCGTATTGCGCTGGCTTGCTCAGCGTGAAGTCGTTGTCATTCCAAAATCAGTGCGCAAAGAGCGGATCATAGAAAACTTCGATATTCTCGACTTTGAGTTAAGCGCAGACGATATGAAACAAATTTCGACCCTCGATACGCGGGAAAGTCTCTTCTTATCGTACCGTGACCCAGAAGTTGCTAAGATGATGGGCAACTGGAAAGTCGAACTGTAAACCTAGCTGAAACACACACTCATTACGCGTATTGCTCTATCTATTAAGAAAGTACAGGGCGAATGCCCTGTACTTTCTTGGATTAGATAGCAAGTTATACAAACTTGCCTTTACTTATTGATAAGGCTCGCCCTAACAATTATGGAGCCAAAATACAAGTCACTTATAACGATATGGGGATATACGAAATGACCCATTTAGTCAGCGTGGGCGACAGCACTGATTTCAATCCATTGCTCAGGAAACGCCAAATGCTGAACTCCGATGAGGCTGCCGGCTGGTCGATGTTGTCCGACGTATTCTTTGAACAGACTGATAACCTTCTCAGAATGTTCTTGAGCGTTTGTTATATAAATCTCAATATAAGCAAGGTTCGATCTCGTAACATCGAAGCCTTTCAACACGCGATCAAGATTTTCCAACGTCTGCAGGGTCTGAACCCCGATATCCCCCTTACCAACGAACGCACCATGAATATCGTGAGAAAATTGTCCCGAAATGTAGATCGTGCCATTGACGCTGTAACCTTGAGTGATCCCGTGATCCCAAAGATCATGATTGTAAGTTTTTACATTAGCCATTCTATACTCTCCTTTAATTCAAAGTATGGTTAGTATAAAATAAAGGCAAACAAAGCATAAGTACGCACTTTTTTGATAGATACTACCAGAAAGGATAGTGTGAACATGGGAATGAGCGAATACAAAGGTAAAATTACAAAAATTCAAGATACACCTTTTGGATATACACTCTCAGTTATAGGTGGTAAATGGAAAATGGTTATTCTTTATCTCTTAGCAGAAGATGAACCGGTTCGTTTTAATCAATTAAAAAAACAGATAGGATCGATTACATATAAAACATTAAGCTCTCAACTTAAAGAGCTAGAAGAAGATGGTATGGTTAATCGTAAAGAATATCCTCAGATTCCACCAAAAGTTGAATACAGTCTCACAGAAAAAGCTAAATCACTCTTACCTGCTATGGAGAAATTATGTGAGTGGGGAGTGAACAATCAAAATAACTAATAACGAGCTAGATTCAATTGGGTACTGGCTTGTTGTTGTATTCATGCACGATTATTCGAAATGTTCTATTCAGATTTTTGTGCTGATTACGAACATAAAAAAGAGCCGGACACTAAAAGCATCCGGCTCTGTACAGCACTATAATAGTTTAAGATACTTTTCCCTTATAACGTGTTTTGACATACTTATGACACGGTTCTACTTATCATCTAGAAGGTGAAAGAAACGCTCTCCAACTTAGAAATCCTCACCTAAGCATCTTTCAGACCTCATTATTATGATTATAATCATCTATAATTGAAATCGTTTTATTTGCTACTTCACTACCGAGTGAGGCATACAATTTCTTATCGCCAATTACATAAAATTCTTCTTTTGCTCGTGTAGCTGCAACATTCATCATGTTTGGGTCAGTGACAGCCCATTTTGCCGCCCCACTGCTATTAGAGTCAGCTCCAAGAACAAAGTAGACAATTTTGGCCTCTTTCCCTTGAAAAGTATGAACAGTTCCAATATTCGTTGTTTTTCCATTTTCTCGTTTTGTAAAGTTAATTTCATCTAGAACTTGGGCAAGTTTATAAGCCACATTTCTAAATGGGGTGATAACATAAATTTCATACGCTAAATTCGGATCTTCTTGCAAACGTTTATCAATCATAGTTTTCAATAAGTCGGCTTGTTCTTTAACAAACTTGTCATTTGCTAATCCTGTTGAATCATACCACTGTGATTTTCCTTGTGACTCATCTTCTGACTTCCCTTGTACCATCAGCCCGTCATACGATATTTCGTTTGAAATTGTGAACATAGGATAGTTCGAACGTCTGTGTACCCAAAGGGGTATGCCAATCCATTCCTTCTCACTTTTTTGAAAACCATACTGACTTGTGGCATCCACAATGGTTTGAGTAGAAGCATCAGCAGAGACAAACTTTTCATCCACTTCATGGTGTCTTCCGATCAAGGTCAGAACATTTGAATCTAACGTCAATACTGGTTTTATTTGTGATGGATCCCCAACAACCATAACCTTCTTACTTCTGAAAATTGCACCAACGCTAGCTTGTGGTAGTGCTTGACCAGCCTCATCTATAAATAGATTGCCTATTGAATTTGCATTTAGATTTCTAAACATTCGCCCAAAACTTGCAAAAGTGGTGCTAACAACGGGAATAGACAAATTCAACCAATTCCATGATTCTGAAATTAGCTGCTGTCCATTGTCTTTTCCTATGTATTCAGACTGCCTACTCCAAATATTTCTCGCGGCTTTCAAACTCCTTCTATTTTCATACAGGAATTGCTTTCTAACTTTTAAAGCTGAAATAAATAACTCTGATTGTAATTTACGAAAGTGCCTTGTAAACCATGGATTAGATTTTTGTAGCTCTTCATAGGACAGTGAAAAATCTAATTCCTTAATGCCACTTTGAAATTTGAGGTTTTCCAACACTGCAATTTCTTGTGCTAACTTTTTAGAAGCATTGTGTTGAGCAGCAATCCAACGTTCAAAGTCTGCTTTTGCATCCTGAGTTTGTTTTTGAATATACTCAGTTTTTGTAGCAGCTTCTTTTAAACTATTTTCGAGTTGCTTACGGTCATTCAACCATTTCGCTTTTTGTTTGGATAAATTATTTAAATGATCATTCGCGTTATTCAGGTTTTTGAAATACTGCTCAATCTTGGGTCGATTAAATATTTTATGAAACCACAAAAAGCTTGGCTTTTGTGAAGTAACGACATCATAATTTATTTTGGCTTGAGTTTGTAGATCGATGTGGTTTTCTATTTCAATAGAAACATTCGATAAATCATCTTGAAGATTTCCACTTTCTTGCCTCAGTCTTTCAAGTTCACGTGTCGCTTCTGCATCCTGTGTGATTAATTTTGTTCGTTTCTCTTTCTCTTCATGCTCAAAAACAATCATTTGCTCCTTATAACTTGCTTTTAACTTTTGAAGATAAACCATTTTCTCACTATATTCTTGCATCTCTTCTCGTTTAAGTTTTAATTCGTCGTACAGACGGAAGAATTCTTGATATACACTTTCACCTATGTTTGTTTGCTCATGATCTTCTAAATCTTTTTCGATTGCTTCAATGTTTAAAAGTAACTTGTTCACATTTGTTGACGCGCCGCCCTCTAACGAGAATAACCCCCAATTTTCCTCGTTTAAAAGCTCAGTTTTAATCTTGCGATTGTTGCCAAGGCCTTCACCAGTTAATTCAGAATTAGATATATCTTTGAAATAATCTGCTTCATCTAATTGCTTTTGAAAATCATCAGCAATCGTTTCTATTTTGGGCAACTCCTTAACAATGTTTTGGATTGCCCCATTGTTTGAACTTGAAACAACAATATTTTTATCTGAAATGGAGGACGGTAAAACGCCAATTTTAGCACTTTGCCAATAAACTAAACTCCCTTTAATCCTTTTATCAGAAAGCTGCACGATGTCCGCTGCCTGTTGTACCACCAAATCAGCAAAAATATCTTTTAACAGTGTCGTCTTCCCTGTTCCTGGCGGACCATTGACACTACGAATCTCATTTTTATCGTTTAAAGCTAGATTCACCGCAACCTGTTGCATGAATGAAAGACCGAAACCAGGATTACTCGGGAAGCGCCCCAACGGATAGTATTTAGGTTGTAAAATAGTTGTCTCGAAAATTTGAGGGTTAAAATGATCGGACTCTTTATTGCCATCTAAATTTTGTCTAACCCCTGAAAAGCCATCTAAATATCGATCCAAGTTTTTATTAGTGATTGTCTTTACTTTATTCAGGTCATCAATAAAGAACGAATGTAAATTCACATCTCCATTCTCCAAATTTTTTACAAATGCATAGCGAAAATTCTCAGCAGAAACATGATACTTTTGAAACAGCTCAGAAATGGTAGAATTGAATCCTTCATCAAACTTGCTAGTCAAAACTTCTCTAAATGCATTTTCAACTTTTGAAATATCTTCCGGTAATTCACCATGTTGGCGAATGTAACCGCTCATTGTAAAAAACAATTTGTCTGCTATAAAATTCAATTCATGATCAAAATAAATTGAGAAGGTGAATTTGTCAGAGTTACTAATTTCTTCGTAGGTTTTAGCAATCTTGTATTTCTCCCTCAATATATCAACAACTTCTTGAAAATTGAAAATATTAAAATATAATACTAATCCCGACTTCTTAAAGATACTATCTGTTATATCTTGTTGTTTTTTTTGCTTATATAAAAAGTCTGTAAAAAACGTATTCCAGTCTTCTTCTGTAGTATGTAAGGGCTTTAGCGATTTGTCTTTTCTATTAATAGAACCTTCGGATAGTTGTTCTATCGTAATCCATGCATTTAAAATATCATTTCTTTTATTCATGTTCTCCCCCTATTATTATCTATAATTACATATTATAAGGCTCTCACCCTAGCATATGAAGGCAAAAAAAAGCTCTCTAACTTTAGAGAGTTTCACCACTGTACCTAATGTACCAATTATTTATATCGATTTGACTTCTTTTAATAATCCAGTGAGCTTTCCGCTATCAGTCATTTCGCTCTACTTGTGATATGGTTCTCCGTATCATTGCTAGAGCGGAATTGGAAAGGCGTGGTAAGGATTAAACCCACCTTTCGTTGCGGTAATCGCCCTTGTTCTCCCTGATTTAACTACCATGTAACAGTCTAAGCTTTGGCAGAATTATACGTATTTTGTTGATTTCTATTGAAGAATAAGAACCTTTGTCGAAGTCTTTTTTACCTACAGGAATTTAAGAAAAACTATAGAAACTTAAAGTAACAAGGGGGGACGCAGAATGAGTGAACAAGTTGCATCCGCAGGCACTATGGAAGAAGTAGTACTGACGTATTCTAGAAATGTGCGAAACTTAGCTTGGAAATTGACCAATTTGAACTTGTATGACAGGTGGCTGCATGAAGATCTAATACAACAAGGGTTTGTAGGCTTGATTGAAGCTTATCAAAGGTATGATCCCAGCAAAATATGCGGACACTTCTGGGGGTATGCCCGGAAATTTGTAAAGGGTAGGATGGTCGATTTTGTGGTACAGCATTTCCACTATTTAAAACCAACCAAGCAAGTTAATTCAGTAATGTTGCAAATCCATAAAAAAAGTTTAAGAGGCAGGTCTCCAGAAGTCATCGCCAATTTATGTGGTTGTTCCCCGAGAATTGCAATTGAAGCTTTACACTTACTTGTCGCGCGACGTCCTATCTATTTACACGAACCAATCCGAAACGAGGAAAGTCAACAAGATAAAGAATACATCGATCTGATAGGGATTCATGACGAACAGAATGAGGTCGCCTTTGCTGATATTATTAGTGGATCATCTGATTTAGAGAAAAAGGTCATTAATTTGTTAATGAATGGCTACAGTAGAGAAAACATCATAGAACACACCCATATACAAGCGAGAGATCTAAAAGAAGTAATTGACGCCATTCTATTAAAATGCGGACATGATCCTAAAACTACTTCAAATAGAAATGAGGAACGTTTAATGAAAATCTCCTCTATAGAACTGCAAACACAGCCTCTACAGGAAGTTCCACAGCAACAATTTGAATGGGTTGATATATACAAAATTAGCGCAAGCCCCAAAAACCCAAGAAAAAACCTCACTGCCGATTCACAACAGATGCAAGAAATACTATCAACCAAGGGTTGGGAAGAGCCTATTACTTGCTACAAACGCGGCCCATATTATTTCATTTTATCTGGTCATCGAAGATGGAATGCAGCCAAGGAACTTGGAGAGAAAAAAGTTCCCGTTTTTGTTGTAGCCATACCTAAGGATCAAGCTGATGAATTAGACCGGTTAGGCTCATTACAAAGTGGACAAGTGCCGTGGACACCTTATGAAAGTGCTAAAAATACGTATGATAGGTGGCTTTACTCTGGTGGGATTTCTTATTCTGAGTTAGGAAAAAAACTGGGTATAACAAAAAACAGAGTGGCTGCAAAAATACATGTTTTTAAATATTATCCCAAAGAGGAAATAGCCGAAAAGTTGGCGAATGGAATGTATTCGATCTCCATGTTGGACTATATCGCGCATTGGATTAAACGACTCTCTCAATATCAACCGGAATTAGTCAATGATTTATCAGAGGAGTTTATTCGACAACAGATGTTAAGAAAATACGAGAACAAATGTTTCAACAGCCATTTAATCAATGATAAGACCTTTGTAACAAGCGCGACTAAAGAAGAGCTATTTCAGTTTTTATGCGATGCGAGTAAAACTCTCAAACAATGTCAAGCCGAGCACATTATAAACCGCTCAGCTCAAAATATTGTATCACCCGAGGTAAGTTCGATGATTAAAGAATCCCAAATCGCGTTAAGAAACTTAGTGTGGAATGACGATAGGGAGGCCCAGCGTTTAATCGACGAATTGGATAAATTAACATCGTATCTAACTGAAAAAAGTAATAAACTCGCGGGAGGCGTTTGAAGCATGGATCATCATATCTCAAAGATCGTATTTGCAAATATTAAAGATATCGTTCCTAATCCATTAAATCCACGTGAAGACAACTCCACAATGACTGACGATATGCAACGCATCATTAACGAAAAGGGCTGGGAATCACCGATAACATGTTACCAAAAAGACTCTAAATATGTAATTCTCTCTGGACATCGAAGGTGGTATGCAGCTCAAAAATTATCACACAAACAAATCCCCGTATTCTTAGTCAGGGCTCCTTTATCACCTGAAGAAGAGTTGGAGCGGCTTGGGTCCGTACAAGGCGGAAAATCCGATTGGAGTGTGTATGAATGGGCCAAATACACCTATGAAATGTGGATATTCTGGAAAGAGTGTTCATTTAAAGAGTTGGCCCGAAAGTTAAATAAGAGCAGCGGTTTTGTTGGTACAAGGGTTAAAATTTTTAAATACTTCCCTCATAATGAAATTGAGGAAAATTTAATAAACGGTGTATACTCTATTTCTGTTTTACATTACCTTATTAGTTGGTTGGAGAGTCTGACTCAATTAAGTCCTGAAATAATAAACGAGTTGACGTCAGATTTAATACGGATAACAATGTTGTCAAAAATAGAAAGGCAACAGGTGACTATTCTCGATTTAAAAAATGACTCATTTATACGTATAGCTAACTATGAGCAAATTAAAGAATTTTTATTGCAACCAAACAAAAAATTATCCGATGCGTTAGCTGAACTCGGCGAAGGATATGAAAAGTATAAAGGAAGAAGTAAAAAAAATGTCAGCATCGATGCAATCAATCATGCCCAAAATATTATTGAAAAGTTTCAAGTTCCAACAGCAAATGAATCATCTTCACAATTGGAAGAGATAATAGATGATTATAGGAAAATAATTTCTAGTAAGATGATTGAATTGGAAGCATTTATCCGTCGCAGTAAAATGATATAGTTTTAACACTAAGTCCCCTAACTAGATTGGATGATATAGTGGGAAATAAGGTGCTGGAATCAAGGTTGGGTACTCGCAAGAAATTAAGACGTATCACCCAAAACAATAAGAAACTGGGTAAAAAGATTAACAGAAAACGTTTGATGAAGATGTTATCCCAACGATCAATGAACGAATCGATGACTCCAAACGTCTTGCTGAAGACAATTGTACCCGAGCCCTAAAAGCTTTGGGCGAGAAAAAACTTGAGAATGAGCTCCTTCGTAAACTGACAAAAATGACGAACCCTGCTTCGGTGACAAGGCTCCAAGTGGATTGTCAACATTAAATCAAACAACTTTTTTAAGGGCTGCTTGACGATATTGAACATGTGTCATATACCGTAGTGAACCGTGGATACGATGCTTGTTATACCAGTTGACATAATCGTACAATTCCAACTGCAAGTGATGAAGGCTTTGGAAGTCCATCTGGTTGACAAACTCCGTTTTCATAACCTTGTAGGTAGCTTCAGCCACGGCATTGTCATAAGGACATCCTTTCTTACTTAGTGATCGGCCAATATAAAAGGTTTCCAAAAGCTCGTCTATCTTTAGGGTTTTAAACTCACTACCGCGATCCGTATGAAACCACTGGATTTGGCCCAAATCGTCTTGTACCTTAGCAAAGGCACGCGAAACTAGTGCAGCGTCCTTATGTGGACCTGCACTGTAGCCAATGATCTCCCGATTGAATAGGTCGATGAGCACACAAATGTAATGCCACCGGTGTTGAACCTTTACATACGTCAAATCGCTTACTACGAAGCGTTTAGCTTCCGTTTGTTCAAACGCGCGATCTAACACATTCGCAGTTGTTGCCTCATTACAGCCCAATTTTTGGGGCTTATACTGAGCGATGATATAGGTGAAGACTAGACCTTGCTCTCCCATGATTCGGCCAATCCAACGTCTAGAGACGATCATTCCTTGTTCCTGGAGCTTGGTTTGATCTTTCGTATACCATAAGCTTTGCGGTTTTTGAAAAAGATATCCACAATAGCTTCTGTGACATCATCTTCAGCGACTCGTTCTTTAGCTTCGTAATAAAAGGTACTTCTTGCGATTTGTAGGACGTCGCACATTGCTGATACCGAGTATTTATCACGGTTATTTTGGATGATAGCTACTTTCGTCCCATGATCAGCGCGGCTTGCTTTAAAATATCTACCTCCATTTTAGACTTTGGTTCTCTTTTCTCAAAGCAATGAGTTCCTCTTCTTCTGACGAGCGATTGTCCTTCTCCTTGAAGGATCCCGTTGTCTGAGCTTGGTTGATCCAACGGTCTAAAGCAGAAGCTGTGAGGTCATATTCCTCCAGAAGCTCTGCTCTAGTCTTCCCATTTTCATAGAGCTGTACCATTTGATTTTTAAATTCAGTTGTAAACGGGCGTCTTTGTTTTTTTTGCATTGTAGAAATCCGCTCCTTAGCATGATAGTTTTATTCTACTAGCCCTTATTTTTACTGTCCAATTCAGTGTAGCCGATCCACTAGTAAGCAAGTAATTCCAAAGTTTTTTTAATTTCGGTATCAATCGCAAGCCCCCACCCTTCGGGAATATTGGGTTTATTTATAAGGTGGAGCATGGTCGCTACATCAGCAACTCTTGAATAGATATACCATTCTTTAGGCAAAGACTCTTTAGCCTTATTGTTATAGCCTTCAAAAAAAGCGGAGATGGTCTCCGTACCAATATATTTTTCGACATTAGTTCTTGTCCTAAAAAATTTGCCTATATCATAAAATACAGGTGCCGAAAAACAATACTCATAATCAATAAAATAGGTTTGCAATGAACAAGTTTCACAAAGTGAAGGGCGCCAAGATATTTGGCGTCTCTTTACAATACTGACTACTGAATTACGAAAAGTGGTCAGTATATGGTTGTGAATCAACTTATACTAAATTTAAATAGTGAGATATCGATTGAAACTTTAAAATAAATTAGGTTGAAAATAATAACGAGGCTAAAAAGGGATATAATCAATGGTCCTATCCGCTTTTATTATGGCTGTTGGGTGTATTATGCTCGAATTACACGTAACATCTAAGCCTTTTTATTCTCTTCATGCATATTCATGACGTCCCATGTCAATTTCTCATATTTTTATATTCATGGATGAAAACATATCAGAGAATGACTTTTATCCAACGTACGCCATTTCTGTCTTCTTTATCAACAAATACATGTATAATTGTGTCTTTTTATAGTAAAGTATTTGGTAGTATTCTAACCTGCAAATTCTCACTTACGGTTTATTGAGTACCCTTCTATCCTCCGTATTGCTTCTCCATACCTTCAAGGTTTTATAAATTCGCTCTATTTATGATACGGTTCACCGTAATGTATCTAAATGAGATGTTATATAAAACAAAAAGAAGATCACTTAAATAAAGTAATCTTCGGATAAAACAATCAGATTCTACTTATACCACACACATTATTTCGCTTTCTATGTCTGATTTACTAATCTTTTCTATTTTGTAATGACTCATCTGTAACTGATGTAAAATTTCTAAAAATTCATTATTCATTTCATAATAATAGTTCTTCAATAACTCTTTTAGTTTCAACGATAATTCTAAATTATACTTTTTCTTCAATATTAATGCTCTTAATAAGTTAAGCTCAATTTGAGGATTACTATCTAGAACGATATCAATTTCATTTCTGCGCAATGACTCATCTAATCTGCTGTTATATAAAATAGATTTATTAAAATTATATGCTATTCCATCAACACTTAAAAAGACCGAATCCACTAAATTCTCTTCTGAAGCTATTAAATATTTGTTTTTGAATGCCCAAGTATTATTTAAATCCCATACATCAAACTCTGTTCCTGAAATATAAAATTTATATCCTCCAAATCGATTTAACTTATATTCATATTGATCCAATAGTTCATTAAATAAATACTTATTATGATAAATAATAGCTATATCAAAATCTCTTGGATATTCATTAATTTCATCAAGATATAAATCTCTAACTGAACCGCCAAAGAACAATAATTCTCCTGATTCTGACAGTTTTAAAGTGAATTCAAGGGCATCTTCCCGCATTTTTAGCAATTTAATTAATTCTTTCTTTAAATTATTATTTTGCTCGTACATGCTTTGTCTCCCTTCTAATTCTTTATGATATTCTAACACCTAATAATTGTTGATGTAGATTAACAGCATATCCATCAGTCATTCCAGATATGAAATCTGTAACTAACAATAATCTATTATATAAGTTCAAATCTTTAAAATCCACTGTTGGCTTTCCTTCTTCATCAATTTTTTGCACGTGTCTAAAATTTTTAGAAATTAAATGAATTAATTTTTCATCTTTTGTTTTTGTCTTACTATCCTCATCTACATTAGTGACCGCACTAACAAATAGTTCTAACAAATCTGTTAGTACTCGATCACCTACTAGTTCTAAAGTTAAAACTTCTTTTGCCGAAAACACTTCTCGAAATGCTAACCTTTTTAAGTATTTTGCTAGTTTATTTGCTCCTGAAACGTATATAAGTTCATCTTGAAAAGTACCATTCATTATTGAATTATAGTTTACCTTAAACGCATCAATAACTTCAGTAAACATTATTCCCTGTACAGCTACTTTAAAATTTTGAACATCAATTAAATTTTTATCTGGAGTTAGATTTTTAACCGCTTCACTACGATATGTATCTAATTTTTCGAATAATTTTGGATAATCTCTTTCTAGCTCTCTTTTCATTAAAGTGTATTCATCTTCCCAGTTGATAACACCTTTTTTAACTGCATCTTCTATGTCAGCACTTAAATACGCCATATCATCTGCAGCTTCTAATAAGTATGTAGCTGGATGTCTACATCCTTTAATCCCTACTTTTTCTACTATCTTTTTAAATAAATACTCTTCTGACTGGAAATAACCAAACTTTTTCTTTTCTATTGCCTTATTATCATTTGATGCCCAAGGATATTTCATAATAGTGGAGAAAGTACCATATGTAAAGTTTGCTCCGTATTTATCGTTTAAAAATTGCAGTCTTGATAATATCCGAACAGCTTGTGCATTACCTTCAAAATAAATAAAGTCTCTTTCATGTTGTTCTGTTAGTTTTCCATATTTTTTTTCTGCTTCTCTATAGTCGCTCGTTTCAAACCACTTAATAAACCAGTTTCTTATAATATCTTCTCCATAATGTCCAAAAGGCGGATTACCTAAATCATGAACTAGACAAGAAACCTCTACTAAAGATGCTAATTGCTTAATTTCTTCAAAAGTAGTAAACTCCTTTTTTTCATCTTTCAGCCAATAACCAATATTCCAAGCTAAAGATCTACCTAAAGATGCTACTTCCAAAGAATGTGTTAGTCGAGTTCTAGTAAAATCGTTTTGTTGTAACGGAAATACTTGTGCTTTATCTTGTAATCTTCTAAAAGAAGAGGAATATATTATTCGATCGTAATCCTTATCAAATTCATTTCTATGAGATAGTGCTTCGGTTGTTGTTTTTCTTTGTCTTTCAGAACACAATAACTTTTTCCATTCCAGCATAAAAACACCTCATTATCAATATTATTGATTTAATAATTCAACATGAGTATGCTAAAACCTTCATGAAATTTATAAAATTTTAATTCTCCCCTATTTATGATAAGGCTCCCCACGATTAATCTTCACCGCACGATACACCTGCTCAATCAACACCAGCCGCATCAGCTGATGCGGCAAGGTCATGCGACCAAAACTCAGACGTTGGTTCGCCCGCTTCAGCACCGCCTGCGACAGTCCATTACTGCCGCCGATAACAAACACAACATGGCTCTTGCCATACGTCGCGAGCTTGTCCAGTTGCTCGGCCAACTCCTCGCTCGACCACAACTGCCCGTCGATCGCCAGCGCAACCACATGTGCTTCCGGCTTAATATGAGCAAGAATCTTCTCGCCCTCGCGATCACGTACCTGCTCTTCTTCAGCTTCGCTCATCGTCTCTGGCGCCTTTTCATCCGGCACCTCATTCATCGTTAGCTTTATGTACGGGCCAAGGCGCTTCGCATACTCAGCCATACCCATCACAAGATACTTTTCCTTCAGCTTGCCTACGGCAACTATACCTATATGCATCTAAACCACCAATACTTCCGCAGCTTCCTCGCATAGATCGCACTTACGCGGCGGGTCCCAATCTGCGAATTCCGTTTCCTTCAAATCAACCATATCCGGTGCATCCTCATATTCATCAACAAAGCGCTCTATCGCGTGTTCAATACATTCTTTACATACACAATACATAAATGTCTCTTCCTTCTTCTTAGTGTCTATTTCTATAGTGTTAGCATATCACAATTCGTTATACGATACAGCAAAAGCCGCAGGACAAGCGATTCACTTTTCATCAGTGATTCCATCGCTTTCCTGCGGCTCTTACATAACCTTTATATGACGAGCCAGGCGACATATCCATAGCTTCGCACTACATCAAGAGTAATGTTCTGCTAACATGCACACTACCAGCTTTTACTCCGGCTTGTTCTCAGCAAGCATCACTGTTGCTTTCCGCAGCTCGCTGCCGCGATAGTAATGCACGACGATGCTATCCCCGATCTGCTTCTGATTGTACAGATACTTTCTTAGCTCACGCGTACTCGCTACCTTCGTATCATCGAGCTTCACGATCACATCGTTATACTCCAGCCCTGCATCCTTTGCAGGCCCTAGCGCCTCTAGCACAATAATGCCTTCATACACTTCCTTCGGTAAGCTCAATGTTTCCTCGCCCTCAGGTACATCCGCATCAAGCTCCTGTCTGCTCCAATATTGCTGCAGATCGAGCATATAGACGCCTAAGTACGCACGCGACACATAGCCTTGCTGGATCAGCTCCGCTACGATTGGCATCACATTGTTAATCGGGATCGCGTAGCCGATGCTTTCCACCCCGAAGTTACTAATCTTCATACTATTAATGCCCACCACTCGCCCATCGAGGTCAACGAGTGGTCCGCCGCTATTGCCTTGATTGATCGCAGCATCGACACGAATCACTTCCTGCTCCCAATCTAGCATTCCGTTCTGTCCAAGCGACACCGGCACAACCTCTCTTATTACGCTAACAACTCCGAATGTAATCGACTCACCCATACCGAGCGGATTGCCCATTGCCATGACGAACTCAGCCGCACGCAGTGAGGAGGAATCTCCAATCTCTGCCACCTGATCAATTCCAGCAGCATCAATCTTCAGCACCGCTAGATCGGTAATCTGATCAAGCCCAACAACCTCAGCCTCGCGCTGCTCACCTGTTGTTAGTACGGCCTTCACACGATGTGCTGATGCAACGACATGGAAGTTCGTAACAATATAGGCGTGCTGCTCATCCTTTTGCACGATAACACCTGAACCAACGCCTATCTCACGATACACTCCACTTTCATCACTATCCTGCTCTAGCACACCGCCATTCAGCTCTAACGAGAACTTCTGCTCATTAATAATGCTGACGACCGATGGACGAATCTGATCGCTCGCTTGCACCGCACGTGCGGAAAAATCCATCGTTGATGCATGCTTAGATGAAGGGGAAAAGCCAAACAACAGTCCGTACAGCACCGCCATAACAAGCACAGTCGTTAACGATGAAAGCACGACAAGCTGCACATGCTTCTGATTCCTTATGCGAGACAGCAATCTGCCCTCGCGATTTCGACCATTCTGAAGATCTCGCAGCGCCCTGCGAGAAACCTTCGAGGAATAAAAATCATCATCGAACAAGCTCATGAACTGCGCTCCTCTCCATCATCTCTTCTATATTATTTAGCAAAATTAGGAATGTTTTTGCGAGATTGGACTAAACTAGTAATAGTATTCTTTACTTATGCTTATATTTTACCATAAATTACATATAGGAGGCTTTAATTCTATGTCAACTTCTCGTTCTTTTGAGCATGTGCAGCTTGCAGCACAGCTCGCTGATTTAAAGCAGGAGCATTACCAGACGTTGCTTACGCTTAATGGGCTGCTCGCTATCCTCACCAATAAAGGCATCGTCAATGATAGTGAGCTGTCTCGCATGATGCAGCGTATTGATCGTACACTTGAAGAGCTTATTGCTGACCTAGCACATCCCAAGGCGTTGGCCGATCAGCGAAAGTAGGGCGCAGTGGAAATTCCTCTCGCTTATAAAATATTCCGTTGTTCTCGAATATAGAATTAACGGTTATCATCGCAAGATCCATTTGATTATGATCCTGACTTAGATGAGCGAGATAGACACGCTTCGTGCGATCCGTCATCAGCTCGATGAGCGCTTCCCCTGCGGCAACATTGGATAAGTGACCAATATCGCTTAATATGCGTCGCTTAATATTCCACGGGTAACGACCCATGCGCAGCAGCTCCGTATCATGATTGGATTCTAGCACAAGCGCATCACAATCCATAATATGACCTCTTACTTTATCACTTACATAGCCAAGATCTGTCGCTACTCCTAACTTCCAACCATCCTGCTCGAACGTATAACCAACTGGCTCTGCCGCATCATGTGAAATATGAAACGTAGAAACAAGCATCGTTCCAAAGTTAAGCTGCTCACCACTTTGGAAAACCATACGCTTTTCCTGGCTGATCGTGCCGACATGACGCTCTAGCGCATCCCATGTCGGCTCATTCGCGTAGATTGGTAGATCATACTTACGTGCAAATGCGCCCAGCCCTTTTATATGATCAGAATGCTCATGTGTTACAAGCAACGCATCGAGATCATGACCCGATATACCCTGCTGCTTCATTAGCTCATCCAGCTTTTTAGCGCTTAATCCTGCATCTATCATTACTGTCTTATCATTACCTTGAATTATTGTTGCATTCCCCGTAGATCCACTTGCTAGTACTGTAAAACGTAATCCCATTTTTCTTGATTTCCCTTCTCCCAGCTGACAGGAGCTGTTATAGCTTGTCCTCCGTATTGTCAGTTAATACCTCTCCACTAATCGCATCTACATAGTATACCTTGTTATCATCGAGCATGACTCGCCATGCAGGCGTCGCCACCTGTACTTCCGAATCGAAGATCTGCCCATAATAGCCAAGCTGAATATCTACAATAACTGCACCCGGCTCCAAGTAGGTCTCGATTAAGCTCGATACAATCTTGGAAGAAGCCAGCACCTGCTGCTTTTCACCTGTACGAGTAATTTCTACACGGTCCTGCAAGTATCCTGTAATTTTCAAATTGCTATTATATAACTCCAGCTTCGTATGAAACATCGGACGTCCATCGACAACACGATGCATTACGAATACACCATCACGTACACCTTCCCGACTGCTATGCAGATCGTACACGTATTCAGATAAGTCAGGAATTAGCTTGCCTAATGTTTTCTCAAGCTGATTCTCGTTAAAGACGACCGCACTATCTACAGCCGGTACAATTAAAGTAGCCTTTCGATTATCCCGACTATCCGATTGCAGCAGATACGTTAAGTCACCCATCATAGGTGTCTCAGGTGGCAAGTTCGTCGACAGCGTAATCCGTTTCTGTTGCATAATCTGCAGCTTATCTGCAGGGAGCTCCGCAGAGTTGGCATTCGCATTGAGCTGCGTCCTTACATCACTCCACAGCTGATAACCTAACAATATGTTCAGCAGCAGAAAAGAAACAATCATTACCGTCTTAGCTCTACTCCAATCCAACTCGCTTCACCCCTCTTTTCCTTATCACAGCTTGCAAGCTATACGCTCCAACTGCTAATCCATATGCTGTACAACGCGTTCCGGATCGAAGCCTGCTGGCATCGCATCCATCAGTACTTCCTCACTACCATCCTTTAAAAGCGCCGCCCATACCGGTACAAATTCAATCTTTTGCTCCGACTGCGGAACAACCTTAAGCGCAGGATAGATCGATACGATCTCATCTGTCCGGCTGTACGTTTCCAGCTGATTGCTTAACAGCTTGCCGCCATACAAGTAACGAATGTCCTTACGTTCTTCTTTCTTTGGCAGTATAATGAGTGACCGTTCATACTCAACGACAACCCCCTGCTGCACTGCTAATTGAATATATCCGTAGTTGAATGGACTTATATCAATTACAGGATATTGCTCAATATACTTGCGGAAGCGAACATAGCGCTCATCCTGCGACAATGTTTTCACAAGCTGATACGTCGTATCCCATCCGCCATGATTATTAACAAAATCAACAGCCAAGTACACATTTTCATTCATCGGTGCACTGCTAGATTGTGAAGCGACAGAGTTCGTATAGCTAATCCATAAACCATTCTGCTCCACCTTCAAGCCACGCTTGCCATCTGTATAGATCTGCGATCCCGAACGATTCACAATCGCCCGCGTCGTGCTCGAGTCAAAGAATAAGCTTCGCTGCATCTGTTCAGAAGTAAACACCTCATAGCTATACAGGTACTCCGTTGCTTGAATCGGCTCATTAGCTACATACAGCTGGTCCTGCATATACGTGTAACGCGGCAAATACTGACCGAACCCAATATAATCTCCAATATCCTTCACCGTTAAATCAACGTGCATTGCCTGGTATACGGTTGACCCATTTTGATCGAAAAAGTAAGCAAGCACCTCTTCCGACTCCTCCTGGGTGAAGATGAGGACGCTGCTTAGCTGCACGCTATCCTGCACACCGCCCTCTGTATCAAGCTTCAGCAGTTTTTTCAACAGCTCAAATGACACACCTTGCGTAAAGGATAGCTCGATCCCCTTATGCTCACGCCGCATATCCCCCCAATTTAGCTCGGAGTTTACAAGCACCTGAAAGCCCTTGAACTCGCGGCTAGCGAGACGCTGACGTACGATCAGCTCATAAAACTGTGTATTCGGGTAAAGTATGGAATGCTCATCATTGCCAAGATGGAGAATAAGCTCCTCAGGAAAAACAACCTGCTCTATATTGCTACCTTGCCCAAGCAGTTCCGTGTTAACATAATCCTGGTCAGAGCGTGTCGTCGTTCCGAGCCATGGCATTCGATACGCAAGAAAATAGGTTTGCACAAGACTTAGCGCCACCAAAAGGATCAAAATACCTGTTTTCGCTCGTTCGATCATTTGGCTTTGCCCCCTTCCTGTAGCAGCGGCAGACTAAATGTTACCGTTGTTCCTACGTTCAACTCAGACTCGAGCGTAATCTTACCGCCATGATGCTTAACGATTTCCCGGGCAATAGACAAGCCGAGCCCCGTGCCGCCCATATTGCGCGAGCGCGCTTTATCTACGCGATAGAAGCGATCAAATATTCGCGATAAATCCTTTGCAGGTATTCCGATACCAGTATCCTGTACGCTTATATCAACGTAGGCTTTATCCTTGGATCTCATCGCTGTAATTCTAATACTGCCTGATTCACTAGTATATTTAACCGCATTGGATACCAAATTATCGAGCACCTGATCAATTTGATCCCGATCTAGCCATACCTGCTTCACACTGCGGTCGATCTTTACTTTAGCTGTAATTGATTTCTGTCGCAGCTGGAAAGAAAAACGATCCGCTACCTCATCCAGCATGTCTTGAATATTCGTCTGCTGACGACGAAGCGGCGCCTGATTCGAATCAAGTCGTGACAGATGCAACAGATCACTAACGAGGCGTATCATTCGCTCGGTCTCATTGCGAATAACACCTACAAAGCGTTCTGACAGCTCCCGTTCGTCGAGTGCACCATCATTAAGCGCCTCTGCATAGCTTTTAATCGTAGTAAGCGGTGTACGCAGCTCATGAGATACATTCGCAACAAATTGTCTGCGCGAATATTCCAGCTTCTCCTGATCGGTAACATCCTGCAGTACTGCAATGGATCCAGTAATACCTCGGTCACGACGATGAATCGGCGATAGCGTCACCTTCAGAATCGTTTCCTCCTCGTCCATGCCCGCTTCGTCATAATGCTCCTTGCTCATAATAAATATTTGTGTGCGTCCCCGCTGCAGCTCGGCAAGCTGCTCCTCACTTAAGCTGAGCACAGTCGGCAGCTGCGTATTCTGCAGTGTTCCAAGCTCCATCAGCTCTAGTGCACGCTTATTCCATACGATAATCGTATTGCTTTCATCAGCTGCCAATACTCCGTCACTCATATTGGACAAGACCGATATGAGCTTTTCATTCTCCTCTTCATTAGAAGACAATGCTTCCTTTAATCGAATCGTCATATCGTTAAAGGCCATACTTAGCCGTCCAATCTCATCGTTACCAAGGACAGGCGCCTTCATATCAAAGTGCCCTTCTGCAACTAGCTCTGCCTGACGCGTCAAGCCTTGGATCGGGTGAGTAATCGTATGCGCGAGTATAACGCCTAGCACTCCTGTTAAACATAGCGCAATAATCGTTCCCGAAAAAAAGATCTGATTCACACGGTTCATCGTGTTATAGACCTCTGTCATAGACGCTACAATATGAACAGCACCGACGACCTTTTCGTTAAAGGTCACCGGAACAGCAATCATCTTTTTTCGCGTTCCGTCTTCATCAATGAATTCTTCTTCATTGTCTGATATGTTTTGCAGCGCCCGGCTTACGGCAAGCGACTTATTCTTTTGCCCGATATAGGACTGATGAAGCTGCAAGGAGGTAGCAACAATCTTCCCGTTGCTGTCAAGCACCTGCACCTCAGCTCCACTTATGCTGAATAGATTACGCACGACGAGATTAAGATCCTCATTCGTGTTCTCCGTCGCATCACCATCACTATCGATCGTTGGTGATAAGCTCGGTGCAGCAAACTTAGCCAAAATATCAGCCTGCTCCTTCAAATTATTCGTGAAGTTATTAATAAGCGATGTTTTTACCGTACTGATGAAATAAACCCCGATCAGCTGCATCGCTACTAATATAAGCAGTACATATATAATGACAAGCTTAACCTGCACCGTTTGAAAAAAAGGCTTAACCTTCCACTTCAGCTTCATCCTAAACTCCCGAATTTCGGATTACGCATCATATAGCCCAAGCCGCGACGCGTAAGGATATATTCCGGACGACTCGGATCGTCCTCGATTTTTTCTCGCAAGCGTCGAATGGTTACGTCGACAGTGCGCACATCGCCAAAATACTCAAACCCCCATACGGCTTGCAGCAAATGCTCGCGTGTCATCACCTTACCGCTGTTGCGCGCCATATAATGAACAAGCTCGAACTCCCGGTGTGTTAGCTCAACGGGCTCTCCATCCTTATAGAGTACATACATATCCGTATCGATAAACAGATTGAACAGCTTAAAGCCTTGTTGTTCTGGCTCTTGCTCACTTTGCTCCACATCAACAGCCTGTTCCTCTTGGCCCAACTTTTTTTGTCTCCGTAGATGCGCCTTAACGCGCGCCAACAGCTCTCTCGTGCTGAACGGCTTTGTCACATAATCATCAGCACCAAGCTCAAGACCGAGTACCTTATCGATTTCATTGTCCTTTGCTGTAAGCATAATGATCGGCATATTCAGCTTTGCACGAACCTCGCGACATACGTCCATCCCATCCTTCACAGGCAGCATGAGATCGAGCAGAATTAGATCTGGCTGCTCTGAAAAAGCAAGCGCAACAGCTTCCCCTCCGTCAAATGCACATATGACCTCATAACCTTCCTTCTCAAGGCTGAATTTCAATATATCTGCAATCGGCTGCTCATCATCTACTACTAATACTTTTCCGTACATGTGCCAACACCGCCTTTTTTTACTCATCGTACTCCTATTTTACCATAGGCCGATCGCTTGTACCTTATACGATTTTCATAACAAAAGGCTGAATCGGATAGGAGCTGCTGCCCCTGCCAATCCAGCCTTCTTTTATAGGTAACTTAGCGGGTTGACCGCTTCGCCATTTTTCTGTATTTCAAAGTGTAGATGAACTCCGGTTGAACGTCCCGTATTGCCCATTACACCGATTGCATCGCCTTTTGCAACTTTATCGCCTTTGCTTACATCATATGAGCTCAAATGTCCGTATAATGTTTTGTAGCCATTTTTGTGGTCGATAATGATCGTTTTACCGTAGCCGCTTTTCTCGCCTACAAATTCAACGACCCCAGCATCCGATGCTTTAATTGTCTTATTACCAGTAAAGTCTACACCAGAATGCATGCGACCCCAGCGCTTGCCGAACTTACTGGAAACGCGAGAATTAGATACAGGATAAGCAAATGAACCTGTTCCTGTTCCTGCGATAATCATTGTGCCCTTCTCAATAATTGTCGGCACTGCTTCTTCAATAACTTCCTGAGCAACGAGCTCCTCTGATAAAATATAGCCGTTTTCCTTCGTTATCTCGTATACGAGACGCTGACTTCCCGGTGAACCGTTTTGAATCGTCTTTTGCTCACCTTCGCGTATTTCATCATTCTCAACGTATTGGATAGGCGTTGCAATTTCTTCAATTTCTACAAGTTGCTCTACTAAGCGAACCGTAATGTCAGGCATGCGTACTGTAAGATCTAGTTCATCGCCTGCTGTAATTCTATCGCCTTCAATCGAAGGGTTGTTTTCATAGATGACTTGCTCTGAGATTCCAAACTTTTGTGCAATACAGCCGATGCAATCGCCTTTCTGCACAACATACTTCGTAGGCTTCGTACTGCCGTCTAAAATTTGTTTATATAATTCTTCTTCTTCTAAAATATCTGTTGGCTCAACTTCATCAAGCGTAACATCTACCTTTTCAACAAATGCTACGTTTTTAACCGTAACTCCCTCATCTGTTGCTGCAGCGTCAGCTGACGTTGTATCAGTTGAGGTGCTTGCATCTGCCTCATCTCCACTGTAGGATAGCGATTGAATCTGTCTTGTCTCTTGTACCCCAGCTACTTGTGGTGCGTATTGGCTCTGTAATCTATTCAATACATTAGTAGCAGCAACTTCATCCTTTACATAGCCTAGCGTTTTACCGTCAACGACGATCGCTACACCTACTGCATGAGAGGCGAAGGACTGCTCTAGTTTATTCAACGTTGCTTCTGAATCTGCTACAATCTTAAATCCTACCTCTGATTCATATGTAAGATCGCCTGTATCAAGCTCCATAGAGATGCCAGGATTGTTGTTAGCAAGCTCCATCTGCTCTTCCTCTATTAATTGCTGTACCTCATCTACTTGTTTAACCGTTCCTACGAATTCACCGTTTTGATAGACATGAATAATTTCAAATGTATTTGTTTTAACATATTGCTGATATTGTTGAACACCAATTATAACTGCTGCTGTTACTGCGATAATGGCTCCACCTATAATTGTGGATTTCTTGCGCCAAAGTGGTGTTGTACGTATCACTGCATCGGTTGCATCGTTTTGCAGAACTAGCTCGTTGTCCGAGTCTTTTGATGAACGGTTACCTTTAAGCTTTTTGGCTATGCTCGTAACATATTCCTTCATACGACTCATGTCCCCGAATCCGGCCATGATATTCTCCTTTTCGCACTTTTGCTCTTAGTGGCGGTGTCGGAACAGGAAAAAAGACAAATGCTCCTGTCGGATCACCTGCCTTTTACTTTAACATAGGGTTACAAATAGGGGCAACCTTTACCAAAACTATGACACATTAATATTTTTTTAGAATTAAGCGGTATTCCTACAAGTTTTCTCATAATTGCTAATCACAATTTTTCTGCAATGAATGATGCTTATACGACATAATTCGCTATATATTGATAAATACTAGGTTATAAGAGAGGGGTAAGGCGCATATCTATGACTTACTTAGAGAGACATACAAGGGCTTATAACCATAATGGGTGGATAGTAAGATGGGGATAGTTCAAATGAGGCGAAAATGTGAAGTTGTTCTTGAAACCGATAATTACATAGCTAAACCTTCGTGCCCACTCCCACCTATGACGTTTTATTAACGGGGAAGTCCGATAAGTCTCTAAACTAAACAAGTTGGAGGAAAAACGACGGAACGCCTGATTGCCCCGAACTGACCAAGCATGCTCTTGACTTCGACTTTACGTAGGGCATCAATCGCAGTTTTCTCGTCACTTTCAAGGGCTATTTTTCCTTTGCTTAACGCCATATAAAGCAAGCGTACGCTTATGGAACTCAGCGACGCAAACGTATGCTAACGGAACAGATTGACGCTATTCCTACTAATTAAGATCATTTTTCCGGCTTACGGAACTCAGCGACGTTATCGGCCCTTTTTCACTTTATATTCATGGAATTTTGCCTGATAACGCCTCTCACTTCCGTTAGAACCATATACTTAGCCAATATATCACAATAAGGTTTCTCACTTCCGTTACAACTTAATTATTATGATCAAGCGTCCAGTATGTCTTTTCTCTGTTGTGCCCCAAAAGTTAGTTTTATAGCTCCAACTTTGGGGAACACAACTTTCTTTCGCTTTCTGGACAGTCCCAAGCTTTCCTTATCGATCTACTTTTCTTTGAAGTGAGCCTTAATATTTTTCCAGAATTTCCGTCAATTCCTCGTACTCTTCCTTACTTAAGTGCTGAGCCATCACCTGCTGTACTTCCAGCAGCTCTTGATCAGTTAGGCCATCTTCAATATAGGTGGAAAACAACTGCATCGAATCTGTAGGTAAATTAGACATAAGCAGATAAAACATGCGCTCCTTGTCCTCCTCTGACAGCATATCCTTCGATGCATCGATATCCTCTGGTGTTATCGTTGGCTCACTGCCATTCTCTATAGGAGCGAGCGCTTCCTCTGCATCCTGTTCCCACTGGTCGTCAGCCTGCTGTTGATCAGTGCTATCCTCTATGTTCTCGCTATCCTCTGCGTTTATATTCTCGCCATTCACTGAGTTCTCGTTCTCGTTCCCCAGTGCCCCATTCGTGGATTCCTCATCTAATTCTCTCGCATCATCGATTGACTGCGGCAACTGCTCTTGCTGGTTGCTAGAGCCTGTATTGGTATCTGCTACTGCAGAGGTATTCTCTTTGCTATCGGTTCCCCATAGCATGCCCCAAACATCCGATAATGCCACAGGCTCAACCTCCATCGGAATTTCATATTGCTTCAAAAGTGCCTGAACATAGCTACTCACAACATAGCCTGTTGTCCAGACTGATAATAAAGCTGCTAGTACAACCGTAGCAACGATTCTCGCAATCCATAAACCAATCTTCCAAGCCATCTCTCTCACTCCTTCTCTATCATTATCATTATGGACAGAAAAAAAGCGCCCCATTCCCCAGATTCTTCTATATAGCAAAATAAGGCCTTGCACCTGTACCATAAGTACACAGTGCAAAGCCTTATTTTACTTATTCATAGATTGGCAAAACTTGATTCGTTTGCTCACGATTGCGGCCTACAGAGAAGATCGCGATCGGAATGCCTGTAAGCTCAGATACGCGATTCACAAAGTTCAGCGTAGTTTGCGGAAGATCTTCCAATCGCTTAACGCCCGAAATATCCTCACTCCAGCCTGGCAGCTCCTCATAGATCGCCTCGCACTCGCTCACAGCCTTCAAGCTTGCTGGATAGTTGTAGATCACTTCACCGCGATATTTATATCCTGTGCAAATTTTAACTGTCTCAAGCCCTGTCAGTACGTCCAGTGAGTTGAGAGACAAGCCTGTAATGCCGCTTACGCGACGTGCATGACGGATAACGACTGTATCGAACCAGCCAACACGACGTGGACGGCCAGTAACCGTTCCATATTCATGACCTTTATCACGAATAAGCTGTCCAATCTCATTATCTTGCTCCGTAGGGAATGGACCGTCGCCAACACGTGTTGTGTACGCTTTTGCTACACCAATGACTTGCTTAATGCGAGATGGTCCAACACCAGAACCGATACATACACCGCCTGCAGATGGGTTAGAGGACGTAACATACGGATATGTGCCTTGGTCAATATCTAGCATGACACCTTGCGCACCCTCAAATAATACCTTCTTGTTACTATCAATCGCATCATTCAGTACAACGGATGTATCAGTAACGTACGGACGAAGAACTTCAGCAAAGCCAAGATAAGCTTTAATGATCTGTTCTGCATCTACTGGCTCTGCTCCATATACCTGCTCAATCATTTTATTCTTCTCTACAACGATCGCACGGACACGTGCTTCGAATTCCTCTGCGTCCATTAGATCTGCCATTCGAATTCCGTTGCGAGATGCTTTATCCATATAACAAGGGCCAATCCCTTTGCGAGTCGTTCCAATTTTATGATCGCCTTTGCGATCTTCTTCAAGCACATCAAGAATCAAATGGTATGGCATAATGACATGGGCACGATCACTAATGACAAGATTGTCCGTTGAGAAGCCGTTTTCGTGAATATAGTTTATTTCCTCAATAAGTGCCTCTGGATTGATGACCATTCCATTACCAATGACACATGACTTGTTCATATTGAATATGCCGGAAGGAATCATCGTCAACTTATATTTCTTATTCTCAATCAGGATCGTGTGACCGGCGTTGTTACCACCTTGGTAGCGTGCCACAACATCTGCACCTTCCGCAAGAAAGTCGGTAATCTTACCTTTTCCTTCATCTCCCCACTGTGTACCAACAACTACTACTGTTGACATAACCATACCTCCACTCGATGTTAACCATCGAAAAATTTAACCTTAACTTTTAACCTTATAAATAATAAGCTTCCACAAAAACAGCATAATTATTTTAGCAATCGATCCATTAAAAGTCAAATAAAAAAGCGAACAATAAAATTGTTCGCTAAGTGAATGTTCGGATATTTATGAAGCTTGTGACGGATCCTGATGATTTCGGTCAAGATTGACGAACTTATTGAAGTTTTTCAGGAACACTAGCTCAACTGTACCTACGGGACCATTACGCTGTTTAGCAATAATAATCTCGATGATGTTCTTTTTTTCCGATTCCTTATCGTAGTAGTCGTCACGATAAAGGAATGATACGATGTCGGCATCCTGCTCGATCGAACCGGATTCACGAAGGTCGGACATCATTGGACGCTTGTCCTGACGCTGCTCGACACCACGGCTGAGCTGTGACAGTGCAATAACTGGAACTTCGAGCTCACGCGCAATCTGCTTTAACGTACGAGAGATCTCCGATACTTCCTGTTGACGGTTTTCTCCCGCTTTGCCGCGTCCAGATATAAGCTGCAAATAATCAATGAGAATCATGCCGAGTCCTTTTTCTTTTTTCAAACGTCGGCACTTCGCACGAATATCAGATACCATAATACCAGGCGTATCATCGATAAAGATGTTCGCCTCAGATAACGAACCGATCGCCATCGTCAGCTTCTCCCAATCATCTGGTTCGAGGTTTCCTGTGCGCAGACGCGTCGCATCGACGTTCGCCTCTGCACAGATCATACGCTGAACGAGCTGAGCAGCTGACATCTCCAGTGAAAAGATCGCTACCGTCTCCTTCGCCCGCACGCCTACATTTTGCGCAATATTCAAGGCAAAGGCTGTTTTCCCTACTGATGGACGTGCTGCAACTATAATAAGGTCACTTCGCTGAAAGCCCGCTGTCATCCGGTCAAGATCAACGAACCCAGATGGGATTCCTGTTGTGCCACCCCGGTTGGCATATAAAAACTCGACCTTTTCGAATACTTCCATCAGTACATCGCGAATCGAGATAAAGCCGCTGCTTGAGCGACGATTGGAGATCTCCAATATTTTTTTCTCTGCATCGCCTAGCAAGCTAGATACATCATCTGCGCTTGCATAGCCGTCTGACACAATATTCGTAGCTGTACGTATCAGCCTACGCAGCATCGACTTTTCTTCAACAATCTGCGCATAGTATTCTACGTTAGCTGCTGTAGGAACCGAGTTGGCCAGCTTAGCCAAGTAGCTAACACCGCCAATTTCCTCCAACGCGCCTCTATCCTGCAAATGAGCAGTCAGCGTAACGAGGTCAATCGGCTGATTGTTTTCTCCCAGCTCGATCATAGCTTCAAAGATCAGCTGGTGGGCGGTGCTGTAGAAATCTTCACTTTTTACGCGTTCCATCGCAGTAATTAAAGCTTCCGGTTGAAGCAAGGCCGCACCAATAACAGCTTGCTCTGCCTCCATGTTTTGCGGCGGTACACGATCGAAAATAGCTTCTTGACTCATCGCACCTTACCTCTCCTCTCGTTACTTTCCTGCATCAGCTTATTCTTCGACTGTTTGTACCTTCAATGTTCCTTTTACTTCTGGATGAAGCTTTACAGGAACTTGAGTTGTTCCTAGTGAACGAATTGGCTCATCCAATTCGATTTTACGCTTATCAATTTTATAGCCCTGCTTAGCAAGCGCATCTGCAATTTGCTTGCTTGTAATCGCTCCGAACAGACGACCGCCCTCTCCTGCTTTCGCTTTAACGATAACATTAAGCTCCTCCAGCTTTTTGCCTAGAGCGATTGCGTCTTCCTTCTCCTGCAACTTACGCTTATCTTCAGAAGCTTTCTGCATATCGAGTGTTTTAACGTTGCCGTCAGAAGCGATTTTAACTAAGTTTTTTGGAAGTAAAAAGTTACGAACATAACCTTCGGACAAGTCCTTAATTTCACCTTTTTTACCTTGACCTTTAACATCCTGCAAAAAGATTACCTTCATTCGAATAACCCCTCTTCTTCATCTATTTGTTGCAGCACTGCTTTAAGCTTTTCAGCAACCTCATCTACAGTTCCTTCAAGCTGGGCTGCAGCATTCGTTAAGTGGCCTCCACCGCCCATGCGTTCCATAATGACCTGCACATTAATCTGACCAAACGATCGTGCACTAATTGCTATTAAACCATCAGGACGCTCAGCAATAACAAAGGAAGCATAAATATTGGACATATTAAGCAGCGTATCTGCAGATTGCGCAATTAGCAGCTGCGGCTTAACTTCACCTTGTGCAACGATTGCGACCGCAATATGATCGTACATAATCGTTGCATGCTTAATAATTTCTGATTTTGTAATATAACCGTGCAAGTCTTCCTGCAGCATACGCTGAATCATAGACGAGTCAGCTCCGTTGCGTCTGAGGAAGGATGCTGCTTCGAACGTTCTTGCTCCCGTACGCAGTGCGAAGCTTTTAGTATCCACTGTAATGCCGGCAAGCAGCGACGTCGCTTCGCGTACATCGAGAGAGATACGATCATGTATATATTGAAGCAGCTCTGTTACAAGCTCACATGTTGACGAGGCATACGGCTCAAGATACATTAACGTCGCGTGGCTTAAAAACTCCTCGCTGCGTCGGTGATGATCAATAACCGCGATCCGCTCTGTCATAGAAAGCAGCTTCGGTTCAGCAACCATCGAAGCCTTATGCGTGTCTACAACGACCGCTAGTGTGTGGCTATTCATCAGACCAATCGCTTGATCTGGTGTAATAAAACGTTGAGCGATCTTTTCATCCTCACGCAGAAGTTCCATCATACGATCAATCGACGGATTCACACCTTCGAGTACGATGTAGCTTTCCTTGCCAAGCATACGTGCTGCCTTCAAGATGCCTACTGCAGCCCCTATCGCATCCGTATCTGGTGTACGATGTCCCATTATGATTACATTATAGCTTTCTTTGATCAGATCACGGAGCGTGTGCGCAACGACACGAGCGCGAACCTTTGTCCGCTTCTCTACTGCATTCGTTTTTCCTCCATAAAAGGTCTGACGCGTACCGACTTTAACCGTTGCTTGGTCGCCTCCGCGGCCAAGAGCGATATCGAGGCTGCGATGAGCCCATTGGCCAAGCTCTACAATATGCTCGGCGCCGGCAGCAAAGCCAATACTCAATGTTATCGGAATTTTCTGGTCGTTCGTCATCTCGCGGACATCATCCAATAGATCAAAGCGAGTTTGCTCTAATACACGAAGCGTATGCAGATCGGTAATAAGTAGAAAACGATCTGATGTGAGTCGTTTTAGCAGCACCTCGTGACGCTGAGCCCAATCGGTGATCATTCCTGTTACTTTGGATAATAACGAGCTTCGCTGATTATCATCTAAGCCTTGCGTTACTTCCTCAAGATTGTCAATCATGACGATGCCTAGCGATAGACGCTCCTCATCGTACTTTTTATTCAATGCCCATGACTCTGTAATATCTTCAACATATACAACCTGAGTTTTGTTGCGAAAGGTCAATCGATACATATGCTGTTGCAGCATAACCTCTATAGTCGTTTCTTGTTCCTTCACTTGCGACAGTGCTGGAAAAAGCTTGTTCAATGGTTCTCCGACCAAGTTTTCTTCCTTGAACATTTGGCTAATATAAGGATTGTGCCATTCTACGACATACTCATCGTTATAAATAATAATACCGAACGGCAGCTGCTGAATAATATCAGTGCCGCTTGTTTTCAAGCGATAAGAAAGGGTCTGAACATATTGCTTGAAGTCTTTGCGAAAGGCGCGTTCAGCTATGTACATATAGACAGCAGCCCCAATCGCAAGCAGCAATCCAACAAGTCCTGCAATCCAGGAATAATAGCTTAATATCGCGGATAATAAAAGCACGATAAGCAGGGCTAACATACTATGAAGCCCGTGCCAGCGCTTAGATAAAAAATTTGGCATAATGATTATCGCTCCTGTGCCTATTGTTGCTTAGAAAACATTTTTCTAAGTGGAAAAGCTACATCCAAAATACCAATAATGCTTGCTGGAGGAAGCAGCAATACTGGGAATGCAATCAGGAATGGAATAACTTTCGCCCAGCCGCGGTTGTCAGCGATATAATAGAAAAAGCCAACTGCTTGTATCGCAAAAATGATGCTTAGAGCAGGAACAAGATTCATGATGGCCAGCGTCATGAAAGAACCATCCGTAGGATCAATCGTCAGCTCAAGCAGATAAGCTACAAAATACAGAAAAACTAATGCGCGAGGCAGTCTCCAATCCTTTGCTTTAGGATAAGCTGCAACCTTCAAGCCTTCCGCATTAACGAGTCTGCGTGCAATCGTATGTGAGCACGCGACAACAAGCAACGCAATAACAAAAAATACTAACGGAATCATGTTTGTCATTACGGTAACGAAGCTTTCTGTCATATCTGTGTTCCATTCAATAGCTGTAATTCCTTGTGCTGCGACATCGTTCATGATCGTAGTCATATACTTGCTCATGTCTGCTATGAATGAGATCCCTAATATACTTTCCATAAACAATAAGCCCAGCATGAGCATAACGATAACAATACCGATCATTTTCGGCACAATCGAGATTGATGCTAGACCTTTTTTGTAGTAGTTAGCTAGAACAATACTCGGAATGATAGCCAAAATACTAAAGCTCAAATAGGGTACCGGTCCAATAATGAGGCTTCCAATGACCAGCACTGCTATCGTATGGACAATACTTGAATTTCGATCAAGCAGCGCATAAAGTACCGTGTATGGAACCAACATAAGCAGTAATGCCGCCATGTTCAACCCTGGAATGATCATAAACATAGGCAGTACCAATGCGATAAGGCTCCATAGAATCGGCTTCTTACCAGTTTTCAAAAAATTCACCTCTGAGAAGTCAGTATCACGTGATTTACACTATATTGTATTATAACATAAATTATACCCAGTCGTAGAATACAGCATAAGGAATACGCACTGGTACATATTCGTTATTGTATAATAATATTGCATTTTTCATAATGGATGTTTATCATTCATCGTAGATAGAAGCAAGACGATGATTCGGAAAAAAATTAGGAAGTGACCATTCATGATTAAAAAACAATTTCTTGTTGTAGGACTCGGAAGATTCGGCAACAGCATCACACGTACATTGGTTGCAAATGGCCACGAAGTACTTGCTGTGGACAAAGATGCTGAGCTAGTTCAAGATATTGCACCTTTTGCAACTCATGCACTACAAGCCGACTGTACAGATGAAGTTGTACTAAAGCAGCTAGGTGCGAGTAATTTTACCCATGCCATCATAGCGATTGGCGATGATTTGCAGGCGAGTATATTAACGACGCTGCTGCTTAAAGAGATGAATATCCCTATCGTGATTACAAAAGCTCGTGATGAGATGCATGGCAATGTGCTACGAAAAGTAGGAGCAGACAAAATTATTTACCCTGAGCGAGATATGGCTGTACGTCTTGCTAATCAGCTTAGCTCGAACAGCATTATCGATTATATTGAGCTGTCAGATGAGTATAATATTGTGGAAATGCTCGCACCGTCAGCAATGATCGGGCTTTCTCTTCAAAAGCTCAACATTCGTGCTCGCTTTGGCTGTACAATATTAGCGATTAAATCCGACCAGCGCATGAACATCGCGCCTAGCGCAGATGACAAGATTGAAGATGGCAATATTCTGCTTATTGTAGGAAGCCAGGAGCAGATATTGCAGCTGGAGAACTATTATGATCGAAAAAAATAAAGCAAATCAACGAGCAAACCTGTTATCATTCCGATACCAATTAAGCCCTCCACAAATGATTATCGTAATATTTTCTATTCTGATCGGATGTGGAACATTACTGCTTATGATGCCCTTCTCCTCGACGTCAGGGCATTCCATCGGCTTCATTAACGCCTTATTTACTGCTATATCGGCAGTTTGTGTAAACGGCTTAACCGTACTTGATCCGGGTCATGACTTTACGATTGCAGGACAAACGATCATTATGATTCTCATTCAAATCGGTGGACTTGGTTTCATGACCATCAGCGTAATCATTGCGATTATTATGAGAAAACGCATCGGGTTAAAGGACCGGCTCCTTATTCAGCAAGCGACACAATCATCAAGCGCTCAAGGTCTTGTTCGACTTTGTATATATATTATGATCATCGTATTTGCTTTTGAATCAATTGCTACGCTTATTCTGACCGTACATTGGCAGCCGAGTATGGGCTGGGGAGCAGCTTTTTACTATGGTTTATTTCATTCGATCTCAGCCTTTAATAATGCAGGCTTTGCCTTATGGTCCGATGGGCTTGTCGCTTATGTAGGCGATCCGGTCGTTAATTTCGTTATTATTGCGCTGTTTGTTGCAGGTGGACTCGGTTACATCGTTATTGTCGAACTCTTTCAAAAAAGAAAATGGAGTAAATTTTCACTGCATACGAAAATTGTACTTTCGGCCACTCTCGTAATAACGATTATCGGGTTCGGCATTCTGTTTTTGCTGGAGTCGATGAATCCTGCAACCTTCGGTACATTAAATTGGTTTGAACGACTTCAAGCGGCGTGGTTCCAGTCACTTGTGCCCCGCAGCTCAGGCTTTAACACAATCGACATTACGAATATGCTTACTGCATCTCAATTTTTACTTATTATTTACATGTTTATCGGGGCAGCCTCAGGAGGTACCGGCGGTGGTGTGAAAATCAATACCATCGTTGTGCTTATTCTTGCGACGATTACAACGTTTAGAGGAGGCGGCCAAGTGCATGCATTTGGTAGACGCATTCCTGACGGAACGATATTGCGCGCCCTGGCTGTAGTTATGAGTTCAATCGTAGTAGTGCTCGTTGTAGCATTAGCATTAACGATTACAGAGGATATGCTTGAGGACCATTTTCTCGAAGTGCTGTTTGAAGCAACCTCTGCTTTTAGCACAACCGGCCTAACGATGGGGTTAACAAAGGATTTATCACTAGTTGGCAAATTGATCGTATGCTTTACAATGTTTATCGGAAGATTAGGACCACTTACACTAGCTTATGCACTTGCTACTCGCAAGCAGCAATCTCGCATCGGTTACCCAGAGGATAATATCCTTATCGGTTAGTTTCCCATACAAAAAGAGCAAGCGTTCACGGATGATACTGAACCTGAATTGCTCCCTGTAAAGTAAACAGATGATTTCGTATCTGTTCATCTATTGGGAATCAGTTCAAGCAGCAATCTGTGTCTGCTTGCTCTTTATTATCTGTTTTCCTGCTTAGCGCATCATAAGTTTATCTAGCGTTAAGCTGGCAATGTATTGTTCATCCACCTCAAAGCCAATTCCAGGCTTATCGGGCAAGCGTACACTTCCCTTGTCCACGCTAACCTCCGGCATAATAATATCACGATACCAATACCTCGAGGATGCCGAAATATCACCCGGAATTGTAAATCCAGCTAATGTGGCAAGCGCCATATTATGTGCACGGCCAATGCCTGTCTCCAGCATGCCGCCGCACCATAGCGGCACATTATGATCTAGACATAGCTTGTGTATACGCAGCGCTTCATTCCAGCCGCCAACTCGCCCAAGCTTAACATTAACGACCTTGCAACTGCCTAGTTGAATAGCTTTGCGTACATCTTCCGCATGCAGTATGCTCTCATCAAGACAGATCGGTGTATTAAGATTGCTCTGCAGCTTTGCGTGATCGATAATATCATCTGCAGCGAGTGGCTGTTCAATCATCATAAGATGATACGGATCGAGCTGCTTCAGATCGTTAAGATTAGCTAACGTGTACGCGGAATTGGCATCAGCCATAAGCGGTAGCTGCGGATACCGTTCGCGAAGCTCTGCAATTAATGAGAGATCACGCCCTGGCTTAATCTTCACCTTTATCCGCTCATAACCTTGCTGCAAGTATTGATCGATTAGCTGGCAATAATGCTCGATGGTCGGCTGCAGCCCGATCGCTACACCAACCTTAATCTCATCACGAACACCACCGATTAACTGATACAATGGCTTGTGCTGATGCTTGGCATAAGCATCCCACACAGCCATCTCAACACCCGCCTTCGCCATTGAATTGCGTTTAATCCCGCTCCACAAGCTCGTCAGCTCATTCGGATGCCGGATCTCTTGCTCAAGCAAAGGCGGAATTAAAAATTGCTGCAGCATATGCCAGGCACCTTGTACGGTTTCCTCGGTGTACCATGGTGTAGCAAACGCAACGCATTCTCCCCAGCCGATATTGCCATCGCTATTGACGACTTGAACGATAATCGTCTCTCGATCAACGTAGGCACCATACGAGGTTACAAAGGGTGAAACTAGCTCCATTCGAATTCGATGCAGCGTAACTGATTCGATCTTCATCCCATCACATCCTACTCACTGCTTTGCAGCTAGCACTTAATTCGATTCCAATAGCTTCCACAGCTCTCTGCGAAGCAGCTTGTTGGCTGCATTTCGCGGTAGCTCAGCTACTGCATGAATCGTTATTGGCAGCTTGTACTTCGCTAGTCGAGCTTGACAGTAGTTAAGAAGCTGCTCCTCATCCAGTAGCTTTCCTTGCCGCATTACGACAAAGGCAATTGGGCTTTGACCCCATACTTCATGCTCAACTCCAGTTACCCCTGCCTCCAGCACATCTGGATGGCTCATTAATACGGCTTCAATTTCTGCAGGATATACATTTTCTCCACCGGAAATCAACATATCCTTGCGACGGTCCAGCACATATAAAAAGCCTTCCTCATCTACATAACCTACATCACCGGTATGTAGCCACCCTTGCTGAAAGCTGTCCGCTGCAGCACCGTTCAAGTAGCCGCTTGTAACGTTAGGACCCTTGACGATAATTTCACCTGCTGCGCCAGCTGGCTGCTTAACCCCATCCTGTACAATTTGAAGCTCACCTTGAAACAAAGGCTTTCCTGCTGAGCCTAGCTTAGTGAGCATATATTGCGGCTGGAGTGTGGCGAACTGGGAGCATGTCTCCGTCATGCCATAGGTTTGTACAACAGGAATCCGCTTCGCTACACATGTCTCAAGCAACGGCAGTGGTGCTGGCCCCCCACCAAGCAGCATGCAGCGAAACTGCTCTGGATAGCTTTGATCGCCTATCTCTTCTAGCATTCGAAGCAACATATTGCTCACGACAGACATCATCGTCACACCTTGATTAAGGATTGCGGCATTAGCTGCTTGAGGTGAAAATTTCTCTTGTATAATGATCGGAATACCGTAGATAACGCTACGCAAAAGAATCGATAGTCCACTAATGTGGAACAGCGGTACAGCTGCCAGCCATTTATCATGCTCCGTTAAACCGAGATTCAGTATTGAGCCTACGGCTGAGTTCCAATGGTTCTGATAGCTTTGAAGCACACCCTTGGCATAGCCTGTCGTGCCTGATGTATACATAATCGTATAAACGTCATGCTCTCCAACGTCATGCAGCAGCTGCGACGGGGCAGCTGCTGCATGGGATTGCAATTCAGTTATCGATACTATTGTAAGCTGCTCTGAAAGCTCCTGCTTAAGTGTACTTGCTGTATCAGCGTAGCTGTCACTATAAACGAGCAAAGTGCACCCGCTGTCTCGCAGCTGATAAAGCAGCTCATGCTCCGTTAGACGGATATTAAGCGGCATCAACTGCGCACCAGTATAAGGAATGCTATGTACAAGCGTAACAAGCGCCAAGCTACTCTCACTTAAGCACGCAACGACATTCCCCGACTGCACACCTTGTTCAAGTAAGCGCAATGCTGCACTTCTTGCTCGCAAACGCAGCCCGGCAAAGCTGACGGAGCCTTCAGCAGCTTCAACAGCAACACGATCAGGGGTAAGATTAGCTCGCTTCTCTAGCCAAATTGGCATCTGCATTGCAAAGCCCCCTTAGAGGTAATTCAAAAAATCCAACTTTGATCACGATGTAACTTTGAATGTTTATTCGACATCGAATCTTGAATTCAGCCGGGTCTTCCGGTGCTCACGTACCCATTACGTACGCTGCGCTCCTCATTCCCTAGCTTCGTTCAACCTTCTTGGTGCTGAAAGTCGAACTTTTTGAACCCTTATTTTAATATGGTAGTTCATAAAATCCAGGCTTGATGACGAAGAGACTCTTTGTAGCATATTCGACTTCGAATATGCAACGCTACCGAAAACTCTGGTGCTCACGTACCAACACCGTACGCTGTGCTCCTCGTTTTCTAGTATCGTTCCCTCTTCTCGTTCCTGAAGCCCAAACTTTTTGAACTTTTATTTTAATGTGGTAGTTCATAAAATCCATCATTGATCACGATGTAACACTAAGTGCATTTTCGGCATCGAATCTTGAACCGGCCTTATGGAAATCTTGGGAACTGCTTAAAGTCAGGTGTACGCTTTTCTTTGAATGCGTCGCGGCCTTCCTTCGCTTCTTCAGTAGTGTAATATAGCAAGGTTGCGTCGCCAGCTAGCTGCTGGATTCCTGCAAGACCATCTGTATCTGCGTTGAAGGCTGCTTTCAAGAAACGAAGCGCCATCGGGCTTTTAGACAGCATTTCCTGACACCATTTCACTGTCTCAGCTTCAAGCTGATCTAGTGGAACAACCGTATTAACAAGACCCATTTCTAGTGCTTCCTGTGCATCGTATTGACGGCATAGGTACCAGATTTCTTTTGCTTTTTTATGTCCGATAATACGCGCTAGATAGCCCGCTCCGTAACCACCATCAAAGCTTCCTACGGTTGGACCTGTTTGTCCAAAACGAGCGTTTTCTGCAGCGATTGTCAAGTCGCACACAACGTGTAACACATGTCCTCCGCCAATCGCATATCCCGCAACCATCGCAACAACCGGCTTAGGAATCGTACGAATTAAGCGCTGAAGATCAAGTACATTCAAGCGTGGAATTTGATCCTCGCCAACATAGCCGCCATGTCCGCGTACTTTCTGGTCACCACCAGAACAGAACGCTAGATCACCTGCGCCAGTTAGAATAATGACGCCGACTTCAGAATCATCGCGTGCCCATGCAAAAGCATCAATTAGCTCGGAAACTGTTTTTGGACGAAATGCGTTGCGAACCTCTGGACGATTAATCGTAATTTTGGCCATGCCTTCGTATGTTTCATAAATAATATCCTCATACTCGCCTTGCTTTACCCAAGGTACTACTGCCATGCTTACACCATCCCTTTCTTATCTAGAAACCTCTTTATTATTGTATCAAATAAACGCGGCTGTTCCACATGTACATTGTGACCTGCAGCTGACATGATGTTCAGCTGTGCCTGTGGCAGCCTGCGATGCATCTCTTCTGCTATTGCACAATACTTTTTATCGAGTTCACCGGCAATCAATAGCACCGGCAGCGTCAGTTCACCCAGCTGCTGCCACCAAGACGGCTGCTGGCCTGTACCGATTCCGCGCAAACTTTGCGCTAAGCCGAACGGACAATTGCGCAGCCTTGCCTCGTGAAGCTGCCTCTGTCTTAATTCTGGAAGCTGCTGTAAAGTATTGAACAAAGGAAGCTTTCCCCAATAATCTGCAAACCATTCGATGCCTTGCTGCTCGATGTGATCTGCCAGTGAATGATCACTCTGAATTCGTGCCAGCCTCTCTTCTTCACTAGCTAGGCCAGGCGAGCTGCTTTCCATAATGAGCGACAGTACTAGCTCTTTTTTCAACATAGCGAAGGAAAGCGCGATTCTTCCACCCATCGAGTAACCTAGCACATGCATCTTATCAAGATGAAGTCGCTGCAGCAGCACTGCCAGATCCTCAACGACTTCAGCAGTCGAATAACGCTCCACCTGCTTCGGTGCTTCAGATTCTCCATGGCCTAGCATATCAACCATAATTAATTGATAGGTATTAGACAAGCTAACCGCTAGTGACTTCCATTGTAACAACGAGCCGGTAAATCCGTGTATGAGCAACAAAGGCTCACCATGGCCTATACATTCAACATTGTAGCTTACGCCTCTAATATCCAGCTTCATCTCATCACCTAGCTTTGCAGCTGGCCAAGCCGCTGCTCAAGTACAGGCCATATACCACGGTGCTGGGCGACATTGACAGCTCGGTTCGTAGGAAGCTCAATAATATGAAGCCCTCCGCCTTGCTGAGCATCAAGAAACGCCGACTTGAATTGCTCCCAGCTCGTTGCTCGCGTAAACGCACCACCGTACAGCTTTGCGGCATGCTCATAGTCCAGTCCAATCGGCGTGCCGAACAACAACTCAAAATGCTTGTCCATTCCAGCCTGCGGCAGAAAGGAGAATATCCCTCCGCCATCATTGTTAACGACAACAATGATAATATTCAGCTGATGCAGCTTTGCTCCTAGCAACCCGTTCAAATCATGGTAGAAGGAAAGATCGCCGAGTAGTAGAACCGCACCTTCCGTAAGTGCGCTTATACCCATTGCCGTCGATACTAGTCCATCAATCCCGTTAGCACCGCGATTAGCCATAATCCGTATGTCGCGATTATCATTGCGCCAGAAGCTATCGACATCTCTAATTGGCATAGAATTACCGACAAACAGCGTGCTTCCAGCTTGCATCCATTGCTGAAGCTGTGTTACGACTTTTCCTTCGAACAGCTCACCGTCATATTCCTTCTCAGCTGCTTCATCTAGTACTTTCGCAGTTGTATGCTGCACCTGCTGCCAGCGCATAACCCAGCTTGAACGGTTAGCCTTCCTATCTAATTGGTGCTGCTCAAGCCATGCGTTAAGCTGCTCGCAAAGCGTCACAGGCTCTGCCATTACGCGATCTGATACGAGCAATGTTGGGTCACGCCAGCCCGCTTCATCAACGACAATATGACGCGCTTGCACATGCTTGTTCATATATTGCAGAAGAGGTTTAGATACTGGCATTGCACCGAAGCGCAGCAGCACATCAGGTACAAGCTCAGCCGTTAAAGCCTCCACACGCAAAAAAGAATCGTAGCTGTCGATTACTAGCTGCTTGCTATGTGCACCACTTCTAAGCTGAGACAATGGATCAGCAACAATCGGATATGCTAGTCGTTCAGCAAGCTCCACGATAAGTGGCGCAAGGGCTGGATCGTCATGAGGTCCGCACACGATTAAGCCATTGTCTATACTCGTTAACGTAGTAGCTAGCTGTTCGAGCACATCGGGCGCTAATCCCGCCTTCGTTGCATATACCGAAGTATAGCTTGCTCGCTCACTTTCATAGAGCAGCGGATGCTCTATATTAGGCAATAGCGGCTCACGCAGTGGAAAATTAAGATGCACGACGCCACGTGGTGCTGCCTGTGATGTCATCACTGCACGTGAGGCCATAACCCGCGCATGTCTCAACATTGAAGGAGACTGCTCAGGAAGCGGCATCTCCATAAACCATTTTGCATGGCTTCCGTACATGCCTAGCTGATCTATCGTTTGTGGTGCGCCTACATCCCTTAATTCATGAGGCCGGTCAGCAGTTAATACGACTAATGGTACGCGTGACAAATTAGCTTCAGCAATAGCCGGGAAATAATTCGCCGCAGCCGTACCAGACGTACATAGCAAAGCAACAGCTTGTCTGCTGCTTTTAGCAAGTCCTAGTGCAAAAAACGCAGCAGAGCGTTCGTCGATCTGAATCCATACCTTCAGTTCAGGATGCTCTGCTGCTAATACAGCAATTGGAGTAGAGCGTGATCCAGGGCTGACAACGATATGCTTCAGTCCTGAACGTACCAGCTCATCTACAAATGCGCCTAAATATAAGGTTGTGCCCTCGTTAATCATCTCGCTCCTCCTCATTGCTTGTTCCTAGCGTTCTATCTCAATAGCTTCATCATTATTCACTTGTGCTTAACGCATCGAGCGCCTTTAGCATCGGTCTGAACTTGAGTGCTGTTTCCTTATACTCGCTTAGCGGCTCAGAATTGCCTACAATGCCACAGCCTGCGAACAAATAAGCTTGCTCCTCGCGCAGCAATGCTGAGCGTATCGCTGCTGCAAACTCGCCATCGAGCTCCGTATTCATCCAGCCGATCGGTGCTGCATACCAGCCGCGATCCATATGTTCTAAAGCACGAATCGCTTCAAGGGCATGCTCTCTTGGCATACCACCAAGCGCTGGAGTAGGATGGAGTGCCTCAACTGCCTGCAGCAGCGAGACGCCCTCCTTTACTTCACCAGCAATTGGCGTTGCTAGATGCTGGATATCCTTCAGCTTGCGTATAATTGGTGCATCTGGCGCATCTACATGAACGCAAAGCTGCTGCATTGCTGCTTTAATCATATCTACTGCCAATCGATGCTCATGCAAATTTTTTAGATCGTGACGTAAGAAGCTCGCCAGCTCCTCATCCTCTTGTTCGGTTTGTCCACGCGCGATTGACCCTGCTAAGGACAGCGTAAGCAACTGCTCACCTTGACGTCGAATGAGTCGTTCCGGTGTCGCACCTATAAAGCAGCTGGACGGCTTATCAATCGCAAACACATACGTATTCAGCTGTTCCTCGAGCAAGCTTCTCAATACAGTCTCACTGCGAAACGCTTCTTCGGCCTGCAGCATTAAGGTACGAGCGAGAACAACCTTTTCCAGATTGCCTTGACGAATAGAGGAAGCAGCCTGCTCGACTGCCGCCATCCAATCCGAAGGAGCGATCTCCTCATGAAGCATGGATGGTTGAGCACTGTCTTGCTTTGAATCATGAGCGAATTGCTGAAGCCTACTTAGCATCTTCTCAAGCTCGTTATCCTCAGCACTCTCTTGATCTCCACCGACAAGCTGATTGCTCGTCAAATAATAGCGTCCATTATCCGCCGTAATCATGTATTTGGGCACAGCAAAGCTAGTATGAGCAAAATCACTCCACTTATTAGACTGTGCAATTTGTGGGTCAAATGAAAAACCACCAAATAAAATTGGGCCGGTATACGGAGACGGCCTAGCATCAATAATCGCTTCGCCTGCCACTACCTTCCACTTACTATCTACGTATTTAAAACGATTCTGTTTATCTTCTGCCTCTATCGTTAATACTGCGCCTAATCCTACATAGGTTAGTACTCGTCCAGGCTCTGACCAATAAAATCGATTACCACGATACATATGCTCTTGATATGAAAAAAAGGCTGGCAAATCCGTCTGATCAATTTCAGTTACGGAGCTAACCAACACCTGCTTACCTAGAAGTCCGGCTTTTACCTTTCCTTCTTCCAACAATGCATTCATGCTCGTGCTTAACTTAGTATAAGTCACGTTATTCACCCTTGTCATAACCTTGCCGTTTTATCTGTTTCAAGAATACACCCCTGCCCGGAGAACGTCAACTTCCTGCCAAGTTTCTTGCGTTGACACAACTGGTTCATTCCCCTAAACTTATAATGAACTTTAAGAGAACATAATTTATATAGTAAGGATGCGTGAATATGCAAACCCAACTTCAAGCTGCTAATAGCAATGTATGGTGGCGGTTAATGCGCCCACACACACTTACGGCATCGTTTGTGCCTGTTTTCACAGGTACCGCCATGGCATTATTTGACGGCAGCATTCATCTTATACTTTTTGTACTAATGCTTATTGCATGTCTGCTTATTCAAGCTGCAACGAATATGTTCAATGAGTACTACGATTACGTACGAGGCCTAGATAACGAAAACTCGGTCGGTATCGGTGGAACGATTGTCCGTGACGGCGTTGCTCCGAAATTCATCCGCAATCTCGCCTTTTTATTTTACTTTATATCGATGCTGATTGGGATCTATATCTGTTATTCCAGCTCATGGTGGGTTGCAGTTATCGGCTTAATCTCTATGGCGGTTGGATACTTTTATACCGCTGGTCCACTGCCTATCGCATATACACCGTTTGGTGAGCTATTCTCTGGTTTGTTTATGGGACCGGTTATCATTATGATTACGTACTTTATTCAAACTGGCGGTCTGAACTGGAGTCACTTCTTTGTCTCCATTAGCGTCGGATTTTTAATCGGTGCAATTAATTTGTCCAACAATATCCGCGATATGGATGGAGATAAGGAGCATGGACGTCGTACAATCGCTGTTTTGCTTGGAAGACCTGCTGCAATCCAACTGCTTGGTGCCATTTTTGCCATCGCATTTGCCTGGATTATTGTGTTAGTGTTTATGAAGCATGTAACTCCATGGGCAATACTCGTCTTTATTAGTGTACCACAAGCAATAAGCGCTTATAAGCAATTCATCGGAAAAACGATTGCCTTTGAAATGATGCCAGCTATGAAGGCAACCGGCAAACTCAATACGATGTTCGGCATATTACTAACGATAAGCTTCATCATTGAATATATCATCAACTAATTTTAATGAAAAGGTAGTTGTCATAGATGGACATGATGGATATTAAAGGAACGATTATTGAAGCATTGCAAATTGAAACGGTTCTGCTTTCTCCTGAAAAGGTGATCTGCACGATGCCTGTCAATGAACGTACAAGGCAGCCATTTGGCTTCCTCCATGGTGGAGCATCGCTTGTTCTAGCGGAAACCGTCGCAAGTATTGGAGCTTGGGCATCCATCGATCAAGAGCATGAAGTAGCTATGGGTATGGAAATTAACGCAAATCATGTACGCAGCGTGCGAGAAGGAATCGTAACTGCGGTTGGTGTCCCGCTCCATAAAGGTCGTAAAAGTGCAGTGTGGGACATTAAGATTACGGATGAACAAGATCGACTTCTTTGTATTTCTCGCTGTACCGTTGCGATTTCACCAAAACGTGTCTAGTGAGACGATGTAGCAAAAAGCAACAGCGTTAGGGAATTGCGTGCTGAACTCAAAAGGTAGAATACAAACCTAACCTTTAGGAGCAGCACCTTGTCAGTTCCCCTACACTGTTGCTTTTTTATTGTAGAACATAAATTCGATTTATTGATTCGTCGTAATATCTTGCTGCTGAGCTTTCACTTGCGCTGTTGAAAACATAAGCTTTAACAGCGGTGGCGTAACGAGTGTTGTTACAATGACGACCAGCACAACCGATGTAAAGTACTGCTGTGGTAGCAAGCCTGATGCTAACCCCGATGAAGCAATGATAAGCGCCACTTCACCGCGAGATATCATTCCTGCGCCGATAATAAGCGAAGATTTCGTTGTAAAACCTGTAATACGTGCACCAAAGCCACAACCAATCAGCTTCGTAACAATCGCAACTACGCTTAGAAGCACCATAAACCATACTTGCTCACCTAATCCGTCAAACGTAATATTTAAGCCAATGCTGACAAAAAACACAGGAACGAACAACGTATACGTAATCGGTTCAACGCGATGCTCCACTTCTTTGCGGAACTTCGTCTGACTAATCGCAATTCCTGCTGCAAACGACCCAATAATTCCAGCTACCCCAAGCCATTCAGCAAAGTAAGCAAAGCCTAAACAAAGCACAATTGCTCCACTCATGATCCCCTCTGTCACTTTTAGCTTAGACGCTAACTTCATAATAAGCGGAACAAGCCATATGCTTGCTACCGCAATAACAGCAAAGAAGATTACTTTCTTTCCGATTAATAACGGAATCGAAACCTCTTCACCACCACCGCCAAGAAAACTCGTCATAACGGCTAGCAATATAACGACAACAATATCATCCACAACGGCTGCGCCTAGAATCGTTGTCCCTTCACGTGAGCTTAGCTGATCCATTTCCTTTAGCGCCTGTACGGATATGCTGACGCTCGTTGCACATAGCAATAACCCCATAAACAACGATTCCGCTTGAGACAAGCCTAAAGCGATAGACAATCCATATCCGCCAATTAGCGGAAGAATAATACCGCCAAATGCTACTGCTACTGCTGACTTCCAGTTTTGCTTCAATTGCTCTAGATCCGTTTCAAGCCCTGCGATAAACATAAGCAGCAGCACACCGATCTCTGCAAAATGATCAATAAATTCAGTAGGCTCGACCCAGCCAAGTACAGCTGGACCAACAACGATTCCGGCCAACAGCTTACCTAGTACAGACGGCTGTCCAATCATAACGGCTAAGTGACCAGCAACTTTTGTAAACAATAAAATAACAATAAGAGCCAAAATATACTCCATCGAAATACCTCCTACCTTTATTTAATGATGCTCTTTATTGGCACATCATTATACAAAAAAACAAAAAAAGAGCCCGAATACTACGGGCTCTCCAAAAATAAACAGAAGGAGCCCGCTGTGGCAGGCTCCTCCTAGTTTTGCATATATAACTACTATTCAGTAGTGTATGGTAGCAAAGCGATTTGACGAGAGCGTTTAACCGCAATTGTCAATAAACGTTGATACTTCGCGCTAGTTCCAGTTACACGACGAGGTAGAATTTTACCACGCTCGCTGATGAACTTTTTAAGCAAATCAGTATCTTTATAGTCAATGTGCGTAATTTTGTTTACTGTGAAGTAACAAACTTTACGACGTTTGTTGCGTCCGCCTTTACGTGAGAATTTACGCTCGCCGCGCTCTTCTCCGCCTTCTTTTTTGAAGCTCATTCGAACCCATCCTTTCATTTAAAATTCAATTTAGTGTTCATTAGAACGGCAAGTCATCTTCTGAAATATCAATTGGGCGTCCATCATCCTTAAAAGGATCGACATTGCTACTGCGTGACGGTTGAGCTGGTCGATTAGAACCTCCACCACCTGCATTATAACCTTCGCCACTTCCGTAGCTGCCCTCTTCACGTTGTTGATTGCCATCACGATTAGATTCCAAGAAACGAACATTGTCTGCAATTACTTCCGTAACATACACACGCTTGCCCTCATTGTTCTCGTAGTTTCTTACCTGAATACGGCCTTCAACTGCGGTTAAACGACCTTTGCGCAAGTAGTTTGCACATGTTTCTGCCAGCTGACGCCAAGTGACAACCGGAATAAAATCCGCTTCACGTTCGCCGTTATTGCCAGAAAACGGACGATCAACAGCAATAGTAAATTGAGTTACAGCAACACCAGCGGGGGTATAACGAAGCTCTGGATCTCTTGTTAATCTACCGATCAATATGACACGGTTCAACATCTATACGACCTCCCAATCAAACCTTCAAACTTCTTAAGCTACATCTCTTACGATCAACACACGGATAACTTCATCCGCAATCTTCATAACGCGATCAAGTTCTTTAACAATTTCAGCTGATGCTGAGAATTGCGTAAGAACGAAATAACCTTCACGAAGTTTGTTGATTTCATACGCAAGACGACGTTTGCCAAGGATATCAGATTTAATAACCTCACCGCCGTTAGAGATGACACCGTTGAATTTTTCAACTAGAGCTTGAACAGCTTCCTGTTCAACATCCGGACGGATGATGTACATCACTTCATATTTGCGCATTACATTTCACCTCCTCTTGGACTAACGGCCCCATAACATGGAGCAAGGAACGAGCAGTTAAGCTCGCATCTGTATATTATACTAAATCAATTGGGCAATGGCAAGATAAATCACTAACCTGCTTGAACTTTCCACCATAAGCCAGCTACAATCAATGAAAAGTTCCCGCACTAAATCTTTTCGAAAAATTTTATTTGAGATGATGTATAAATTGTATTCAGAAGTGGCACTATATTATTGACGGTGAAGAGAGGTGTGGTTCCGTTGTACTTCAATTCATTAAGTTCAACAGATTCAAAAAGCTTATTCTTGCAGTTAATTGCGGCAAAGAAAGAAGTTCAAAAGCGTTAAGCGATTGAGCATGATTGAATACGAGTTAATTCCTTAGCCTACGCTGAGTTGTTTTCGTAAGTCAGATCTTTGCTTTGAACGAATTTGCATAACTAATCAACCACCGTCAAAAAGCCTCATCCCTTTGTCTTCGGACGATGGGATGGGGCTTTTGTTTGTTTTATCTATGTTTGATTACTTATAATAAACTGGTGTGTTATATATTTTTACGTTTAATACAATAATTTACACCAACTATAAATTGTTCAACTAGTTGATATTTAATCCAATTATTTACCGTATATAATACGTTCTTTCATTATATTCCTAATGCGGAATATCATAAACTAAAAGCATAAAAGTTCCAGATAAAAAGATATTCGTATGTTAACGCTGCCGTGCGTGATGACATAACTTATTAACTATTCACCACTACATTAAGCAGCAATAGCTGCTTTTTAGTACCATAATGCTTGTTCGCACGATCCGATCATCACTCGAATAACAATGCCACTGTAGCACTTCTCATTTCTTTCTACATTATCAATCGTCACCAATTCATTTCAGTCGCCTTGTATGAATAACAGAAAATCAAGTTTATTAAATGTCCTTCACTCTTTTTACGACAAATAACAACTGATGTTTAATTATGTGACATGAAATCCGCGTAATTTATGTCTATTTTTAACTGTTAACGTCAATTGTTGCCGTAAAGCCCCATAATACGCTAAAACGACAGAGGGAGGTTGTCATGTATTGTGTCATACCCGAAAGTAATAATGAAATCCCGTTGCTATTTCTGTAATCTATACGTTACTGAATTGAATGCTCCGATCGTGGTAAAAGACATGTATCGAACCTAGGCTTTACCTCCCCTATTGTATTAAAACTTTTGATACAACCAATCAAGTATTTATTGTACAACGTTGCATTACATTGACCCACACTGTGTATAACTCATTAAAACGTTTAGTACTCATCCCTGCTACTTTTGTTGTGGATAAGTAGAACTGGTCGTCTATCCACAGGTTGGTTTTTCACAAAAGCATTAATTCTTCAGTGCATAACTACGATTGAATTACGGTGAATTAAAGTAGCTGATCTGACCACTGATCATGCATTACATAAACTATCTAACCTTCTCATTCCAGTTAAAAGAACATAACAAAAAAGCCTTCTACGTTATATTTCGTAGAAGGCTCTGAATTAGAAAGATATATACGAATCAATAAGTTGTCATTACGGGCATTTTCGGACTGTTTTCGTACCACTAACGGGCTGAAAACGCCGTAACGACGGGCCATTTGACGAATGGCGGAGAAGGTGGGATTCGAACCCACGCACGCCTTGCGACGCCTAACTGATTTCGAGTCAGTCCCCTTATGACCACTTGGGTACTTCTCCTTTTGCACAAACAATAATATAACATATATCCATACAAGGATTCAACTGTAATTACAGTCAATTTTCTATTCTTCAGCTATCTCTGTTTTACCTACTACTTTACGCATATTTTTTTCGAATTTTGCGCGTGGCAGTAAAATGCTATGTCCACAGCCTGCACATTTCATACGAATGTCCATCCCCATGCGGATAACGATCATTTCACTCGATCCACAAGGGTGAAGTTTTTTCATTTGAACAATATCCCCAAGCTCGAATTGCTTTCGCTCCATATCGAATTCCCCTTTGCTACGTCGTTCTCCCCATTAATTTGTTCATTGAATCAAATTAGCTTTTGCATTGTTCCATATCTTATCGACTGTTAATAGTTTTTGTCCATAGTCCTTACTCTATATTCTGTAATGAATCAGTAATTTCAAACTACTTGCAAACATATTAGCAATTGCTAAGTTTTATTAACTGCATCATCAATTCGGTATCATGCTATACTTTTCGCTTAATTGCATATAAATTATTAATCCTTGAATCACATTTCAATGATCCCGTTCAATGTTTTATTTATCTCTTTTCAAATACTTAAGCTTTCAAATATAGCTTATAGTCTTTGTTCGTATCCTTCAGCAGTCTGTTCAAAAATACCGCGTATGTCCACGTGCTCAGTTACAAGTATCACCTTCACCTGTTCCAACGCTTCTGCAGGAAAATGAATCGACAATGCACAGCCTGCTGTAATTTCCTTTGGCGTAGGGCATATATCAATCTCAATATCTGCATATTCTAATAACATCTCTGCTCGCAGCGCTTGCTGCGTTGAATCAAATGCAATAAGCATGTTCAATGGAGCGGCTCCTTTCTCACATCGAAGTATAAATTGGATAAATCAGCTACATACTGATACTATATTTTGTTTCAAGAAAGGAAACTTACAAGAAACAATGGAAACGAACCCACCTATTAAAATTCCATATAATTCTCCGATGATTCGAAGCTTGCTGCAGCAAGAGCTTACCAATTTGTTGAGCCATGCACTTCCTCATCAGCCGATCATCGTCATTTGTATTGGTACCGACCGTTCAACTGGCGATTCTTTAGGCCCGTTGGTAGGATCGTCGCTTGCAAAATATCGTTCAAGCTTTATGCATGTATACGGAACGATTGCAGAGCCTGTGCACGCCCTCAACTTAGCGGATACACTCGACTCGATAAAAAAGCAGCATACTCACCCATTTATTATTGGAATTGACGCCTGTCTAGGCCAGGCTTCAAGCGTAGGCTGTATTCAAGCTGGGCATGGCCCTGTTCGTCCTGGAGCTGGAGTGAATAAGGAATTGCCGCCTGTCGGAGATATGCATATTACCGGCATCGTCAACGTTGGCGGATTTATGGAGTACTTTGTATTGCAAAACACTCGTCTTCATCTTGTAATGTCTATGTCCGATATTATATCGCAATGCATATATTACGCGACTTCCAAACATGTTCGCACGATGAACAGCGAGCAGCCAAGATCTACCGGCATTCATTAGCATTGTAGCTTTAGCTGCTGCCTTTTGTTTATGATCTACATTACTTAGCTTCATCAATTACTTTACGTTCTTCTGGTGTCAGCGAATAATTAGATTGACCTTTTTGAATCGGTTTGCCGTATAAATACATGCCTTCTCTGCTATGAATGCTTGTTAGTACTACTCCGTCCTTTTCGTCATTCGTAATGGCAAGAGAAAAGCTCAAATCACTGCCTTTATCTGAAAATGCATTGTAGCGATGAATAGCCAGATTGCTTTTTTGCTGTGGCATACGTTGCTCCAACGTCACAATTCTAGCCTGTGCAGCAGCAAGCGCTTCTTGCTGCTGCTTTTGTTCTTCTTTTATCGTAACAAGAACGGCTTCCAGATTTTCAACCCCTGCTCCATCCATCATCGTTCGATATGAACGGGACATTTTTTTTAATTTACTGTTCATTACGATCATTAGAATAGCCTGTATAATAACAATAACTACAAACACTACGACAATAAGATCAAAATACTCTGTAAGCAACGCGTTTCTCCCCTTCAGGCCATGTTAGTTAAGCATGTAGCAATTTTCTCTTTAGTATTGTTCTATAATTTCCTTTACAGCAGAAACTAATGCATCCACTTCTTCATTCGTTGTGCTATACCCTACACTTGCGCGAACTGCACCGCGTTCACTCGTCCCAGCAGCAGCATGCGCAGTTGGCGTACAATGAAAGCCAGATCGAACAGCGATCTGATAGTGCTGATCTAGAATAAATGAAAGCTCCGACGGATCAATATGTGGAATATAGAATGACACGATTCCTGTACGAGGCTGCCCTAGCTCTGGTCCTAAGCAAACGACACCATCAATATTCATAAGCCCAGACAGGAGCCGTTGTGACAGCTTCCACTCATGTTCATAGATCTGATCTACTCCCACGCGCGCGATGTATTCTACCCCTGCTGTAAGCCCTGCTATCCCTGCTGTATTTTGAGTTCCTGCTTCATATCGGTCTGGACGTATGAGTGGCTGATGCGGTGCCTCGGATTGACTTCCCGTTCCTCCCTGCATAAGCGGTTCTAGATCAATGTCCGGAGCTATATAAAGCCCACCTGTCCCTTGCGGGCCAAGCAAGCCTTTGTGTCCAGGAAATGCGAGCATATCAATACCAAGCTTAACGACATCCACAGACATAATGCCTACGCTTTGTGCTCCGTCCACAAGAAGCTTTGCCCCATGCTTATGCACAATCTCGCTAATGTCTGCAATTGGCATAATTGTTCCAAGCAGATTAGAGCTATGATTCACAACGACAAGCTTTGTATTAACTTTCATTGCTGCTTCAAGCTGAGCTAGATTGTAACTCCCCCGCTCATCGGCATCAATATACGTGACTTGGACTCCCTTTTGTTCTAAATCATAAAGAGGTCTTCGCACTGAATTATGTTCAACAGAGCTTGCAATAACATGATCTCCTGATTTTACAAAGCCTTTAATCGCCATGTTTAATCCCATCGTTGTGTTATGCGTAAACGCAATATCATTGGGATTTTTAATATTTAGAAGCTTAGCAAGCTGCTTGCGTCCGTTGAATAATATTCGACTAGCACGTACTGCCATTGCATGACTGCCCCTACCAGGGTTAGCACTGTCATACTTCATCGCATCGATTACTGCATTGATAACTTCGTCTGGTTTAGGCCAGGATGTAGCTGCATGATCTAAATAGTAGAATCGTTCAGACAATCTGCTTCCCTCCAAGCTAATAATGGCACATCTAAAGTTAATCTTTATATAAAAGATTATAACTTAGATGTGCCATATTGGTTATCTCTTTTATACTTTTATTGCTGTAGCAGTTCAAGTATACGTTCTAAGTCTTGCTTGCTATAATACTCAAGCTCGATTTTCCCTTTATGCTTTGATTGTTTAATCTTCACACCTGTTTGAAATCTATCACGCAATGTCGACTCAACATTTTCTATAAATGGATCTCTTTTCTTTGCTTTTTCACTTTTCTTTTGAGGAGCTTTGCGATTAGCAAGCTTATTCACTTCATCCTCCAGCTCGCGAACACTCCACTCTCCATCAATACATTGCTTTGCTAGTTCAAGCTGAAGCTTTTCCTCTTTCAAGCCTACGATAGCACGAGCATGTCCCATAGACAGTGTTCCACGTGAAACATCATCTTTTATTGATTCGGGCAAGCTTAGTAAGCGCACGAAGTTAGCAATGTGTGAGCGAGACTTACCAACCTTAAGCGAAAGCTCTTCCTGAGTCAGCTTGAATTTGTCAATTAATGCTTCATAAGCTTGTGCAGTTTCAATTGCATTTAGATCTTCACGCTGTAGGTTTTCTATCAGCGCCATTTCCATTACTTGAGAATCAGTCAGATCTCGCACCACTGCCGGTATGCGTTCATTGCCACAAAGCTGTGAAGCACGAAAACGACGTTCCCCCGCTACAATCTCAAAACCTCTTAATACTCTTCGTACAATAATAGGCTGAATGATTCCTTGTTGCTTAATAGACTCCGCAAGTTCACGAATCGCATCATCATCAAACGTTTTGCGTGGTTGATACGGATTCGGACGGATATCATTAAGCGGAATACGAACTACTTCTTCTTCATCCGTTTCCACTGGTTGAAACAGCGCATCTAGTCCTTTACCTAGAGATTTTTTCATAAGAAATCACTTCCTTAGCTAGTTCAAGATACACTTCTGCTCCTTTTGATTTAGGGTCATAGGAAATAATCGCTTGACCATGTGAAGGTGCTTCACTAAGTCGCACATTTCGAGGAATAACCGTTTGATACACTTTTTGTTGAAAATACTTTTTAACTTCTTCGATCACTTGCAATCCAAGATTCGTACGAGCGTCAAGCATCGTTAGCAATACTCCTTCAATTTGTAAAGAAGTGTTCAAATGCTTTTGTACTAATCTTACTGTGTTTAACAGTTGGCTTAAACCTTCTAGCGCGTAATATTCACATTGAATTGGAATTAATACAGAATCCGCAGCTGTTAAAGAATTGATCGTTAAAATACCAAGTGAAGGTGGACAATCTATCATTACGTAGTCATACTGATCCCTTACTAAAGAAACAGCCTTTTTCAAGCGCTGCTCTCTTGAGATCGTTGGAACAAGCTCAATCTCAGCACCAGCAAGCTGAATGGTTGCCGGAATAATATCGAGCCCTGGAATTGCAGTTTCTAGAATCGTTTCCTTCGGATTAACCTCATTAACTAACACATCATAGATACAATGAGATACGTCTCCTTTATTTATACCTAGGCCACTTGTCGTATTACCTTGGGGGTCAATATCGATAAGTAGCACCTTTTTTCCTAACGATGCTAAGCAAGCAGACAGATTAACAGAAGTTGTTGTTTTCCCTACACCGCCCTTTTGATTCGCAATCGCAATAACTTTAGACATCCTTCTCACCTCATGTTTACAACTATTGGAGACATGGCATGACTACTAGCAGTAATGTAGTAATATGACCGTTCTTTTATGTTATTTTTTGTTTTTCGGAATTTGAATGACGATCTCATAGTGATCATCATGATCCTCTTCCTTTGTCTTGATCGCTAAGCCAGATCCGGATACCATATCTATCGATTGACGAATCGTATTGAGGGCGAGCCGAACATCTTTTGTGAATGAGATCCGCTTTGCTTTCTTCGGCTTTGACGCTTCCTTAAGAAAGGCAATACGTGCTTCTGTCTGCTTAACATTCCAATCGTTTTTAATTATATCTTCAAGTACTTTAAGCTGTAATTGCTCTGTATCGAGTGTTAATAAGGCGCGAGCATGACGCTCCGTAATTTTACGTTCCATAAGCGTCTGTTTTACTGGTTCAGGTAAAGCAAGCAGCCTTAACTTATTAGCAATTGTCGATTGACTTTTTCCTAAACGCTGAGCCAAGCTTTCCTGTGTCAGTTGATGCAGCTCGATTAGACGCTGATACGCAACAGCTTCCTCCACTGCGGTCAAGTTTTCACGCTGCAAGTTTTCGATTAACGCAATAGATGCTGTCTGTGCATCATTGAATTCACGAACGATCGCAGGAATCGTTTCAAGTCCAAGCTTTGTTACAGCTCTCCAACGACGTTCCCCAGCAATAATTTCATATTTATTGTTACGCATTCTTACAACAATAGGTTGGATAACACCATGTGTACGAATCGTTTGACATAGCTCATCTATGCGTTCGTCATCGAATACCGTTCTTGGTTGAAACGGACTTGTTACTATCTCGCTAAGCGGAATCTGCTTAACTTCCTCTTGATTTGACTTCGACTCAGCGAATCCGAACAACTTAGAAATTTGATCCTTCATATTGACTATAACCACCTAATCATGTGATGAAAAAACAATTTGAACCGCCATTGATCATGTGAAACGCATAAACCTATCGCTAGGCTACATTCCGATAACAATCCTATACTATAATTATTCGACTGCATTTCCGTAAAATCCTGCTCTTTCACCAAAACTATGACAATAAAAATAGCAACTAACAGTGTTAGTTGCTATTATACCCCGTAACTTAGTCTTATGGATACCTGTTAATCGTTTCACGTGGAACAATTATTTCACAAGTGGTTGTTTTAATGGCAATCCTGCTTTACGCGGATACTTTTTAGGTGTAGCTGCAAGTTTTTTGACACACACGATATGACGTTCTGACTGCTCATTAGGAAGCTTTAGTTCATATTGTTGTACAACCTTCCCCTTCAGCTCTGAAAGACTATATGAGGCCTCCTGGAGCTCCTCAGCAAGGCTTGCGCCTTTCATACTAGCGAAGATGCCGCCAGCTGCTGTAAATGGCAAGCAAAACTCGTTCAGCACTGCAAGTCGAGCTACAGCACGAGCTGTTACGAGATCGAATGCGTCACGATATTTTGGCAGCCTAGCAATATCCTCAGCGCGTCCGTGAACCGCTTCAACCTGCTCTAGGCCGAGTTCATTAACAAGATGATTCAAAAAGTTAATTCGTTTATTCAATGAATCAACGATGAGAACTTGAAGATGCGGAAATACGATTTTCAGTGGAATGCTTGGGAAACCAGCGCCTGAACCTATATCTGCCAGTTTTCGTATATCTTGCATATTCACAAAAAATGAAAGTGAAATGGAATCATAAAAATGCTTTTCATACACGGCATCACGTTCTGTAATGCCCGTTAGATTCATTTTTTCATTCCATTCCACAAGCAACTCATAATAGCGTTCAAGCTGAGCTAATTGCCGCCCATCAAGTGTAATATGATGAACAGCAAGTTGCTCGGAAAACCATGCAATTGTCTGATCCATTATGATCCTTTCGCAGCCGTTACTCGGTTATAATGTTCCAAGTAAATGAGCAAGACAGAAATATCAGCCGGTGTTACTCCACCAATTCGACTCGCTTGCCCGATCGAAATTGGTCGGATCAGTTCAAGCTTTTGTCTTGCTTCATTGGCTAATCCTTTAATATCTGTGTAATCAATACTATCCGGAATACGTTTGCGCTCCATTTTATTCAATCGTTCTACTTGCAGAAGCTGCTTTTCAATGTATCCAGCATATTTAATTTGAATTTCAACTTGTTCTTTCATTTCCTCAGTTAGCTCGTAAGGAGAAGGCGATATACGCTCTAGCATCGCATACGTAACCTCCGGACGACGCAGAAGCATAATAATGCTACCGCCTTGAGTAAGTTCAGCTGATCCAATTTCCACCAATATCTCTTTAGCATCTGAGGGCTTAATCTTTGTTTCATGCAAACGCTGAACCTCGAGCTCTACTAGCTCTTTCTTTTTAAGGAAAGCTTGATAGCGCTCTTCAGTAATTAATCCAATCTCATAACCAAGCGGAGTAAGACGAAGATCTGCATTGTCATGACGCAGCAACAAACGGTACTCAGCGCGAGAAGTTAATAGACGGTAAGGATCATTCGTTCCCTTCGTAACCAAATCATCAATCATAACCCCAATATACCCGTCAGCACGGCCAATAATGACTGGCTCCTTGCCTTGAACTTTGCGAGCCGCGTTAATTCCGGCAATAACCCCTTGTCCTGCTGCCTCTTCATAGCCGGATGTGCCATTAATTTGCCCTGCTGTAAACAAGCCTTCAATTGCTTTAGTTTCTAGAGTCGGCCATAGTTGGGTAGGAATAACTGCGTCGTATTCGATCGCATAGCCATTTCGCATCATTTGAGCATTTTCAAGTCCTGGCACGGAACGCACCATCTCCAGCTGCACATCCTCAGGCATGCTCGTAGACAATCCTTGCACATAATACTCAAGCGTATTACGACCTTCTGGCTCTAAAAAGATTTGATGCTTCGGTTTATCAGCAAAGCGAACAATTTTATCCTCGATTGAAGGGCAATAACGTGGGCCAGCTCCTTCAATAGCACCTGAGTACATCGGTGCTCGGTGTAAATTATCGTTAATAATTTGGTGTGTGGACTCAGACGTATACGTCAGCCAGCACGGAATTTGCTCGATATTAGATTCCTTTGTTTCATATGAGAAAAACTTCGGATTTTCGTCGCCAGGTTGAATTTCTGTTTTGGAGAAATCAATCGTCTCACCATTAACACGCGGTGGCGTACCTGTCTTAAAGCGCACAAGCTCCAAGCCATGCTCCTTTAATGATGCTGCGAGCTTAACCGATGGCTGCTGATTGTTTGGACCACTTTCATACATCAGCTCACCCATAATAATTTTCCCACGCAAATACGTACCTGTTGTAATAATGACCGCTTTCGCATGATATTGGGCCCCTGTCTGAGATACAACCCCTACACAACGACCATCCTCAACAATTAACTCCTCCACCATACCTTGTCTAAGGGTAAGGTTCGGCGTTGTCTCAATCGTTTTCTTCAACTCATGCTGGTACGCAAATTTATCAGCTTGTGCACGAAGCGCATGTACTGCTGGCCCTTTACCTGTATTCAACATCCGCATCTGAATAAACGTTTTATCGATATTGCGCCCCATCTCACCGCCAAGTGCATCGATTTCTCGCACGACATGCCCTTTTGCTGGACCGCCTATCGATGGATTACATGGCATAAACGCGACCATATCAAGATTAATTGTTAGAAGCAGCGTATCACAACCCATACGGGCGGATGCAAGAGCTGCCTCAGCTCCTGCATGTCCTGCTCCTACGACAATGACATCATACTGCTTAGCTGTATATCCCATTATTTCAACCTCCTACTGTTGCTTATTTTAAGCTACATGCTTATTTTCTAACGTTGCTTATTAGGAAAGCTTGCACGATTACAAGCTACTTTCCTAAGCAAAATTGAGAGAAGATTTGGTCGATTAAAGAATCTCCCGCTTCATCTCCTAATATTTCACCTAGCGCTTCCCACGCCAGTCTTGCATCAATTTGTATTACATCGATCGGAATACCTATATATGTCGCTTCTATTGCATCCTGCATCGATTGTTTTGCTCGTTTTAAGAGTGAGATGTGACGAACATTACTTACATACGTAAGATCATTCGCTTCGAGCTTGCCCTCAAAAAACATTCCACTTATCGCCTTTTCGAGTTGATCCAACCCTTCTTGTTGTAACATAGACATTTTAACAATAGAACCCTCTTGAAGGAAAGGGATAACTTCATCCAGATTCAGTTTTGTTTCCAAATCCGTCTTATTCACAATAACAACAACGCTTCTCCCCTGCAAGGATGACAATAGCTCCTTATCCTCCTCTTGCAATGGTTCGTTGTTATTAAGTACGAACAGAATAAGATCTGCTTCTGTAATCGCATCACGTGACCGCTCCACCCCGATCCGTTCTACAACATCGCTCGTTTCACGAATACCCGCTGTATCCAACAGACGAAGCGGTATGCCGTTTAATGTAACATATTGCTCGATTACATCACGAGTAGTACCAGGAATATCTGTAACGATTGCACGATTTTCCTGACTTAATGCATTCATCAATGAAGACTTTCCAACATTCGGTCGGCCAACGATTGCAGTTAGTATACCTTCTCGCAGTACTTTTCCTTCGCTAGCCGTTTTAAGCAGCTGATCGATTTCTGTTATTGTAGTTTCACATTGCTGACGAATATAATTGCTCGTCATTTCCTCTACATCATGCTCAGGATAATCGATATTTACTTCGATATGTGCAAGCAGCTCAATAACATATTGACGCAGCGCCTTTATTTTGTTCGATAACACACCTTCTGCCTGCTTACGTGCTACAGCGAAGGCGCGATCTGACTTTGATCGTATAAGATCAATGACCGCTTCAGCTTGCATCAGATCAATCCGACCATTTAGAAATGCTCGCTTTGTAAACTCACCTGGTTCAGCAATTCGAATATCTTCCTGCTGTAGCAGCACATCCATTACACGTGCTACAGCGATAACTCCACCATGAGCATTGATCTCTACAACATCTTCAGCCGTAAACGAGCGTGGCCCCCTCATTAGCGAGACAAGCACTTCCTCTTCATTGTCACCAGTTGCAGGATTTACGATATGCCCGTAATGGATTGTATGTGAAACTGCCTCACGCAGCGGTTGTTTCGTCTTGAATATGCGATCGACTCCCTCAATCGCTTTAGGACCGCTAACACGGATAATCGCAATACCGCCCTCACCAACTGCCGTTGCGATAGCAGCGATCGTATCATGTTCCATCATTATATATTCACCTCTCTAATATAAGCCTCTCAAATTATAATAAGTTCAAAAAGCTTGACTTTCAGTACCAAGAAGACGCCACGATACTAGAAAACGAGGAGCACAACGTACGCAATTGGTACGTGAGCACCACAGATTTCGGTAGCGTGTCATATTCGACGCCGAATATGCTGCAGCGCTTTACTTCGTAATCAAAGGCAAGCTTTTTGAACCTCCTCTCATAAACGGAAAACAGCAATGACTTCAACAGTCATTGCTGCACCCCTATTTTTCTACATGTATGTTTCATTCTACTTACTTCAAAGCAATAACAACACGACGATTAGGCTCGTCGCCTTGACTAAAGGTGCGTACCTTCGGATGACTTTGCAGCTGAGAATGAATAACTTTGCGCTCGTGAGGCACCATCGGCTCAAGAACAACTTCCTTCCTTGTTCGAATGACGCGACCAGCTAAGCGCTCTGATAGTTCTTCCAGAGTCTTGCGACGACGTTCCCTAAAATTCTCAGCATCTAAAACAATACGAATATGATTGTCGGAATAGCGATTGGCTACTATGGTAACAAGATATTGCAAAGCGTCTAGCGTTTGGCCACGACGGCCAATAAGCATTCCGAGATCACCATTACATGATATGGAAAGCAGCAAATTATCCTTCGTCTCAGACCATGTTAATTGGACATCAAGCCCCATCGCATGAGCTACTTCACGAATAAAACGCTCTGCTTCTTCCTTAGGATCGGGAATCAATTCAAGCTCAACCTTAGCATCCTTTGAACCAATCAATCCTAAAAATCCTTTAGCAGGCTGCTCCACTACGACAACCTTTACGCGATCTTCTGTCACCTGAAGCTGTTTCAATCCATTACGAACCGCATCCTCGATTGTCTTTCCTGATGCAAGAACTTTTGTCATTTCGCAAGAACCTCCTTCTTCTCTTTCCCTTTCCCTTTACGGTTCGGTAATACATATAGGAAGTAATTTTGAATAATAGTGTAAAGGTTACTGAACACCCAGTATAGCGGAAGGGCCATTGGGAATGACAGCGACATTACAAAAATCATAATTGGGAAAACCCCAAGCAAAATCGACATACCTGGCATTTGCTGCTGCTGTGTAGACTGCATCATTTTTGTCTGAATAAACGTAGTTGCTGCAGCGATCAACGGCAAAAAGTACCAAGGGCTTGTCTCATCCAAAGTCCACCCAAACAATTGGCTGGAGCGAATATTCTCATTCCAGTAAATTGCATTGTACAACGCAATAAATACAGGCATCTGAATAACAAGCGGTAAACATCCTGCTAACGGGTTAACGTTATGGACTTGATACAGCTTCATCATTTCTTCTTGCATTTTTTGCGGATTATCTTTGTACTTAGTACGCAGCTCGGTAATTTGCGGCTGTAACGCCTGCATCGCCTTCGAGCTACGATATTGCTTCAGTGTTAATGGTAAAATCAACGTACGTACGACAATGGTTAACAATAGAATCGCAAGTACATAGATGCCGCCAAACCAATTCGCGAACGTATCCAAAGTCAAAGCGAAATAGTAAACAACATTACGCTCCCAAAAATTACCCTCAAGCAAGTTTTCGGTCGTCATGGTATGGTCCACCTGCGGTGCACAGCCTGCCAATAAGCTGATCGATAATATCAGACCAACCATAAATATCAATTTTCGATTGTTACGGAACAACATGCAATCTCCTCTCTGAGAGCTAATACACAAATCTAACTTAGACTATACCATAAATTATTCCACAAATAAACATCAGTAAACCGCTTTCGAGTCGCGCAACAAGTCAAGTTTGTGACCAACAGAAAAAAGCCTTAGCTTCTATCTTTTAGAATAGCAGTTCGAGGCCCTTTTCGTTTACTTTCCTTTAATAAGCCAGCTTTTCGAAGGACATGCTTCACAGATCGCTCCAGCTCAACATAGCTCATCGCAACGGCAGGCTTCCTTACGATTAATATAAAGTCAACATTCGGAACGATTTGCTCTTCCATATGTCGCACGATTTCTTTCAGTACACGACGCATCCGGTTACGAATAACAGCATTGCCGACTTTTTTACTTGCCGATATGCCCAGACGGAATGGCTCTGCTATTGGCTGCTTCGACCAATATACGACGAATTGACCGTTAGCAAACGATCTTCCCCCTCGATATACACGACTATAATCCTCACGATTGCGTAGACGAAGCTTTTTGCGCACTGATCTCGTCACCATTCCTTCTTTAATAGTAGCAAAATAACCCCTCATTATTATGTCATTCGCGCAGAGCATTAATAAGGGAATTATCTTCTATACATAAAAAAAAGACCACCGAGTGTGGTCTTCTGTACTATGCACTTAGCACTTTTCTTCCTTTTTGACGACGAGCTGCTAAAACTTTACGTCCATTTTTACTGCTCATACGTTTACGGAAACCATGTACTTTAGCACGTTTGCTTACATTCGGCTTAAATGTAGGACCCATTATGCTGCACCTCCTATATGATTCTTATCCAAACGCCAAAATCCAATCAAAGGATACAGCGCTAAATAGATAACCAAAAACACGCTTTTAATATTAAACCATGTCAGCGGTAAAAAGTCAATCAAAGCACACAGGTAAAAGCTGCACATTTGTAATGAATGAATAGGTTGGTTTTAGTTTGTGGATAACTAAAATAACACCTGTTTCGACGCAAGTTGAATAGGATGTGGATAGTTTTAAGCACATCTTTTCGAGTGCTGTCGAATTTTACACATAATATAAACAATATCTTGTGTTGTAGATAAAGTTTGTACACAACCTATTGACATTGTGGATAATTTACTCAATTTCGTTGAAATACAAGGCATCTTTTGCTATGATAGTAATGTTTTCGTTGTGGATTATTTAGAATTACACAAAGGTTATTAACAGCCTGTGGATAATATTGTGTACAACATCTTGCATATATGAATAACTTATATTGAGCATATCTGCGTAATGTGGACAACTTCTTCTAAAACTATCTATATTTCGACATGAACATAAGCCCGTCTTGATTTTGCATTTTTATTGATAAGGAGTGACAGTCTGTGGATAGCCATACTCATGATTTATGGCAGCAAGTATTGTCCATCATTCAAACGAAGCTAAGCAAACCAAGCTATGACACTTGGTTTAAAGCGACGAAAGCAACGTTTATTGATGAGTCATTACTTGAAATTATTGCGCCAACAACGTTTGCTGCGGAATGGCTAGAAAATAAATATACGAATCTTATTAAGTCGACACTTTACGACTATTTAGGTCGCAACATCAACATTAAGTATTCCATTGGTGAGCCAAAATCAGCAGAACAAGCCGTGATTTTTCCACCAAAACAACCTGCCAGCCCTGTTACCGTAGAAGAAGCTCCTCCTAATATGCTCAATCCAAAATATACGTTCGATACTTTCGTTATTGGCACAAACAATCGTTTTGCTCATGCAGCATCGCTTGCTGTCGCAGAAGCACCGGCCAAAGCGTACAACCCACTATTCTTATATGGCGGCGTTGGTTTAGGTAAAACACATCTAATGCATGCGATTGGACATTATATAATGGAGCATAATCCACATATGCGCGTGCTTTATATTTCTTCTGAGAAATTTACTAACGAATTTATTAACGCGATTCGTGACAGCCAAGGGGAAAGCTTCCGGACGAAATACCGAAACATTGATGTTCTGCTTATTGACGATATTCAATTTATTGCTGGTAAAGAACAAACCCAAGAGGAATTTTTCCATACCTTTAACGCGCTGCACGAAGAACGCAAGCAAATCATTATTTCTAGTGATCGACCGCCAAAAGAAATTCCTACGCTTGAGGAAAGGTTGAGATCGCGCTTTGAATGGGGATTGATTACTGATATTCAGCCTCCAGATTTGGAAACGAGAATTGCGATTTTGCGGAAAAAAGCGAAAGCAGAAAATCTTGATATTCCGAATGAAGCAATGAACTATATCGCTAATCAAATCGATACGAATATTCGTGAGCTGGAAGGCGCGCTAATCCGCGTAGTTGCCTACTCTTCACTAATTAATGCAGATATTACATCTCATCTCGCTGCTGAAGCTCTTAAAGACATCATTCCATCCTCGCGACCGCGAATGATTACAATTAATGATATTCAAGCTAAAGTAGGCGAATTTTATGGCTTGAAGCTCGAAGATTTTAAAGCTAGAAAGCGCACAAAAGCTGTGGCATTCCCACGGCAAATCGCTATGTATCTGTCACGAGAGCTAACTGACTTCTCATTGCCTAAAATCGGTGAGGCATTCGGGGGACGTGATCATACGACCGTTATACATGCCCATGAGAAAATATCACAGCTTATTCAGAACGATCATGAACTATACAAAATCATTACAAACATCACAGAAAAAGTTAAAAATTAAATGTGAACAACTAAACAAGCCTATGCACAAGCTATGCACATGTGGATAGGCTTGTTTTATCCATAATATTAGGGGTTATCCACATATTCAGTGCCCCTACTGCTACTACTACTATTTTTTAAACAAATATCATCTATTAGAAACGAGGAGATTGCGTTGAAATTAACGATAGCAAAACATGAACTCAACCAAGCGATTCAAAACGTTGCAAAAGCAATCGCAGCACGTCCAACCATTCCAATTTTAGGCGGTATTAAAATCGATGTTACACATCAAGCAGTAACACTAACTGCTAGCGATACAGATATATCTATTCAAAACTTCATTCCTGTAGAACAAAATGGACAAATTATTGCTGATATCGAAAAACCGGGCAGTGTAGTTCTTCCAGCTAAGTTCGTCGTAGAAATAGTTAAGAAGCTTCCTTCTGATCAAGTTTCAATAGAGGTTTCCCAACACTTCCAAACTTTGATTCGTTCAGGATCAACAGAAATTCAAATGGTTGGATTAGATCCTGAAGATTTCCCGGTTCTACCAAGCATTGAACAGGATCATGTGCTTCAAGTACCTGGCGAGTTGATTAAGTCTATGATTAGACAAACGGTACTCGCTGCTTCAACAAGTGAGCAAACACCAATCTTAACAGGCGTATTGTGGAATTTGCATCAAGGCGAACTAAAGTTTGTTGCTACTGACCGCCATCGTCTTGCTAGTCGTGTTACTAATGTTGATGCAGGTGATGACTTCCGCTTTAGCAATATTGTTATCGCTGCTAAAACGTTGAATGAATTATACAAATTAATACCAGATCAGCATTCACCAATTGATATCGTTATAGCAGATAACCAAGTGCTGTTTAAACTTGATCAAATTCTGTTCTATACGCGAATTTTAGATGGTACTTATCCAGATACATCTAAAATTATTCCGTCCGAGTTTGAAACTGAAATTGTTCTCGATACTAAAAACGTGATGGATGCAATGGATCGTGCTTATCTTATGTCCCGTGAGGAAAAAACAAATATCGTTCGCATTACAACGATCGATAACGGAACAATAGAGATTTCCTCTAGCTCCACAGAGCTTGGCCGAGTAACAGAGCAGATTGAAGTCATTGACTATAAAGGAGAATCGCTGCGTATCGCGTTCAACTCCAAATACATGCTTGATGTATTGAAAGTCATTGATAGTGAGAAAATTGTTATTGGCTTTACCGGAGCGATGAGACCGATTATTATTCGCCCGCTGGATCACGATTTTTGCGTATACGTTATTTTGCCGTATCGTACAACAGGCTAGGAGGAAGGTACAATGAAAGAGATAGAGATATCCACAGAATATATCGCGCTTGGTCCCTTTTTGAAGCTATCTGACTGTATATCCACAGGTGGACAAGCGAAGTTTTTTCTACAAGAAACGCAGGTGTTAATAAATGGCGAGCCAGATCAGCGCCGCGGACGAAAGTTATACCCTGGGGATAACATTGAGGTTGAAGGGTACGGAGCATTTCTAATCGTCAGCTCGTCATGATGATCACCCGGGAGGCTATGAGGTGCGACTTCAATCAATTAAGCTGAAAAACTATCGTAACTATGAATCTCTGGAGCTTGAAACACCTCATATGGTCAACGTATTTTTAGGTGCCAATGCTCAAGGGAAGACGAATTTGCTTGAAGCGATCCTTGTGCTTGCTTTAACGAAGTCTCATCGCACGTCCAAGGACAAAGAACTTATTGGCTGGAAAGGCGAGTATGCTCATATAGGCGGGGTCGTCGATAAAAAATACGGTAAGCTTTCTCTAGAGTTGACCTATGGTAACAAGGGAAAAAGAGCAAAGCTTAACGGTCTGGAGCAGCGTAAGCTAAGTGATTACGTAGGTGGACTTAACGTCGTAATGTTTGCACCAGAGGATCTTGAAATAGTGAAAGGTACGCCAGGTGTACGCAGACGATTTCTAGATATGGAAATCGGTCAAGTGCAGCCTGGCTATCTGCACTGGCTTCAGCAGTATCACAAAGTGCTGCAACAAAGGAATAATGTGTTGAAAAGTGGGGCTCACGCAAGCGATGCAGCGATGCTTGAGGTTTGGAACATGCAATTAGCCCAATTCGGTGTTAAAATAATGATGAAAAGGCAACACTTTATAGACAAGCTGCAAACGTATGCTCAGCACATTCATGCCGGTATTACGAATGGAGCAGAACAACTTCGATTAGCTTACCAACCATCGCTTGAAAGCGAGCATCTGCAAGATGAAGCTATGTTATTTGAGCAATTTATGGTAAAGTTAACACAGGTAAAAGACCAAGAGTTCCGTCGAGGCATTAGCTTGGTCGGACCACACCGTGACGATATTGCTTTTTTTATCAATGAAAAAGAAGCGCAAGTTTTCGGATCGCAAGGTCAGCAGCGTACGACAGCACTATCAATAAAGCTGGCGGAGCTGGAGCTTATTCATGAGGAGATTGGTGAATACCCGATATTACTGCTGGATGATGTTCTATCAGAGCTCGATCGCAATCGCCAGACTCAGCTTATCGAGACGTTTCAGAGTAAGGTTCAGACGTTCATTACGACGACAGGACTGGAAAGTGTTGATATGGACCGACTTCACCATGCGGGTATTTATTATGTGAAGGACGGAAAAGTCAGCCTGTCTCCGGATTGAGGTGAAACGATGTATATCCATGTTGGTGGAGAGAAAATAGTGCGCACTTCAGAGATTATTGCTATTTTTGATATTACGATAGAAAGTTCCTCTAAGCTGTCGAAGCAGTTTATGACCGGTGCAATGCAGCGTAAAGAAATTGAAACGATTGGCGAGGAAGAAGCTAAAAGTATCGTTGTAACATCAAAAAAAGTTATTTATTCACCGATTTCATCGTCGACTCTGAAGAAGAGAGCACATCATTTTGCAGCATTATAACGATACACAATCGTAAAATGATAGAAATGATTTTAGATGGATTAGCAGTTGAGAGGAGCAGTGAACGTGCATGTCTTTGGAACAACACACGTATGATGAGAGCCAGATACAAGTACTAGAGGGACTAGAAGCGGTTCGTAAACGTCCTGGTATGTATATTGGTTCAACAAGCGCAAAGGGTTTGCATCATCTTGTATGGGAGGTCGTCGATAACAGTATCGATGAAGCATTAGCAGGATTCTGCAGCCAAATTGATGTGATTATTCATAAAGATAATCGCATTACTGTTATTGATAATGGACGCGGTATTCCTGTTGGGATGAATACCAAACTACAAAAATCTACGCTTGAAGTCGTACTAACCGTGCTGCATGCAGGAGGAAAATTCGGCGGTGAAGGCTACAAAGTGTCAGGTGGTCTGCATGGTGTCGGTGTTTCTGTTGTTAATGCGCTGTCTGAGCATGTTAAAGTTCAAGTTAAGCGTGACGGTCATCTCCATCAACAAGAGTACGTACGTGGTGTCCCCCAATACGATATTAAAATCGTAGCAGACACTGAAGAGACGGGTACAACTGTAACTTTTAAACCAGATACTGAAATTTTCACAGAGACCACTGAGTTCGAATATGAGATTTTACAAACTCGTATCCGCGAGCTTGCCTTCTTGAACAAAGGAATTAAACTTACGCTAAAAGATGAGCGTACGGATCAATTCGAGGAATTTCATTACGAAGGCGGTATTAGCGAGTTTGTTAAATACTTAAGCCGTCATCGTGAGGTGATTCACGAGGAGCCGATCTATGTAGAAGGTAATCGTGACAATATTCAAGTGGAAGTCTCTTTGCAATATAATACGAGCTATTCAGACTATATTTATTCCTTTGCCAACAATATTCATACGCATGAAGGCGGTACGCATGAATCAGGCTTTAAAGCTGCACTCACACGTATCGTTAATGAGTATGCGCGTCGTATGAGTTTGTTAAAGGAAAACGATTCAAACTTTACTGGTGATGATGTGCGAGAAGGCTTAACTGCCATCATATCGGTGAAAATACCTGATCCGCAGTTTGAAGGGCAGACAAAAACGAAGCTTGGCAACAGTGAAGTTCGCGGTATTGTTGAATCATTATTTTCTGAGAAGTTCCAGGAGTTTTTGAATGAAAACCCGAGCACTTCCAGAAAAATTGTAGAGAAAGGTCTACAAGCCGCTAGAGCGCGTGAAGCGGCGAAAAAAGCACGCGAGCTTACACGTCGTAAAAGTGTGCTTGAGGTAGGCTCTTTACCTGGTAAGCTAGCTGACTGTTCATCGAAGGATGCTTCAATTAGTGAGCTATACATCGTTGAGGGTGACTCTGCGGGCGGTTCCGCGAAGCAAGGACGAGATCGTCATTTTCAGGCGATATTGCCGCTGCGTGGTAAAATTCTTAACGTAGAGAAAGCACGTCTTGATCGAATTTTAGGGAATGCTGAGATCCGAGCGATTATAACAGCCCTCGGAACTGGCATTGGCGAAGACTTCGATATCGAGAAAGCTAGATACCATAAAGTAGTCATTATGACTGATGCCGACGTTGACGGTGCACATATTCGAACGTTGTTGCTTACATTCTTCTATCGCTATATGCGTCAAATCATCGAAGCGGGCTTTGTTTATATTGCACAGCCGCCACTCTTTAAGATCGAGCGTAACAAAGTGGTGCGCTACGCACTTACTGAGAAGGAACGCGATGATATTGTGCTCGAGCTAGGTGAAGGTAATAAGATCAATATCCAGCGTTATAAAGGTCTTGGGGAGATGGATGCAACGCAGCTATGGGAAACAACAATGGATCCTGAAAGTCGTACGATGCTTCAGGTATCGATTTCTGATGCGATGGAAGCCGACAAGATTTTTGATACGCTCATGGGTGATCATGTAGAGCCGCGTAGAGACTTTATACAGAAATATGCGAAGTATGTAACGAATCTAGATTTCTAGACTTCGTTTCGATAAGTTAGAAAAGATGCTGTGCTAGCACAAAAAGTTGCTAGCTATAGCATCTTTTTTGCGTAAACCCGTACATTTACATCAAGACAGTGCAGTTAATGAATGGTATAATATAGTTTGGTACTCTAGTTTATAGATGACCTAGTTAGTTGTGAACATAGTCGAAAGTACGCGTCATTCTATATCCTCTCTAGTTTGTCTGGTGGCATATTTGGGGATTATAGGAATATGGAACAATGACGTCAGGGAGGTAAAGCATGGCCGAGGAACAAAGAATGTCAATTGTGGATCGTGATATAGGTACGGAAATGCGCGATTCGTTTATGGATTATGCGATGAGTATAATCGTAAGCCGCGCATTGCCAGATGTAAGAGATGGGTTAAAGCCCGTTCATCGTCGTATTCTATACGCGATGTCAGACTTAGGCATGTCGCCGGATAAACCTTATAAGAAGTCAGCTAGGATTGTAGGGGAAGTTATCGGTAAGTATCACCCACACGGTGATTCAGCTGTATATGAATCTATGGTCCGTATGGCACAGGACTTCGCGATGCGCTATACACTGGTTGATGGACATGGTAACTTTGGATCTGTTGATGGTGATATGGCAGCGGCCATGCGTTATACAGAAGCAAGATTATCCAAAATCGCAATGGAAATGTTGCGTGACATCAATAAAGAAACGATTGATTTTATAGATAACTATGACGGTGAAGAAAGAGAGCCTGTCGTTCTTCCTTCGCGTTTTCCTAATCTTCTCGTTAATGGGGTTACAGGTATTGCTGTCGGTATGGCAACGAATATTCCTCCCCACAATTTAACTGAAGTAATTGCAGGTGCACAGGCGCTTATTCGTAATCCAGAGCTTACTTCATTTGAGCTAATGGATTATATAACGGGACCTGACTTTCCTACATCCGGCTTTATATTAGGACGAGCAGGCATTAAGCAAGCTTATCTAACAGGACGTGGTTCTGTTACGATGCGTTCGCGCTGCGAGATTGAGGATGATAACGGCAAGGCTCGTATTATCGTTACCGAGCTTCCTTATCAGGTCATCAAGGCTCGTCTAATCGAAAAGATCGCCGAGCTGGTTCGTGAAAAAAGGCTTGAGGGCATTACTGACTTGCGGGATGAATCTGACCGTAACGGTATGCGTATTGTAATCGAATTGCGCAGAGACGTTAATCCTAACGTTGTACTGAACAATCTATACAAGCAAACACAGTTGCAAACGAACTTCGGAATTAATATGCTTGCAATTGTAAACGGTGAGCCTAAAACTTTGAATTTACATGACATGTTGTATCATTATTTGCAGCATCAAGTTGAAGTTATTCGTCGCCGTACAGAGTTTGATCTTAAAAAAGCAGAAGCGCGTGCTCATATTTTAGAAGGCTTGCGCATCGCATTAGACCATTTGGATGAGGTAATTACACTTATCCGTTCTTCTCAAACAGCTGATGAAGCACGTGAAGGCTTGATTGAGCGTTTTGCACTTTCGCATGAGCAAGCACAAGCGATTCTTGATATGCGCTTGCAACGTCTAACAGGACTAGAACGAGATAAGATTGAAGCTGAGTACGAGGAGCTTATGCGTAAAATTGCAGAATATCGTGCAATTCTTGCTGATGAGCAGCTAGTGCTTGAAATTATCTATGAAGAGCTTGAGGAAATTAAGCAGCGATTCGGAGATGAGCGTCGTACGGAAATTACTGCGAGTGACGAGGAAATTTTAGATGAGGACTTAATTCCGCGTGAAGAGGTTCTTATTTCAATTACACATTCCGGATATGTAAAACGTCTACCTGTAACTACATATCGTAGTCAAAAACGCGGTGGCCGTGGTGTCGTCGGTATGGATACGAAAGAGAATGATTTCGTTGAGCATTTGTTCGTAACGAATTCGCATCATTACTTATTAGTGTTTACAAACAAAGGTAAGGTTTATAGGCTGAAGGCTTATGAAGTGCCGGAGTTAGGTCGTACAGCACGCGGGACACCGATCATTAATCTTATTCAGATTGAACAAGGTGAAACGATTAATGCGGTTATTCCTGTAGAAGCCTTCAACGATGATCAGTTCCTGTTCTTCGCAACGAAGCAAGGTATTGTGAAGAAAACACCGCTTAGCGATTACATTAACATTCGCAAGGTCGGCTTAATCGCTATTTCACTTCGCGAGGAAGATGATCTAGTAGGTGTGAAGCTTACGGATGGCACGAAGGAAATTATGCTTGGAACAAGCCATGGTATGTCGATTCGTTTCTCAGAAAAAGATGTCCGTTCAATGGGACGATCGGCTACTGGTGTGAAAGGCATTCAGCTTGTTGGCGATGATATCCTGATCGATATGGATGTAGTTGTTGCGGACAGAGAAGTACTTGTCGTCACATCTAATGGTTACGGTAAACGCACGCCTGAGGGAGAATATCGTCCACAAAATCGCGGAGGTATCGGGATTAAGACGATTAATCAAACGGAAGAACGTGGTTTAGTTGTTGCTCTTAAACTCGTTGATGATAATGAAGACTTGATGATTATAACGGCATCGGGCACATTGATTCGAATGAGTATGGAAGATATTAAATCAATGAAGCGCGACACGATGGGCGTCAAGCTTATTAATACACGAGAAGACGATATTGTATCCACGGTTACACGTGTAGAAAAAAGTGAAGAAGAGTCCGAGGAAGCTGGTTTAGAAGAACTGGAAGCAGGAAACGTTGATCAATCTTCCGATTCATCCTCAGACGAGCAATAATACGAGGTGTAATTTGAGCTAGAAAGGAAGAGGACCTATGGTATCTGTCAAAGTTGATCAACTTAAGTTAGGTGATAAATTACTTGAAGATGTCCTCACTCCACTAGGAAGCACATTGTTATTAAAGGAAAAAGTCATTACAGAACGTGAGCTAGACATTCTTATTGCCTTTATGGTTGAAAAGGTTGAGATCGCTGTTCCTGCATTTGAAGAGATAATGAACAAAGACGAGGCAGCAGTAAAGCAGGCAGCCAAGCAGGAAGAGCGGATTAGCAGTTTTTATAATGAGTATGAAAAGATGGTAGAGATGCTTCGGCAGCTCTCCCATCTTGTCAATGCTAATCAGCCTATTCCACTTATGGATTTACGTAAGCAACTCAACAATATTTTTGAGCATATTGGAGAATATAATCTCATTACATTCGCACCGGCCTTTAGTAACAATCATGATTATATGCTTCATAAAGGTGTAGTCACTTCTCTTACATCCTATTTACTAGCACAGTGGATCGGCTTACCGCAAAAAGATTGGATGCAGGTAGCATTAGCAGGGCTGTTAATGGATGTAGGCAACATAAAAATTGATCCAGATATTTTGAACAAACCTGACAAGCTAACAGAAAAAGAAAAACAGGTTATAAAGAAACATACAATTTTGGGCTATCAGATCTTGCGTCCGATTACAGCCCTTAATGATGGTGTAAAATTAGCTGCGCTTCAGCATCATGAACGAGTGGATGGATCGGGCTATCCTAATCAGTTTGTAGGTAATCAATTACATCCTTATTCGAAAATTGTAGCTATTGCAGATATCTATCATGCAATGACGCTTAACAACGTATACCGTAAGCCTATTTCTCCTTACCTTGTGCTTGAACAAATTCAGAGTGATGCATTTGGCAAACTGGATCCTGTATATGTGAGAACCTTTATAGAAAAGGTTGCGAAATTCAATACGGGAACAAAAGTAAAGCTAAATGATGGACGAATAGGGGAAATTGTATTCTTTGAGCGAGATCATCCAACAAGGCCTTGGGTTTCCGTGAACAATACAATTGTCAATTTAACGGTGGAACGCAGCTTGCACATTATAGAAATTATTCACTAACTAAACACCTCAATATCTAGCCTTTGCGTAGTGCAATAAACTAGATGTTGAGGTTTTATATTATTCGACAAGAAATTATAAAAAACACTTGCAATTGTAGAACGATTCATGGTATATTATTTCTTGTCGCTACGAGAGATCGTGAGAGACACAAAAAAACAAAACGTTCGAGTCGAATTGAAATAAGATGAGATGAGAACGACATTGTTCCTTGAAAACTGAACAACGAGTAAGAACTGCCATCAACGATTCAACCCCGTTGGATCGTTGATAAAAAGCGAAATAGAAGATTTTTTCAAGCGATTCT